>Ga0185342_1000747_pt1 | contig 15256 bp, 15 predicted proteins | sample ConPoolayeEmetaG_FD_128045 | JGI IMG/M metagenome (GOLD analysis project Ga0185342, IMG submission 128045) | Hot spring microbial mat communities from California, USA to study Microbial Dark Matter (Phase II) - Cone Pool mat layer E metaG... ...
TTATTGGGATACAGGAGTAAATCTTTTAATTTCACCGAGATATTCATATCCTGAAGCAGCAAAAAGATTTAAAGTAAAATTTGAATTTGCAAGTGCGCCTGATGAAAACAAAATCATAAAATTAATTGAAAGAGATGCAGAACCATCAGGTATTCATATCATTATTCCACCTGATGTTCTAACTTCTGATGGTATAAAAAAATTTACTGATGAGTATGAAATTGCACAAGCAACAGGGAATATTGCAGATCTATTCAAATGGCCTACAATAGGTAAAAAACCAGAGATTTTCCCATTCCTTGCAACTTTTTGTTCAGGAGAAGACCGTGGACTTGACAAAAATTGAAATGTATGTATAATTATATATAGAACAATAAATGGAGGGGAAAATTAATCTAAAAGAAATAACATTAAAAGAAATAAGTAAAAGAGCAAATGTCTCTGTATCCACAGTTTCTGCCATTCTTAATAATAATCCAAATTGTTTTGCAGGTGAAAAGACAAGAAAAAGAGTTATTGAAATTGCGGAAGAACTTGGTTATTATCCAAACCTTTTATATAGGAGTATAAGGAGTAAAAAAACAAATACAATAGGGCTTATAATTCCTCACCTTTATTATTCTGAAATTACAGTTGATATAGAACTTCTTGAATCTCTTTTATGGGAAAAAGGTTATCATCTTTTTATTGGATATACAAAAAATGATTTAAAGAAAGAAGAATGTCTGATAAAAGATTTTTTAAGCAGAAGAGTTGATGGAATAATTTTTGTAGTGGGGAAAGAAAAAGAAAATAAAAATAATGAAATTGAAAAGATTATAAAGAGAAACTATCCCTTTATTACAATTGGAAGATTTGGAAATTTAAATACAGATTTTATTACAACAGATTACTATAAAGGAGGATATATTTTAGCAGAACATCTATACCAAATGGGTTATAGAAATTTAGGAGTTGTTTTTGGTAAAAATGAAAAATCTGATTTAAGTATAGAGGAGAGAAAAAGAGGATTTTTAGAATATGCAAGAAGTAAAAATTTATTTGTTAAGGAATATTATCTGAAAGGTAAAGAGTATACTTCGATGGAAAAACTTATTAAAGATGGTGAGATACTTGGAGAAGAAATATTGAAAAATAAAAATAGACCTGATGCAATATTTGCCTCAAATGATGAAATAGCAGTTGGGATTGTTAAAAGTGCAATAAGCCTTGGAATTAAAATACCCGAAGAACTTGGAGTTTGTGGTTTTGATAATTCTTTATCTTCAATTTTATCTCCAGTTCCAATAACAACAATAAGACAGAAAAAAGAAAAAGTTGCGAAAGAAGTGGTTAAGGCAATGATAAGAAAGGTAGAAAACAATGAAATTAAAATAGAAAAATTTATAGAGCCAGAGTTAATAAAAAGAGATTCAACTGGTATCAGGCCGGAAAGTTTACATAAGGGAAAATCCCCGGGCCTGTTTAAAATAGAGAAAATAAAAAGGAGGTGAAACTATAAAGAAAAATTTTCAAAGAGCAGTGTTTTAAAACCTAGGGCAACAGACACGATGCTTACCTGGACACAGTTCTGGAAGGAAGCAATGAATCTGTACCAGACTATACGAGCCGGCGGCTTAGGAAATAATAATTGTATTTTTTAACCAAATTTAACTAGGAGGTAAAAAATGTGGTTTATGCGTAAAATGGTGATAATATTAATAATGATAATTGCCATTGCAGTTGGAAACATATACAATGAAGAAGGAAAAACAGTTCCAACGATATGTGCTCTGAAAACATCTATGCCTCCGCAGATAGACGGTATAATAGACCCTGTATGGACCTCCGCTCCTGTATATGGGACATTTTTTCTTCCGGACGGTAGCACTCCTGAAGCAAAGACTACAATCAGGTTGTTGTACGATGATGATAATTTTTATATTTTTTATGAATGTGACGAACCCCTAATGGACAAGTTAGATTCAAAGGTTTATCCTCATGATGGCCCGGTTTGGACAGGAGATTCCGTAGATTTTTTCCTGATTCCTTTTCCTGGTCCACAACCCATCGCCTATCATTTTATCGCCAACCCTGCTGGTAGTACCTATGATGAAAAAATCTTATATCCGCGGAAGGAAGACAACAAATGGAACGCGTCGTGGAAAGCTGCTGGAATTGTTGACCTGAAAAAATGGACAGTTGAAATAAGCATTCCATGGAGCGATTTAGGTGTGAAAAATTTGGTTCCCGGGAACATAATTGAAGGTAACTTTGGAAGAATGCGAAAGCCAAAATCAGAAATTTCTGCAATCATTCCAACCAGTGGGTTTCAGAATATAGAACGAAGGACTCGTATACGGCTCGTTTCTGAGTCTGGGTGGGTAGGGGTTACATCTTTTGCTGTTACCGAAGACTCGACAGCTGGAACCCTTGCAGTAAACTGCACAGTCATATCGCCGGAAATGAAACATCTGTTGCTTAAGATAAAGACGATTCTTCCCTCGATACAGGTTCTTTCTGTCTCGCAAGTTTTGGCGAAAAAAGATACTCCTGTTTCAACGGTTGGGATGGCCGGAAATCTAAAGGATAAAGAGAATTTTTCGTTTGTGGTGGAGATTGTTGACAAAAATACTCATGAAGCATACTACATTTCTCCTGTGATGATCACAAAATCCTTTCAGAAATCTATCCTGTTTGAACCAGACCAGTACTGTTACTATCCTGGCGAGCAGGTAATACTTTCTATTTCTTCTGTTCTTAAGGGTTCATGGTACTTCTCTGTTCGAGATCCCAATGGAAAAATTCTTTATGAACAGCGTGTTAAGGGTTCTCCACCAGAAAAGTGGGAAGTTCCCGGGGAGGTTTTTAATTCTCCGGGCATCTATATAGCGGTTGCTTCCTTGAATGTGGAAGGAGGAGAGATTCATAATGTGGAGGTCCCTCTTCTTGTCGTTCAGAAACCATCCTGGCCAAAGATAGAGGTCAAGAAGGTTGATATTAGAAAAGAGGACGGGACTTTGATGGTTAATGGAGAGCCTTTTTTCCCGGTTGAAATATACCATACGGAAGAGACAGATTATCCGGAAATAGTATATCTTGGTTTCAACACGGTAATAGCGGGATGGAAGGACACACCTCAAGAGATAAGGGCCCAGTTGGACAAATGTGCTGCGGTAGGGCTTCTGGCTAACGTTGGACTTCCAGACAGAGGTTATGGAGATAGACTTGGTAAGAGAGAAAACGTGATTGCAAAAGTTCTTGCTGTTAAAGACCATCCTGCACTTCTGATGTATCATCTTCTGGATGAACCAAAGGTGAGCTACTATTCTACATTAAAACTTGGCTACGAATTGGTGAAGTCTTTAGATCCAAACCATCCTCAGTACTGCACCCTACCTACTTTTCTTAATTATCCGGAGAGCATTCTAGATGAAGCAGCTCGGACACGAGACATTATTGCCCCGGATATTTATCCTTTTGACTATTATCCGGTAACTGCGGTTTACGATGCGGTGAAGATATGTGTTGATACTGCCAGGAGATCTTCTGAGGCCAAAGGGGTGGTGTATGTGGGACCGTGTTTTGAATGGCTCCCTCATTATCGGCTTCCACTTCCCGAAGAGGCAAGGCTTATTGCGTATTTGGCGATAATTGCTGGAGCGAATGGTCTCGGATGGTATTCTTATCGTGAAACCGGTTTGGAACGAACAAAAACAGGTTTTGGACTTCACGCACCTGAAGCGACAAAACTTCGTACTTCATTCAAGAGACTCAATTCAGAGATGGCAATTCTTGCACCCGCACTCTGTGCTCCTGCACCGAAGCAAGAGGTAGTGACGAATCCAAAGGTTTTCACGGTATTCAAAGAAGGAAACACAGCGTTTTTTCTCATCGTTGCGAATCCCGCGAAGGAACAGAAGGAGGTTACAATACACATTAGTGGTATTCCCGACGCGAAAGCAGAAGTTCTTAATGAATTCCGCACGGTACAGATAACCCAAGGGATAATAAAGGACACTTTCGGTCCTATGGACGTTCATGTGTACATCATTCCCAAACAAGGAGGATAGGATGAACAGTAAGATAAAATTGATTTGTTTCTGGATAGGTGTAATATTTGTAGGGCGGAATCTTTCAGCGGTTGCGGCGCAGGTTCCCGAGAAGGAATACGTGAAAGATGAAGGAACTCTCTTTCTGTGTCACTTTAACAACGTTGAAGAAGTGAGGGCATTAGGAGGAGAGATTGCGAATACGGTAGCCTTTGTGCCTGGGAAATATGGCAACGGAATTTTATGTGCGAGAGAGGGAGATTATGTGGCGTTTCCGTCGCATGGAGCAATATCGTTCAAAGAAGGGACACTTGAGATGTGGGTAAAACCAGAGATGGACATGAAGGACGTTACAACTCATTTGTTCCTTTTTATGATTTATAAAAGTGACAAAGACCATGCGCTGTATATTTATTACAACTCTGTCAACCAGACCATCTGTATGTTTTTAAGTAAAAATGAAGATGGAAAAATTATAAGTTGTTATCCACAGGCATCAGTAAAAGAATGGAAGAAAGGAGAGTGGCATCACCTGGCTTTTACATGGGGAAAAGGAGCGTTTATCTATTTTGATGGAGAGATGGTAGCGTCGGTGAAGTATGAAGGGAAGGAAACGCCTCTTCCGGCAAATAAATTTTTTGTAGGTTCAACGCCATGGAAATCAAACCAAGCGCGGATGGTAATAGATGAACTAAGAATCCTTCCTGTCCAAATATTTTTCGAGAGGAAGGCTGAAACATGGTAAATATTAGATCGTTCGATAGAATTGAATAAGGAAAGAGGCAGAAGGAGGGAGAAAATAGATACTTTAACAAGACGAGTAATGAGGGGAGTAGTTAAGATTTTTTGTGTCTATATGAGGTTTTTTATTCCAAATCTTAAAATGATATGGACGATAAACGGATCAAACCCAAGTTTCGCAGGGCATTGAAGTTTCTCTTGGCTGTTGGGATTTATGCTATATTACTTGTATGGTATTAATTTCTTCTTCTAATTAATAATTTCTTTATCAGCGATGTCAAAACTACCATATATATGCGCAAGCACTCTTTCTTTCTATGATGGTAGTAGAATAAATATTGTATCTAAAAAATATAAAGTAATTAAAATAAAGAAATTGGAGGGAAAAATGGGAGGATGGAAATTAAGTAAAGAAGAGTTTGAGAGATGTAAAAGGGAAGCAGTAGCAAAGACAGTTGACAAATTTTTTCCAGATATAACGAATGGAGAGAAGAAAGCATTGTGTGAATTTTTTGAGGAATTATTTAACGAATTTATGGTATCAGAGAGGATTTTTATTTAGAAAAAGAAGAAACTGACAAAGGGAACGGATATTATAGCAGGGATTTAATTTCAAAATTAGGCAAGTTAGGTATAGAAGTTCTGAGTACAAGAAATGGTAAATTTAGACCATACGTATTAGGCTTCTGAACAGTTATACTCGAGGACCATCCTGTGGTATAATTTTTTTCTCTTCTTCTCAACTATAGGATTTTACTGATTATTTTTATCTGATGTTATAATATTAAAGTGTTCATTTTAAGTTTATTTTTTTTGTTTTTGAATAGTTTTTCGCTGACAGGGATTTTTGGAGTTTCTTGTTTAATTGAATTTTTTGTTGTTTTTTTAATATTTTTTTATTCCCAGTTGCTTGCCATTTCAATAATACTTGGGCTTTTAAATTTTTTGTATTTAAAATATATACTTGTTTTTTCAATCCTTTTATTTTTTCTGATTTTGCCACATACAAAAAAGATTAAATTACCAGAATTAAAGGTAGTATCTCCTAAAATTTCTATATTGCTTTCAATTGTTTTTTCAATTCACATTTCCTATATTTTTCATCTTTTAATTTTACCTCCATTAACAACAGATGGTCTTTTATATCATTTACCATTTGCAGTCCATTATTTTAAAACTGGTTCAATTTCTCTCCCGAATTTATATTTTACAGATATTGCTATGACATATTATCCTATTGGAGGAGACATTTTTTATTTCTTTTCTCTTTTTTCACAGAGAGAGTTTTTATTTAATTTCACACAATTCCCATTTCTTATTCTTGGCAGTTTTTCTTTATTCCTTCTTATGAAATATTTTAAGTTCTCTGATTTTTTATCTGTTATGGGTGCTTCAATTTTTTCACTTTTAAAACCTGTATTACTTGAATCAAAGATGTGTTTTGTAGATTTGATTATGGCTTCAACATTTATTTCTACTCTTTATTTTTTCAATAAAGATGAGAAAAAATATATTGTTCCTGGAATTTTATCTCTTTCTATACTTCTTTCAATAAAAACATTCTCAATTATTTTTGGGATTCTGGCATTACCATTTTTATTCTTTAAAAAGAATGGTAAATTTTCTCTCTCTTTTTATTTTTCAATATTTTTTTTGATATTTTTTGGTCTATTTTCTTATATAAGGAATCTTTTATTAACAGGCAATCCAGTTTTCCCTGCAGAAATTTCAATTGGTAAATTTGTTCTTTTTGATGGGCCCTATATTTATCAAAAAGTTTCTATATATGAGAGATTTAAATACCTTTTTAATATCCTTGCTTATTCATACATGCATATTGACCCACCATTCTTTTTAAAGATCCTCCTTGTTTTTTTATTTTTTGTTTCTTTAATTATTTCTTTTAGGAATAGAAGATTGTTTTTTTTATATTTAATCTTTCCCTTTTCTGTTTTACTCTATGGTTTTTTTATTCCACCATATTATTACCAGATAAGACATCTTCTGCCTGTTTATGGGATTTTAAGTATATCCTTAATTTATCCATTCAGAAAATTGGAATATTTATGTATCCCTGTATTTCTGTATGTATGGTTTTCTCCTTTATTTACCAAATTTTATCTGTTTTCTTTTCATCTTTTTTTATCCTTTCAATTTCATTTTTTCTTGTCATTTACTTTAAAAAACCAAATTTCTATTTTTTTTATTTCCTGGCATTTATCTTCCTTTTAATTTTCTGGATTGAAAAAACAAATTTTATATATGAGAAAATAAAATTTTCAGCATGGGCTGATTTCTATAAAAATGAAGTATCTCTTTGGAAATTTGTAGATGAAAATTCAAAGGATGGAAAAAATATTGCATATGTAGGAGATTTTTTAATATATCCATTTTATGGAGGAAAATTGCAGAACAATGTTTATTATCAATCAGTTAATTCTATAGAAACACTTCCTGTTTATAAATATAACTGGAAAAACACAAAAGACCAAAAAGAAATATTTTACAGGAAAAACCCTTCATATCAATTGTGGTATAAAGGACTTAAAGAGAAAAAAATTGACTGGATTATAGTTAAAAAAGAAGGAGATTATATAGAGAAAGAATGGATTAAAAATTACCCAGAAATATTTAAACTATTATTTACATCAGATATTGCAGAACTCTATGAATTTATTAATTAAAATTGTTTAAAGTGCGCCTTGTGGTTTATTCTGAAAATGCCTGTGTATCAATCGTTTCAAAAAAACAAAAATTCCTCTTGACAGAAATTTTTTTATAGGTATAATTATTATTAAAATGATTATATTTGTCATAAAAAGGAGGTTAAATGAGTGATTTTGATTTAAAATTAATAAAAGAACCTGAAATTGATATTAAAGAAATAATGGGAGAATGATATGAAAAGAAAAATAATTGAGATTGATGAGGAAAAATGTAATGGTTGTGGTTTATGTATTCCAAATTGTCCAGAAGGTGCAATACAGATAATTGATGGAAAAGCACGCCTTATAAGTGACCTGTTCTGTGATGGACTTGGTGCTTGCATTGGAAGTTGTCCTGTAGATGCAATAAAAATAATTGAAAGGGAAGCAGAACCGTATGATGAGAAAAAAACGATGGAAAATATAATTAAAAAAGGGCCAAATACAATTAAAGCACATTTAAAACATCTTTATGAACACGGAGAAGCAGAATATTTAAAACAGGCACTTGAAGTTTTAAAAGAAAATAATATTGAGATTGATTTATCAGAAATTTTTGAAACACCTTGCTGTCCAGGTATGAAAATTGTTGATAGAAGGGAAGAAGAAATAGAAAGCAGTGAGAAGACAGAAATAAAATCCCAATTAAGACAATGGCCAATACAACTCCATCTTACCAATCCACATGCACCATATTTTAAGAAAGCAGATTTACTTGTTGCTGCTGATTGTACTGCATATTCTTATGGTAATTTTCATTTTGATTTTTTAAAAGGAAAAAGTTTGATTATTGCATGTCCAAAACTTGACCAAGGAATTGATAGATATATTGAAAAAATAAGTCAAATAATAGATGAAGGAGAGATAAATACAATTACAGTTGTTATAATGGAAGTTCCCTGCTGTATGGGGCTTGTTAAAATAGTTGAAGAAGGAGCAAAAAAATCAAAAAGAAAGGTTCCAATTAAAAGAGTTATAATAAGTATAAAAGGTAAAATAATTGAGGAGAGTTGGTTATGAAATGTCCGGGCCAGGATACAAGAAAATTAAAAGTAGAAGTTATAAAATGTAAAAATTGTGGATATGAGGTTGAGATTTTTTCTGATGAGATAAGAAGAAAATGTCCAAAATGTAAAAAATTTGTTTTTAAAGAAGTAATTCCAAGTTGTATTGAATGGTGTAAGTATGCTGAAAAATGTGTAGGAGAAACTTATTATAAAAAATATATAGAGGATAAAAAGGCAAAGGAGAATTTATGAAGATATCAACAAGAACAAGGTATGGATTAAGGGCTATAATTGAATTGGCTGAAAGTTATAAAGGGGTACCTATTAAACTTGAAGAAATTGCTAAAAGACAGAATGTTTCAGAAAAGTATCTTGAACATATTATGCTACAATTAAAAAAAGCAGGTTTTATAGAGAGTGTTGCAGGAGCAAAAGGTGGTTTTATTCTTGCTAAAAATCCAGATGAAATAAGAATAATTGATATAGTTGTTGCTCTTGAAGGAAATCTATCACCAGTGGTTTGTGTGGAAAATGAAAATATATGTCATCTATCAAAATTCTGTACTGCAAGAGAAATATGGAAGGGATTGAAAGAAAAAATGGTAGAATATTTAAGTTCAATAAAACTTTCAGATGTTTTAATTTTGAATAAAGAAAAGAGAAAGGAAATAATTGATTATCAAATTTAGGAGGGAAAATGAAAATAGCAGAAAATATAACAGAATTAATTGGAAATACACCACTTGTAAAACTTAACAAAATTACAGAAGGAATAGATGCAAAAATAATTGCTAAACTTGAATTTTTTAATCCATGTGGTTCTGTTAAGGATAGAATTGCAGTAAGTATGATAAAAGATGCTGAAAAAAAAGGACTTATAAATAAAGATACAGTAATAATTGAGCCAACAAGTGGAAATACAGGAATTGGTCTTGCCTTTGTCTGTGCTCAGAGAGGATATAAATTGATTTTAACTATGCCTGAAAGTATGAGTATAGAAAGGAGGAAATTATTATCTTTATTTGGTGCTGAAATTGTTTTAACTCCTGCTGATGAAGGGATGACTGGTGCAGTAAAAAAAGCAGAAGAACTGTTGAAAGAATATAGAAATTCATTTATGCCTCAACAATTTAAAAATCCAGCAAATCCAGAAATACATAGAAAAACAACTGCTGAGGAGATATGGGAAAATACAGAAGGTAATATTGATATTTTTGTTGCAGGGGTAGGAACTGGAGGAACAATAACTGGCGTAGGAGAGGTATTAAAACAAAGGAAAAAGGGTATTAAAATTATTGCTGTTGAACCAGAAAATTCACCAGTTTTATCAGGAGGTAGTCCCGGAAGACATAAAATTCAAGGTATTGGTGCAGGTTTTATTCCAGAAGTTTTGAATTTAAAAATAATTGATGAGATAATAAAAGTAAAAGATGAAGATGCAATTAGTACAGCAAAGGAAATTATAAAGAAAGAAGGGATTTTATGTGGGATATCAAGTGGAGCAAATGTTTTTGCTGCAATAGAAGTTGGAAAAAGGAAGGAAAATGAAGGTAAAATAATAGTTGTAATTTTACCAGATACAGGAGAAAGATATTTAAGTGTTTTTTAAAAGTCCTTGCTAAACTTCCTCTCCCTAAGCGGGAGAGGATAAAGGTGAGGGTGAAAAAGATTACCCCTCATCCTAACCTTCTCCCGCAAGGGGAGAAGGAAAAAAGATAAAAAAGAGAGTGAAGAATAAAAGGAGAAAGAGATGGAAAAAATTATTACGCAAGGAATTGTTGAAAGTTATTTGAATGATTTTTTGAAAAATACAGAAGTTGATGTTGTTATTGCTGGTGCTGGCCCAAGTGGGCTGGTTTGTGGATATTATCTTGCAAAAAATGGAATAAAAACAGTTATTTTTGAAAGAAATTTGAAAGTTGGTGGTGGAATGCCAGGCGGAGGAATGATGTTTAATAAGATAGTTGTTCAGGAAGAAGCAATTGATATAGTGAAAGAGTTTAAAATTAAAGCAAAAAAATATAAAGAAAATTTTTATATCCTTGATGCAATTGAGACAATTTCAGGAATAACTTATAAAACAATAAAGCAGGGTGTAAAAATATTTAATCTTATAAGTGTTGAGGATGTTGTTATAAGAGAAAATAGAATAAATGGAGTTGTTATAAATTGGACAAGTGTTGAAGTAGCAAAATTACATGTTGACCCACTTTCAATTATTTCAAAATATGTTGTTGATGCAACAGGTCATGATTGTGAAGTATGTAGAATTGTTGAGAAAAAAGTTGGTGGGATAAAGGTAGTTGGAGAAAAATCAATGTGGGCAGAAAAAGGAGAAAAAGAAATAATTGAAAATACAAAAGAAGTTTATCCAGGACTTATTGTATGTGGTATGGCTGCAAATGCATTTTTTGGTTCTCCAAGAATGGGTGCAATTTTTGGTGGTATGTTGTTATCAGGCAAAAGAGCAAGTGAAATAATAATAAATGGGATAAAAGGAGGAGGATGATGAAAACAATAAAAGAGATAAATGAAAAGATAAAAAAGGGAGAGGCAGTAGTTTTAACTGCGGATGAAATTGTTGAATTAAAGAAAACCTCAAATACTAAAAAACTTGCAGAAGAAATAGATGTAGTTACAACTGGAACTTTTGGACCAATGTGTTCATCAGGTGTTTTTTTAAATTTTGGCCATTCAAAACAGAAAATAAAAATTGGAGGAGGAAAAGTATATTTAAATGGAGTTGTTGCATATTCTGGACTTGCTGCAGTTGATGTTTATTTTGGAGCAACTTCTTTACCTGAAAATGACCCAAGGAATACTGAATATCCAGGAGAATTTAAATATGGAGGAGGACATGTAATTGAGGAACTTGTAAGTGGAAAAGAAATTGAACTTGAAATTTTTGCTTATGGAACTGACTGCTATCCAAAAAAATATTTAAAAACAAAAATTACAATAAATGATATAAATGAGGCAATACTGTTTAACCCAAGGAATTGTTATCAAAATTATAATGTTGCGGTTAATCTATCAGATAAAACAATTTACACATATATGGGAATTTTAAAACCAAGACTTGGAAATGCAAATTATTGTTCAGCAGGTCAACTATCTCCATTATTAAAAGACCCATATTTAAAAACAATTGGATTTGGAACAAAAATTTTTCTTGCCGGTGGAATTGGATATGTAGGATGGTGGGGAACTCAGTATAATCCAGGGGTAAAACGGAGGGAAAATGGAGTCCCTATGACACCTGGAGCAACTCTTGCTTTAATAGGTGACTTAAAACAGATGAAAAGCGAATTTTTAAAAGGAGCAAGTTTAACTGGCTATGGAACAAGTTTAATAGTTGGAGTTGGGATTCCTATACCTATTTTAGATGAGAAAATACTTGAATGGGTAAGTATTCCAGATGAAGAAATTTTTGCACCAATTGTTGATTATAGTTATGATTATCCAAATTCAACAGGAAAAGTTATTGATTTTGTAAACTATAAACAACTTAAAAGTGGAAAAATAAAAATTATGGGAAAAGATGTTCCAACTGGTTCATTATCAAGTTATAAAAAAGCAAAGGAGATAGCAGAAATTTTAAAAAACTGGCTAAAAAGTGGTGAATTTTTATTAACAGAGCCAGTTTTTTATTTTCCAGGACCTGAAAGTGGATATAAATTTAAGCCAATGAAGGAGGTATAAAAATGGAAAAGAAATTTGTTATGCATTTTCCACCGGTTTTAGTAGATAAGCCAATTATTTCAACAATTGTAAGAAAATATGACCTTGAATTTAATATTTTAAAAGCATTTGTATCTCCAGAAGAAGAAGGAACACTTGTAATTGAATTAAAAGGCGAGGAAGAAAATTTAAATAAGGCAATAGAGGAGGTTAAAAATAAAGGAGTAAGTATTCAGCCAATTGAAAGTGATATAAAGATGGTAAAAGAAAGATGTACTGATTGTTCTGTTTGTATTGGTCTTTGTCCAACTGGTGCTTTATATATGAGTGAAAATTATGAAGTAAAATTTGAGCCAGAAAAATGTATTGCATGTGGATTATGTATAAAAGGATGTCCAACAAAAGCAATGGTAACAACAATTTAAAGGAGTCAAAATGATATATATGGATTATAATGCGACGACACCAACAGACATAAGAGTTTTAAAGGAAATGGAGCCATATTTTTTTGAGAAATTTGGTAATCCAAGTTCAATATATGAAATTGCGAGAGAAAATAGAAAAGTTATAGAAAAAGCAAGGGAAAATGTTGCCCGTCTTATTGAAGCAAGTCCAGATGAAATATTTTTTACATCAGGAGGGACAGAAAGTGATAACTGGGCAATTAAAGGAGTTGCTTTTGCATTAAGGGATAAAGGAAACCATATAATTACAAGCCAGATTGAACACCATGCAGTTTTAAATACATGTAAATTTTTAAGTAAAATTGGATATGAAATAACATATGCACCTGTTGATAAATATGGAATTGTTGATGTTGAATTTATAGAAAAATCAATAAAAAAAGAAACAATTTTAATAACGATAATGCATGCAAATAATGAAATAGGAACAATTCAGCCAATAGAAGAAATATCAAAAATTGCAAGAGAAAAAGGAGTTTATTTTCATACAGATAGTGTTCAGACAGTTGGCAAAATTCCAGTTTCAGTTAAAAAACTTGGTGTTGATATACTTTCTCTTTCTGCTCATAAATTTTATGGTCCTAAAGGAGTTGGTGCAATTTATATTAAAAAGGGAACAAAAATTGAGCCGTATCTTCATGGAGGAGAACAGGAAAAAGGTAAAAGAGCAGGAACTTATAATGTTAGTGGAATTGTTGGGCTTGGTAAGGCAGCAGAAATAGCAATTGAAGAAATGGAAGAAGAGATAAAAAAAGTTAAATATTTAAGGGACAAACTTGAAAAAGGAATAATTGAAAAAATACCTGAAATTGTTATAAATGGGCATCCAGAAAAGCGGCTCTATAATACTTTAAATCTATGTGTGAAATATGTTGAAGGAGAAAGTATGCTTTTAAATCTTGATTTTGAAAAAATTTATGCTTCAAGTGGTTCTGCTTGTACATCTGGCTCTCTTGAACCAAGCCATGTTTTACTTGCAATTGGAATACCACCTGAAATTGCTCATGGCTCATTAAGATTCTCTCTTGGTAAATATAATAAAGAGGAAGATGTTGATAAAGTTTTAGAAGTTTTACCAGTTATTGTTGAAAAATTGAGAAAATTAAGTCCATTCTGGGATAAAAAATGATAGAAGAAATTTTAAAATTGAAAAAAGAAAAAGAAGCAATAATACTTGCTCATAATTATCAAGTCCCCCAAATACAGGATATTGCTGATTTTGTTGGTGATTCACTTGAACTTGCAAAAAAGGCAAGTCAAATTAAAGATGCAAAAATTATTGTTTTCTGTGGAGTTAAATTTATGGCAGAGACAGCAAAAATATTATCACCAGAAAAAAAAGTTCTTCTTCCCGACCTTGATGCAGGTTGTCCTTTGGCAGATATGGCAAATTATAATGATGTTTTAAAAATGAAAGAAAAATATCCTGATGCATGGGTTGTATCTTATGTAAATACAAATGCAGATGTTAAGTCAATAACTGATGTATGCTGTACCAGTAGCAATGCTGATAAAGTTATTAAAAATATTCCTGCAAAAAGAGTTATCTTCCTTCCTGATAAAAATTTATGCTATTATGTTAAAAATAAAGTTTCAGAAAAAGAAATTATATGCTGGGATGGGTATTGTTTTGTTCATAGGAAATTTACAGTAGAAGAAGTTAAAAAAGCAAAAGAAAAATATCCAGATGCAGAAATTATTGTTCATCCAGAATGTGACCCTGAAGTTCAAAAATTGGCAGATGGTATTTATTCAACTTCTGGTATGATTAAAAGAGCAAAAGAATCAAATTCAAAAATATTTATTATAGGAACAGAGGAAGGATTATTACATAGATTGAAAAAAGAAAATCCTGATAAAGAATTTTATTGTCTTGGTAGTTGCAAAATATGTCCAAATATGAAAAAAATAACAATTGAAAAACTTTATTATTCTTTAAAAGAAGAAAAATATGAGATAAATTTACCAGTTGATATAATGGAAAAAGCAAGAATTTCTCTTGAAAGAATGCTTGAATATGTTTGAGGTAAAAAATGGATTATACAGAAAAAGTCCTTGAATATTTTAGAAATCCCAAAAATATGGGTAGAATTGAAAATGCTGATGGAATAGGAAAAGTAGGGAATCCTGTGTGTTTATTGCCCGGACAGAAAATTCAGACAAAAAAAGGATTAAAAAAAATAGAAAAACTGGCAGAAGGAGATGAGGTATTAGCCAATGATGGGTTGTATTATAGGGTAACAAAAGTTGTAAAAAGACATTATGAAGGAGAAATTCTAAGGGTAGAAAATCAAATGGGTAGTATTGAATTGACTTTTGACCATATTCTTTTAGCCATAAAAATTCCATCAGGGGATAAATTCAAGAGAACAAAAAATAGAAGGTTATTAACTCTGGCGTGGTACCATGCCTCTGAACTTAAAAAAGGTGATTTTGTTTTATATCCTCTTCCTAAAGAACAAAAAGACATAGATTATGTTGACATTTCTGTAAAAAAGAAAAAATGGGATTTTAAAAGTTATGAAATTCCAGAGGTCCTGGGTTAAGAGATTGTATCCAGTTGGATAAAAGAAAGAATTTTTAAAATATAGTTTTATAAGGCCGGTCATTTCATCAAGGTTCATAAC
>Ga0185342_1000749_pt1 | contig 15232 bp, 14 predicted proteins | sample ConPoolayeEmetaG_FD_128045 | JGI IMG/M metagenome (GOLD analysis project Ga0185342, IMG submission 128045) | Hot spring microbial mat communities from California, USA to study Microbial Dark Matter (Phase II) - Cone Pool mat layer E metaG... ...
CGAAGCAAGTGCAACCCAAGTAGTTAGAAGAGTTGGGTTGCACCGAAGCCCACCCAAATGGTTAGTATGGTTGGGTGGGTTGCTTCACCACATCATCCTTGATTTCCCCTTCACCCCCAAAATTATTCTTCAAATGTGAGGGGGTTACGGAGGAAACCTAGAACCTAGGGGGAAACTTCCCCCCGGGTTTGGTTTTGAACCCAGATATGCAGGTTTCTTAGATTTAACTTTTTTGGATGAAACCTTTTTAGGCAACCCAAAAAAGGTTCCCTGGAGCCTGCCGTGTTGCCTGGTTGCACCACAGCCCCATATTTTTTATTTAGTATTCACCATCCATTTAAAATGCTTTTTGTTTTGTGTTTTTTTAAGTATTTTTGCTATTTTTATTTTCCGCCTGAAAAGCAACGCATTTAAAACAATATGCTCAAATCAATGCGGTGGTTGGATGGACCCGGAAGGTCTTAATCTCCCTAAGAAAATAGAGAACGGAGAGGTTGACCTGCGCTCTCTTTCTGACTCTGAAAAAATAAAAGCCGGAATATGCCCCTCGTGCAGCAGCAAGCTCATGTTTGCAGAGGGATGCAAAACCTGCTACAACTGCGGCTGGAGCGCCTGCGACGGCTAAATTGCTTTTATTATTTCCTCAAGAATTTCCTTCTCAAATCCTTTTCTTACTTTCAGGGAAGCGGCTTTCTCATGGCCGCCCCCGCTTTCCACAAAATCCGGCGCAGAGGATTTTATTTTTTCTATGATTTCATTCGCCCTTGCTTTTTTCACCGCTTCATCGGTTATCCGGAATATTATGAATTTCTCGCTGTATCCGATTACTATTGCATTCTCACCCTTCACCATATCATAAGCTATGGAGGTAATCTTTCCCCTGCTTGGGAATTCACCCATGGTTGCGACCCTATCCAAATTCAGCAGATATATACTCAGATCGTTTTTCTCCCTTTTCTTTAAGTTCGCCTTCACGCTTTCCCTCAAGCTTTCCAGCTTTTCCTTCGCCTGCCTGAGCATGGATTCGTACAGCGCGGGTTTTTCCAAAACCTCCCTGTAAAATTCCAAACTGTTTCCAAAACTTGAGTATGTTGCCAGATAGTCCAGCACAAGCGCCCTGTTCCTGTCCTCCTCTTTGAGCCCCACAAGGTCGCTCTTGTCGCCGGCGAGCGAGGCGCCGACCAAATTTGAGAAATCCGCTCCGACTGCTCTTGCGACTTCGGCCGCGATATAGCCGGCCGTATATTTGCTCGCGTTCTCTCCATCCACTTTCCATGGTGAGAGAAAATGTGCATAATTCTCAACATTTTTATCCGGCGGATGGTGGTCTATTATTATTGTTTCTATCCCATCGGCTTTCAGAAGCTCCAGCCCCTGCATGCTTTCCTCATTCGCCCCGAAATCCACCAATATTACGAGAGGCATAAAATTGTTTCTTGCAGAGTTTATATCCGCAAGCGCATCCCTTACCGAATATATGGCTGAATTGTGCTGAAACTTTTGTGCATTGAGCAAAGAGGAGAGGGCGATCCCACCAACAATTCCGTCCGCATCTCCATGGAACCTCAAAATAGCAAAGCGGTTCAGTTTTTTTGCAAGCACTATTTTCTTTGCAACCTCAAATATATCCGGCATGAGTTTTTTCATGGTTTCTGTTTTTATCATCGGTTCATTTTCCACAATCTTCACACTTCTTTCTATCTCATCCACTATCTGTTTTCTTATCTGCTCGTTTTCCTTCTTCACCGCTCTCGCGACTACCTGCAGCACGCCCGCTCTTGCCTGCGTTTCACCCCTTACGGTTATCGCGTCCCCTATGTTGTAGAACTCCCTGCTCAGAACTTCGAACTGCTCCCCATCCACTATTGTGAGAACGAAAAAATCCTTTACGCTTTTTACCTTGGTAATAATGCCTGTCTTCTCTGCTTCCATGAATTATTTTGAACGCTCTTGTTTAAAAATACTTTTTTCCATTCTCCTTTTATGTTCAAATTCCTTGAACACACATCAGATGAACTTCTTTATGTTGAGGGCAGGGATTTCAAGACTGCTGTTTCTGATCTGGCAAACGGAATGGTCTCCTTGATGGAAAAAAAGGCAAAGGAAAAAGATGCGATGATAATAGAATACGAAAACGAAAATATTGAAGATTTTGTTGTCCGCCTCCTTGAAAATCTCCTTGCGGAAATCGAGACCGTTCCCTTCCATCCAGCAAGGGCAGAAGTTTTGGATGTAAAAGAAAAACCATTTTATGCGAAAATAAAAATATACGGCGAGAAGAAGATGCCGCCAAATCCAATAAAGGCGGTCACATATCACCTGCTTATTGCAAAAAAAGAAAAAACAAAATATGTTTTTAGGGTGCTTTTTGATATCTAATACCATCTATAAAGGCTTAAAGCTAAAGTTCAACAAAACTCCAGCACTAGACCTCTCCTAACTTATTTCTTTCAATTAGTTGTATGGCTTCATCCAAAAATGTTGGTTCTTTTTTTGATAATTCAATATACAAATAAAGATAATCCCTCCACATTGAATTGGAAGAATAACCTAGAGTATTGGCCAGGCGATAGCATGTTAGAGCAAGAATATAGTCCCCGGAATTTAAAGCGCCCGATCCTTTTTCTGAATAATAGCTTCCCTTCACTTCATTCATTTTTGTCCATGCCCCCATTTCTATAATTTCCTTAATTTTTCCCGCTCTTTCTTCTAGCTCGGTTCCTATTCCCCACGAATTCCATTTTTCAACTATAGCCGCATCATTTTTCTTTAAAAATTCTTCAATAGTTTTTTTCTCAAATTCTCCTTCATACCTTCCTAGAAAAAATGGCTCTGAATTTTTGAATGAAGGATCATAAAACCAAATCCCACCATTTTCAAGAACAACTGTTCCTGCGTGCTCGAAAAATCTTTTTTCTGCTTCAACTGCAAAAGTGAGCATGGCAACTTTTATTTTTCCATAAAGTTCATGAAACATTGCTCTGTTTAAGTCGCCGCATCCCCCTCCTTCGCTGAGGGTCTCTTCCAATGTTTTTGCCCCGCCAGAAGAATACCCAAGGGTTTTTACATTTTCAAAAATACTTACCGTTAGGTTACTTCCATCAATTTTTCCTCTGAATTCATCCAACCTGCTCTGATCCTCAATCATAAATGGGTCCTTTAATGTTTCTTTTCTGCTCGTGCTTGGCTCGGCTTGAGAACTTCCAAGCGGATAACCTTCTACAGGTTCTATTCCTAACCTGCCTTCGGAGATTTGAGTGAATGTACTCTCATGGTTCTGTTCAATATGGGTTAATTTTTTTTGTAATTCCGGTTTCGCATATTTAAAAAACAGCTCCCTAAACAATGCATTTACCCTCAATTCATACGCAATTATACCTATTGATTTTTCCCAATCTTCATTTAAAAGTTGGTTAAAATAATGTGCTTGTTTCGCGATTCCGGGATCGGGCGAGGCCTTTAACTTCAAAATATCGTTTATTGTTTTTTCTATATTTTCTTTCAAAATTTCTTCAACATGTTCGTTAAGTTCTTCGAATTTTTCCATGCAATTTTTTCTCACGGAACAATTTTAAATACTTTTCTCGTATTCGGCCCTTCTTCCCTCAACCTTGAACTTTCCTTCGGCAAACATACCCACCACTTTCACATATAGTTTGTGCTCCTCTTTCAATATTCTTTCTTCAACCTCTTCCGCTGTTTTGCAGTCCCCTATGTAAACGCACGTTTGCTCTATTATAGGACCTCCATCCAAGGTTTCGTCGACAAAATGCACTGTGCATCCGCTTACCTTTACCCCATACTCAAACGCCTGCCTCTGCGCATGCATCCCCTTGAATGCAGGGAGAATCGCCGGGTGGATGTTTATCATCTTGTTCCTGTACCTGTCCAGCAACTCTTTTGTTTTTATTACTCTCATAAACCCCGCCAAAACAACCAAATCGGTTTTATACCTATCGAGTACCTTTTTTATCCTTATTTCCGCCGCTTCCCTTCCCTCTCTATAGTCAACGAATTCAACAGGAATATTATTTTTCCTCGCCCTTTCTATAGCTTTCGCCTCTCTGTTATCCGTAATCATAACAACGATCTCTGAATTTTTTATCTTTCCATCCCTTATCCCATCAATTATCGCTTGAAAATTGCTTCCCCTTCCGCTTGCCAAGACAGCGATGTTCATAACTATGTATTGCAGTGAAATTTTTAAACTCTTGCGCCTCAAAAAAATGCATGTACAGAAAAAATAATGCTTTAAGAAACATAAAAGTGACAAATAATTCTGATAGGATCATTCTTGCGCTTGAGCATCATGTTTTTTCCGTAGGGCTGAGGAAAGATGGCACAACGTTTCATGTTGAAAAGAGAAAGATAGAAGATGCTATCTATTCTGTAAAGAGAGCAATAAAAAATAAAAACATACTTTGGCTGGATTACGTTGTTGAAGGAAATTTTGAAAAAGAGGTTTTGAAATCAGCAAAACTACTTGGCTTCAGCGAACTTCTTGTGAAAAATCTCCTGAAAGCGAAGTATGGAAATTACGAGGATTTTGGGAGTGAGATGGGCATTCTTCTGCCGGCGATGCATGTTGAAGGGTTCGATGTAAAAATAAACCCCCTTCTTGTTCTCATAGGCAAGAACATTATTGTAACCATGCACACCGCAGAGGTTGTAAGGTTTTTCAGGTTGAGGAAATATGCCGCTATGCTTCTCAGAAAATTTCCGAACGAAATGTCCAACAAGGATAAGATAACTATGCTTCTTATAAGGATAATGGATGAGAACAACGCAAAGAATTTTGATTACCTCCGAGTCATTGAGGACCATGGTGATGAGCTGAGCGCGAAGCTTGCAGACCCAAAAACGCCACGTACGTTCATCGGCCCGCAGATACATGCAATGAAGCACGCGCTCGTAACCTATCTAGATGGGCTTTGGGCTACTGTGGATGTGCTCAGCGCCCTCAGGTACGGAGACGCGGACCTTCTTACTGACGATATAAAAATAATTGAAAGAATAAATGTCCTCATCGCGGAGGTGAACGCCCAAATAGGGTTGGCTGAGCACATGAGCGAGGTTCTTGCGAGCGGGCTTGAGGTGGTCCAGACCATATACAACAACCAGCTCCAGATACTGAACAACAGGCTTGCGCTCATTGTTACCTACCTGACAATTTTGGGTACTGCGGTTCTTGTTCCGAACACCCTTGCAACAATTCTCTCAAACCCCGCCTACCATCTGACTCCTGAAGATGCTGGGTGGTACAGCGCTTTGATGATTTTTTCCACTGTTGCTGCAGCCCTTTTTGCATACTGGTGGGTGAAAAAGATGGGGTGGCTGAAAGAAATTCCAGAGTGATTTGTATGCCGATATACACGCGTGAGGGGGATAAAGGGGAGAGTTCTGTTGGAGGTCCAAAACTTCCAAAGCACGATTTGATTTTTGAGGTTTTGGGGAGCATAGATGAACTGAACGCATCTATGGGAATGGCCGCATACAACTCTTCGGAAGTTCCCAAAAAAATTATTTCCCGCATCCAGCTAAGGCTATTTGATGTTTCTGCATGCATAATAGGAAAGAAAAAGGAGAAATTTGACGACGATGTGAAGGAGATGGAGCGCATTATAGATGGTATTGAGTCAAAACTTCCAAAGCCCAAATCCTTCGTTGTTCCATCGGGAAATGCCTCCTACATTGATTTTGCGAGAACGGTTTGCAGAAGGGTGGAGAGAAGGGTTGTTCTACTTTCGCGCGTTAGCAAACTGGAGCCAACCATAATAAAATTCTTCAATCGGCTCTCAGACCTGCTCTTTGTTCTTGCGAGGTATGAGGAGGAAACCAGCAGAAAGACCATATTCTAGATTTTTTTCAAGACGGCAGTAGCCCAGTGCATCTCCAGTTCGTCTCCGCCTCCTTTGTTGCAACATTCACCACGCATGCAGGGCTGCATCCCTTCGCTTCTTTATAAGGCGTAATGTCTATCCACCACGTTCCCGTAATCTCGTTGCACATGGAATTATTCGTAAGCGCTCCATCCTGCGCACAGGCGCTGTTCGTTGCAATCTGCCTTGCTTCGGATAAACTCATCTTTTCCCCTGTACCCTGCTTTGTGCAGTACTCCTCTGGGGTGGTTTGGATGCATCCACACAGCAGAAAAACCACCACGAGAATTCCAGCCAACAAAAGCTTGTTTCTCATATGCTCACCCGTTCTCTTTTCGTGCTATCGTCTTTTAATGGTTTCTAACCCTACTACTTTATACACTCTACCGTTTATAATATACCCATGAGCGCAAAGGAAAAGCAACGCATCGTTGATGCCTGGGATAAGCACATTGGGAAAAACAACCGCCTCCGCCGGCTCGCGAGCTTCAGCTCCGTCAGGGAGGAGGCTTTCCGCAAAAAATTTAAGGAAGGTATTCTGGGTCACACGAGGCTCACGCAGGAAGAAAAACGCGAACTTTTTGTATATGCGGGGCTCTAGATTCCATAATTTTTTGGCTCAGAAGCTACTCTGCTCATCACATATCAGACTGGTGCGGTATCCTCATAGCCGATAATATTTTGCGCTTACCCCTTTAATAAGTTTTTTATTCTTTTTTGTTCCATAAATTTAAACATGTCATCGATAATTCATAAACCTAGCGAACAGGCCCCAAGAAGAAAGTTGAGAGCGCTTGAAAGACTCTTGAGTGATGGCATTGAAATGAAAGAGATTAAAAAGATAGAAATAGACCTTCCAAAAGGATATACTGCTGTGGAAATACTTCATCCAAGAGGGAACCCAATTTTTGGGCGGTCTTTGGAGCTTTACAGAAAGGCCTTTCCCAATCCGGACGAAAGAGAGGATGATGATTGCATTTTTGACAGATTGGAAAACAAAGAAAAGGGATATAACCATCTTTTCCATGCAATATCTATTCTGGATGAGAGGGGAAGGGTTGTTGGATACAGTCAATTTACTATAATGCCGGTTTCTGAACATGCAGTAGTGGTATACGCCCAATACTCATGCATTCGTCCAAGGGTAAGAGGAAAGGGGCTTTACAAGGCTATTTGGGATATTAGGCACGCGATTGCTAAGGAAAGCGGTAAAGAAGTTGTAGGAACGATGTTTGAAACCGAATTTGTTGGTCAGGCCAACGATGAAAAGGGCATTCAATTCACAAAGCAAAGGCACGAGGTCTTTAGAAAGATAGGGGCGAAAGCGGTTATGATAGAGTGCGAAGATGGATCCCTGCTTAACCCAATTATACAACCACGGCTGAGCGCAGACACCAATCCAGTTATGCTTCACATGTTTCTAAAGCTATTTCCCGGGGAAGCAAGCAAGGGTGAAGGCATAGAAATGGATAAGGAGCTAGCCAAATCCATTGCACTCTCATACATCGATAATTTTGATAGAGAAGGGTTTGATAAACAGGATGTGGATGAAGCCAGGCAAGAAGTTTTAAGAAGGTTTGGCCGCGCAAATAGGGTTCTTTTGATTGACCCTCAAGATCTTCCAACTATCGTTGAACTTGCAAAAAACGACCCTGTGCTGAGAGCCCAGATCGAGAGGGATTACGGTTTGTTTGATGCCCATGCAGAGCTTGTAAAGAAAGCGCTGAAAGCGCTTGAAGGAAAAGGAGCAGAACCCCAAGGAATTATCGAATGATAAAGCGATTCCTTTATATGTAATCTGTTTTAATGGGAACACCTTGCAGAGGGATTGATTTCAATATTTTTCCCACCCCTTCCCAGAAAATCTCTTTATCCAACCACCCGTATATTCTCTTGTACACTACAATAACTATCTTTGCAACATCATACCATTCCAACCTAGACATTTTATCCATTGGTCCAACCATCAAATAAAGCGGAACAATCTTGCCATCTTCAGTTGTCTGTCCGTAACTGAACCCTGAAGAAGGGTCCAGCACCCCCATCCCAAATGACTTGAATACGCGGAGCCTTTTTTCTGCTTCTTCTCTGTTTGGAGCCGTTTCTGGTTTCTCCACCTCGCTTATGAAAAACTTAAGCTCCCGGCCAGCCTTCCTTGCGCATTCCCTGCCAAATTCTATTCTATCATTATACAGTGCAGTCGCAATTCCCTTTCCTTGCTTCTCTGGTGAAACCCTTATATACCCGCCAAACATTGCATCCAGGTCAGCAAAGTAAAGCGAGGAGCATGCGCCTACTATCTCCCCATCCTCATCCACTGCAACTGCAAAGTGGTACCTGTTGTATGGGTTTTTTCCAATTTTTCCACTTACGCTTTGTTCAGCAGCTTCTAAAAAAACCTCTGGCGGAACCCTTTCTTCGGGTGGAAAATATTCAAGAAGGTACTCAACGCCCTGCATAAAAATTTTGTACTCCTCTCCATTCGGTTCGTTCACAACTTTCGTGAAATCTATCCTATGGATCATCTTGCTTATTTCCGGACTGCTTTTCTTCAATTCAAAGAGAGCTTCATCTCCTCGCGATAGTTTTGCGTCTGGTTTTACGTTTTTTAACCAGTCCTTAAAAATGCCTATCATGTTTGGCTTTTCATCTTCTTCTACGAACCCGAGCAATTCGTTCATTTTAGAAACAATGCTGGCCAATTTTTCTTTCTCTATTATTAGCTCTCGCGGTACATTTTTCCTAACCCATCTCTTATCTATCTTTTTGTCAAGCCCCTGAAGAATCTTTACTGCGGCATCCAGCTCTTTTTCTCCAATTCTGGGCATCTCTTTCAATTTCCTCTCTCCAAATTCTTTCCTTTTTCCTTCGCCTGCTTTACCAAACTCTCTTACTTTTCTTGGCATTTTATCTACCTCCTATTGTTTTTTGTATTTTTTTTCTAAGTATTTATTATACCTCTCTACGAGCACCTTCTCTATGTATGTCCACGACATGCCCACAAATAACGAGAGATATATTATCTCCCCTATAATGCCGTTTAATACATTAGCGATTATCGGAACTGGCAACCATACAGCAAGGCCGGGTGCTAGCCAATCAACCAGAGCAACCGTTGCCGTAGATATGCTCCCGCCAAGCGCATACACTGGTAATGCCGAAACCAAAGCAGCAGCGTGAAAAGGCAGCATATCTTTGTAAAACCTTACAACCCGATTTCCCATTCCTTTTTCAGTGTAATACCCCCAGTTTAATAAAAGCCAAACAGCTTCTGCAGAAAAAAACGCAGGAAAGTAGTCCCCGATTATAGTGCCGACCACGCCCATGTAAGGATTTTTTGTAATGGCTTGAAGAAATATCCCAAACCCTACTGCGCCCATATAACTGCCTATGAATTCAGAGATCGCGATCTTGCTCGTGTTTTTTAACTCTAAAGAAGACTTTATTTTTTCCCTATCACCTACGAGTTCCTCATCTTTTATTCCCTTTGCTTTCCAAAATAACTCAATATCTCTCTTAATCGTTTTGTATATTTCAACCGGGTTTGATTTTTTTGCCACGCTTTTTGTTACAGCCAAAATTATCCCGCCAACTTTTTCAACATCGCTTTTCTCTCTAATCGTTACAACCGCTTCTTCTTTTTCCATTTTCTTTTTTTCAAGAAATTCCCTGAGAACGTTCTTAACCTCGCCGTTTTTGCACGAATCAAAAACCCCTTTAATTTCTTCATCACTCAACAAGCCCTTATTCTTTTCCAACAAACGCTCTATTTTTTTTACATTCCCTCTTTCCGCGTATCTCCTTAATTTTTCTATAACCCCACTTTTCTCTTCTAAACGGACGCCTTCCCAAGCGGCTTCTATTTTTTTACGCATACTTTCGCTTATTGGTTCCTTCTCTTTACCCTTTTTCATTATTCCTACCTTGTTTAGCAAATACGCTCTCTATTAGTTTTTTTTGCTCCTCAGTAGAACGACCATACTGTCGCTCAATCTGACCTTTGAGGAACTTGTCACCTTTTGCAAACTCATAAATAGTTGGAATCTCATCTAAGCTTCTAACTAAAGTTATTCTTTCTACCTCGTTAATCCTTCCCTCTGCGAATGTTCTTGCATAGTCCACATCAGCTTTATTAAAAGTTTCGTCATAAAAACATTCAATATAGACCATTGGAAGTTTCTTAAGCAGTTCTTCGGTGATTTCTACCTCCCCCGATGGTGCAAATACGAGCTGGAGAAGCATGGGTTCGCTGTCTTCATCTAATCGAGGCTGCATTAAGAAAGCTATCGGTTGATCACCCTTATAGCCCACCACAACTCCAAATCCAACTTTTAAGAAAGCGGCAAGCCTATTCCCGCTGAGTTTTATCTCCTCTGGGGTCTCTCCCTGCCCGAGCATTTCAACATCACCAATTGTTCCGACAACAACGCCCCCTCTCTTTTTGGCTTCAGCTGAAGCGACGGCATGCCTAAGCTCAAACATATGCCTATACAATCCTCTGCCCCTGAAACTCTCCCGCCCGCTATAGTTCCTTCTCATAAATTTCTCATCAGCAAGTCCACCATACTCAGCATAAACAACAACATCTTTTTCTCCCATAGGCAGGGTTAAAAATTGCGAGTATCCAACAACCCTTCTTTCATTCAGTATAACAACCACATGGGGGCGACCTTTATTTAGCAATTCATCAAGTGAACGGTTTGCCATTCTTTCCAACCTATACAAAATCTTTCTCCATGGTTCCCGCTCATCCTTAATTGGGAAAAGGTGCTCATATAGTTTCCGTGCAAGCCTTTGCCTTCCGTAATCCAAGTCAAGAAGACTTTTGACTTCATACTTTTCGCCATACTTTTCAGTGAGCCTTTTACTAAATTCTTCCAGTATTTCATTTTCTAGTTTTAGTATGCGCTCTTCTACTAATCCATTTTCATACATGCCAGTTATCGTTCCTTTCACAGGTTTCCTACCAGTAAATTTTCGTGCCATAGTGTAATTTATGCTAAAAATGGTTTTAAAATATGTATTACATAGCTCTCACTTGTTGAATAGCAAATAGAATTTTTGAGCGCTTACGCTCTCTTCCGAATAGTTTTTAAGCGCTTACTCTCAAATCCTTGCATGCAGACATCCTATGCGCCCGTTTCCACTCTGACGCTGAAAGCATATGCGCATAAACTCAGGCAGAATGAAAGTTTCTGGAATGCCTTTCTTGTTTTTCTAGGCGCTTTGGGCATCCTTTCTGTTGCGCCCTTCTACCCTCCTTATATCATCCCGTTCCTTGCGATGATTGCAGGCGCAATTGCCTACAAAAGACCTCCTCTTGGGGTAATATTCTCAACCTTTCTCGCGCTTTTTTCATTCAGCTACCAGAGCACTGTTTTTGGATGGGTTTTCCTCTTGGTTCTTGCATTCGTTCTTTTTGAGGCATGGGAATATTGGGGAATACTCGCGGCACTCCAGATTTTAGTATTTCTCCCCTTCGCGCCCTTCCCCATCTCTCTATTGGGAGGGTTCATATACTTGGGAATGGCTCTTGCAGCCCTCCATTTCGGCTCGCACAAATCCATAGCGATTGCAGCCGGCTCCATCCTTCTTGTTCTCCTCCTTTCTTCTCTATGGCAGGTTCAGAACGCAGCGTACTTCCCAATAAGAAGCAGCATATACCTCACTAGCGAAGACCTGCAGGTTTCAAAGCCTCCTTTTGGCATTATAACAATATTTTCCGGCTTTGGAATTGCGGTGAGCAACCTTTTTGATTTTGCAACAGCCCTCAGGCTGAACTCAGCCCTCTCAGTCGTTTCCACAAACCTTCTAAGAATACTTTTCATGGATTCCGGCATCGCCCAGCTTTTGATATGGGCATCTGTTCTCTATATTATTTCTTTCCTTCCAGGGAGGGTTAAAGCAAAAAGTATAGAACTTCTCTCCTCCCTTGTTCTCCTTCTTGTCCCAGTTCTCTACTACCCACTATGCATGGCATTTGGGGTAGAGTTCAGAATAGAAATGGCAGTGTATTCTGTTGCATCTGTTCTCCTTATTGCATTTGCAGAATCCATGGGGTTTAGGTTCAGCAGGGAGCTAGAGCTCATAAAAAAAGAGCAGATGAAGATGTATGGAAAATTCGGTTTGCAGGAGCTTACGCTGAGCAAGGGAGAAAAAGGGCTTGAGGATGTTGGCGGTTATGAAGAGGTGAAGAAAGAGCTGAAAGAGGCAATACTTACTCCTTTACAGAAGGCTGAGGTTGCATATGCATATGGATTGAAGCCACCGAAAGGAATATTATTTTTCGGCCCTCCGGGAACAGGAAAAACAATGCTCATGCGAGCCCTTGCAAAAGAGATAGATTATCCGTTTTTTTATGTAAAGTCCTCGGAAATACAGTCAAAATGGCACGGAGAAACCGAAAAGAACATAACAGAAATATTCGAGATAGCGAGGAAGCACAGCCCATGCATCCTGTTTTTTGATGAGATCGACTGGCTGGGAAAAAAGCGAACTGCGAGATTGCATGAGGGGCCGGAGGCATTGAGCGTTTTCCTCATGGAGCTTGATGGTTTCAGAACAGAAAAGCCGGTGATTGTGATAGGCGCTACAAATGTGCCCCACCTTCTCGACCCTGCCCTCCTAAGGCCCGGAAGGTTTGATAAAATAATATACATGCCTGTTCCTGATATGGAAGCTAGAAAATCAATATTCAAGGTCCACACAAAAGGCCTTCCCCTTGCCCAGGATGTTGACTTTGAAAAGCTTGCAAAAATGACAGAGAGGTTTACCGGAGCGGACATTGCAAACGTTGTTGCAGAGGCAAAAAAGCTCGCGGCAAGGGAAGCGATGGAAAAGAACATCATCGTTCCGATAAGGATGGAGCATTTTTCTGAAGTTATAGGGGAGACAAAGCCATCTGTAAGCCTGGCCATGCTCGAGGAGCAAGAAACATTCAAGCTTGATTTTGAGAGGAGCGCGAGGAAGAAGAAGGAAAGGAAGGAAGCTGAGAAGAAGGTAAATTTCTCGGATGTTGCAGACTTGGAGGATGTGAAGAATGCGCTCAGGGAGGCGGTTGAGATGCCCCTCCTCCACCCGGAACTTTTAGAGGAGTTTGAGGTGAAGCCGGTTTCAGGCATTCTCCTCTTCGGCCCTCCGGGAACAGGAAAAACATACATAGTAAAGGCGGCTGCAAATGAGTTCAACGTTCCGATGCTTTTCCTGAGCGGTGCAGAGCTTATGGAGAGAGGCCCTTCCCAGGCAGTTGAGGTGATAAAGGAAACATTCAACAGGGCCAGGGAAAATGCGCCCGCGGTGATATTCATTGATGAGGTTGAGACGGTCGCTCCTATGAGGGAGGTAGTGAGCCCAATAATGGGCCAGCTTTTGCAGGAAATGGATGGAATAAGGAAAACGAAGAATGTTGTTGTGATTGGAGCAACCAACCTCCCGCACCTTCTCGACCGCGCCCTTCTAAGGCCCGGAAGGTTTGACAAAATAATCTATGTAGGGCCTCCTAACAAAGAGGTGCGGGAAGAAATATTCAGAATCCACCTTGGAAATTTTGCAAAGATGTTCGATTTGGGGAAGCTTGCCGAAGCTGCAAAGGACTACAGCAGTGCTGATATAGCAAGCGTATGCCAAGAGGTGAAGATGGCGCTCGCAAAGAAAAAGCTTGAAGGAAAAACGCCGAGCATGACTAACGCGGAGGTGGTTAAACTAATAGAGGGCAGGATGCCTTCAATAACAAGGGATATGCTTTATGTTTATAAGAAATTCATGGAGGAATACGGAGAGAGGAGGTAGTGATATGAGGGTGTATCTGGTAAAAAAAGCGAAGAGCGATGCGCGGTTTGTTTTTGGTGAGAAGAGGAAAAAGTTTTCTGCAAAGATGGATGGAAAAAACATTGTTGTTGAACTCGGGGAGAGAAAGGATTTCTGCGATGATGATTTGAGAAAGGCGGCTGCAGTGGCATACCGGTTCGCGAAAGGCCAGGAAATTTATGAATTGAATTTCATCCCGCCTAGGATTCTCAAGCCAGAACGCGAGGTTGAGCTTATCGCAGAAGGACTTTACCTAGCAGATTATACTTTCTCAATGAAAAGCGAAAAAGAAAAGGAAAATGAATTTTTTGCATACATAGATACTGATGTTAGTTATGCGCAGGTTCTAAAAAGAGCAACGATTTTAACTGAAGCGCAGAATTATGCGCGGAGTTTGGCAAACCTTCCGCCTGTTATCGCCACTCCGGAATTTTTTGCAAACGAGGCAAAGAAATTTGCAAACGAGCTTGGCATGGCGGTAAAAGTTTATGATAAAAAGCAGATTGAAAAAATGGATATGAACGGCATTCTCGCAGTAAGCAAAGGAAGCTCAAATCCACCGGTTTTTGTTGAAATTTCTTATTCTCCGAAAAATGCGAAAAAACACGTTGTTCTTGTCGGGAAGGGCCTTACGTTTGATTCTGGAGGGCTGGACATAAAGAATGCAGAGCAGATGGAGGACATGAAGCTTGACAAAACCGGCGCATGCGTTGTTTTTGGTGTTTTGAGAGCAGTAGCAAAACTAAAACTCCCTCTTAAGGTTTCAGCTTTCCTTCCATTTGTAGAGAATATGCCGGGAGGAAATGCAACTAAGCCTGGAGACATAATAAGGTTGTACAATGGAAAAACCGTTGAGATATTGAATACAGACGCTGAGGGAAGGCTTGTTTTGGCAGATGCGCTCGCATTTGCAAACGAGAGAAAGCCGGATTTTATAGTAGATGTTGCAACGCTTACAGGGGCGATCTCTATTGCGCTCGGTTCTCATGCAATAGGAATGTTCTCAACCAGCGATGAACTTGCCTGCAAATTCATGGAAGCAGGGGAAAAAACCCATGAGAGGGTTTGGCTTATGCCTCTCTTCAAAGAGTACGGCGATATGATGAAGAGCGACTTTGCAGACCTGAAAAACATCTCTGGAAAGAAAGAGGCCGGTGCCTGCACAGCAGCCGCCTTCCTCAGAGAGTTTGTTTCTGTCCCCTGGGTGCACCTTGATATCGCAGGGGTTTTTAATATAAAAGAAAACCATCCTTATTTCAGCAAGGGGGCTCCGGGAATTGGGGTAAGGCTGATTAGTGAGGTAATAGCAACTGCGTAAAAACAAAAAAGTGAAGAAGAAATGGAGTAGAGGCGAAAGCGAGAGCGAGAATGTTTTTTATTTTAGCGAATAGCAAATAGAAATTTTTGATCGCTTGCAGGCAATCATGTAAAATAAACAGACATCGGTAACACAAATTATTTGTTTTTCGCTGATAAAATGTTACGATCTTGGCCGGCATAACAGCGCAGAAAACCTTAAATATTCCCTTTGGTATAAGTAGAGTTAT
>Ga0185342_1000750_pt1 | contig 15206 bp, 16 predicted proteins | sample ConPoolayeEmetaG_FD_128045 | JGI IMG/M metagenome (GOLD analysis project Ga0185342, IMG submission 128045) | Hot spring microbial mat communities from California, USA to study Microbial Dark Matter (Phase II) - Cone Pool mat layer E metaG... ...
GGCCATGGCGCTTTTAGAGGTCGCCGAGGGGGCACTGTGGGCAGGGATCAAGGCCGGGCGAAATGGAGCCTATCTGGGGGATATCTCAGCAGCCATCCAGAACCATGTTGAATCCAGGGGCTTCTCGGTTGTTCGTGAGTATGTGGGGCACGGCATCGGCAGGGAGATGCATGAGGACCCCCAGATCCCAAACTTTGGTAAGCCGGGGACAGGGCCGATGCTCAAAAAGGGGATGACCCTGGCCATCGAGCCCATGGTGAACATGGGGGGGTGGCGCACCAGGCTAACCGAAAACCAGTGGACGGTTGTTACCGCTGATGGGAGTCTCTCCGCCCACTTTGAACATACCATCGCCATCACGGATGGAGAGGCCGAGGTGCTCACCATTATCTAGCCAAGGAGGGATATGCCCAAAAAGGAGACGCTAGAGGTTGAGGGGACGGTTGTCGAGACACTGCCCAATGCCATGTTTCGTGTGGAACTACCTAATGGGCACAGGGTGCTCGCCCATGTATCAGGTAAGATTCGTCTGAACTTCATAAGGATTCTCCGCGGCGATAGAGTGCTGGTTGAACTCTCCCCCTACGACCTCACCAGGGGGAGGATTACATATCGTTTTAAATAGGGGGTATCGTGAAGGTGAAGGCATCAGTGAAACCCAGGTGTGAAAAGTGCAAAGTGGTAAAGCGCAAGGGCGTGGTTAGGGTCATCTGTGAAAACCCCAGGCACAAACAGAGGCAGGGATAGGAGGCAACATGGCACGCATAGCCGGGGTTGATATTCCCAAGGATAAGCGGGTCGAGATAGCACTGCAATATATCCACGGGATTGGCCCTGCCCTTAGTAGAAGGATTTTGTCCCAAACTGGCATCAGCCCGGACATCAAGGTTAAGGATCTCACCGAGGGTGAGATCGGCCGCATCCGGGAGGTCATCGATAAAGAATATAAGGTTGAGGGAAGCCTCAGACGAGAGGTAAATCTCAACATAAAGAGGCTCATCGAGATCGGGTGCTACCGTGGTATCAGACACCGCAGGGGGCTTCCGGTTCGTGGTCAGCGAACCAGAACCAACGCTCGCCAAAAACGAGGTCCCCGTAAGACGGTAGCCGGGCGACGTCGCACTGTGGCCAGAAAGTAAAGGGGGAACATGCCAGAGAAAAGGAAGAGGCGGGAAAGAAAGTCCATCCCTGTGGGTCGGGCTTATATCCATTCCACCTTCAATAATACTATAATCACCTTTACCGACCCCGTGGGTAACGTTATCGCCTGGGGGAGCTCAGGGACGGCCAAATTTACAGGTTCACGAAAAGGTACCCCCTATGCGGCGCAACTTGCCGCCGAGGATGCAACAAGAAAGGCAATGCAGCATGGACTGCGTCAGGTTGAGGTGTATATGAAAGGTCCCGGTAGCGGGCGGGAGGCGGCCATTCGCTCCCTTCAATCAGCGGGGCTCACCGTAACAGGGATCAGGGATATAACCCCAATCCCCCACAATGGCTGTCGTCCTAAGAAAAAGAGGAGGGTATAGAGCGATGGCTCGCTATACCGGACCGGTTTGCCGGCTGTGTCGTCGTCAGGGTGAGAAACTGATGCTCAAGGGGGAAAAATGCCTCACCCCGAAGTGCGTCCTTGAGCGACGTAAGTACCCACCGGGACAGCACAGCAGCGCCCGCCGCCGCAGGACGTCGGACCGTGGCCTCCAACTCAAAGAGAAGCAAAAGGTCCGCTATACCTATGGGGTATTGGAGCGTCAGTTCCGAAAATATTTCACCGAGGCGGAGAGGCGGCCCGGGGTCACCGGGGAACACCTCCTTCAGATGCTCGAGATGCGGCTCGATAATGTGGTCTATCGCCTCGGGTTTGCCGATTCCCGCCCTCAAGCAAGACAGCTTGTTCGCCACGGCCACATCCAAGTCAACGGGCATAAGGTCGACATCCCCTCCTACGTTGTTAAGCCGGGGGACGTTATTACCTGGAAAGAAAAGAGCACCAAGACCAAGCTTTATCAGATGGTGGCTAAGGAGATCGGGAGCAAGATGGTGCCCCGCTGGCTCAGCTTGGATCAGGAAAAGATGTCGGGGCGCGTATTAGCTCTCCCGGAGCGCAGCGACATCGATGCTAGGTTCAATGAAAAGGCCATTGTAGAGTATTACTCCCGATAGCCCATAAGGAGGCATAACCTTGTCCTTTATAGTGACACCGAAGATAGAGTGTGTTGAGAGCCAGGATGCCTATGGGCGGTTCGTCGCCGAACCGCTTGAGAGGGGCTTCGGCATCACCATCGGCAATGCCTTGAGGAGGGTGCTCCTGAGCTCACTCCCTGGGGCGGCGGTGACCTGGGTCAAGATCGAAGGGATCGAGCATGAGTTCTCCACGATTCCTTATGTAAAGGAGGATACCATCGAGTTCTTGCTAAATGTAAAGGAGCTTCGGTTGCGCCCTCAATCAGGACGGCCGGGCACCCTTTTCCTGGAGGCAATGGGTGAGCGTGAGGTTTGCGCCGGCGATATCGCCCCCAACGCTGACTTCGAGATCGTGAACCCGGAGCTCCATCTAGCTACCCTTGACTCACCTGAGGCTAGGCTCATCGTCGAGTTCAATGTGGAGCTGGGCAAGGGATATTTGCCCGCCGAGAAGAGCGATGGACTGCCCATCGGGGTAATCCCTGTAGATGCCATCTTCACACCTGTTCGCAGGGTCAACTATAGAATCGAGCCTACCAGAATTGGGCAAGAGACAGCCTACGAGCGTCTCATCCTTGAGGTATGGACGGATAAGACCATCTCCCCAGTGAAGGCAGTGGCCGAGAGCGCTGAGGTGCTGGTAGAGCAATTCTCCATCTTTCGCGATCTTGCCAAAGCCGCTCCAAAGGGGGTGGGGAAGGAGCCTTCTCACCTCCTTATTCCCATGGAGCAGTATAATATGCCCATCGAACGGCTTGGACTCTCAGTGCGCACCATTAACTGCCTGAGGAGGAGCAACATCTTCAAGGTGGGGGAGCTACTTGAGAAGAGTGAAGGCGAACTCTTGGAGATACGAAGTTTCGGGAAGAGATCTTTAGAGGAGGTGCGGGAGGCTCTAAGGGCGCTCGGCATTGCCTATCCAAAGGTGGATTCCAGAGAGGATAGCAAAGAATGAGACACCGTGTCGCTGGTCGTAAGCTCAGTAGAGCTACAGATCATAGGATTGCTCTTTGTCGTAACCTAGTAACTGACCTTCTCAGGTATGAGAGGATCACCACCACCGAGGCGAAGGCCAAGGAGATTCGTGGTATGGCAGAGAAGATCATAACCCTGGGGAAAAAGGGAGACCTCCACTCGCGCCGTCAGGCTCTGGCCTTCGTCACCGACAAGAAGGTGGTGGAGAGGGTTTTTGATGTGCTTGCCCCGAGGTATGCCAATCGCCCCGGGGGCTACACACGCATCATCAAACTGGGGCCCCGTCTCGGCGATGGCGCCCCTATGGCACAGCTTGAGCTGGTATGATGGCTTTTCTAGCAGACGGTGATGAGAAAGGTTTTGTTGGTCATCGAGTATGAAGGCACAAGATACCACGGGTTTCAAATACAGGCTAATGCCCCAACCATTCAAGGGGAGCTTGAGCGAGCCCTCTTCAGGCTCACCGGGGAGACCATCCGCGTTAAAGGAGCGGGACGCACTGACGCTGGGGTTCATGCCAAGGGGCAGGTGGTGACATTTGTGACTAGGTCTGAACTTTCCCCGGGGACCTTTGTCAGGGCGCTCAACTTTTACCTGCCCAGGGATATTGCAGTGAGGACGGCTTATACTGTGAGTAACAATTTCGATGTCAGGAGGGATGCCCGGAGCCGGGAATATCGCTATTATATCCTAAACAGAGCCACCCCCTCCCCACTTTGGCAAAGGTACGCCTATTTTGTTGCCAAACCACTATATGTGGAAGCAATGAATAACGCCTGTCAGATTCTCATTGGAAGACATGACTTCACCTCTTTTTCAAGCTACAGGATTGCCAACGCAGTGCGCACTGTATACAAGGCGGAGGTGAGGCGAGAAGGTGATTTGGTAACCTTTGACATGGTGGCCGACTCTTTCCTCCCCCATCAGGTGCGCAACACTGTTGGGGCATTGATCGATGTTGGATTGGGCAACAGTAGCCCCAGGGAATTCTGCGAGATGGCAAGGGCAAGGGAGCCGGGCTCGGCAAGGCCGACTGCCCCCGCTCATGGCCTTTATCTCATGAAGGTAAATTATCCGAACTCCGAGGGGATCGATGAGAACCTATAGGACAAAAGTCTCTGAGATTGAGCGCAAGTGGCATATCATCGATGCCGAGGGGAAGATTCTAGGAAGGCTTTGCTCCCAGATAGCCCGGCTCCTCATGGGGAAGCATAAGCCTATATACTCGCCCCATCTGGATACAGGAGATTATGTCATTGTGCTTAATGCAGCAAAGGTGCGAGTGACCGGCAGGAAAGCTCAACAAAAGATATACTATCGCCACTCGGGATACCCTGAGGGGCTGAGGAGCATCACCTATGCCGAAATGATGAAGACGCACCCCACCCGCGCTATTGAGCACGCAGTAAAGGGGATGCTCCCCAAAAATCGATTGGGTGCCCGTATGCTGAAAAAGCTGAAGGTCTATGAGGGAGAATCTCACCCCCACAAACCACAGGTGAGCACTGAGACAGGCAGAGGAGAAGTCTCTTGACCGAGCAATCTTACTTTCACGGTACAGGGAGGAGAAAGACTGCGGTGGCACAGGTAAGGCTATTCCCGGGAAATGGTGCCATCATCGTAAATGGAAAGCCTTTTGAGGAGGTCTTCACCCCCCTTTCGCTGCGCACCGCTATTTTGCAGCCGCTACGGGTCACCGATACTATAGGCCGCTTTGATGTCATGGTTAAGGTAGCGGGGGGCGGCATCTCAGGACAAGCCGGTGCTATCTGCCATGGGATTGCTCGTGCCCTGGTCAAGGCAGATGAAAGGCTAAAGCCCCTGCTACGTAGTTATGGCCTGCTGACCCGTGACCCCAGGATGAAAGAGCGCAAGAAGTGTGGACTAAGGCGGGCGCGCAAGGCAAAGCAATATAGCAAGAGATGATGAAATAAAGGAAGCCCAAACCAAAGGTCTGGGCTTCCTTTATTTAAATCTTAAACCAATTAACTGACTAGTAGCTCCTGGGCAGACCCAATCCCCTCATCGCAATAATATTCTTCTGGATCTCATCGCTTCCGGCAGCAATCTTAAAACCGGGGACAGAGACATACATGCGCTCTATCCTCCCCCGGAGCGGTGCCCATTTGGAGCCGGGCTCAAGCTGGCAATAGAGCCCCATTACCTGCATCCCAACATTCGCAAGGCGCTCGTTTACCTCATCACCGAAGACCTTCCCCATAGAGGCTTCGTGGATGGGGATAAGCCCCTTGCTCTGCATCCAAGCGACCCGATAGGACAGATAGCGAGCCACCTCGATCTCAACCGCAATCTCAGCCAGCTTCTGCCTGATAAGAGGATCCTTGGCGATGACATCTCCATCCCTTTTCGTCTCCCTGGCATACTCGACCAGGTCATAGAGGGTTCGCCTCGCCATGGCACTAAAACCAACCCCTGACCGCTCATAGCTAAGGGACACCATTAGCTGGTACCAGCCGCGATTTTCCTCGCCTACCAGATTGGAGGCAGGAATGCGGACATCATCAAAGAAAACCTCATTAAAGGAATGGATCCCAGCCATGTTTATGAGGGGACGAACCGTAATGCCCGGGCTCTTCATATCAACGATAAACACGCTGATCCCCTTATGCTTTGGCGCATCAGGGTCTGTCCTTGCGGCTAGCCAGCACCAGCGGGAACGGTGAGCCTCGCTGGTCCAGACCTTCTGCCCATTAATGACATACTCATCCCCCTCCCTCACGGCACGTGTCTGAATTGAGGCGAAGTCTGAGCCTGCCCCCGGCTCGCTGTATCCCGTGCACCAGACCCCATCCTCCTCTCCTGATGCGATCATCGGCAGATAGGTTTTCTTCTGCTCCTCGGTCCCGTAAATCATAAGAGAGGGACCTACCCAGTCAACACCGCCGACTCCCATCCCCGTCCCCGGCACACCCCAATAGGCGGTCTCCTCCCGGTAGACAAGCTGCTCCATGATGGAGGCACCCATGCCCCCATATTCCTTTGGCCAGGCCATGGTGAGCCACCCCTTTTGGGCGAGCTTTTTGGACATCTTCATGCTGAAAGCCCATGCCTCGTCAGTATCAGCAGCCTCCAGCAGCCCACCCCTCCAATCGGGGGGAAGCTCCCTCTTGCAGAACTCGATAACCTCCCTTCTAAGCGCCTCCTCCTTCTCACTAAAACGGAAGTCCATCTCTTTCTCCTTTCAGAGTTATTACATCCTCGAAAGCCGCTCCTTCAGATAGTCTATAGCCCTCACTGGCGAGGGATCAGTCTCATAAAGAATCGCCAGATAATAGCTCACATAATCTCCGAAAAGAACTAAACTCATCATCTGGCTCAGCGGAGTTTCACCCCTTGAGGCAACTACCTCATATCCGACCCCATATTGAGCCAGGATCTCACCCGTGACCTTATAGCGGGCCAGCGTGCGAGAGTGTAGAGACGGCGAGGAGAGCATAATTACGAACACCCCCCCCGCCATGTGACGGGGACAATTATACCCCACAATTGAATTATGGTCAAGCTCTGGGAAAACCTCAAAAAATGACCACGATTTACTATTTTCATTAAACTGGGTCTTCCAGCGACGGGCAACTTCAGAGAGCATACCAGCGCCGTAGACCACTATCACGCGGCCGAATAGTCTTGTCGCTAGCCTCTTCGCCCGATTCGCCTCAAGCGGCGAGGCCTTATCGATCTCGCCCGACAGCTCACTCAAAACCTCCATCATCTCCGCCACATCCCCCGATTGATCACGGAGGAAGCCAAGCCTTTGAAAAAGACCCACCAGGAAAAGAAAGCTATACCCTAAAGCTGCCCGCGGAGGGGCCTGGAAGTCAATAGTGAAAACAGGAACCTCTCTTTCCTCGGCAAGATTCCTCAGCTTGCCCCCGGCGGTGAGCACCAGCTTTTTAGAGGGTGTCCCAAGCGCTTGAGCAAAAGATGAGATAGTCTCTTCAGTATTCCCCGAGTAGCTTGAGGCGATGACCAGGGTCCTTTCATCCACAAAGCGTGGGAGGTCATAGTCACGGTGCACCAATAAAAGCACCCCCCCTTCCAAGGCTAAAAGGCTACCTAAAAGGTCGCCACAAATAGCGGAGCCACCCATGCCGAGAAAGACCACCCTCTCCACCCTGGAAAAATCAGGTGGCAGCGGGAAACTTATACCCCGCTGCCACCCCTCCCAGCACCTCTGGGGAAATTCATGAAGGTACCCCCACATCCCGGAGGGATCGAATTTCCTATAGACCTCGGGGGAATCGAGATCAATCATGAATCCCCACCATCTCCTTTCCCGCCTCCAGAAGCCTGTTCACCCTCCCCTGGCTATCGCCCTCGGCATAGATACGAAGCAAGGGCTCCGTCCCAGAGAAGCGGATAAGCAACCAGGCGTTATCCTCCAGCAGAAAGCGGAAGCCATCGATCGCATCTTTCCGCTTCACCCTAGTTCCATCGATGCGCTCAGGTTCAGTGGAGGCAATACGGGCAGCAATCCCCTCCCGTTCACCAGCCGGCAAATCAAGGTCGATTCGGCGATAATAGTGCGGGCCAACCCTCTCAAAAAGATGATCCACCAGCTGTGAAGGGGTCTTTCCCAGAGTGATCATCAGGTCAAGGAAGAACAGCCCGGCGAGGATACCATCTCGATCCGGGATATGTCCACGAAAGGCAAAGCCGCTTGATTCCTCGCCACCAAGGATGGCATTCTTCTCCATCATTTTAGGGGCGACATATTTGAAGCCAACCGGGGTTTCGTAAACAGGAACATCAAAAAGCTCGCCCAGGCGGTTGAGCATGCTGGTGGTGGTCACTGTTTTGATGATAGGACCCCTCTCGCCTCTAACCTCCAAGAGATAGAGGGCGAGCAGGGCGAAGAGCTGGAGGGGGGAGATGAACTCCCCCCTTTCATCGATAACGCCGATACGGTCAGCATCGCCATCGGTAGCCAGTCCCACGCTAGCCCACCTCTCCTTCACAATGGCGGAGAGCCTGGTCAAATTGCGAGCAATGGGCTCGGGCTGAATCCCGGGGAACAGAGGGTTTCGTTCACCATTTATCTCCAGAAGCTCGGTGCTGCCACCGCTTATTAGTGCTTTGAAATAGCCCGCCCCCGCCCCATACATGGAATCGACAACCAGCCTCAGACCGGCCTTCCGTATTCTCTCCAGGTCAACGAGCACCGAAATACGATCGAGATAAGCTGCACTAAGGTCAACGTATTGGATAGACCCCATCTTTAGACCATCAGTCAAAGGGATCTGCTTCACCCCACCCCTTGAAAGGATGATCGAGATATGCCCCTCAAGCTCTCTGATGATCTCAGGCGAGGCGCTTGAGGCATACTCCGCCTTATACTTAAAGCCGTTCCAGATAGCGGGATTATGGGAGGCAGTGATGATTATCGCCCCACCAGTCCCCATCTCACGAACCCCATGGCTAACCACTGGGGTTGGGGTGAACTTCTCACAGAGATAAACCCTAATGCCGTTTGCGGCAACCACCTCGGCACTGGCGGCGGCGAAGTCCTCAGAGGCGAAGCGGGTATCATAGCCCACCAGCAAACCGCGCTCGGCAATCCCCTTCTCCTTCATATACTGGGCAACGCCCTGGGCACAGGCACGCACATTATCGAAGGTGAAATCCTGGGCGATAATACCTCGCCAGCCATCGGTGCCGAACTTAATGGTCATCCCTAAACCCTATCCCTCCAGTAGTCCAAGAGGTCCTTTAAGGTCTGCTCAAAGGGGATTTGGGGCTCCCAGCCGGTGAGCTTTTTGAATTTTGTCGCGTCTGCCATTAGCACCTTAACATCGGAGGGGCGGAGGCGAGCCGGGTCTTGCCTTACCTCAATCTTACACTCGGTCATGCTCAGCAACACATCGAGCATCTCACCCACGGATCTTGTTATCCCGCTCCCCACATTATAGACCTCCCCTGGCACCCCCTTTTCCAGTGCCAGCCAATAGGCACGAACAAAGTCGCGGACATCACTCCAGTCCCGCCGGCTGGAGAGGTCACCTACATAGACCACCGGGGGCTTTAGCCCCTTCTCGATCTCCGCAATCTGCTTTGCCAGGTTTGAGGTAACAAAGACCTCCCCCCTCCGTGGCCCTTCGTGATTAAATCCCCTGGTGACGATGGTCTTCAGTCCATAGCTTTTAAAATATTGATAGGCGAGCATCTCCTGGGCAACCTTGCTCACCCCGTAAGGGCTCAGGGGGCGGAGGGGATTGGTCTCTTTAACCGGCAGCTCCTCGGGGAGGACGAAGCCATATTCCTCGGATGAGCCCGCGATATGGATGAGGGGGTCGAGCCCGGCCTCCCTCACCGCCTCCAGGATATTAAGCTGACCAATAGTATTGCGGTAAAGGGTCTCCGCCGGGGCACTCCACGAAGTGGGGACATAGCTCTGGGCGGCGAGGTGAAAGATACGGTCGGGCTTTACCGCCGCCATGAGCCTTCTCATGGAGGAGGAGTCAGTCATATCGCCCTCAATAAGATGGAGCTTGCCCGGCTCAATATGCCTTCTGATCATCAATTCAAGATCGCCTGGTGAGACGATAGAGCTACTCTCAGTAACAAAGACAAGCTTATCCGCCCGTTTAAGCTCCTCAAGGTTTTCCATCCTGCTTCGCCAGCGGTAGGTGGCAAAGAGCTCCACCCCATCAAAGCCAAGCAAATATTCAGCGAGATGGCTCCCCACCATTCCAGTAACCCCGGTGATAAGAACCCGCAATGCCCGCCTCCTCACCTCTTCATCCCCAGCCTCTCGCCAGGCCAGACCCTCGTGCCATGCTCAAGCCTGCTGCCATCTCCTATTATGACATTCTCCCCCACGACAACACCATCCTCAATCCAGCAGCCCCTGCCTACGCAGGCATTACCAGCAACGACGCAGTTTCTGAGCGTCGCTCCCCTGCCGATTGAGACCTCATCCCATAGTATCGCCCCTTGGATGATGGTATTGCTGCCAATTCTACACCCTTCTCCGATAGCGGCGGGACCTATTATCTGCGCCTTTGATCCGACTTCGCAGTTCCTGCCCACCGCCACTGGCCCCTTTATGTCAGCAGTAGAATGGATGCTCAGGCCATCGGCGGTGAAAATCTCTCCATCTGTCGCCATCTTCCTCAAGAGGTCATGGTGCAACTTCAGATACTTCTCCGGGGTGCCGATATCGATCCAGTAACTACCAGAGGTATAGCCGTAGATTGGCTTGTCGATTTCAAGTAGCAGCGGGAAAAGCCCGCGCTCGAAGGTAAAAACCCCCTGCCGGGGAACATATTTAAGGACATCCGGGTCAAGGAGATAGGTGCCGGCATTGATCATATTGGTGGTCACTTCATCCCAGGCGGGCTTTTCGACAAAGCGCCTCACCCTTCCATCGGCATCGGTCTCCACCAGCCCGTAGAGCGTGGGGTCCTCCACCGCGGTGAGAGCAATTGAGACCTTAGCTCCACTCTCCCGATGATAGGACATCATCGCTGTCAGGTCGAGGTCTGTAAAGATATCACCGTTGAACACGAAAAAGGGGCCTTCAAGATACTCTTCGACATTTTTGACCGCCCCTGCCGTCCCCAGCGGAGAGTCTTCAACTACATAGGTAAGCCTGACCCCGAAGCTTGTGCCATCGCCAAAGTGGCTCTGGATGCGGTCAGGACGATAGCAAAGGGCAAGGATGATGTCATCAATGGAGTGTTTCTTGAGGTAATCTATCATGTGCGCCAAGAAGGGTCTATTCAGAACGGGAACCATAGGCTTTGGTACATTGCAGGTGAGGGGGCGCAGCCTCGTCCCCTCACCCCCTGCCAGAATGACTGCCTTCATGTCCTTACCTCTCCCGACACCTCAATCCGGTGTCGCCAATATTCTAGCACATTGTTCAAGGTCTGCTCCAGAGGAATCCCTGGCTCCCAGCCAGTTTTCTCCCTGAACTTGGAGTAGTCGCAAAGGCTCACTGGCGGATCTTGAGGGCGAAGGCGAGCGGGGTCCTGTTTGATAGAGAGCGGGGCTCTTGAGTGTGCAAGCATTTGGTCAACGATAGATCTGAGGGAGGTCATTTTCCCCGAGCCAAGGTTATAGACCTCGCCCGGCTCCCCCCTAAGAAGGGCAAGATAGTATCCTCGCACTATATCACGGACATCGGTGAAATCGCGCTTCACCTCAAGGTTGCCAACGCGAATGATGGGCTGAGAAATCCCTGCCTCCGCCTCAGCGATCTGTTTGGCCACAGATGGCACGAAGAATGCTTCGCTTTGCCTGGGTCCCAGGTGGTTAAAGGGGCGAACTCTTATACACCTGAGCCCGTGACTTAGGAAATACTGGTAGCCGAGAAAGTCCTGACAGACCTTGCTCACCCCATAGGGGCTTGTGGGGCGGAGGGGGTTTGTCTCCTTTACAGGGAGTTCCTCGGGGCGGACAAGGCCATACTCCTCATAGGAGCCAGGGATCAAAATCATGGGATCTATCCTGGCCTTGATCACCGCTTGAAGGATGTTAAGCTCAGCCAAGACATTATTGATCAGGGTTCCCGCCGGATCCTCCTGCGATCTAGACACCGATGCCTGCGCCGCAAGATGAAAGACAAGGTCTGGTTTGGTCTCGTCAATCACCTCACAGACCCGAGGGAAGTTGGTCAGGTCGCCATCATAAAGGGTAATGCGGTGGCAAAGGTGCGCAATATTGACTGTGTTATCACGGCGCAGGATACCACACACCTCAACCCCCTGCTCGAGGAGGTATTCAGCAAGGTAACTTGCGGCAAATCCGCCAATGCCAGTGATAAGCGCCCTCGTGATCTCCCCCTTCTATCTAATCTAGCCCCGCCTCTGCCCTCAAGATTTTCGCCTTATCCGTTTTCTCCCATGGCACATCGATGTCCCCCCGCCCGAAATGTCCATAGCAGGCAGTAGGTCGATAGATCGGGCGGCGCAGCTTCATGTGTTCAATGATTGCCGCAGGACGAAGGTCAAAGTGCTTCTCAATAAGCCTGAGGATGACATCATCAGCCACCTTCCCGGTGCCAAAGGTCTCGATAGAGACAGAAAGGGGACGGGCTACCCCGATGGAATAGGCGACCTGGATCTCGAAGCGGTCGGCGAGGGCTGCGGCAACTACATTCTTGGCAATATACCTTGCCGCATAGGCAGCGGAGCGATCCACCTTAGTAGGGTCCTTCCCTGAGAAGCAACCCCCCCCGTGCCGGGCCACCCCACCGTAGGTATCAACCTGTATCTTGCGACCGGTGAGCCCGGCATCACCCATCGGCCCGCCGATGACAAAACGCCCCGTGGGATTAATGTAGAACCTGGTTCCCCTGTCCAAAAGGCCAGGGGGGATGACCTGCTTAATTACGTGCTCAATGATGTCGCGCTCAATAACATTGTGGCTCACCATAGGGTCATGCTGGGCAGCAATAACCACACTATCCACCCTTTTGGGCACCCCATAGGAGTACTCCACAGTAACCTGCGACTTGCCATCCGGGCGAAGATAGGGGAGAGTGCCGTCCTTTCTAACCTGGGCGAGACGCCGACATAGCCTATGGGCTAGAGAGATAGTTAATGGCATAAGCTCAGGGGTCTCATTGCAGGCAAAACCAACCATCATCCCCTGATCCCCAGCGCCAATCCGGTCAAAGTCGTTATTGGGGCTTCCCTTTCCCTTCGCCTCCATCGATCTATCGACGCCCATAGCGATATCAGGGGATTGCCCCTTTATCGAGACCATCACCCCGCAGGTCTCAAAGTCAAAGCCATACTTGGCGCGGGTATACCCCACCTCCCGGACCACATCGCGAACGATGTCCTGGATCTCAACATAGCAATCGGTCGTGATCTCCCCCATCACTATTACCAGTCCAGTCGTCGCCGCCACCTCGCAGGCAACCCTGGCCAGCGGGTCCTTGGCTAGTATAGCATCAAGAATGGCATCGGAGATCTGGTCACAGAGTTTATCGGGGTGCCCTTCAGTTACCGATTCAGAGGTCAGAAAGTATGAAGGGGATTCCATAAAGGTAAAACCCACTGTCTTCTTCTCCTTTCAAATTTAGGTTCCCAGTTCCCAACTCTCTAGATATTTTCTTTGCTCCTCAGTCAGGGTGTCAATGGTGATGCCCATAGAGATGAGCTTCAGCCTGCCAACCTCCTCATCAATCTCCGTGGGCACCGGGTAGACCCTTGGCGGGAGCCTTTGTTTCCCCCTGACCATATGTTCAAGGCAGAGCGCCTGGTTAGCAAAGCTCATGTCCATAACGCTTGCCGGGTGCCCCTCAGCGGCAGCCAGATTGATAAGCCTCCCCTCACCAAGGAGGAAAACATGCCTCCCATCAGGATAGGTATACTCATCAATGAAAGGTCGAAGCCGCCGCTTCCCCACAGCTATCTCCTCAAGGGCAGGGATATTTATCTCCACGTTGAAATGACCGCTGTTTGCCAGGATGGCGCCATCCTTCATCTGGAGCATATGGGCTTTGTCGATGACACTGATGTTTCCGGTGGTAGTGATGAAGACATCCCCTATCCTCGCCGCCTCCAGAAGGGGCATGACCCGATAGCCATCCATCACCGCCTCAAGGGCGCGAATGGGGTCAACCTCACATACAATAACCTGGGCGCCGAGCCCCTTCGCCCTCATCGCCACCCCCCTCCCACACCAGCCATAGCCGCAAACCACAACACTCCTCCCCGCCCACAGGATGCCGGTCGCCCTAGTGATACCATCAATGGTGCTTTGCCCTGTGCCATAGCGATTATCGAAGAATCTCTTCGTCTGGGCATCGTTAACCGCAATGATGGGGTACTTGAGCCTCCCCTCCCGCTCAAGGCTTCGGAGCCTTATCACCCCGGTGGTTGTCTCCTCAGTGCCGCCGATGATGTTGCCGATGAGCTCCGTGCGCTCCTTATGGATTGTGGCCACGAGGTCGGCGCCATCGTCCATGGTGATATGAGGTTTGTGATCGAGGGCAGCATGGATATGTCGGTAGTAGGTCTCGCTATCCTCCCCCCTGATTGCAAAAACGGCGATACCGTGCTCGACCACCAGGCAGGCAGCGACATCATCCTGGGTTGAGAGGGGATTAGAGGCACAAAAGGCGAGCTCAGCGCCACCTCTCTTAAGGGCCAGGGCAAGGTTGGCTGTCTCGGTGGTGATATGGAGACAAGCGGAGATGCGAATCCCCTTGAGGGGCTTCTCCTTTGAGAGCCTCTCCCCAATGAGCCTTAGCACCGGCATCTCGCGGGATGCCCATTCAATCCGCCGCCTTCCTTGCTCGGCAAGGGAAGGGTCCTTGATATCACATTTGATTGCTATTCTCTCGCTCACTTCAATGCTCCTTAGAAATTGCTAAATCCCTCGTCATCTTAAGAGCGAACTGCTCCCCAACCCAGCCCGGAATATCCAGTGTGCCCATAAGGATCGGCTTTTGATGACAATCGCTACCCCCGGTCATGATTAGACCGTGCTTCCTAGCAAACTCAATGTAGTGAGCCGTGGTTCTCTCATCGTTTCTCGAATGCCAGCATTCGACACCATCGATATACTCTAGCATATATTCCTCGATAATCTTCGTCTGCTCTTTCAGGTCAGGTGTTATGGTTACCAGAGATGTCCCATTCGGGTCGCTGGGGTGGGCAAATACCAGTATGCCGCCGGCGTTCCTTATCAATCCTGATGCCTCGGCAAGTGTAAGCGGATACTTGGGGACATCACATTTTACCAGGTATTTATCAAATGCCTCCTGCTTATCCCTGACAATTCCCTTCTCTATCAGGTAATTCGCTATGTGGGGGCGACCGAATACACCATCAACACTCTCCTGTATCCTTCTCAGGTCTTCCTCGGTGAACCTCTCGATACCCTCCCTATCGAATTCAGCATTCAGTTTCTCCAGGATCTGACGCCCCCGCCTCTCCCTATGTTCTGCTATCAACTCGAGCTTTTCCCCGAGCTCCTTATTTCCGATGTCATACCGGTAACCCAGAAAATCCAGGGAGACAGGCCTATTAAGATAATGAAATGTCACATTCAATTCCATCCCAGTGATATAG
>Ga0185342_1000751_pt1 | contig 15198 bp, 15 predicted proteins | sample ConPoolayeEmetaG_FD_128045 | JGI IMG/M metagenome (GOLD analysis project Ga0185342, IMG submission 128045) | Hot spring microbial mat communities from California, USA to study Microbial Dark Matter (Phase II) - Cone Pool mat layer E metaG... ...
ACATGGGTCTGTGTCTCCTTGAGGATATTGACTATGTTTGCAGTGGAGCCCGGCGCCTTGGTTATAAGCTGGGAGAGGTATTTCCCCAGTCCGTCATGGGTCATGCCCCGCGCCACCTTCACCCCGGTAGGAGGCACCTCACAGAACTTAATGGTATTGTTTGGAGGGGTGAAGATGGCCTCCGCCAGATCCTTACCTACCTTGTTCTTGTCGATGTCGAATGCGGCAACAAATTCGATATCGCCGACATGATACTCACCAATTTTTACGTGCATAAGCCCGGGCACAAATTCATTTTCCGGCGCATTTCGATAGTAGTAGACCCCCTGAACCAGCGAGGAGGCGCAATTGCCCACCCCTATGATGGCTACATTTATCTTCCCCAAAGCCTCCGGTACTCCTTTCCCTAGTTGCTAAAGCACGCTAGTTGTGGTATCGTTTGCCAATACATTTGTATTGGACTAGCTTATGATGTATGACTTTCACACCCATACATCCTTAAGCGACGGTGTCCTCTCCCCGATCGAAATGGTGCGGCGCGCCTATGTCAAGGGCTACCGCGCTATCGCTCTCACTGACCATACTGGTATTGGCTATCTTGCTAGAGTGATCAATGAGGTGGCTCAAGATTGTGCCCTTGCTAGAGCATACTGGGATATCCTTGCTATCCCTGGTATAGAGCTTACCCATGTCCCCGCGGGGGCAATCGCTGAGATAGCAAAGCATGCCAAGGAGATGGGAGCATGGCTTGTGGTTGTTCATGGCGAGACAATCACCGAGCCTGTAGAGAAGGGCACAAACATGGCTGCCGTCAGCTCCTCCCATGTTGATATTTTAGCCCATCCTGGCCTCTTGACCCTTGAGGAGGCGAGAATAGCTGCAGAGAACAATATCTTCATCGAGATCACCGCCAAAAAGGGACACTCAGCTGCCAATAGCCACATCACCTCCATCGCACGGAAGGCAGGGGCAAAACTACTCCTCAATTCTGATGCCCATAACGAGGCTCAACTATTGACAGAAGCCTCATCCCTTGCCATTGCCAAGAGGGCTGGCCTGGATGAAATAGAAACCAGAGACCTACTGGAGTCTAACCCCCGTGCCCTCTTGGAAAGGCTACGACCCAGAATATCCTGACCTCCCCTGCTCTCCAGCCTGGGGCAGGATCTATTTATCTGCTTTTTGCCCTTCTATTAGCCCTTACCGATTCTAAAGACCTTTGTCCCACAAACAGGGCAAACCCCTCTGGTGGCTGGCCTATCGTTCTTCAGCTTCACCTGCTGTGGGTTCCTTATCTCCCTTTTCGCCCTGCATTTGAAGCAGTAGGCCTCTACCATTCCTATTACCTCCTTTCAAGCATGTTGAACTATAACCTATTTCTAGCCTGAATGTCAAGCTTTGCTGCTTGAGAGAACACCTTCTCAGGTTGCCACAGCCCTTTCTCTGGTTTGAAGTGCAGTATGGCCAGGAAGCGACCGTCGATGGAATAGGCACGGCAACGACCGCCGTTGGCGCTTCCCCGCCCCCCCAAGGAAAGAGGGCGACCATTTCGAATGGCGCGCTCATCTCCTTCATCGACGATAACAGCCATAAGGTCTGCAAACACAGCGTCAATGGGGTAGAGGAGCTCCTGCCATAGGCCGTGGCGAAAGCTATCCTCGAGCTGTGAGAGGGCGACCGCATCTTTGAGATCAAAAGCTCCGCTTCTGAGGCGGACTAGGCTTTTCAGGTGAGAGCCACAGCCCAGGAGCTGTCCTAGATCATGGGCCAGGGAGCGAATGTAGGTCCCCTTGCTACATTCTACCTCGATGGTTACTAGGGGAGGCTGCCAATCCAGAATCTCAAGCCGAAAGATCTCGGCCTTCCTTGGCTCTCTCTCCAGCTCAATGCCAGCTCGCGCTAGCTCGTAGAGGTGCTTACCCTTATACCTCACTGCGCTGTACATTGGGGGGGTCTGCTTAATAGTGCCATGGAAGGTGAGGAGTGCCTCCTCCACTTTTTCCTTGGTAAGGAAGGAGGTGTCAGTCCTCAGGGTCACTCTGCCGCTTGAGTCGTAGGTGTCAGTGGAGACACCAAGCTCGATTTCGGCCCGGTAGCTCTTGTTGCTATTCATGAGAAACTGGATCACCTTGGTTGCTTGGCCAAGGCAGATAGGTAATACCCCGGTTGCATCTGGGTCAAGTGTCCCAGCATGCCCCACCTTCCGCTCCCCGCTCAGCTTCCTTACCAGGGTGACGATGTCAAAGGAGGTTCTGCCAGCCGGCTTGTTGATGTTTAGAATGCCATCGACGTTCAAGTTTGCTCCTTCTCATGCTCGCTGGTCTCTTTGATGAGCTCAAGGATATGGGCGCCACGCTCGATTGAATCATCCTGATGGAAGACGAGCTCGGGGATACGACGCATGCTGAGGCGCACACCTAGCCCTCTTCTCAGGAAGCCCGAGGCAGAGGCAAGTCCCTGGAGCACCTTCCTCTTGTCCTGCTCGCTACCCATAATGCTGACAAAGACCTTGGCATACCTCAGATCAGAGGATGTGGAGACCTCGGTCACGGTCACAAAGCCGCCAAGTCTGGGGTCTTTGACCTGGTGGTTTATTAGCTCACTTATCTCTTGACGAAGAAGGTCATTAACCCGTTCCGTGCGCCGGGTCATCAGATCACCCCCTTCAGGAATCAACTATCCTTTGCTTCCGGTAGAGTTCGATGATATCTCCGATCTCAAAATCGCTGTATCCCTCGATTCCAATGCCACACTCTAAGCCGGCGGCGACCTCCTTCACATCCTCTTTGAACCTCCTAAGGCTGGAAAGGCTGGATTCATGTATAAGCTGTCCCCTCCTGAGGATCCTGGCTTGGGCGCCGCGGGTCACCTTGCCATCGAGCACGTAGACACCAGCCACCCTGCCCTTCTTTCCGGTGGGGAAGGTGGCTCGCACCTCGGCATGTCCCTCAATTACTTCAACATAGGTTGGCTCCAGCATCCCCTTCAGTGCCCTCTCGATATCGTCTACGAGGTTATAGATCACCTCGTAGTAGCGAATATCCACACCTTCAGAATCGGCGAGCCTCCTCGCCCCCGGCTCTGGACGGGTGTTGAATCCGATGATGATGCCTTTGGAGGCAAGGGCGAGCAGCACATCAGTCTCAGTGATGGTTCCGCTCGCGGAATGGATGATATTTACTCTAACCTGGTCTGTCCCCAGGCGCTCAAGTGACCCCTTTATGGGCTCAATAGAGCCCTGGACGTCTGTTTTGAGAACGATGTTGAGTTCCTTTATCTGCCCCGCTTGAATTTTGGCGAAGAGGTCGTCCAGGCTCAATGGCCTAGTGTGCGCTGTCACCTCTTGTTCCCTCTGGTCACGCCGCCTCTGGGCTATAGAGCGTGCTTCCCGCTCATTCTCAACCACGGTTAGGCTATCCCCGGCCTGAGGGACGCTCTCAAGCCCGAGGACTGCCACTGGAGTAGCTGGTTCTGCCTTCTTAAGCCTTTTACCTTTATCGTTAAACATAGCCTTAACCTTGCCCCAGGTGTCACCAACTACAAAGCTATCGCCCACCTTAAGGGTCCCGCTCTGAATGAGGACGGTGGCTAGAGGGCCTTTGGTCTTATCTAGCCTTGCCTCTATGACTGTCCCCACCGCAGGCCCAACAGGGTTTGCCTTAAGCTCTAGGGTCTCAGCGAGGATGAGAAGATTTTCCAGAAGCTCGGTGATGCCCTGGCGCTTCTTTGCCGAGATGGGAACGCAGATGGTATCTCCACCCCATTCCTCAATGACCAAGCCGTTTTCGCTGAGCTGCTTCTTCACCCGCTCTGGATTGGCGTCAGGCTTGTCAATCTTGTTGATGGCAACCAGAATGGGTACCCCGGCAGCACGGGCGTGGTCAATAGCTTCCAGTGTCTGAGGCATCACCCCGTCGTCAGCGGCGATGACCAAAACAGCGATGTCAGTTACCTGGGCGCCTCGGGCTCGCATTGCGGTGAAGGCTTCATGCCCAGGGGTATCAAGAAAGGTTATCTTTTGGCCGCGAATATCTACCTGATAGGCACCGATGTGTTGGGTGATGCCCCCTGCCTCGGTGGCAATCACGTTGGTATGGCGAATGGCATCGAGGAGGCTGGTCTTGCCATGGTCTACATGTCCCATTATGGTAACTACCGGTGGTCGCGGCTGTTGTATCGAGGTGTCCTTCTCACGAAACCGAGGATACCTCTTGGCTTCCTCAACTGAGACGACTGGCTCTTCGGCTGGGCGTAGCACTTCCTGCACCTCGAAGCCAAAATCGGCGGCAACAACTGCCGCAGTATCGAAGTCAATGACCTGGTTGATGCTTACCATCACACCATTTCTCATCAGTTGCTTGATGATCTCGACAGGGCTTATCCTCAGGAGGTCGCTGAGCTGCTTCACGGTGAGGGCGCGAGGGATTTCGATTCGACCCCGGGTTGCCGCTTCGCTTGCCACTGGTGTCTCTGTCTTCTTCAGGGTATCTATGCCTAGAGGTGCTGAACTCTTTTCTGGACTTTGCCTCTCTGCCTCTTTGGGGCTCACTCTCTCCTCCAGTTACCTAGCTCTCTCAACCTTGTGGGAGCCTCTCAGCATACTCTAAAAGCTTCAATCGATTCTCCGGGGCGATTTTCGCCCTGAGGGCATGCTCCAAGTGATTCCCCTTTAATCCCAGTTCCCAGCATCTCCTTGTATTGCACAGATAAGCACCGCGCCCTGCTTTCTTCCCTGAGGGGTCCAACTCTACGGTGCCATTCGGCGTACGAACAATACGCACAAGCTCCCTCTTCGCCTTCACCTCACGACAGGCGATACAGGTGCGCTCCGGCAGGTGCTTTTTTCGAAGCGGTTGTTTTTGCTTAGATTCACTTTCGATCGCTGTCCCTCAACTATTAATATTCCTCAAGCTCCTCTTCATCGGGTAGAGGTATCTTGGCCCGGCGTGCCAACTTTGGCTTGATGCCCTCCCGGCCCCCCGCCTCCTTCACAGTTTCCTTCTTCTTACCCTTCTTTACCTTCTTGTCTGTCTTTATACCTCTAATAGCGAGGATATCCTCGGCAAAGCGAATTTGGGGTCTCTCTGGGGGCGGTGTCGTTTCTTCGCCGAAGTAGTCTATCGTCTCCTCGAAGGAGAGAAGGGTCTCCCCTTCCTCCTCCGCTGGCTTGACGGGCGCTTCGGTCGTGACGGGGAGCAACTCCTCTGCCTGTGGTAGTGGAGCAGTCTCCACAAGGGCTGGCGGGGCCTCTTCTATAGCTGGCTCAGCTATCTCCACCCTGGCCTGCTCTGCTCGCTCTGCCCTCTCCTTCTCAGCGCTAGAGGCGCTCTTGATGTCAATTCGCCATCCGGTGAGCTTGGCGGCAAGCCTAGCGTTCTGCCCCTCCTTTCCTATAGCAAGGGATAGCTGGCGGTCGGGCACGACCACCACCGCTGCCTTCTCCCTTTCATCTATCTCCACGTTCAAGACCTGAGCCGGGCTCAATGCATTGGCAATGAAGATCGCTGGGTCGGGGTGCCACTCAATGACATCGATCTTCTCTCCACTAAGCTCATTGACAATATTCTGAATTCTTATGCCGCGCAGCCCCACACAGGATCCCACAGGGTCAAGTCCTTGCTGGCGTGCTGCTACTGCTACCTTGCTGCGATAACCGGGCTCGCGGGCGATCGATTTCAGCTCCACCGTGCCGTTTTGGATCTCCGGCACCTCCATCTCGAACAAGCACTTGAGCAGATTGCGATGTGTACGGGACACCACAAGTTGAGGTCCCTTATTGGTGCGCTCAACCTCCATGAGGTAGACCCTAATCCTTTGTCCGACTCGATAGCGCTCCGTCTTAACCTGTTCCGATGCGGGAAGGATAGCCGCAGCCCTCCCCAGGTCAATGATGATCTGCCTTGGCTCTATTCGCTGTACCACGCCACTGACCAGGCCTCCCTCCTTATCAGCATATTGCTCAAAGACAGCCTCGTGTTCTGCTTCCCTCAACCGTTGCAGCACCACCTGTTTTGCTGTTTGAGCCGCGATCCTCCCGGCATTTCTGGGGGTGGCCTCCACTTTTATGGTATCCCCGATCTGGGCGTCCTTTTTAAGTTTCCGCGCTTCCGCAAGCGAGACCTCCCGGCGCTGGTCAGTTACCTTTTCGACTACGGTCTTCTCAGCATAGACCTTGATCTCGCCAGTTATTGGATCAATATTGACCGATATGTTCTGATTGGCGATGAAATCATCCTTTTTGTAGGCGGAGGCTAAAGCTGCCTCTACAGCCTCAAGGATTACCTCTTTGGGGAGGTTCTTCTCGGCGGAAAGTTGAGTAATGGCGATCATGAAATCGCTTTTCATCCCTTTTTCCTCTTATTTCAGCGCCAAATATAGCAAAAAAGTGGGAGACAACCCACTTTAGACTTAGCGTTGATTTACTAAATTACTATAGCATATTTTGGTTAATAATGCAATCCTGAGGAAGGCCTTTTCTAGGCTTATCTGACCTTTATTTATTTGTCAACCTGCCGCTTGACTTGATGGTCGCCTTTTGCTATTCTTAGTTTTAGACTTGATGCTTCGGGATTGCGATGCCAATATATGAGTATCGCTGTCAGAGCTGTGGGAATGAGTTTGAGCTTATGCGCCCCTTTGCTGAGGCGGGTGAGCTTGCTATCTGTCCCCAGTGTGGGGGGCGGGGTGAAAAGCTGATCTCCACCTTCGCTTCAAAGGTGGACTACTATATCAAGGCCCCGAGGAAGCCCGCTTTCAGGAAGTCGCCTACGGAAGGGGCGGGGTGACTAAGGGCATAGCCTAGTGCTCAATGCTCTCAATCCGGTAGCGCAGGATGCCAGCGGGGGTGGTGACCTTTATTACCTCTCCTTCCTCGTGGCCGGCTAGTGCTCTACCCGTGGGGGAGGAGATAGAGATCCTTCCCCTTGATGGATTTGCCTCGCTAGGATTTACTATAGTAAAGTGTAGCTCCTCCCCCGTCTCTAAGTCGCGCAAGGTGAGTCTACTGCCCAGCCCTGCCTTGTTGCTAACTTTGCTTTCCTCTGAGATAACCACTGCTGACTTGAGTGTCTGTTCTAGCTCTCTTATCCTCGCCTCGACCATCCCCTGGTATTCCCTGGCGGCATCCAGTGGGGCATTTTCGGCAAAGTCCTTATCGGCGGCAGCCTTGCGGAGCTCTTCGGCAATGCGGGGCCGCTCTCTCTTTAGGGCGGCAAGCTCTGACTCTAGCTCTCTATACCCATCAGGGGTCAAACCGATGGTCTTCTGTGATGGCCTGTCTGTCCCCTTTTTCGGTGAGCCCTTTCTCACCCGAAGATGAACCGCAAGGTTTGTTTCAGTTAACCCCTCTTTTTTGGCATAAGAAAGGAAAGCCCTCACTGGCTCCAGCTTCCTTGCTGGGTTGGCGTTGGATGTTCCTATCCTCTCGGCGTAGTCAGCCACCTCACGGATAGTGAGTTCACCGATAAGGCGCTCTCGGCCAAACCAGCGAATAAACTTATTGAGTTCCTGCTGGCTTTCCTCCCTTGCTCCTGGCGGCAGGGTGACGAGAAAATGCGTCACTGCCTCGGCTAGGCTCAGGTTTTTTCCTTTAGCATTCATATTTCGTGATTTTACTTATTCACGGATTTCCCGTCAATTGGGACTTATACCGTTGCATCTGCCTTGAAAGGTAGCTGCCAACGAGCGAAAGGTCCTCGGTGGGGAGGTAGTGGGGGGCAGCGGCATCGAAAAGGACGTTAACCGATGGTGACATCTCCTCGTCACCTAGATAGAGAATACAGGCCATAGAGATCTTGGGCAGAGCGAGAAATCTGAAGGCAGCATCGCCGGTGCGGCTCATCGGCTTGCCACCGAGGGAGAGGCTGGCTTTGCGAAAGCCCTCGATATCATTCCCAAAGGCACGCACCAGCGGGGTGGTAACCATTTGCACGAACCTTCGCTCAAAGAGGCGGGTGCCCGGCAAGTGTCTATAAGCAACCCACATGCCCGATACAGGGACGCCGTCTGCGGTCACCAGGTAGTGGAGCAGCAGCACTTGAAGCCATCGCTCCGGGGGTTGTTCGGAGCCTTCCTCCTCCACTTTTACCTCAGGGTAGTGGATAAGAAAGGTGCGATTGAAGAAACGAACCTTGAATTTGCCGTCGGAGTAGTCTGCGCTGCTCTTAGCAGCGGTGACATAAGGGCTGAGCCCCTGCATATCTTTTAATGCCTTTTGAAAAGCATCATCGATGGGCATTTCTTTTAGCTCCCTTTTAATATTATAGCACAAGTTGGTTTTACTTTCTTGGGTTTTTTAGTTATAATACCAATAAAGAGTGGTGTGGGGAAGACGATGTCTAGGCTATTGCGTAGCGGCTTAATCTGGCTTATCGTCCTCGTAGCGGCGACGGCGATCTTTTACACCTTCTATTCAACGACCGGTGGGGTTCCGAGCGGCACCCTCAATGACCTAGTGGCGATGGCAGAAAACGGCCAGATCGATAGAATTGTGCAGCAGGGAGAGACCCTTACTGGCATGGATGGTGATACCCCAAAGTTGAAGACCAGTTTTGTGGGGAGCACCCAAGAGCTATATGAATACCTGGTGGCTCGGGGGGTTAATATGAGCCGGGTAGAGCTTGAGGTAAGGCCATCGGGAGGGTTTAACTGGGCAACCCTGTTCATTAATTTCATACCGCTGATAGTATTTGCTGGATTGCTCATTTGGCTTTTCCGTCGTGCTCAGGGAGCTAACAATCAGGCGATGAACTTTGGTCGGAGCCGGGCCCGGATGATTACTGGAAGTAGACCCACGGTTACCTTTGGCGATGTGGCCGGGGTGGACGAGGCCAAACGGGAGCTCCAGGAGATAGTGGAGTTTCTCAAATATCCAGCGAAGTTCCGCGCCGTAGGGGCTCGTATCCCGCGAGGGGTGCTCCTCGTCGGGCCCCCGGGGACGGGGAAGACCCTTCTTGCTCGTGCCATTGCCGGCGAGGCTGGGGTGCCTTTCTTTTCCATAAGCGGCAGTGAATTTGTGGAGATGTTTGTTGGTGTTGGGGCATCCAGGGTGAGAGACCTCTTTGACCAGGCGAAGCGGAGTGCCCCCTGTATTGTCTTTGTGGACGAGATCGATGCCGTTGGGCGTCATCGTGGGGCGGGGCTGGGGGGCGGTCACGATGAGAGGGAGCAGACCCTCAACCAGATCCTGGTGGAGATGGACGGCTTTGACACCAACACCAATGTCATTGTCCTTTCTGCAACCAATCGACCTGATATACTGGATCCAGCGCTTCTACGCCCCGGTCGTTTTGACCGACAGGTGGTTCTGGATCAACCCGATGTAAAGGGGCGCAAGGCAATACTGGAAGTTCATGCCAGGGGTAAGCCCCTTGATGAATCGGTGAATCTAGAGGTCTTGGCTAAGCAGACACCTGGCTTCAGCGGTGCCGACCTGGCAAATCTGCTCAACGAGGCGGCTATCCTCGCTGCGAGACAAAACAAGAATAAGATTGGCATGGCTGAACTTGAGGAGGCCATCGACCGGGTTCTCTTGGGCCCGGAGAAGAGGAGTCGGATAATAAGCCAGCGGGAGAAGGAGATTACCGCCTACCATGAGGCGGGGCATGCCCTCGTGGCCCGGATGCTGCCCAACGCTGATCCGGTGCATAAGATATCCATAGTCGCCAGAGGGATGGTGGGGGGCTATACTAAGCAACTCCCTGCCGAGGATCGCCACATCAATACTCGAAGCCAGCTCAAGGATATACTGGCTACCCTGCTGGGGGGGCGGGTTGCTGAGGAGATTGTCTTTCAGGATGTGAGCACCGCGGCTAGTCACGATCTAGAACAAGTGACCCGCCTTGTCCGGATGATGGTCACCCGCTACGCTATGAGCGATAAGCTTGGCCCCCGTACCTTCGGGAGGAGGGAGGAGCTTGTATTCCTGGGGAGGATAGTCGATGAGCAGAAGGATTATGGTGATAAGGTAGCTGATGCTATAGATGAGGAGATAAATGCCCTGATTAACGAGGCCTACAATGTGGCCAAGGGGATACTCACCGAGAACCGGGCAAAGCTAGACCAAATTGCTCAGCGGTTGATCGCCAAGGAGACCCTGGAGGGGGAGGAACTGGAGGCACTTTTTAAGGAGCCACTGCCATCCCATAACTAACAGAGGAAAGAATAACTCTATTGGGGGCTGGGCAGGAGTCTTGACCAGCCCCTTTTTGCTCTAACAGGAGTGCCCTTAATAGATGACCTTCTCCTCGACTAACCTTTGGATTTCGTCACTGCTCATGCCGAGGAGCTCGCCAAAGACGTAATTGTTGTGTTCCCCGAAAAGGGGGCTCCGACGGTAAATCCTGGCTGGGGTCGCTGAGAACTTCCAGGGCGGACTCACGACAATCTGCTTCCCCACATCAGGATGGTAAACTTCGGTAAACAGCCCTCGTTCTTTGAGGTGTGGATCGTTATATAGCTCCTCGCTATTGAAGGAGGGAACCGCCGCCACCCCTACCCTCTGAAGAATGTCCATCACCTCCAGGTGGGTGCGATCGATTGTCCACTGCCCGATAAGCCTATCTAGCACCTCCTCGTTGCGTTTACGGGAGTAGGCATCACAGAATCTCTCGTCCTCGATCCATTCCGGTTTGCCAATCGCCTTGCAGAAGGCTTTCCATTCTTCATCGCTTGAGATCGCGATGCTCACCCATTTGTCATCTCCTTTGCAGCGATAGCAATTATGTGGGGCCATGATGTCGTCGCGGTTTCCGCGGCGTGAGTTGACCCTCTTATTCATGTCATAGTCCATAAGCACCTCGCCGAGGAGAACACTGATGGTCTCCGATGATGAAAGGTCTATGTGTTGTCCCTCTCCTGTTCTCTGCCTGTGGTTGAGGGCGACCAGTATGGCGAAGGCGGAGGTGGTGGCGCTGATGAGGTCGATTTCACCCATCATCTGAGCTGGCGGCTCATCGGGGTAGCCAGTGAGGTGGGATAGACCGCCGAGGGCGGCGAAGCTTGGCGCATAGCCGACGTAGAATCGCTCAGGGCCATAGGCACCGCGGGCTGATGAGGAGAGGTAGATGATGTCGGGCTTAACCTCTCTAAGAGCCTCGTAGCCCAAACCAAGCCTCTCCATCACCCCGGGGCGCATATTCTGGGCGACCACGTCCGAGACCTTGACAAGCCTCTTTGCCAGTTCCACTGCCTTGGGCTTTGTCAGATCGATTGTTATCCCGAGCTTTCCCATGTTTATATCGTTGAACACGGGCGATTGGTTCAGTCCGGAAAATCGGCGGCGTGTTGTCAGTGAGATCATCCTTGAGTGGTCGGGTCGCCTGGTGCTCTCGACATGGATTACCTCTGCCCCCATATAGGCGAGGAGGGTTGAGGCATAGGGTCCAGCCCAGGCAAAGGTGAAATCGGCGATCCTTATCCCTTCTAATGGTCCTCGGGTCATTGGGGGCCTCCTTTATATGATTCCTGCCTCCCTAAGCTTTACCAGTTCTGCTTTGGTATAGCCCAGTAGCTTCGAGTAAACCTCCTCATTGTGCTCACCAAGAAGTGGGGCGGGGCGTGCCACAAGCCATGGCGTCCTGGAGAACTGGTAAGGGGCTGATGGATACCTTATCCTCCCTGCCTTCGGGTGGTCGATCTCTACAAAGAACCCCCGCGCCTTGAGTTGTCTATCATTCATTATCTCTTCCGGTGATAGGAAGGGGGCAATGGGGCAGCTCTTTGCCTGGGCTTGATGGTAGATCTCCTCCTTGGTTCTACTCAGCATCCACTCTGAGACAACGTGTGCTATCTCAGCGTAAGCCTCACCACGAGTGAAACTGTCCCTCAGCTTCTCATTCTCCCACCACTCCGGGTGCCCCAGTAGCTCGCAGAACGACCTCCATTGGTGGTCTTCGGCAAGGGTTGCCGTTACGTAACCATCCTTACAGCGCATAGTCCCACCCATGCCAGAGCTACCACTTGATTGTGTCATCCGGCGTGGGTTTACCTTGTCGTTGGGGTAGGCTACAACCTGCACCCTTTGAATGTTGATGAGTGCCTCCTGCTTGGAGCTGTCTACGTGCTGTCCCAAGCCCGTTTCACCCCTTGCATATAGAGCGGCGAGCGTTGCCAGTGCCGCATATAGCCCGCAGACATAATCGCCAGCAAATCCTCCCCCTTTAAGAGGCTCTCGCTCCAAACTGCTCACCTCGTTTGGCGTTTGATAGCCTAACCCGCTCCCGTGATAGACATTGAGATGATATGCCTTGTAGTCGCGGTAGGGACCGGTCTGCCCGAAAGGCGTTATCGACGTCATAATCAGTCGGGGATTTATCTCCTTGAGGGACTCATAATCGAACCCTAGCTCCTTCATCAACTTGGGCGGTTTATCCTCAATCAGTATATCGGTGCTGCGAACAAGCCCCCTGAATATCTTTTTCCCGGTGGGGGTGTTGACATTCAGTGTTATTCCCTTTTTATTTGTGTTGAGATACAGGAAGATGGCGCTTTTTTCTGGGTCGGGGATATTGCCAGGGAATGGCCCTCTCCTCCTTGCCTCGTCGCCAGCTCCTGGCTCCTCGATCTTGATCACCTCAGCGCCGAGGTCAGCCAAAAGTTTTGAGCAGTAAGGACCGGATACAAAACTGGCGAATTCCACTATTTTTGTCCCTGTCAAAGCCCTCTCAGACATGCTGTTTCCCCCTTTGGGCATAGTTTTTTATTATACCACACTCTCACCGCTTCGCCAAGTGACCTCGGCTACGGGCTACAGGATTGCCTCCAGAAGATGGGCAAGTATCCAACTGAGCAAGCCGCAGATGGGGAAGGTTAGTATCCAGGCTAGTACTATATTTCCCGCCACCCCCCACCTTACCGCCGACAGCCTCTTAGTAGCGCCAACGCCCATGATAGAAAGATTGATGGTGTGGGTGGTGCTCAATGGTATGCCGAAAAGGGAAGCAAGGACGATAGCAAAGGCCGCCGAACCCTCGGCGGCAAAGCCGTTCACCGGCTCCAGTTTGGTAAGCTTGAAGCCCATGGTGCGGATTATGCGCCACCCACCAAAGGCTGTGCCAAGCCCCATCACCGTGCCACAAAGCAGGATCACCCACACTGAAACTTGGAACTGGAGTATAGCCCCCCCCAGAAGCAGCGCCAGGGCGAAGACGCCCATGAACTTCTGCCCGTCGTTGCTGCCGTGACTGAATGCCATGAAGGCGGCGGAGAGTATCTGGAGCCTGCTGAAGATGCCACGGACAGAGGATGGGCTGGTGTGGCGGAGCAACCAGTAGAGACCGGTCATTACCATCAAGCTGAGGGAGAACCCGAGAAGGGTGGAGAAGCCGATACCTATGAACACCTTTCGCCACCCCTCCCAGAGGAGGACGGAGGGGCCTGCAACAGCCAGGCCAGCACCGGTAAGGCCAGCGACAAGCGCATGGCTTTCGCTGGTGGGCAGTCCATAGCGCCAGGCTATCGTGCTCCAGATCACGATCGTGAGCATGGAGGCAGCAACCACAGGAAGGCTGATAACATCTGGGTCTACGAGGCCTTTGCCGACGGTGGCAGCCACGGCGGTGCCAGTGACAAGGGCACCTACAATGTTGAGCACACCAGCCATAATCACTGCTTGGGAGGGGGAGAGGACGCGTGTGGAGACTACTGTAGCGATACTATTAGGGGCGTCTGTCCAGCCATTGACAAACTCGGCAGCCAGCACTAGGAGCAAGACGGGTATCAGAGGGGCAAGACCATCAGGCACGCTTGATCATTACCCCTTCGAGAACATTGGCAACGTCTTCGCATCTGTCGGTAGCGCTCTCCATCTGCTCATATATCTCGCGCCATTTAATGACATCGGCGATCCCGATGCCGCCATCAAATAGCTCCGCCAGCGCTGAGCGCATCACGCGATCAGCCTCATTCTCCAGCCGGTTGATCTCAACACAATGCCCCACGACATTTTTAAGCTGAGCACGATGGCGGAGGCAGGGAACTGCCCTCTCCACCTCCGAAGTCGCCTTGACTATAACGGCAGCTAGCTCCTTTGCCCTTTGAGTAGGACAGGAAACCTTATAGAGCAGCATTGCCTCAGCGGCAGCCTGGATAAAGTCAATGACATCGTCGAGCGCGTTTCCCAGGGCTGCGATGTCCTCTCGCTCAAGCGGGGTTACGAAGGTGCGGTGAAGTTGCGCCATAATGCGGTGGGTGATATTATCCCCGTGGTGCTCGAGCTCTGTTATCTCCCTCACCCTCCGCTCGACATCATTCCAGTTCTCAACAAGCTCTTGTAGAGACTGGGCAGCAGCTACAAGATTCCTGGCGCTCTCCTCGAAGAGATCAAAGAACTTCTCTTCCCTGGGGATAAATGGAAACCTGAACAAGGGTCATCTCCAAACCTGGAGTTTATCAGATCTCACGCAGGATGTCAAGGAGCGCTTCGGAAGTGGGGGTTGATTTAACTGGGGATATTGATATAATTAGTTATATGCTTGCCCGTTTTGGTTTTTTGGAGGATGGGTGAAGAGATTTGAGGTAATTGAGCACACCGCCGATATTGGCATTACTGCCTATGGATCGGACCTGAAGAAGGCATTCGCCAACGCAGCCTACGCTCTCTTCAGCCTGATGGCAGATTTAGAGGGTGTGGATGAGGCTATCTGCTACGATGTGGAGGTAGCTGCTGATAATCAAGAGGATCTGATTGTGAGGTGGCTTAATGAGTTGATCTACCTTTTTGAGGTGGAGAGCATCGTCTTCAAAACCTTCAGGATAACTAGCCTCCGCCCCACCAGGCTCAAGGCAAAGTGCTTTGGGGAGAGGTTTGACCCATCGCGGCATAGGCTCAAGATGGGGGTAAAGGCGGCTACATATCATATGGTTGGGATTGAAAAAGACGATGGTTATAAGGTTCGGGTGATCTTCGATGTCTAGAGAGGGGGTGGGCTATCATGCCTCGATGGGAAGGACCGCTAAGGAAGCTGGATGACTATCGGTGGGAGATACCAAAGAGCTACAAGGCAGGCATGCTGGTCCCTGGGCTCATCTATGCTGATGAGCATATGCTCACCATAATCCGTGAGGATCAGGCCCTCGAGCAGGTGGCTAATGTAGCATTCCTCCCAGGGATTGTGGCTCGGTCCCTAGCTATGCCCGATATCCATTGGGGCTATGGCTTCCCCATTGGGGGGGTGGCAGCCACTAGGGTGGATGATGGGG
>Ga0185342_1000752_pt1 | contig 15194 bp, 14 predicted proteins | sample ConPoolayeEmetaG_FD_128045 | JGI IMG/M metagenome (GOLD analysis project Ga0185342, IMG submission 128045) | Hot spring microbial mat communities from California, USA to study Microbial Dark Matter (Phase II) - Cone Pool mat layer E metaG... ...
TCAGTATATTTTGGAGGCGGGTCGGTCGGCGGCGAACGAGGTGAACGTGCCCGGCTTGCACAAGAGAATCATCGAAACGCTCGGCCGACTCCACTACCGCACCAGTTACGGCCAGAACGTGCTGCGCCACAGCATCGAGGTCGCGTTCCTTTGTGGCATGATGGCGGACGAGCTCGGCCTGGACGGGGCCCTGGCCCGGCGCTGTGCCCTGCTGCATGACATCGGCAAGGCTCTGGATCATGAGCACGAGGGCGCTCATACCAAGACCGGTTACGAATTCGTTCGGCGTTTCAACGAGCCGCCGGCGGTGCTGAACGCGATTCAAGCGCATCACGGTGACGTGCCTGCCACGCACCCCTACACGCCGCTGGTGGCCGCTGCCGACGCGATCAGCGCTTCGCGTCCCGGCGGACGACGCGAGTCACTGGAACGCTATATCAAGCGGCTCCAGGACCTGGAGCGGATCGCCAAGTCCTTCAACGGTGTCGACATGGCCTATGCGATTGAAGCCGGCCGCGAGGTCCGCGTGATTGTCGATGCCGCCAAGGTAGATGATAGCCGGGCCCTCAAGCTGGCCCGGGACGTGGCCCACAAGATCGAGGAAGAGATGGTTACCTTCCCCGGCGAAATCAAGGTGACGGTCCTGCGCGAGGTCCGCGCCACCGAATACGCCATCAGCGGCCGTCACCGCTCCAACGGCTCGGGCGTTGAACCGGAGTAGGAAGGCGCGAAGGTCCCACCAGGCGCCCGTACTCAGACGGAGCAAGCTGCCCCGTCGCGTCTGGTTTTCAGCTTGGGCTTGGCAGGCCACATGGCACAGCGACCCATAGTAGCGGTCTTTGGCAGTTCCCAGCCGTCCCCGGAGAGTCAGGAGTGCCAGCTCGCCTATGAGCTCGGTCGGGCGATAGCGCAATCCGGCTGGGTTCTCTGCAACGGCGGCTACGGCGGAACTATGGAAGCGGCCGCCCGCGGGGCGGTCGAAGCCGGCGGCCACACGATTGGTGTTACCTGCCGAGCGTTCAACCGGGTCGGGCCAAACCCCTACATCCGCCAGGAAGTCCCGACCTTTGACTTGCTCAGCAGACTCAACACGCTCATACGCCTGGGACATGCCTACGTGGTGCTCCCTGGCGGTACCGGGACGTTGCTTGAGCTTGCTTGCGTCTGCGAGCTTCTCAACAAGGGCCTGCTGCGCCGCAAAGCGCCGGTTATCCTGCTCGGTGAGTACTGGCGTCCGGTCGCGAATGTGGTTTGTGTCGAGCAGCCTGATCTGGCGGAGTTCTTGGCGTTTGTCGAGAGCCCTTCGGAAGCCATGGAGCTTTTGCGCCGGCACCTTTCGCGCGACGCCGAAGCCTAGCCTTCTGCGAGGCTTCGCCAGCGCGTTGTCAGGTGCCGGCCGCAAGGGTATACGTATTGGATGAGCCGCGAACTCCAGCATGCCTGTGGGCTTTTCGGGATCGCGGGGCATCCCGACGCACCCCAACTTGCCTACCTGGGGCTGTATGCACTTCAACACCGCGGCCAGGAGTCTGCTGGCATCTGCGTCGCCGACGGCCAGCACCTTGAGCGACTCGGCGGAATGGGTCTGCTGACCGAGGCGATTGACCAGCGCGAGCTGGCCGCGATCGTCGGCACCATGGCCATCGGCCATGTCCGGTACTCAACCACGGGTTCGAGCAGCGTCTCAAACATCCAGCCCCTGCTGGTGCGGTGCTCGATCGGCCAAGTCGCGATCTGTCACAACGGCAATCTGGTGAATGCGGCTCAAATCCGGCGCGTTCACGAGGAGCACGGGCACATCTTCGTCACCACCTCAGATACCGAGGTGATTCTCCACATGCTGGCCGACCGACATTTTGCCGATCAGCCTGACCCGCTGGCCGCCGTTCTGCGACACCTGCGCGGCTCATACTGCCTGCTGCTGGCATATCCTGACCGGCTGGAGGCGGTGCGCGATCCGACCGGAAATCGGCCGCTGTGCCTCGGCCAGCTCGGTCAGGCCTGGGTGGTCGCCAGCGAAACCTGCGCCTTTGACATCATTGACGCCGAGTACGTGCGCGACGTCGCTCCCGGCGAGATCGTTACTTTGACTCCCCACGGCATCAGCTCGCGCTATTTTGTCAGTCCCGGCACGGTACGCCGGGCCTACTGCGTCTTCGAGCACGTGTACTTTGCCGATCCAGCCAGTCTGGTCTTCGGCGAGAATGTTCATCTGGTGCGCAAGGAGATGGGCCGGGCGCTGGCCCGCGAGGCGCCGGCGGATGCCGATCTGGTGATACCGGTGCCCAATTGTGCCCGCTGTGCCGCCCTGGGTTATCACGAGGAGTCGGGGATCCCCATGGGCCGCGGTTTTACCACCAACCACTATGTCGGTCGGTCGTTTATTCAGCCGACGCAGACCATTCGTGACCTTACGGTCCGCGTCAAGCTGAATCCCATCCGGGCCGCCGTCGCGGGCAAACGCCTGGTGGTGGTCGAAGACTCAGTGGTGCGCGGAACGACGACCCGCGGCAAGATGGCCTCGTTGCGTCGGGCCGGAGCACGCGAGATTCATCTGCGCGTCGCCAGCCCCCCCATCCGTCATCCCTGCTATTACGGCATCGACTTCCCCAGCCGCGAAGAGCTGATCGCTCACGGCCGCACCGTCGAGCAGATTCGAGAGTATCTGGAGGTTGACTCGCTGGCCTACCTTTCGCTCGAAGGCATGCTGGCGGCGGCCAAGACCGCCAACGGCGATTTCTGCCACGCCTGCTTCACCGGCGATTATCCCATCCCGATCGACCCGGCCTTCCATAAGGACATCTTCGAGTCGCACCAGTTGCGCTTCAGCTACGTCGAAGGCACCATGCGCTGATTGGCTCTGCTAGTCCGCTCGGCTGTGAGCGGCTTCCAGCACGCTCAGGGCGTCGTGCGCGATGGTTCTGGTGGCCTCAGGCCGGGCCAGTCGCCGGCCGGCCTGGCGCAGCCTTTCCAACGCCTCTTCATCTTCCAGAAGCTGCCGGACCTGATATGGAAGCAGCCGGATGTGCTGCAACTTCACGGCCGCGCCCTCCGAAAGCAGATAGTCGCTGTTGCGCGTCTCCTGGCCCGGGATCGGGAAGGTGATAAGCATCGGCAGTCCGCAAACCAGGGCTTCAGAGGCGGTCAACCCCCCGGGCTTGGTGATCGCCAGGTCCGCGGCGTGCATATACTCGTGCATCCTGTCGGTGTATCCGACGACCGTCGAGCTGCCCGCGGCGTGCCCGGCAAGTGCTTTGAGCCGCTCATACAGCTTCCGGTTGCTGCCCGCGATCGCAACGACGTGTGCCAGGTCGCTCAGGTAAAGAAGTTGCCGGAAGATGGCTTCCACCGGGCCCATGCCCATGCCGCCGGTAAGCAGCAGAACGATACGCCCTTCTGACGGCAGGCCGAGCTGTTGCCGCGCTACTTGGCGACTGAGCGGCTTTTGGAACGCCGCGCGCACGGGGATCCCCGTAACCGCGATGCGCTCTTCCGGTACGCCCCAGGTTGTCAGGTAGGCTTTGCCCTCCTGCGTTGCGGTGTAATAGCGTTCGGTCGGCTCCTGCACCCAGATTCTGTGCGTAGCAAAATCGGTTGTGACAATGACCTGCGGGCAGTTGAGCCGACCGGAGCGTCGCAGGTCGGCCGCGATCTCCGCAGAGAGAAAGTGGGTGTGGATGAGCAGCTTGGGCTGTCGGCGTAGCAGTTCCCGAATGATCGGGCGGATGAATGCGGCCTGAAACGCTCCGCGCAGGCGATCCCACATTCCCGGCGGCTGGTCCATAACGTCGTATAACCACCCCATCAACGCGGGACAGTGCTGGACGATTCGGAAATACCCACCGGCATACAGACGTCGGAACAGCGGAGTGCCCCAGGCCAGCACGTCGTGCACCTCGACGCGCTCTTGCGGCGCGAGTTCTCGCAGTGCGGTCTGGATTGCCTGGGCCGCTACCACGTGGCCGCCACCGGCGGATGTCGTGAGAACCAGGATGGGTCGTGGATCCGTCATTCCGGCCTTGTTGTAACCGGTCGCTAGCTATCTTGCCCGCCGCCGTCTGGCCGCTGGGACGCCAACTGCCGGTCCAGCCGCGCTGCCAGCCGGCTGAGCGAATCAATGAGGTCTGCAAGTCGTGGCTTCGCGCCGGCGCGCGGACAGACCAGCAGGTCCAGCCCGGACGGCAACCGGTCCTGCGAAAGTCGGAAGGCTTCACGCAGCAGCCGGCGCAGCCGGTTCCGTCGAACTGCGGTCCCGTGCTGCCGGCCGACCACGATCCCCAGTCGCGAGTAGGCAAGCCCGTTGTGAGTGGCCCAGACTGTCAGATACCCGTCGTTGGCGCGCAACCCCGTCGAAAAACCCCACTCAAACTCCTTGGTCCGCCGAATCCGCAGGCGTTTGGGAAACCGGTAACGCCGAAGATTATGCGGTGGCTGCGACATGCTTTGGTCAGCGGCGTGCTCGCGTGGCACTTGCGGGGGTCGGCAGACACTCCCAGCTTAAGGCTGCGGCCATGCCGTTCGGGGCCGGACGCCAAGCCCGGGCCGGTCCGACAGCTCCAGCTTGCCTGCAAAACAGCTTATCCCCTCGAACGGATCTTCGGCCAGCAGCAGATGCCCATCGAGGTCCACGTAGTCTGCCAGGCTCGCCAGTGCCAGCGCCGGTGCGATCGCCAGGCTGCTCGACACGAAGCACCCCAGCATGACCTGCATTCCCAGCGTACGGGCCAGGCCGATCATTCGCAGAGCTTCGCGAATCCCGCCACACTTGTCGAGCTTTATGTTGACCCCGTCGACGTATCCGTGCAGCCGAAGAATGTCTGCCGGCCGCTGGCAGCTTTCATCAGCAATGATGAGGGCAACACCGAGCCGGCTCAGTCCGGCTAGCGCCTGCCAATCCGGGCGGGCTACCGGCTGCTCCACGACCGTGGGCCGAAAGCGTGCAAATCTTCGCAGCCGGTCCAGCGCTACTGCTGGACTCCAGGCTTCGTTGGCATCCAGAAAAAGCGGCCCGTCGAAAACCTCGCGGATGATGGCCAGCGTCTGTTCGTCGGCATCAGTCCCGACCTTGACTTTGAGCGCGCAAAAGCCGGCCGCCAGAGCCTCTCTGACTTTCTCGCGGATCGCTGCCGGCTCGGACAGCCCGATGGTGAACATCGTTCGACACTGCGGCGGCTCCAGCCCGAGCAGTCGAAAGACCGGTACGCTCAGTCGCTTTCCGATCCAGTCATGCAAAGCCGCGTCCACCCCGCACACCGCGGCCCGCTGATCGTCAAACTCGGTCAGCAGCCGTCGGACGACCGCTTCCACCGCCAGCGGTCCCCAGTCCAGCATCGCTTCCATTCGGACCAGAGCCGATTCGGCAGACTCCAGTGATTGCTTGTACAAAGCGGACGGCACGACCTCCCCCAGCCCGACCAGCCCGTCGTACTTCAGCTCGACCACGATGGTTTCTTTTTCGCTGGTTACGCCGTGAAAAGTGGCAAAAGGCTGCCGCGTCTTCAACCGCTGGCGGCGGAAGGCAAGCTTCATTCGACCCACGCGCCGTGGTCCTCAATCAGCCCTTCGGTCACCACGTCATCCAGGGCCGAGATGCTCACCACCGCGTGCCGCTCTACGAACACGCGACGACGGTTGATGTGCCGCGCACCATTGCGATCAAGCTGCCGTGCTGTGCTGGTGTATTCTTCCTTGGAGGCGTGTCCGTCCCGCCGGTCATGCACGTCCGCGTCTTTGAGCCAGTACCCCTGCTCGCTCCAGGCGATCAGGTCGCCGATGTAAAGCAGCGGCCCTTGCGTATCCAATACCACCCGTCGGTTGAGGAAATCATCAAGCGAAGGCTGGCTCATCGCGGCTGCTCGCTTCCGCCTTGCGCAACCTCAGGTCTTGTATGTATTTTATCTTCTTGGCGTTTGTTGCTCTAGACGTGGCCGGCTGGAGTCGACCGTGGCCATACAGACGGACCAGGCGATTGTCTTGCGTCTGACCGACTATTCCGAGACCTCTCAGGTAGCGACGCTCTTCTCCGCTCGCGCGGGCCTGCTGCGACTGATCGCCCGGGGCGCGCGGCGGGGCACCCGGACGCGGTTTGCCGTCGGGCTTGATCTGCTTGAGTATGGCGAGCTGAGTTATGTGCCCGCGAGCGGGGCCGGCCTCGGCAAGCTTACCGACTGGGTGCAGAAGGACGCTTTCCGCGGGCTGCGGGTGGAGCTTCCGCGCTTGTATGCGGCGTTGTACGCGGCCGAGCTGGTCGCGAGCCTGACCGAAGAGAATGACCCGCATCCCGAGCTTTTTGCGGCACTTCTGGGCACCCTTTCGGCGCTGGCGGACAAGCCCGAGGTGCTCCGCTGCGTGGTGCAGTTCCAGGCGGCGCTGCTGGAGGCCCTCGGCTATGCCCCGAACCTGGGGGAGTGCATGAACTGTCGGCAGACGCCGCCGACGCGCGGCCCGGTTTTTTTCAGCTCAAGCGCCGGCGGCCTGATCTGCCGTGACTGTGAGATGCATTTTGTCGAAAAGCTCCGCCTGCCCCCGACAATCTTGCAGACCACACCTTCAACTGGCGACCCCCAGGCCTGGTTCTTCCTGCTCCATTACCACCTTACGCACCTGGCCGGCAAGCCCTTGAAGTCTGCGAGCATGCTTCAAGGCGCCCTCGGCTTACGCAACAGGTAACTGGCGTCCCTTTAAGCAAGAAGCGACACGTTAGTTGCCGCGGGCGTATAATGACTCGGTAGCGCACTGAGGAGTTTGAGCGCGTGGACGAAGGACCGCTGGTAATCCCGCGACACCTGCCGTTGCTGCCGCTGTCGGACGTGGTGCTTTTTCCCGGCGTGGTGCTGCCGCTGGAGGTGGTGGAATCGCGTTATCGGGCGATGGCGGCGGATGCGCTTGCCGGCGCGCGTGTCATTGCTGTCAGCCTGCTCCGTCCGGGCTTTGAAGCCTACTATTACACTCTCCGCGCACCGGTTCACCGCATTGCCGGGGTGGGCCAGATTGTAGCGGGTGAAAAGGCGCAGGACGGCAACTACAAGCTGGTCTTGCGCGGGGTTGCACGGGCCCGGATCGTCGCCGAGTTGCCGCACCAGCCTTATCGGATGGCCCGGGTGCAGTTACTCGAATCCCGCGAGGCCGCCCCGCCATTCAAAGCCGCCAATCTGCGTCGTCAGCTTGTGGAAATCATCACCTCCGAGCGGTTGGGGGAAGAGGAGCACGGCCGACTCTGGGTGAACATGTTGGAAACCTCGGTCGAGCTGGGTGCGGTGGCCGACCTGATCGCCGCCACCTTACCCGTCAACGCCGAGGTGCGCCAGTGTCTGCTGGCGGAGATTGACACTGCCGCACGCGTCAGCCTGCTCGCCCAGCAGCTTCGGACGCTGGCGGCCGTCCGTCGAACGCGCCGCACGCCCAGTCCGCATGCCGAGTGGACTCTGAACTGATTTGCTGGAAGCCCCCGATCGGCGTTGGCGACCGACTCACCGTGACAGGAACTGCCAGATGCGCAAATCCCAGGCAGTCCACAGACTGAAACCTATCGCCGCCAAAAGAATTATCAGCTTGGTGATTTGCACGGTTCGTTCGGCCCGCGCCGCCGCGCGCGGATTAAGCGCTAGCGAAAGCAGCGTGCGTGAGCGCTGGCTGATGGAGCCGTGGCGCCAACTGCGGGCCTGCGGTGACAGTCCGTTGAGCACCGCGACTTCGTGCAGGGTATCGCCGAACAGTGCCGCGGCCGTGCGACACAGCGGCGCACCGCTCAACGGGGGTGCCATCGGGCTGCTGGCGCCATGGTGAAGGGCGCACGGGCCGCTGCACGGCAGCCCCGCCAGCGCCAGCACGCGAACGCTGTACATGTCCGCCTGACGTTCAAAGCGGCGTGAAAGCCAGCCGAAAACCACCGTCCACTTGACCAGCAGCGCCACCCCCACCGCAATCGCCAACGCCTGAAACTCAAGACTGGCCGCATCGAGCTGGCGCGTTCGCAGCGAAAAGAGCGTTACGGCGCAGCCGCTGATCAGTGCGAAGAGCAGAAAAAAAAGAATGTGATGGCGTTTGACATGTCCGGCCTCGTGGCCAAACACCGCCTCGATCTTGGTGTCATCCAGCTGTTCCAGAAGGCCATCCGTGATGAGGACGTAACGCAGCGGCGCGAAGACGCCCATCACGGCGGCGTTGGCGACCGGCCCGCCGGCGCGCCAAAGCAGAATCTCGCGGTAGCGCAGGCCCAGCAGTCGGCAGACGGCTTCCAGCCGTCTGCGCAGCGGCCCGTCCGGCAGCCTCCGTGTCGACCATATGTGCCGCAGTATCTCCGGAGCAACCAGCGCTACGGTTCCCGCCGAAATCCCCAGCAGAATGTCGGCAACGTACGGGTGCCCGGTCAGCGCGATCAGGTTTTCTTCGAAAAGCAGAATGACGTCCCGGGCGGCCACGATCAGAAGCATCGGAACGAGTACAAAAAGAAGCTGATGCCGCAGGTTGTGTGCTAGGTACTGCCGCAGTGTCCAGACCGGCCGCACCGGCCGACCGCGGAACAGGTAAACCTCCAGTGCAATTTGTCGCACCGCCCGGTCGGCCGGGTAAAGGGCCAGCCAGCTCAGCAGCAGCGAAAGCAAAAAGGGGATGATGGCCAGCACCGCCGGCAGAACCGGCCAATTGCCAACCACGGGCAGTCTTCCGATCAGTTGCAGAAAGTCCGTCATCAGAAGCAGCAAACCGTGGCCCGTACCCAGCAGTGCCTGCACGGCCAGCGTGCCGCTCCCCAACGCCGTCTGTCCTCGGCCAGGCTGGTGCGGATCGCGCTCCAGCAGACGAATGCTGCGCCAGGTGGTGACCAGCGCGATCGCCGGCGCCAGCAGCGTCGCCGCCACTACCGTCGCCATCACCGCGCTTGGTGCCGTTACTGCCCGCCAGATCGGCTCAGGAAACGCCAGTACCAGCGACAGTATCGCAACAACTACGATGAACATCCGTGAGCATCATACGTCAGCTTGCCTGGCAGTTCAGGGGGTGTGCGGTGCAGCCCGTAGCGCGGCCGATAACCGCCTCTCGGATTAAGCAGTCGCTTGTTGCTGGCCGATAGCAGTGGCGCGCGGGGGAGCACATGCGAAATCCGCGCATGGTCGCTGAGCCGCTGGATACCTACGACACGCTGCCGCCCGAGAAGACGCCGGGCCGAAACCGTCCGTATATCGGCATACTGTTCGAGTGTTGCGGGGTCTACGTACGCGTTTATCGCCGTCCGGACCAGACGTACTACCTGGGCCGCTGCCCCAACTGCCTGCGCAGCGTGCGCGTCCGCGTCGCGCCCGACGGGATCAACGCTCGGCTGTTCCGGGCTTCGTAGCCGCCGTAGCTGCCGCGAGCTTTCAACTTACGGTTGCGATTCTGCCGGCTCGGTTCGGGACGGTTCTTGGGGCGGCTTAGTCGCTGAAAGCAACTGCTTCAGATGGTCGCGGAAGGCTGCGTGCGGACCGACGTAGGGGTTCTGTTCGCGGCCTGACGTGGCGCCCTCAAGCTCCTTGACTGCGTCGGTCAGATAGTCGATGGCGGCTTCGGGGCTGAGCTGCGCCCCCACCCAAAGCGCGCTGGCCAGCGCAACCTGCGGAACCCATTTGGTCGAAGGAGTAACTTTGCCTGCCAGCCCTTCATATATTTTGATCGCTTCCTGAACGTTTCTGGCTGCCTCTTCGCGTGCAGAGGCAATCTCCTGTTCCAGAGCCTCAGGACGGAGCGGGGTGTCCGGCGGTATCGACTTCAGCCCTGTGCTTTCATCCGCGCTTTCCAGCACACTCAGGTCAGTAAGCAGCGACTGGTTGGCCCGGATGCGCTGCATGTGAATGCGCGCCAAAAGGAGCAAGGTGAGTGCTCTGGCGCTCTCTGCCGCCTGCGAAAGTGCCTTTTCGCCGACTATCAGATTCAACCGCGGATTCTTGCGCTCCGGGTCCACCCGTGACTGCAAATCCCGCGCATCGCGCAGCCACTGTTCAGCCGCCTGCTGTTCGGCGCGAAATGCGGCCAGAGCTTCGCGGGCTGCTTTCAGCGCCGCGTCCTCTTTCGCCACGGCGTTCTGGACCAGCCGGTAAACCTCCGGCCACGTCTGGTCCAGTGCCTGTGCCGTCTGGTCGCTCAGATTCGCGTAGTGTTCTGCAACCTGCTGCCACCGCTGGCTGCTTTCTGTCAGCGAGCTGATATAGCTTTGCAGCTCGGCAACCCCGGCTGCCAGTCGGCGGGCGCGTTCGGCGGCCAGGTCCGCGGCCTGACGAAGCTCTTCCAAGCTCCGCACGACCTGTTTGCCGTGCAGCGCCCCGGTCAGCAGATTGTCGCCTTCTAGTTCGGCGTCTTCCAGGCCCCCGAAACGCAGAAGCTGCTCCTGGTCCTGAAGCTGGCGCACCCGGTCAGAAAGTGCCAGGTATTTGCGGCGGTATTCTTCGAAGGCGGCATCATCGCCGGCCCGGAAGCCGCGGCGTTCAACCTCCAGAAGTTCGTTCTGGGCGGTGCCGAGCTCCGACTCTACCTGCGCAAGCGCTTCCATCCGGCTGGCCAGCTCGCGGGCAGCGCTTTCAGACTGCTGCGCCGCTTGTTTCGATTCCTGTTGAATCTCGTCCAGGTCTGTCCGCAGCCGTTCGAGAATCGGCTCCAGGTTCAAGCCCGCGTACTGCTGAGCGCCGGCCAGGTAAGCATCAACCCAGCCGCGCTGCCGCAGCACGCGCGCCTGGAGCTCCTGGTGTCTTGCTCGCAGCAGGCTTGCCTCCGTCAGCAGTGCTGCCGCCTGGGCGTAGCGGATCATGCCCTCGACCTGGGCCACGCCGACGGCGTTTGTTCCTGCGGCTGCACGGGCTTCACGGGCCAGCTTGGCAGCTTCATTCAGCAGGTTGTGATTCTCATTGAGCAGCTTTTGGTATTCGCTCAGAGCCTGGCGGATGGAGGCGACGTCAGCGCCGGGCGGCTGGATCTGCGGGACGGGCAGCCGAGCCTGCTGTGCCTGGCCGCGTAGCTGGTCGAGCTGAGCCGAAGCTTCGCGCGCCGCCTGCGCAAGCCGCTCGCGGACGCGCTCCAACAGAAGTTGCAGGTTTGCCTCTTTGAGAGCGCCCGCCTCCACGCGCTGGCTCAGGATCGGCAGCCGGAAGTCGTGTCGGTGGAGCAGCCGTCGCGCCAGGATGGCGTCCGCTTGCGCCTGTTCTGTAACTTTGGCCACGCTTGAGCGCAAATACGGTGCCAGCAGGGCCGCAACCAGGATCAAGACGACGATGGCGATTCCGACGGCGTGCGGCGTTCTCACGCGTTTGCTCCGGTTCTGCGCGGTTTGCAGCCTGCTTGGTAACCGCCGGCCGGCAGCGTGTCAATCGCGCAGTACTCGGTCGGCAAGCGCCTGCCAGCCCTCGTCTGCTGCCCAGCTGACCAGCCGACCCTGTCGGTCGATCACGAATACGCAGAAAGCGCCGTCCAGGCCCCACTCGCGCGCAAAGTGGTTCGCAGGTCCCAGCCCGCCGTCGAACTGCGGCCAGTCCAGCCCCAGCATCGCGCAGGCTTGTTCCAGATCGCGGCGGCCCGCTGCCAAGCTGACGCCGACGCCCTCAAACTGCGGATTGGCCCGACAGTAATCGCGTACTTTCTCCACGTACTGCTGCGCCAGCCGGTCCTTCGGGTTCCATACAACGATGAGCACTGGCCGCCCCAGGCAGCGCCGGGTGTCCAGTCGGCTTCCGTCGGGGAGTTCGCCAGCCAGCCAGAACGGCCGGCCTTCAGCCTCCATGCGGCGCAGGCGGGCCTGAAGCTTGGTGGTTATTGGATCGTCGGGAAAATTCTTCGCCAGAAGATCAACGATCTGCCGCTGGCGCTCAGAGTCCCCACGCTCGCGCGCGTCTTCAAACAGGCGCTCCGCCAACTGCGGGACGTGCTCGCTGCGCGGGTACTGCGCGACATATTGTGCCCAGGCGGCGCGGAGTTCGTCGTCCGCCCGGTCGACGAAGGGTGCCATAACAGGCCGCCCTGTAAGTCGACGGCACAGAATCTCCCACCAGGCGGCTTCCCAGTGAGCCGGGTCATCCGTCGGCGTGTGCTCTAGATACCAGGCAACGCGCTCAGCGAGCTGCGCAAAGTCGCCACCCCGCAGCACCCCCAGGTCGCATAGCGCCTTCAACTCGAGCTGTATAGCTTCAAGCCGGTGTCGTCCCCCGGGAAAAAGCGTCAGATAGCGCCTCAGGGCTGCCAGCAGCGCCTCGCGGTTCGCCGCGGCGGCGGTGCACCAGGCCGCGTAGGGTTGCGTCGCGGCCGGCAGGTTTTCCCGCGAGCCGACCTGCTCCCAGAGCATTTCCTCTGTCGGCGTCGGATTCGCGGGCGCTCCGAGCAACATTGTGGCCAGCATCCATGTCCACATGCCGAGGCATGTTAGTTTCTGCCCGCCGCGTTTGCCAACGGGTTACCAGAACGCCCAGTCACCGACCCGTACCACGTGAAAGTAGAGTGCCAGGTTGGTCAGAGCATGAACCAGCATCAGGAAGGACAGGCTGGGCTTCCAGCAGAAAAGCGCATTATAGAAAAGCCAGCACAGGATGCTCACGCCCCAGTTGTCCGGGTGCTGAAGTGTGGATAGCGCCGCAGTGCCTACGAACGACAGCCAGTTGAACTTCCCGAGCGGGAGGCGTTCGAAGTTGTTCCAGTCGATCAGAGCACGCAGCAGGAAAGCGCGCCAGAAGAGTTCTTCTACAACCGGGACCGCGGTGACCGCGACGCCGACGCGCAGCACCACCGTGAGCCAGAACAAGCCGCCGGCACCGAGGCTGTCGCGCGGATCGGCGATGCTCTTATTTCCCGGGTAGAGCGGCAGCCGACCTCCCAGGCCGCCGGCCTCAAATGCGTATTGGCCTGCATACCACAGCCAGGCGGCGCCAAAGCCCGCGACCACGGCCAGCGGAAAATAAGAGCGGCCCATTGGCGGCAGATGTCGACGAAAAACCCACACCACCGCAAGTGAGCCTACTCCACGCAAAGCAATGGCTGCCCATTCCCACTGCGGCGGCATCAGCCCGCAGATCCCCAGCAGCAGCAGATAAACGATGTACGGTGCCATCAGCACCAGGTCCGGACGCGCCGTGCCGAGCCGATCGATCCGGTCAGCCAGCAAGCGCGTACCAAAGAAGCTGCGGCCAAGCGCCATTCTGTCTTCCCTGCTTCGGCTGGGTGGCACTATACCAGCGGCCGTAATTCCACAGAACGCCACCCTGGCAGCTGTCGCGGGAAGGGTTTGTTTGACATCCGCAGGGCAGGACCGAAGAATCAACGCAGCTTGGCGACTGTCTTGTGCGGGCCAGACGGTCGCGGGAGCTGCACGTGGAACCGCTTGTCGCGATTCCGGTTTACAACGAAGAACGGCACCTGTGCCGAGTGCTGGAGGCGGTCCGGCGTTACACAAGAAGGATTCTGGTGGTCGACGACGGGTCAACGGACGGGACAGCCCGTATCCTGCGACAGCAGCGTGATCTGTTTGTCATCCGCCACTGCGAGAACCGCGGGTACGGGCAGAGCCTGATCTCGGCATTATCCTTTGCCAGCCGTCAGGGGTATTCGTGGGTCCTCACCTTGGACTGCGACGAGCAACACGAGCCGGGGCAGATTCCGGACTTCGTGGAAGAAATCTTGCGCGACCGGGCGGATGTGATCAGCGGCTCGCGCTATCTGCGGAGTTTTCCGGATGATGACCCGGCGCCGCCGGAGCGCCGCCAGGTAAACCGCACGATTACCGCCATCCTGCGTCGGCTTCTGGGCCTGTCGCTTACGGACTCCTTCTGCGGGTTCAAGGCATACCGGGTGTCCGCAGTTCGGCGTTTGGCGTTGGATGAACCGGGATATGCGTTTCCGCTGCAATTCTGGGTGCAGGCGGCCCGAGCGCGACTGCGCGTCCGCGAAATCCCGGTCCACCGGATCTACCGCGATAAATCCCGCCGCTTCGGCGGCACGCTTGACGATCCGGTGGCGCGGCTGCGGCATTACCTGGAAGTCCTGGCGCGCGAGCTGCGGCGGGACTTCCCGCCGTCGGCGGCTGGGGATGCCGTGACACAGCGCATGCCCGCGGCCAGAGTCGCCAGACGCTGCTGAAGGTTTTGCGCTGCCGATGAAAAGCGGGCAGAAGCTTACGGTGCCATGCGAGCACCTGGGTGTGCTGGTCGATCCGGACCCGGCCCTCTTACGCGCGCTACTGCCGCGGCGGCCCGCCGATCCGGCTGCGCCGGTTCAGCTTCTGGGCCGGCCGCTGCGCTGCTGGCGCGATGAACTTAGAAGCGCTCTGAGCCTGCGTGCCCCCGTCGTGGTTACCGGGCATCAGTGTGAGTTCTTCCACGCGGGTGTGTTCGCAAAGATCATAGCGGTGGACGTCCTCGCTCAGGAGGCGCACGGGACGGCGGTTCTCCTGAGTGTTGATTGCGACAGCGCTAAGACCACCTCGCTGGCTGTCCCGCAGATCACGGCGCAGGGCCTGCGCCGCGTCGAGGTTCCAATACCGGGTTGCAATCCGGAGCAGCCGGTCGAATGCCATGCTGCCGTTCCGCGAGAAGACTTTCTTGATTTTTTCAGCCAGGTCGCCGGCATGTACGAACACTACGAGATCTCGCTTTTGGGGCCATTCGCCCGAGCATTTCTTGATGATCAGCCTGCGTTGCGCCTTTGTGACGGATTGGCCCGCGGATACAAGGCCTTGCAGGAAAACCTAGGACTGAAAGCGGCACGCGAGCTGCGGGTCAGCGCACTGTGCGCTGCCGGCGCGTTCCGCGCCTTTGCGGCCGAACTCATCCTGCGGGCCAGACAGTGCGCCGAGTGCTACAACGCAGCCCGGTCGGCGGCCAAGGTATCAGGCGGCCGGCTCGTGCCCGCCCTTAAAGTCCGGGACGATCTCGTCGAGATTCCCCTGTGGGTTTTCCGGCCGAGCGGTTCGCGCCAGCGCCTGTTCGTACGCATGTGCGGCAACAACGTCGAACTCTTGGCTGACGAAGAGCCGATCGGCACGATCCGCAGATCAGCACTGCAAGACGCAGCGCAGGCCGTCCGGCCGTGGACTTTCGAACATAGCGCCTGGCGCCTGCGACCTCGGGCGGTCACGCTTTCGGGCTTCGCGCGACTTTTTCTTGCAGACTTGTTCATCCACGGCATCGGCGGGGCTGCTTACGACCAAGTCACGGATGAGTTTCTGCGACGGTTCTTCGCAATTGCGC
>Ga0185342_1000753_pt1 | contig 15174 bp, 13 predicted proteins | sample ConPoolayeEmetaG_FD_128045 | JGI IMG/M metagenome (GOLD analysis project Ga0185342, IMG submission 128045) | Hot spring microbial mat communities from California, USA to study Microbial Dark Matter (Phase II) - Cone Pool mat layer E metaG... ...
CCCTGAGATTGGCTTCTATTTTACTACCCTTCATCCAGAAAGCGCCCTTCAGACGATCTGTCTTGATCATCCTGTCCCCATCGCTCGTGCGAAGGGTGAAGGAGGGGGAGTAGGCTTCGACCTCTGCCATCAGATGACTGGCTCCTTCTGTGTTGAAACTGATCTTAAGATCGGACCAGGCATCTTTGAAATGAAGGGGAGAATTTGGGAAGAAGATATTGAACAGGGTATGGAGAGCCAAACTCTTAACCTCAAGATGGCCACTCCCTTTGGAAGATTTCGGCTTGATAGCCGCTTCGAAATTTAAATTTTTCCAGTGGTTGGAACGGCAGGCCAGGTCGATCTTGTTTGTCTCCGAAGACAAGAGAACCTTTGCACCAATATCGGCCAATGAGAAGAGCAACTTCTTCTCCATGTAGAGATCGAGGCTCCCATCTTCGATGATCCCCTTCCTGACCGGAACAATCGCCGAAGCTTGGGCAAGTATCTCCTGGATCTTTTTGAAGGGGCTGGGTTCGACTTTTTCTTTGATCTTGGGAACTTCTCTTCTCAATCGAAGGGTGACATGAGGCGAGACAATGGACATCGTTCGGATCCGAACTTCCCCCTTCAAAAGGGAGAGCCATTGGGGATATACTTTCACTGACTTCACTCTGCCTTCGGCTTTTCCAGGGATGAGGAAGTTGATCTGTTGGATCTTCAGATGCGGCTGTGGGAAATAAGTGAGGTCCAACCTCTCGTAGGTTACCTCCCCTTCTAACTTTTGTGAAATAACGCTTATGATCTTCTCTCTCAGGGGCTCCAGATTGATGAGATAAGGAAACAAAAACCCAGAACCCATCAGGAGCACGATGAGAAAGATCAATCCTAAACCAACCTTGAGAAATAATTTCCTGTGTCCACTCATAAAAAGACTTCGATACAAGTTAGGGTTCCCCCTAAAGAGGGCACACTAATAATACCATATTCCATCAAAAGGAGTTAGCCCTTTGATCGTGAATTGGCATTTCCATGGCAAGACCTTCATGGAGAATCATTATCCCCTTTTGTTGTAAACCCCTAACGGTAACTAAACAAAGGGGATGAGAGAGTTGCATCGGGCATATACCCAGTGATTAAATCAAAAGTATGGGTGAGTGAGTAAGGCATCTTTTTCAGTGGGGATATAAGGCATAAGCAGTGTAAGTAAAGCAGTGAAATGAAACGGGGGGAGTAGGGATGAAATGTAATATTGCAAGACCTGACCCTTTTCTCCGTTTTACCTTTGAGAGCCTTGCAAAAAAGATCAGAGAGGTTCTGGATAAAAACGAAAATCCTGTTTGACCATTTAATTCTAAGGAAGGTTTGGCTTTGATTAATAAAGCCGTTATGAGTCTAAAAATGTCACAATATGGACAATTTGTCCATTGATAAATTTTTCTGTTTTTAAAAGAAAATTGAAATTTATTAGAATTATAACAGGTTACGAAGTTATTATAATTGGCCTTCTATTTGCTTTCCTTAAAATAGCTAAAAATTAACCATAACCGATAAAGCCAAACTACGAGCAATCGTAGGACGGAAAGCCACGGGTCCCTTGGGGATAGCCGGGTTGCCGAAGTAAAAGAAATTTTATAAGCCCGTGGTCTTTTTGGCCAGGGCTTTTTTTATTTATAAGAATCAATTTTTACTTATTATCTGTGATGTTAAAATTTCAGAAATTGATGGCCTAAAACTGTTAAAACATTTGAAAGGCTTTGGCCCCAGATACGATGATACTAATGACGGGTTATCTGGACATGGATATCGGTATAAAGGCTCTGGGTATGGGGTTCAGGACTTTTTTAAACCTTTGACCTTGGACCGCTACTTTTTGCTGTTAAAAAGATATTGGAAATGAGGGACTTACAAGAAAATTTGAAGATGGTTATTCTGAAGAAAGAGAAAAGAGCCTTGGGATAGGAATAAAAATGAACCAAATCCATGCCCTAAAGTCAAGGCATAAAAATAGTTTTCTATCACGGTTTATAAGTGAACCATATTCTTTGAAGAGTGATGGAGGAGGTGATACCTTATGGAAGCTGTGAAAGGGGAAATTTTGAAGAGCAAATTCACTGAGGATTTATATGTGGTTAAAAAAATTGAAGATGAAAGGGTGATCTTGGAGAATGGAAATGGGTCTGTATGGATTTCGCTATGTGAGAAGGACCTTGGCCTTTATTATGAAAAGATTGAAGGGAGGTAATACTCAATGAAAGTTCAAGAAGGTGACACGTTCAAGCATAGGATAACAGGTCAACTTTATAATGTGAAGACTATTATAAATGGTAAATTTATTTTGGAGTCTTTAGACCCACCGCATAAATTGTGGTTTGGCGGGGAGGATATGGAGCTCTTTTTCGAGGTGTCAGAGGGGAAAAAGTAGTTTTAAGAGGAAATGGAACGACTGAGCTAACCGGCGCGCAGCTTTTTCGGGCGTCCGGTTGGGCGACTTGTTCGATACTTTTCTTGTTTTTCAAATACAAATAGACCTTGACGTCCCTCAAAAAAGGCAGCGTCACGAAAATACTTGCGGGCATTACTCTCTAAGCCAAGTCTCTCCGCAATTCTTTTTAGATCAATTCGATTAAGCACGTCGACGGTAATCGGTCTCTTTGCATCAAAGAAGACGAGAGCATTAAGAAACCGCTTGGCAATGTCTGAATTTAAAAGGAGGCTCGCGAAAGATGCTTCTTGTTCGGAGTTACAAGGGATGAAGTAGCATGTGTCATCTAAGACTATGGGTTTGTTTTGATATTTGCCAATGACTTCAAACCTGCAGTTCTTATAAAGGCCAGAGATTGCGACCTTCCACGGGGAGAACGTGTAGTCCCCCACACCGAATACTGAGAACCTCGGTCGTTTTTGATAGATGATGCTCTGGCGACGATCAAGAACGTCTGCATGGCGTAGTAGATAAGACCATGTCTTCGGAGCGGTCATGGAGATAGTCTTTGTGTCATCGCCAGGCGTTCGTTGAGTGACAAGGACATAGCGTTGTGGCGTAAGTCTGCCGTTAGCAAGGTCGGATGATTTCAGCAAAGGGTATAGGTAGGTCTGTTCAAGTTCGACACGTTCACCAGACCCATTGACAAAAAATGAGCCTTCTTTTTTAAACTCCATCACAGAAGCTGCATCATGCTTCACACCGGATCGCCATGTATAATAGGCTAATCCGTCGAGGTCTTCGAGGCGATAGTATTCATCAACGTCTGCCACAAGTTCCTTACCTATAAGACCAAACGTAGTTACTTTGTGGTTAAAAGTAAGGTCCGAGTAAATTCCCGCTGTTGGAGATAAATCAGGGATGCCCGTGTGAACGATAAGCAGACATGCGTCAACTGAAACACCAAAATATGAAGCCGCATCAATCAGATGGATGCTTGACCTGCCAATGTTGAAGCGGTTGACCCACCCATGCTTCAGTACTTTCCTTGCTGTTGCTGTTTTGCAGAGCATAGCAACACAACCCCGTTGACCATCGAGGGATTCGATGAGTTTGATCAACATCCATTCCGAAATATCAAAGTTAGCTTTTCCCGTTTTAGCCGAAAAACCGGATTGGTTTTGGAAGTTAGATTTTTGAGGAAGATTGTTGCTTCCAAGCGCTCCAAGGACGGCATTTGTTACCCATGGGGGATTTCCGATAACAAGGATCTCCCCCCGAAATGTAGAGAAGAATTTCTTCCAATCAAAGGCGAAAAAATCCTGTTGGGCTACTTGGTAGTGAATCCCTTTTATATACTTAAGTGTCCTCCGTAAGGCGGCAACGTAATCAGCATTGATGTCGTATGCGAATATTTGGTAGGTTTCAGGAAAACCTTCAGCCGCCGCCAAAACAAAATTGCCTAACCCACATGTTGGTTCAACAATAACATATGGCGAAATCCCTGAGTCGCGTAAGAAGGTTACAATGGAATCCGCAAGCTCCCGTGGAGTCTGGAAATCCCCGTATTCAATTTTACCCTTTACCTTTGCCATATCAAAATTATACGTTCAACGCCATTGACTTTGCCTGCCTCGGCAATAACACGGGAGTACTGAAGTCGCCATTGAAGTGCATTTGAAATTGTCAAATAACCAACTTGTGGTCGAGTCCTGAGTATCTCTTCTGCTAATTTTTGAGCCTGAATATCATCCACTGGCAAAAAACGCTCGGTCATAAATGCGATGAGATCATCCACGTTGCCTTTATTGTCAAGGATCTTTAGAATTCCTGTCGTGGTCTGAAAATCTCCAGTTTGTTTGCTTTCGATATATATGACATGCTTGATGTTCAGGGTAGCAGTCCGCGTATTTCGATCGTCCTTTTTGTCATAGACGAATACCAGCAAAGAATAGCCAAGGCCATATATTTTCTGACGTGCTGACTTGAAAGGGCAAGACGACTGTGGTTGCCGCATACTCGTCACCTTCACATCAACGCCAAGTTTCGGGAAGTCTATACCTTTAGCTGAAGAACCCCGCGTGTATTCGTACTTCCTCTGTAGCACTTCTTGAAACTTATGCTCCAAATAAGTGCCGACCGCTTTTCCATCAGTAATTCCATATAGCGATCCTTCTTTATGCTTTGATTCTTTTTCAGCGAAAGCTTTTGCTTCTGCTTTAAGAAGTTCAACCGTCAATTTTTGCATTTAATTCTCCTGTAGGGAACGAATTTCATAATATTTTTCCACAAAAAATTTTAATAAAAAATATTATATGGAATTTGTTTAATTTCTGAAAACTACTCAATTCAAGAATTCTAAATTTAATGTTTCCTGTTATTTATTACCATTAAAGACAGCCGCAATCCCTTTTTCATCAGGTCAATCCTTTTCAACCAATAAAAATTTTCACCAAGTAAAAAATGACTGATTTTTAGTTTTGGTGACATTTTGGTGATGGTATTTTTGACCCCTAAAATTTTATAACATATTGAATTTAATATATTTTATTGGTGGAGGCGGCGGGAATCGAACCCGCGTCCGAGAACCTTCCGACAGAGCTTCTACATACTTAGCCTGTGTTTTTAGGTTCATCCTTCCAGTCTCCCACAGGCAGGATCCCATGAAGGATTAGCTTATAGGGTTTCGCCCCTCTCCTATAAGCATCAGAGAGGAACTATCCTGTATGTCTGACATCCCCCGCCTGCCAGCGGGCAGGCATTCCGCCCTACAGGAGAAAACGGAAGGGACGCTGGCCGCTCTTAGGCAGCCAGGGCATAATCGTAGTTGGCTGCGATTATGTTTAAACCCCATTTGTTTAACGAGCCAATGGGACCTCGGTATGCGACTCTGACGTCAATGATCCCCGTCGAACCCTTTTCGCCCCCTTTCCATCTCTCTTTGAATCGTTTTCCGTTTCAGTGTTTCTCGTTTATCGTATAATTTCTTTCCTCTGGCCAACCCCAATTCCACCTTTGCCTTTCCATTTGAAAAGTAGAGACGAAGGGGAATCAGGGTAAAACCCTTCTCCTGGACTTTACCAATGAGGCGCTTAATCTCCCTTTTATGGAGGAGAAGTTTTCTTGTCCTCAGTGGGTCATGATTAAATCGATTGGCATGGCTATATGGGCTGATATGTGCGTCGACCAGAAAGACCTCCCCATTTTTAATCTTCGCATAACTCTCTCCAAGACTGGCCCTTCCCTCCCGAAGTGACTTCACCTCTGTTCCTAAAAGGCAAAGCCCTGCCTCATAGGTGTCTTCAATAAAATAGTTATGCCTGGCCTTTTTGTTCTGACAGATTAACTTCTCAGCCATCCCTTAAATCCATGCATAGAGCATAGCGTAAAGCAAAAACCACCACTAAGATAATTTTACCCAACTGGTGAGATGAAATCAACAAACGGTGATGGGAAATAAAATGGCAAACCCTCGTCTCCCCCGTCACCCCATCTCCTTGGTCTTTATGTTTTTAAACTCCGACAGGAAGTTCGATCAGAAAGGTTGTTCCCTTGGGTTTGTTGTCCCGAACTCGGATATATCCATTGTGGTCGGTGATGATGGCATTGACAATGGTCAGGCCCAACCCTGTCCCACTCTTTTTGGTTGAGAAATAGGGTTCAAAGAGCCTCCCCTTATCTTCATCTGGAATGCCGATGCCATTATCGCTCACTTCTAACTGAACGATCTGGAGTTTTGGGTCATAACTGGTCTGGATTTTGATCTCCCCATCTTGGTCAATAGCAGCGAGGCTGTTTTTAATCAGATTGATCATCACTCTCTTCATCTGATCTCGATCAAGGTTAAGGATAGGAAGTTCGCACGGAATGAATTCGAATCGAACATCCTTATGGGCCTCTTTAAACAGGAGCAAACTCTCCTGAATGATCTCATTAAGGTGATTGGGGGTCGGATTGGAGGCAGGCATTCGAGCAAAGTTTGAAAACTCATTGACCATCTCCTTAAGTTCCTCCACCTGTTTGACAATCGTCTGGGTACACTCGTCAAAGACCGTCCCATCGTGTTGAAGTTTCTCCATGTACCTCTTCCTCAATCGTTGGGCCGAAAGCTGGATCGGGGTTAAGGGGTTTTTGATCTCATGGGCAATCCGGCGGGCAACCTCTCTCCAGGCTGCCATTCGCTGGGCTTTGATCAATTGCGTGAGGTCGTCAAAAACAGCCAAAAACCCAAGGGGTTTACCCTCCTCATCCTTCAAAGCGGTGAGGTTTAACATCAGGGAAAGAGATTTACCCTGAAGGTGAAGGGTGATCTGTTTCTCCAGTGAATCTTTCTTGGAAGATTTAAGTTCATTTAATAACCCATTCATCTCTTCTACAAACTCAGGGGGTAATGCCTCTGAAAAATTCTTCTCCCTGACCCCATTCCCCTTGACTTCGAGCATCTGTTCAGCAGAGGTGTTAATCGTGGTTACCACTCCTCTCTCATCAATGGAGATCACCCCTGCAGCCACATTTTTAAGAACGATCTCCATATATTTCCTTCTCTGTTCCAGCTCAAACCGACTCACCTGAAGATCCTCCGTCATCTGGTTGAAGGATTGGATGAACATTCCAATCTCATCGGATGCCTTCATCTGGATTCGGAAATTCAAATCTCCTGAGGCAATCCGATGCGTGGCCTCTGCCAAATCTTTAATAGGGGTAGTAATCTCTTTAGAGAGGCGAAACCCAAACCAGATCGCCGAGAAGATGATCAGCAGGGTAACCATCAGCAGGGCCAACATATAACTGAACTTGATAGGTTTTTTTAAAATCTTAAGCTGCTTATACTCTAAAAATCCTTGCGAGATCTCTCGCATCTTGGCCGAAAGGCTCTTGGGAATAAAGTAGATAGCGGTCACGACTCCTATCACCTCTCCCTCGTTGGAAGGGTTAAAAATGGGGGCCACTCCTGTGATCATCTCCCCCTCCCCTGCCGATAAGTTTCTGGAGAGTTCTTTTCCTGAAAATCCTGCTTGAATCAGGTCTTGAGGAGGATCAAAGATAAAGTCTTGGAGTTTGGGGTCCTCCACGCTCATCAACGTTCCTTCATTCTTGAAAATGATTCCAAGGATACTCAGATGATACTCCTTCCGTTTTACTTCAAGGGTCTCTTTCAAGAGAGACTTCTCTTTTTCACCCTTAAAATTCCCCTGACGGGAAACGTCTCGACTGACCTGCCGAGCAGAAGAGACCATCTGGTTGGCAAAATCACGATAGTAAGTTTGAGCCACTTCCAACGAACCCTGGAGAGACCTTTCAACCTGAGCACTAAACCAATGTTCGACACTGTTGGTGATAAAGCCCACTGCAACAAAAAACAGAAGGATGGTCGGAATGAGGGAAAGGCTAACAAAGGCGACCACCAACTTCGTCCTCAGTTTTGAACCTAAGACCTTTCGCTTTCTCTCAAAGAGGAGTTTTACGAGATTGCGGATGACCAAAAATATCAAGAGGAGGATCAGGATGATGTTGATATTGATCAGGGTGAAGATGATAATGTTGTCCGCCACAGGAATCTTTGAACTCACCTGGGGAAGCTTCATCTCCAGGGTGGTGAGGACAAGGATCAGAATGGAGATGATACCAATCAGGATGAGTTCATTTCGGCGCCTTCTTTGGTCTGGGGTAAGTTCCTTTTTCATCTCCCTACCATCTTCTGCTCAAATAACGGAAGGGGATCATAAAAGGGGACCATAAGCCGAGTTCTGTTTCCCAAGATTTAACTTGGGAATGATGGTCATTTATCTAGGACCCTGATTGCTCAGGGTCTCAAGCGACCTTACCCGTCCCGCCTTTCTTTCTGATTTGACTCAATCGAAAAGAAATTTGAATGGGCCATTCTCACCCCGCTTGAAACGGGGAGCGGAACCTATTTGGTCTTGCTCCGGGTGGGGTTTACCCATCTACCCTGATCGCTCAGGATAATGGTGAGCTCTTACCTCGCCTTTTCACCCTTATTCCAACTTTCGTCGAAACGGTATCTTTTCTGTGGCACTTTCCGTATTCCGACTCTTAGGAGACGGAACCGTCCGTGTTACGGACCACCCTGCCCTGTGGAGCTCGGACTTTCCTCCCCTCATCACTCCCAATGAGAGTTCATGAGGAGCGACCATCTGTTCCCCTTTTCTGAATCCCCTCCTTCTCCTTTCTGAACCTTCTCTGGATGGCTCGATTGGCTAAGCGATCGGCCTCCTGGTTCTGCTCTCTTGGAACAAAAGCAATCTTAACAGATTGGAATCCCCCCAGATCTTCAACCACTGCCCTATGGAGTCTCTTTAGATTAAGTGCCTTTACACGGTAAAGACCCCTCACCTGTCTCTCCAGCAATTCAGAATCCGTAAAAATCTCTATGGATTTCCCCCCTAAACGTTTCGCCTCTCTCAACCCCAGAAGAAGGGCCCAGTATTCCGCCTGGTTATTCGTCTGATGGCCGAGATAACGACCAAATTCAGCCAATCTCCTTCCCTGGCGATCGATAATGAGAATCCCTGCTCCTGCTTCTCCAGGATTCCCCTTGGATGCCCCATCAATATAAATCCTAAGGTGAGAGGCATCCTCGGTCAGAGGTTGACGAGCGCTCATTTCTTCTTTGAATCCCCATCCCAATAGAGAATTCGATTACAATTTGGACACCGAATGAGGTCGTTGTTCCGTTGAACCTCAATATACATCTGGGGAGGAATATTCACAAAACATCCCTGACAGATCTCATTTTTAACACTCACCACACTGACTCCCTGTCTTTTCTCCTTCAACGTGAGGTAGAGTCGATAGAGTTTGGACTCAATCTGTTTCGCAAGGACTTCTCTTCGTTCCAATTGTTGTTTCCATAATAAATCGTCTTCGGCCATCCTTTCCTGGATCCTTTTACTCTCTGCCTCAATCTTTTCAAGGTTGATGGCCATCTCCTTTTCCCGTTTTTGAACATCCTTTTTAAGTTCATCAATCTCGTCCATGACCATCAGAATCTCTTCTTCGATCCGGCTGTTAGTCTCTTTGATGTTCTCGATCTCCGTGAGCAGGGCTTGATACTCCTTATTGGTTTTCACTTCGGACATCCTTCCTTCAGCCTTCTTAATCTTCTCTTGCTCCACGTTGAGCTGCCTCTCCTTCTGCCTTCTCTCCTTCTCCAGTAACTCTATCCTTTCCTTCTCTTTTTGAACCCTCTCCTTCTCGGTATTCTTTCTTTCGTCCAACTTCTTGATCTCTTTAGGAAATCGATCTCGTTCCTCTTGAATGCTCTTAAGGGAGAGGTCGATCTTCTGTAACTCCCAAAGCAATTCCAATTGTTCCCTCAACGGTAACCTCCTAAGTTTTGTTCAGGGCGTGTTTGAGCATATATAAAAAGAGTGCACTCCTTCGGGGTGCACTCTTTTTCCCATCAAGGCTCTCCCAACACCTTTTCATTTTCCCTGTTGGCTTCATCAACCCATGCACCCTCTTTGGTGGGCCCACCTGGGTTCGAACCAGGGACCTACCGGTTATGAGCCGGTGGCTCTTCCAGCTGAGCTATGGGCCCCCTGTTTCTATTTTAGTCAATCTCGGAAGAGTGTCAACCCCTCTCATCGCGGATCCTGGAATTAAATTCCCAAACCAGCACTTCCAATCTAAAATTAAATTCCCCCTCTCCTATATTCTGAAATCCAAATGTGAAAAGTTAGGCTTCTAAAAAGGCCTTTAATTTTTTAGCACGACTTGGATGGCGTAATTTCCTCAAAGCCTTTGCTTCAATCTGTCGGATTCGTTCCCGCGTGACATCGAAATCTTGGCCCACCTCTTCCAGGGTATGATCGTATTTCTCATCTATCCCAAACCGCTTCCTCAAAACCTTCTCCTCCCTGGGGGTAAGGGTGGCCAGAACCTTTCGAGTCTGTTCCATCAAGCTTGCAGTGATGACCGCATCCTGAGGGGAGACGATCGTTTTGTCTTCAATGAAATCCCCCAAATGGCTGTCTTCCTCTTCACCAATCGGCGTCTCAAGGGAAATAGGTTCTTTGGCGATCTTTAAAACCTTCCTCACTTTATCCAGAGGCATCTCCATCCTTTCTGCAATCTCCTCTGGAGTAGGCTCTCTCCCAATTTCTTGAACGAGATATCGGGAAGTTCGAATCAGTTTATTAATGGTTTCAATCATATGGACAGGAATCCGAATAGTCCTTGCCTGATCTGCAATGGCCCGGGTGATGGCCTGCCGGATCCACCAGGTTGCATAGGTGCTGAATTTATATCCCCGTTGGTACTCAAATTTATCCACCGCCTTCATCAACCCAATATTCCCCTCTTGGATGAGATCCAAGAATTGGAGCCCTCGATTGGTATATTTTTTGGCAATGGAGACGACCAACCTCAGGTTGGCCTTCACCAACTCGCACTTGGCTTCCCTGGCCTTTTTCTCTCCCTCCACGATGGCTCTGACCGCATCCCTGAGTTTCTCGGCGGTAAGACCGCACTCCATTTCGACTCGATTGATCTTCCTCTGGATAGGCATAGCAGCCCGCAGCAGTCCTTGAAGGATGGCCTTATTCAGCCTTCGAGTCCTCTGAATCGATGTTTCCTTAATCTTTTTTGCCTTCAACTTTTTTAAGAGGGCCTTACTCTCTTTCAGACTGATTCCTGCCTTCTCCTCCAGCCTTCTGAGTTCACTCTCCCCCTTTTCAATTCGTGAAAGCATCTGCTTCATCTTCTGAACAATTCGATTAATCTGACTATCTCTTAGATTCATCTGCCTGAAACATTCTAAAATCTCTTCCTGTTTCTTTTTCAATTGGGCATGGAGTTTAGCCTTTGAAATAGCCCTCTTTCTCAAAAGACGTCGGACCCCTTCATCGTTTCGACGAATCTTCTCAATCAATTCCAGAACCCTCTTCTTTTGGGCCTCTTCCTCTTCACGGCTAGTCTCCTCCTCATCAATCTCATTGGTTACATCCTGAATCTCTACCTTTCCAGCCTTGAGGGCTTGCCCCAAATTGATCACCTCTTTGACGGCCATCGGACAATTCAGTACGACACTTAAAACCTCCCTTTTCCCGCTCTCAATTCTTTTGGCAATCTCCACCTCCCCTTCACGAGTCAGAAGCGACACAGATCCCATCTCTCTGAGATACATTCGAACGGGGTCAGTGGCTTTGATAAAAGCCTCCATCTCGAGGTCATCGCCTTCCTCTTCCTCTTTCTCCAGAAATCTCTCCTCATCGACCTTCAACCCCTGAAGGTCATCCATCACATCGATATCCATCTCATCAAACATCATCAGCACATCGTCAATTTGATCAGAGGAGACGATGTCATTGGGAGGAATCTCATTGCCTTCATCAAATGAAAGGAAACCCTTTTCACCCTCCATGGAGATCAATTGTTCAACCTCTCTCATCTTGCCTTCTTTTCCCATGAAACGATCCCTTTACCCCTTTACTTTTTTTAAGAAGGCCTCGCCCTCCTCAAGAGGTTTTGGTGTTCGGCTAAAAGGGCCTCAAGCCCCCGCCCTTCCTTCTTTTCGGCCTCTTTAATTTTCTTGAGGAGTTCAAGTCTATCCTTCTTGAACCTTCTCTCCTGAATCTTCTGAATACAGTCTCTGACCATTTTCTCTATTTGATCTTCCTCAAAGGCCTCGTCCTGAAAGACGAGCTGACAGAACCTCTTTTGAATATCTTCTTCAAAAAACCCTAAAGCCTCTTTGGGGTCAACCCTTCCCTTCCTCTGATAGAGGTGTTCCAAAGTCTCGGCGATCTTTCGTAGGAGCGGACTTTCAAACTCCATGATGACCCCTTCCCCTGAAATCAAGGCAATAAATCTTGGGTGATGGATCATCAGACGGACCAACAACTCCTCTGACCTGGGAAAATTCTTCTCTCCCATTGATTGTCTCTTGAATTCCTCTTGCACCTTAACCCGTTGCTTAGGCGAAGAGCGAAGCAGGTCATAAAGGATCGACTCTTTCACCTCCATCCTTTCGGCGAGGGATTTCAGATAGAAATCCCTCCGAATTGGGTCTCCGACCTTGGCGATCAATTGGACCCCTTCCTGAGCCATTTTAACTTTCCCCTCAATTGATTTTGGGTCATAACGTCTCATCAATTGATCGAAAAAGAAATCGATAAGAGGAATGGCCTCCTGGACCCTTTTTTCAAAATCTTTCACACCCCCTTTTCTCAGGAAGGTATCAGGATCTTCGCCCTTTGGAAGAAGGACCATCTTTCCAAAAACATCCTCTTCAAGAAAAAGGGGAAGCGTCCGCAGGGTGGCTTGAACCCCTGCCTGATCTGAATCAAAAACCGTAATCAGATTTTTCGTATATCGCTTGAGAAGACGTATATGCTGAGTCGTCAGGGCCGTTCCTAACGTGGCCACACTGTTTTTAAAGCCATAACGGTGGAGGGTCAACAGGTCAAAATATCCTTCACAAATTATAGCACATTCCCTCTCGGAAAGATAACCCTTCGCCACCTGAAGACCATAGAGGGTTTCCCCTTTATGATAGATAGCCGATTCAGGGGAGTTAAGATATTTGGGTTGGCCTGTTTGAATGATCCTTCCTCCAAATCCAACCACCTGGCGATGGAGATCGAAGATGGGAAAGATAACCCTTCCCCGGAATACATCATACCAACCCTCGCTCCTCTTGGGAAGGATTAGGCCTAACTCCCAGGCCAATTCCAGAGAGACTTTTTTATCCCGAAGATGTTGAACTAATCCATCCCACCGATCGAGGGAATATCCTAATCGGTGGTCTTCAATCATCTCTTTCCCTATCCCTCTCTGTGCAAGATACCTCCGTGCTTCTTCACCGTCTCTGCCCTGGGTCAGAAGACGATGATAGTATTCAGAGGCAATCTGGTTGATTTGGAAGAGGAGGTTCTTCTTGGCCATCTCTTTTTTCTGGCCAGGCGTCATCTCACGAGAAGGAAGAGAAACCCCGTAGCGCTTAGCCAGCTGTTCAATGGCTTGTGGAAAGGAATAGTGTTCCACTTTCATCAAAAAGGCAAAGACATCTCCTCCCTCTCCACACCCAAAGCAATGAAACATCTGCTTGGCCTCGTTGACCATAAAGGAGGGGGTCTTTTCAGAATGGAAGGGACAAAGGCCTCTATAGTTTTTCCCTGCCTTTTTGAGGGAAACATAATCCGAGACCACTTCTAAGATATTGGCTCGGTCCCTGATTTCTGAAACCTTTTCTTCCGATAGAAACCCACTCATCCCTTTGATCACCTCAATTCAACGACCGTAATTCCCTGGCCTCCCGTCATCCCATCCCCTGGAGAGAAATGTTTGACTCCTTGGTGGCTCTTTAAGAATTGGCCAATCGCATTTTTCAATCTTCCCGATCCCACTCCATGGATAATCTGAACCTTTTCAAGGCCATGGAAAAGAGCTTGATCAATGAATTTATCAACCTTAGGCAATGCCTCCTCCACCCTCAACCCAATCACCTTTATCGAAGAGGGCATCTTATGGGAAGAGCCTTCATGAACCCACTTTTTCTTAGTCTCTCCTTTTTCTCCCTGAGGGATCTGAATAATGTCGGAAAAAGAGGCCTTCACCTTTGCCTTCTCCGTTAGAACCTCCACCTGTTTGAATGCCTCATCAATTTTTAACAAAACCCCATCGCAACGAAGACTTTCAATTCTAACACGTTCACCTATCCTTAAGCCAATCGTTTCCGGTCGCCTCTCCCCCCGTTTGGCCGAGGGGAGGAATCCTTCTTTAATCTTTTGGATCTCTTGGCGATACCTCTGAAAACGGCCGTGGGATTTCTCTTCTTTTATTCGTTGGAGCCAATGCTTTAACTCCTCTTCAATCCCCTGGATGGCCTGATCTACCTTCGCCTCTGCTCGAGAATAAATCTCTTCTCTCCTTCGTTTGATCCCCTCTAAGACCTCCTTCAACCTCCTCCGATCCAGAAGAACCTCCTCTTTCATTCTGAAAAATTGCTGACGTTCCTTTTCCAGTTCGAACCTTATCCGTTCCAGATTCTCAAGGGTTTGCTTTATCTCCTGGTCCCCTCCATCTTGATGACGTCGTGCCATTTGAATAACTCCCTCTGAAATCCCCAGTTTCTCCGCAATTAAGAAGGCATTGCTTAAGCCCGATGTTCCATAAGAAAGAGTATATTTGGGTTCAAGGGTGACCTCATCAAACTCCACCGACACATTTTCCACATCTGGATGAAGATATCCATAGGCTTTGAGAGAATCGAAATGAGTGGTCACAATGACGGAGGCTCCTTTCTCTCTAAACTGATCGAGAAAGCCCATGGCCAGGGCAGATCCCTCAGAGGCATGAGTCCCCACACCTAACTCATCCAAAAGGACGAGTGTGCGGGAATTCGATTTCTTTAAAATCTGATCCACATGAAGAAGATGGCTGGAAAAGGTGCTTAGGTTTTCTTCAATATTCTGCTCATCCCCGATCACAGCAAAGATATCTTGAAAGGTAGAGATATGGCTTCCTTCTTCAACAGGAATAGGAAGCCCAGATTGAGCCATCAGGGTTAAAAGCCCTAACGTCTTTAAGGCAACGGTTTTCCCACCTGCATTGGCTCCGCTTAAAATTAATACCTTCTTCCCTTCCCCCATTCGGAGGTGAATTGGAACCACCCGGCCTTGATCCTGGAGGGCAAGGATGGGATTTCGTGCCCCTTTCATATCTACCCTCCCCTCTTCATTCAAGAGGGGGCGGACGCCTTTTAAGAGGATGGAGAGCCTTGCCATTGCAAAGAGAAGGTCTAACTC
>Ga0185342_1000755_pt1 | contig 15131 bp, 15 predicted proteins | sample ConPoolayeEmetaG_FD_128045 | JGI IMG/M metagenome (GOLD analysis project Ga0185342, IMG submission 128045) | Hot spring microbial mat communities from California, USA to study Microbial Dark Matter (Phase II) - Cone Pool mat layer E metaG... ...
GGACATTACGACCGCGGGAAATCTCAGGTATTCCGTAACGGCGGAACCGGCTTTCGAGATGGCGGGGAATGTCGCCGAGGTGTTGGTTGAGGAGGGGCAGACAGTAGAGAAGGGGCAGGTGCTGGCACGGCTGGACACTTCGGCCTGGGAAGACCAGGTGCGTTCTTTAGAAACGGCACTGGTCAATGCCAAGCGTCAGGTGGCATCGAAGGAGATGGCGGTGCTCCAGGCGAAGGTCAGCCTGAGAAATGCCGAAGTGGCACTCGAACAGGCTAAGGAGCCTACAAGTTCATGGGGGCAGAGCACGTCGGCCGTCGTTGACCCCATTCAGATAGAGATAAAGACGATGCAGGTTGAGCTGGCGCGTCTTGCCCTGGATGCCGCCGTTGTCGCCGTCGACGATGCAAAGCGGGACCTGGCCAAGGCCCAGCAGACGTATGACGACGCCAGGGCCAAGAGCCCGGAGGTCAAGGCGCCATTTGCCGGGTTCGTCGCCAAGGTGAACGTCACCGGCGGCGCCGAAGTCTACAAGGGTACGATACCGGCCAAGATAGCCGACCCGACGCGTTACGAGGCCGAGCTAAGTGTCAGTGAGATCGATATGGTGAAAGTATCTCTTGGTATGAGCGCCAAGGTCAAAGTTGAGGCGCTGGGCGTCACCCTGCCGGCCAAAGTTACCAGGATATCGCCGACGGCGACGGTTTCGAGCGGCGTTGTTACCTATAAGGTGAAGGTGGAACTCGACCCGGCTCAGCCAGCGGTTGCCGCGGTGCTGTCAAAAATGAGGGAAGGCATGTCGGTGACGGTAAATATTGTGTTGCAGGAAGCGAAGAACGTAATTCTGGTGCCGAGCCGGGCGATAATCCAGCAGGGGAGGAATACCGTCGTCCAGATAGCCGGCACCAACCCGGTCGAGATGAGGCCGATTAAGACCGGCATTGCCAGCTACCAGTACACCGAGGTGAAGGAGGGGCTTAATGAGGGTGAGCAGGTGGTGGTGCCTCAGTCTACCGGTACGTCGTCTGGCTCAAGCCAGACGCAGACCAGCCGGCAGTCTACCGGTATCATGATCCCGGGTATCACCGGAGGCCCAGTACGATAGTATTGGAGACTTGATCCGGTTTGATTCAAAAAGCAATCACTGTGGGAGTGATTACCAGACAATGATAGAAATAAAAGGGATAGTTAAGAGCTATCCTATGGGTTCCCGGGAGCTGCGGGTTCTTCAGGGCATCGACCTTAATATTGCCGATGGCGAGATGGTTGCTATCATGGGACCTTCCGGCTCAGGCAAGTCGACGCTGCTTAACATCATTGGTTGTCTGGACAGTCCAACCTCCGGTACCTATCTTCTTGATGGCAAGGATGTAAGCCGGCTCAGCAGTTCCGAGCTCGCCACCATCAGGGGTAAGAAAATCGGCTTTGTCTTTCAGTCATATAATCTTTTGCCGCGTCTTTCCGCTCTGGCGAATGTAAAACTTGGATTGAGTTATGCCGGGATGCGTGATATGCGTCTTGCCTCTGAGGCACTGGAGCGGGTTGGTCTGGCGGACCGTGCCAATCACAAGCCGACGGAGCTTTCCGGCGGCGAGCAACAGAGAGTTGCTATCGCCCGCGCTCTGGCGAAAAAGCCCTCGCTGATTCTTGCCGACGAACCTACCGGTAACCTTGACAGCAAGTCTGGTAAGGAAATCATTGCTATCCTGACCGGGTTGCATCGTGAGCATGACATAACACTGGTCATGATTACTCATGATCCGGGTGTGGCCCATTTTTGCCAGCGGGTCGTTCATATGAGCGATGGACAGGTAGTTTCAGAGGAGAGACCTTGAAGGACTGGCTTGAGCCGTTTTCGTCCGCTTTATCCGGCGTGTCAATGCGGAAACTGCGCAGTTTCCTGACCATTTTGGGCGTGGTCATTGGTGTTTCTGCGGTCATCGCCTTGATGTCGATTGGCCGCGGCACCCAGACGAGCATTTTGACCAGGATTGAAAGTCTCGGGGCCAACCTGCTCTTTGTCCGTCCGGGCTCGGTCAGCCAGTTCGGGGTGGCCGGGGGTGCCGGAAGTGCAACCTCGCTTACGTATGAAGACGGTGTGGCTATTGCCAATCAGGTGCCCGGTGTTGCCTCGGTGATCCCTTTGCTGAACAGCTCGGTACAGGTTATTTCCGGTGGCAAAAACACCCGTACCCAGGTGATCGGGTCAACGCCGGAGTATCAGCAGACTTATAACCTTGTCATGGCTGACGGCGTTTTCTTCAGCCAGTGGGACTATGATAACAGCATGAGAGTGGCTGTTATTGGGCCAAACGTGAAGGAGACCCTTTTTGGCAGTGGCAGTGCCGTGGGCAGGGAAATTCGCATGGCCAACACTGTTGTCATTGTCATCGGTGTCTTCCAGAGCAAGGGACAGTCAACTCTGGGGTTGAGCGACGATTCCATTGTCATGCCGATGACCGCCTTGAGAACGATTTCGGGACAGCGCACCACCAGTGGCCAATATATTGTCAACTCGCTGGTAGTAGCGGTGGCCGATAAGGAGCTTTCCGGGGGGATTGTTAGTGATATCACTGCAGTTCTCCGGGAGCGTCATCGGCTGGCCGCCACGGCGGATAATGACTTCACCGTGACCTCGGTCGCCGAGCTGGCCGAGACAATGTCCGAGGCAATGAGTTCGATGACACTTCTTCTTGGTGCCATAGCGGCTATTTCTCTTCTGGTCGGCGGTATCGGCGTGATGAACATTATGCTGGTCTCGGTGGTGGAAAGGACCCGTGAGATAGGTATCCGCAAAGCCCTCGGCGCGCATGACTGGAATATCTGGGTGCAGTTCCTTGTGGAGGCGGCCTTGCTGACTCTGGCCGGCGGCATCATCGGTATCGGAGTTGGTTGGGGAGTATCGAACATGGTTTCCCGTTTTGGCAATATGGCTACTACGGTTTCAGCCGATATCGTCGTGCTGGCGGTCTCGGTGTCGGTGGCGGTGGGGTTATTTTTCGGTTTCTACCCGGCATGGCATGCCTCGCGACTGAGCCCCATACAGGCCCTCAGGACGACCGAGTAACTTACGCCATTTAGTTGCCTGTTGGCCCTGCCTTCTTGTTAGCCGCCAGGATAATGGTCTGGGACTACCTGGACACATTGACCTTCCGGCGCATCATTGAACAAAGGGATAATTTACAGCAGGCGGTTGAACCACAGCAGGGAAAGCACGCCGGCGACCAGCAGGAGAAGTGCCGCAAATCCAGTGAACCAGGCGGTGAGTTCGGTCTGTTCCGTCTTGAAGACGATTTGTGACCCCAGGTTCTCGTAGATTTTGCTCAGATCGGTCTCATTGCTCGCTCTATAGTATCTCCCGTCAGTCTTCTCGGCCATGCGTTTAAGCGTGTCTTCGTCCAGCCGCACGCGGAGCTACTTCATCTCCAACATTGAGCGTGTCTGGGCCTGTCAGGGTGGCTGGAATCAGGTCGTCGGGTAGAAGCTTCGGCTGTAGCGCGGCAAGGTCGTTTTCCGGCTGGCTCACAATTACTGAGGCTTCTGATTCGCTTCCATCGCTAAAGATGACCCGTATGCTTGTGGCGCCTCTTGTCACATGCAGAGCGGTCAGGATGATGCCGTTCTCGTCAATCACTACTCCTCTGCCGGAGGCGACTCCCTCACCCTCGGCCGATTTCATCGCGGACGCGACAATTCGCACAACCAAGGGGCGTATAACTTCGTACGCCAGCGAAGGCCGTGAGGGTCTAGCCGGCATCGCTTCCGACGTGCTGGTCACGGTGATGTCCATGTCGCGATGGTTCAGGTGTTGTGGTGATCGGGTTGCTTCGTACATGAGCATGGAGGTTGTGGCAATCACTGCGCCTGCGGCAAGGAGCGAAATAACCTGAGACTGTGAGTATTGAACAGTCTCGCTTGGAGCCGGGGGTTATAATTAGGTATCGCGTAAAGGAGCTTCAAGACAATGAACGGGAAAGTCCTTGTTATTTACGTTTCGCAGAGCGGGAGCACGGAGAAGATGGTCCGCGCTGCCGCAGAAGGGGCAAAGTCTGCCGGCGCAGAGGTCACTATTAAAGAAGCGGGTGAAGCTACCGGTGCGGATGTCGAACAATGCGACGCACTTATCTGGGGAAGCGGCAACTATTACGGGTACATGCACGGCCGTCTTAAGGAATGGTTCGACCGGGAGCATATGCGACTCAGTAAAAAAACCAAAGCCGGGGAAATGAAGCCGCGGCCGTATTTCTGTTGTTCTTCAGCTTCGGCAAACCCGTACCGTCATCTCCCGCCTATCGAGCGGCTCAGCGCCGGCATGAACCTGAAGAAGGCTTTCGAGCCGGTTGTATCAAAGGGCAAACCGACCGATGATGTGATTGCTCAATGTTATGCGCGCGGCCGTGACCTTGTGGGCGTTGATGTGGCCAGTATGGTGGACCTTTATGTTCCTGCACCTTTATCAGGGACAACAGATAAAGCTGAGGCGAAGCCGCAGGCGGCTCGAATTGTTGTTACTCTGCCGGGTACTGAGGCCAGCAGGGCGCTGGAGATTGTTAAAAGCCGTCTTCCCGAGTTCGACGTGCGGCTGGCCTGAGAAGTGGTTCTTAGGGAGGACACCTCGCACATACCGACCTGAAGAGGGTGGTGCTCAGGTACCGGTCTCCCCGGTCGGGTAGTATGGCGACAACCGTACCGTGGTCCATGCCTCTGGCTATCCGCAGTGCGCCGGCTACTGCGGCACCGCTTGACATACCGACGAAAAGCCCCTCCACTGTTGATAATAGCCGGGCGGTTTCAAAGGCCTCATCATCATTTACCATGATTTTGTCATCCAGCCGGTCGGGGTGATATATTCGGGGAACAATCGACTCGGTCATGTTCTTGAGCCCCTGTATCGTATGCCCCTCTACCGGCTCAACGCCGACAATTCTGACGGCCGGTTTTACCTCCTTTAAGTAACGGCCGGCTCCCATAAGTGTCCCCGTCGTCCCCATACCGGCGACGAAAACATCGATTTCTCCCTGTGTCTGTGTGAATATCTCCGGGCCTGTGGTTTCATAGTGGGCCAGGACATTGCTCTCATTTTCGAACTGATTTGGCATGTAGTACCTGTCCGGTTCCTCTCTGAGTGCCTGGTGAGCGGCCCTTATCGCACCGTCGGTGCCCTCTTTGGCCGGGGTCAGGATGACTTCGGCGCCAAAAGCGGCGATGATAAGTTTCCGCTCTGCACTGACGCACTCCGGCATGAAGAGTCTCACGCGATAGCCCTTGGAGGCACCGATCATGGCTAGGGCTATGCCCATGTTTCCTGATGTCGGTTCGATAATGGTCTTCTTAGCGGTGAGAACTCCCGCCTCTTCGGCTTTCTTAATCATGTAGTAAGCGGGGCGATCCTTGACCGAACCTCCCGGATTGTTCCCCTCCAGTTTTCCAAAGACTCTCACCCGCGGGTTCCGGTTCAGATTGACCAGTTCGACCAGCGGGGTGTTGCCTATGGCGTGTGATATGGTCATGGTAGAAATTTCACTTCCCTCGGGTCTGTTAATGATCTGTCGGCTGGATTACGGAGTGACATTATAGACGATGTTAGGCTGAGTGTGCTTGCGAGATTACCGGCAGGACTGTTGGCCCGGTGTCAGAGTGGTACCCTGGGTAGCTTCTTATTAAGTTTTGATTGTTGCAAACGGGACCAGACCCAGAACTTCTTTCAGAACATCATCAATGTTTTTGACAAAGACTACGTTTAGTTCATTTCTCACATGCTGCGGCACTTCTTCGAGGTCCTTTTCGTTATCAGCCGGAAGGACTATCTTCTTGATGCCAGCACGATGCGCCGCCAGAACCTTTTCTTTAATCCCACCGACGGGTAATATCTTGCCCCTGAGCGTTATTTCGCCGGTCATGCCGATTTCTTTCGGGACCGACTTTTTTGTCAGCGCCGAAATCAGGGCGATCGCCATGGTAACGCCGGCCGAAGGTCCATCTTTAGGGATGGCCCCAGCGGGAACATGTATGTGGACGTCATTCTTGGCGTAGAACTTCTCATCAATGCCGAGCGTGCCAGCTTTTGAACGAGCATAGGTGAGGGCTGCTCGCGCCGATTCCTGCATCACCTCGCCAAGCTGTCCCGTCAGAGTGAGATTCCCTTTGCCCGGCATCAGGGTGGCTTCTACAAATAGAATATCTCCGCCTGCCTGAGTCCAGGCAAGTCCGGTGGCAACGCCTATCTCCTCCGCCTCCTCAGCCAGCTCATAGCGGAACTTCTGTGGCCCTAAGAACTCTTTCAGTCCGTCGGCCGTGACGTTGAACTTTTGTTGAACGCCCTGAGCTACCTGCCGGGCTATCTTCCGGCAGATGGTGCTAATCTCGCGCTCCAGGTTCCTCAAGCCAGCTTCCCTGGTATAGTTTCTAATTATGGTCAGGATGGTGTCGTCCGGGATATCCAGCATTTCTGAAGTGAGCCCATGCTCTTTAAGTTGTTTGGGGATGAGGAACCTTCGTGCGATTTGGAGCTTTTCAATCTCGGTATAGCCAGGTAGCTCCAGTACCTCCATCCTGTCCTGCAGCGCCGGTGGGATGGGGTCAGTCAAATTGGCGGTGGTGATAAACATTACCTTGGAGAGGTCAAAAGGTACCTCAAGGTAGTGGTCGCTGAAGGCGTAGTTTTGCTCCGGGTCAAGCACCTCCAGCAGTGCCGCCGAGGGGTCGCCGCGGAAATCAGCCCCTATCTTGTCTATTTCGTCCAGCATAAAGACGGGGTTATTGGAGCCGGCGCGACGCATGCCCTGGATTATCCTCCCCGGTAGCGCCCCCACATAGGTGCGCCGGTGACCGCGTATTTCGGCCTCGTCCCTGATGCCGCCCAGCGAGATGCGGACGAATTGTCGCCCCAGGGCGCGTGCGATGGATCTTCCCATTGATGTCTTGCCGGTGCCCGGAGGACCGACAAAGCACAGAATCGGACCTTTCATGTCCTGCTTCAGCTTGCGCACGGCGAGATAATCGAGAATCCTCTCCTTCACCTTCTCCAGGTCATAATGATCTTCATCCAGAATCTGCCGTGCACGCTCAACATCGAGATTGTCCTTGGTGCTCTTTGCCCAGGGCAGCGATATTACCCAGTCAAGGTACGTGCGCGCCGTAGTGTATTCAGCAGCCTGAGGTGGCATCTTGGAGAGGCGGTCAAGCTCCCGCTCCGCCTCCTTTCTGGCTTCAGAAGGGACGTTGGCCTCGTCTATTTTCTTCTTAAGCTCATTGATTTCCACAGTGCGCTCATCGGACTCACCGAGCTCTTTCTGGATGGCCTTTAACTGCTCCCTGAGGTAGAACTCTCTCTGGGCCTTTTCCATTACCGACTGTGCCTGCGACTGTATTTTGCCCCGTAACTCCAGGATTTCCATCTCGCGACTAACAAAGGTCATTAGCTTTTCCATGCGCTTCTTGACATCCTCCGTCTCGAGAATCTCCTGTTGTTCCTGGAGGCTGAGGTTGATGTGCGCCGCTACAAAGTCTGCCAGAGTGCCCGGCTCGGGCATGTTCATAGCGGCGATAGCCAGCTCGTTGGGAAGATTCGGCGCCGAACCGACTATCTTCTGAAACGAGGTAAGGATGTTCTGTCGCAGGGCTTCAAGCTCGGGGGTCTTCTCGACTCTCTCCACAATGCGACCGACCCTTGCCTTGAGATAAGGCTCGGTCTGTGAAAAACTAATAATGCCTATGCGGCAGATACCCTGGATGAAAGCGCGCACTGATCCGTCCGGCATCTTGAACATTTTCAGTATGCTGGCAGCGGTGCCGACTTTATACAGGTTCTCCGGTGGTGCCTGTTCCACGCCCGGCTGCTGGGCAAAGAGCCCCACAATCTTGTCGCCGGTAGCCGCCTCGTCTATCAACTTTATCGTTTTCTCTTCTGTGACAGCCATCGGGACGACCATGGAGGGGTAAATGATATCGGTGCTGGGAATTACGGGAATTATCTCGGGAATGGGTGCCTCGCCAATCTTCTGCTCGGCCCGTTGTTCCACTTTCATACCTGCCTCCTTTAACCCGGTCGTCGGGTCATTTAACCTTTATGTCCACCCTGACGGTCCGCTCCTTCTTAACCTTGGGCAGGACAACTTCAACTAGGCCATTTTCGTAGGTTGCCCTGGCGTTTTCAGCATCGACTGCCTCGGGTAGAACGATGCTCCGCTCAAATGGGCCGCTTGAGATCTCCATCTGGTGGTAGACCCCTGTCTTGCTACCTCTTAGAATCTTCTGGCGGTCCCCGCGAATAGTGAATATGTTTCGGTCAACCGTCATCTGGAAGTCGGACTCTCTGACGCCTGCCACTTCCACCGTCACCACAAGCTCATCATCGGTCTCGTAGAGGTCAATAGCCGGCTCCCAAATGGTGGGTAAGAACCTGACCATTGGCGGCTTGACGCCGGCAAGATGGTCAAGCAATCGCCCCATCTCTTGACGCATCATATTCACATCATTTATCCAATCCTGGCGAAACTGAATCATCATAGATTTGCCTCCTTATACCCCGTTTTTGCAGTTTCTTTTACCCGTCAGCCGCCCTGTCTTCATCCTTTGCCTGCTGCTGGAGCCTTTCAAGTTCCTTGAGCAACTCCTTCTCCCTGGGAGACAGGTTCGTTGGCGTTAGCACCCTGACCATGACATATTCATCTCCTCTGCCATGCCGATCAAGATGGGGAATACCTTCATGTGGTATCCGGAATACCGAACCTGTCTGGGTTCCCTCCGGTATTTCGAGTTCCAGTGGTTCGTGTATGCCCGGCACCTTGATCTTCCCTCCCAGGGCCGCTGTCGTCAGCGTTATATCTTGCTGGAGGAAAATATCGTCACCGCGCCTCTCAAAAACGGGGTGTTTTTTCACATTAAGGACAACATAAAGATCCCCCGGTCGGTATTTTCCCCTCTCACCCTCGCCCGGGACCTTAATGACATATCCGGTATCTGCCCCTGCCGGTATTCTTACGCGCACGTCTTTAGTCTGCTGGATGATACCCTTGCCCTGACACTGCGGGCAGGGCTTTTCGATGACATGTTTTCTGCCGCTGCACTTGGCACACACCGTAATCTGGTGTATCAGGGTATAGCCGGAGCGCTTCTGCCGAACAATCTGGCCGGTGCCTCCACAGTCGCTGCACCGGGAAAGACCTCCGGGCTGAGCACCGATACCATTACAACCGGGGCATTGCTCAGTTAGCGGTATGTTTACTACCTTCTCCACACCTGATGCCACCTCTTCAAGTGTTACACTCAGATCATATCTCAGGTCAGCACCTTTCCCTGATTCGGCTCTGGCTGTTCCTGCTCTATCGAAGAAAGAGCCAAATATGCTGTCGCCAAAGCCAAACAAATCCCTGAGCCCAAACTCGTGAAAGAGGCTGGAGAAATCGACATTGCGGATGATGTCCTCCTGGGAGTAACCTTCGAGGCCAGCATGCCCGTACTGGTCGTAAAGGCGCCGCTTTTGCGGGTCACTGAGGACGGCGTAAGCCTCGTTTAGCTCTTTCATGCGCTGCACCGCCTGTGCGTCGCCGGGATTTCTGTCCGGGTGATACTTCATGGCAAGAGTGCGGTAGGCTTTCTTGATAGCACTGTCATCGGCATTGCGGCCAATGCCGAGTACCTCGTAATAGTCACGCTTAGTACCGGTGGCGCTCAATGTTATGTCCTCCAGAAACGGTCAGCTGTTCTAGGTGCTCTGTCTTCCTTGCCGGCAAAGTCGGCTCCGAACAGGCCGAAAAACGTCTCCGAGGCTACTTTTTGGCACCTTCAATTGCTGCCTTGGCTTTTACTTTGATCTGCTTGGGCTTCGCCTCTTCGGCCTTGGGCAGGGTGAGGGTAAGGACACCGTTTTCAAAGGTAGCCTCTGCCTTGTCGGTCTTTACAGGGACGGGGACGGATATTGAGCGGCTGAAGGCTCCGTAATGGCGTTCCTTGTAGAAATAGTCCTGTTCCTTGGCCTCTTTCTCCTCTTTGTGCTCGCCCTTGATGGTGATCATATCTCCGGTGATGGAGATATCAACCTCTTCCGGCTTAAGTCCCGGGATGGAAGCCTTTACCACCACGTCGTTGGCGGTCTGGTACATGTCGATCGGTAGCTCTCCCCTCCCGAGCTCAGGCCAGAAAATACGGGAAGGACGGACAAAACTGTCCTCGAACAGTCTGTCCATGGCATCCCTTAAGGTCATCATTTCGCGGAATGGTTCCCATCGAATCAGATCAGCCATAGCTATACCTCCTTCTCTTGTCTTTGTTGTATTGTTTATGCCCCTTCGGCCTGTCCGGAGCCGACTTTGCTCATCCTTTTCTTGGCGGCGTACCGCCAGTTTATGCCATCCTTTATTATCCAGATGGGGTTTCCACACCTCGAACAGACTATATTGGTTATGTCATTGACCGGCTGCTCGTGACATCTGACCAGCCTCTGGCAGCCGGGACAATAGATTTTCTTTACGCACAGCTTCATAGTTGGATTCCTCCGTTGCTTTGCACCGGTAATTGTTGCACGTCCTCGGTCGCGAATTCTACTGAAGCCGGTGCTTGATTGGTCGCTTCGGTTAGCGGCTCTTGATTACGTGCCTTAATGGCTACAGACAGGTCTGGCGGCCCCTCCACCATGTCGACAGCTCTGACGCCACACATATTGCATAGTATGTTGGCCGCCTCCTCTGGCCTCGTCTCGTCAATTTGCGGAAGCATGCAGATCCTCGTGCTCATATGCCATCACTTTAGCCAGTTGCCACGGCTACCCCCTTTTTTGTAAAAACGATGTCGTTCGCCCTGACATCCACCGTAATAGTATCTCCGTCTTTAAACTCTCCTGCGAGCACCTTCACCGCCAGCGGGTCAAGGACCAGCCGCTGGATGGTCCGCTTCAATGGACGTGCTCCGTACGCAGGGTCATAGCCTTCCTTCACCAGGAGCTCTTTAGCCGCCTCGGTAAGCTCAACCTCGATGCGACGATCCGCCAGCCGCTTCTTGAGTTGAGCGAGCTGTAGGTCCACAATCTGTTTGATCTGCTCTCTGCCGAGCTGGTGGAAAATGATTATCTCATCCACCCGGTTGAGAAACTCGGGACGGAACTGGGCTTTTAGAGCCTCCATGACGCGGTTGCGGATCTCGTTCTCCTGCCCGGGTCCGAGCTCAGCAATCCACTGGCTGCCCAGGTTGCTGGTCATAACAAGTACCGTGTTCTTGAAGTCTACCGTCCGGCCGTGACCATCGGTGAGACGCCCGTCGTCAAGTATCTGAAGAAGGGTATTGAAGACATCGGGATGAGCCTTCTCAATTTCGTCCAGTAAGACTACGGTGTATGGCTTGCGGCGGACGGCCTCGGTGAGCTGTCCCCCCTCCTCATAACCGACATAACCTGGTGGAGCGCCGATAAGGCGGGACACGGTATGCTTCTCCATGTACTCCGACATATCCAGCCGCACCATGGCGCGTTCATCATCGAAGAGGAACTCGGCTAGGGCGCGCGCTAGCTCTGTCTTGCCTACCCCCGTGGGGCCGAGAAAAATGAAACTGCCCAGAGGACGATTGGGATCCTGCAGTCCGGCCCGGGCGCGGCGTATGGCATTGGCTACCGCTCTTATGGCGTCGTCCTGTCCCACAACGCGCCTGTGCAAACGTTCTTCCATGTGCAGAAGCTTTTGAATCTCACCTTCCATGAGACGGCTTACCGGGACTCCGGTCCAACGGCTCACTACCTCGGCGATATCCTCCTCGTCCACCTCTTCTTTAAGCAACTGCTGACCTTTCTTAGCTGTAAGCTGCTTTTCCCTGTCTTTGACCTGCTTGTCCAGCTCCACAAGGGCCCCGTACTTGAGCTGGGCCACCTGCTCCAGGTTGCCGAGTCGCTCCGCCCGCTCAATGTCGTGTAGCGTTTGCCCGCGCCTCTCTTTGAGCTGGCGCAGCTCCTGTATCACGTTTTTCTCCTGCTCCCACTGGGCCTTGAGCTTGGTGGCCTTCTCCTTCAAATTGGCCAGCTCCTTCTCCATACTGGATAGGCGTTGCTTGGAAGCGACATCTTTTTCCTTCTTCAGGGCTTCACGCTCAATCTCAAGTTGCATGATTCGCCGCTGGATTTCATCGAGCTCTGTAGGGACGCTATCTATCTCCGTGCGCAGCCTTGCGGCAGCCTCATCAACCAGGTCTATGGCCTTGTCGGGCAGGAAGCGGTCGCTGATATAGCGGTGCGACAGCACCGCGGCGGCCACCAGCGCCGCGTCTTTGATGCGCACGCCGTGGTGTACCTCGTAGCGTTCCCTCAGGCCGCGCAGGATAGAAATGGTATCCTCCACGGAGGGCTCGCTGACTATCACTGGCTGGAAGCGTCTCTCCAACGCCGCGTCCTTTTCGATGTGTTTACGGTACTCGTTGAGTGTGGTCGCGCCGATGCAGTGAAGCTCACCACGGGCGAGCATCGGCTTAAGCATATTGGAGGCATCCATGGCGCCTTCAGCGGCACCGGCTCCAACCAACGTATGGAGCTCGTCAATAAACAGGATTATCTCACCCTGTGACTGCTGGATTTCCTTTAAAACAGCCTTCAGCCTCTCTTCAAATTCGCCGCGGTACTTGCTACCGGCAACAAGCGACCCTAGGTCCAACGCCACGATGCGCTTGTTCTTCAGCCCTTCGGGCACGTCGCCGCGGACGATGCGCTGTGCCAGACCTTCAGCAATCGCCGTCTTGCCCACTCCCGGTTCACCGATAAGCACGGGGTTGTTCTTGGTGCGCCGGGAAAGTATCTGAATCACCCGCCTTATCTCCTCGTCTCGCCCGATTACCGGGTCGAGCTTGCCGCGGCGCGCAATCTCGGTAAGGTCGCGCCCGTATTTCTCCAGCGCCTGGTATTTGCCTTCGGGATTGGGATCAGTAATGCGCTGGCTGCCCCGTATAGAGGTAAGCACCTGGTAGATGCGGTCTTTGGTGATGCCGTGCCCTTTCAGGATACGGGCGGCGGCGCCGGTATCCTTGTCAACGATAGCCAGAAGCAAATGCTCGGTGCCGATATACTCGTCTTTAAAATTGCTGGCCTCTTTCTCTGCGTCGTCCAGGACCTGCTTCAGGCGCGGCGAGAGGTAGATCTGGATCTGGCCATAGGCTTTGGGCATTCTTTCCAGCTCACTCTCAAGCTGGGGCTTCACCTCTCGACTGTCCACGCCCATCTTGCCCAAGACCTGAGGCACCACGCCGCCCTCCTGGCTAATTAGGGCCATAAGTAAATGCTCTGGCTCAAGCTGGGTATGTTTTCTCTCCTCCGCCAGCCTCTGGGCGGCTAGAATTGCCTCCTGGCCTTTTTCGGTAAATCTATTTATATTCATATACTGTCACTCCTTTGGTCATTCACAAGCTTCACTATCTGGTCATCACCGGTTGCATCCATTCAGTCTTCACGTTGACGCATCACCTCGAGCGCTAATACTGCAGGTCAATAGTTGCCGAGCATATCAAGCATGTCGTTAAGCAAAGAATTCAGTCGCTCTTCCAATCGTCGGCTCATTCCAGCGGAGCCAATTTCCTCTTTCATATCGAGCACTTTCTTCCGTAGCTTGAGCGCCAGCTCTACGCCGGACAAGTTGAGCCCCACGTCATCGACGAGGTGCTTTATCATCTTGAGACGGGCAATATCCTCGTCCGAATACATACGCAGCATGTAGCGGCGCGATGGAGCTAAGAAGCCGGCGCGCTCGTATTTGCGCAAAGTCTGCGGATGCATTCCGGTAAGCATTGAAGCTACCTGCATTACGTAAACTCCAAGCGTGCTTTCCATAACCTGACTATCTCTCATTGGTTTTTCGGTTTGAGCACTGTCCATCGTATGAATATTATAACTGCTGATATGAGCTATGTCAATACATATCCGCATTAGAAGTAATATAGGTTACACAATACTTCAATAACGATACAGTACCTTGTAAGAAGTCTTGACAAGTAGTTACATCGTTGCTATAATGAGTCCTGAATTATATGTAGCCGGATAGTTATATGGTCTCCGCTACAGGAGGAGCATTCAATGGCGGCTATGTCCGGAGGTAAGAAGGAACGGGTACAGCCTGCTGAGAATCAAATAAGCAAATATACAATGGGGGTGGCTGTCAGACTCACGGGTGTTGAGGCTCATCGTATCAGGAGATTTGAGGAGAATGGTCTGCTTGAGCCGGCCAGAACCGAGGGAGGACAGCGGCTGTACTGCGACTCTGAGATTGAGCTTATTAGAGAGATAGCCAGGCTTGAAGACCAAGGTATTAATCTGGAAGGCGTGAAGGCAATTCTGGCCATGAGAAGAGGTGAGGCAGTGTGACGGATATGGAAAATAGAACGCAGAGGGGAAGTCTTGAAAATCTGACTTAGCTGGCTACGGAGTGGCTTTTGCGGAGCCCGGATGCTCTCTGGGTTTTGCAGAAGTTACGAAACAAATACTAGTAAGGTGGCATCCGGGGCTCGTCGAAGAAGATTCGGTGAGCCCCTTTTATATCGCTGAGGTCACGGGAGGCTCACTAAGCAGTAAGGAAAGAAGTAAACAAGGAGGTGAATGGACAAAATGGTAATGCACAGATGGGACCCCTATACCGACCTGGTAACACTAAGGCAGGCGATGGACAGGCTCCTTGACCAGAGCTTCGTTCGACGTGACCAGACAGGCGTCCGTGAGGTGACCGGCGCCAGAAGCATGCCCATCGACCTCTACGAGAGGAACGGTGATTACATTGTTAAAGCGTATCTGCCCGGCGTCAGGGCTGAGGACGTGGATATCAATGCTGACCAAGGTACTATCACGATACAGGCACACGTCCCCAGCGAGGCAGAGCAGGGGGAAGCCAAAAACTACCGTTGGTTGGTCAACGAGCTCGGCTATGGTGACGTGGCCCGTACCGTGACTCTGCCATCTGTGATTGATGCCAGCAGGATTGATGCCGCCGTCGAGAACGGAATACTGACGGTGACCATTCCTAAGGCTGAAGAAGCGAAACCCAAGAAAATTACTGTCAGGGCAAAATAAGTTGGCTATAAGATGTTGCCCCCGTGACCCCGGCGATATTTAGCTTAAGGAGATTGATAATGGCAACAAAACAGGAAGGACGGTGGCGGTTCTCCATAGGCCACATTGT
>Ga0185342_1000761_pt1 | contig 15059 bp, 18 predicted proteins | sample ConPoolayeEmetaG_FD_128045 | JGI IMG/M metagenome (GOLD analysis project Ga0185342, IMG submission 128045) | Hot spring microbial mat communities from California, USA to study Microbial Dark Matter (Phase II) - Cone Pool mat layer E metaG... ...
GTGCAAAAAGAATAAAAACTAAACCTTCATCGCCCTTACCTTTACTCCCGCGGTTTTCAGTAGTTCAAGCGCATCCTCAGCGAGAGGGTACTGCTCATTATACACGACCTCAACAATTCCAGCGTTTATTATCATTCTTGCGCAATAAAGACATGGAGAGTAGGTTGTATAAAGCACCCCTCCCTTTACGCTAACTCCGTGGTATGCTGCCTGCACGATCGCGTTCTCCTCAGCATGCGCGCAGAAGCAGGATTCCAAGTTTTTTCCGCTTTCGCTGAATGAGTTGCACCTGGGGCATCCCCCTTCATAGCAATTTTTAACCCCTCTTGGAGTTCCATTATACCCAGTTGTGATAACCCGCTTGTCCTTCACAATAACCGCACCTATTTTTCTTTTTATGCAGTTCGCGCGTGAGGAAACAACCTTTGCGATATTCATAAAATACTCATCCCAAACCGGCCTTTCAAACTCAAATTTAGAAACAACTTTCTGCAGAACTCCATCTATGCTCTCATAAAGCCTTTCTAGGCTCGAATCATTTATGATTGTAAAATCGGCCATTTTTGCAGTTTTTTTAAGCTGCTGTTTATACCCCTCCTTGCTTTCCTCCTCCATCCTCTCAAGCTTCAAAAACTCCTCAAAAGTCTGCGGGTCCTCCTCCCTCCCCCTCGCTTTTATCCTTTCAAACCTTACCTCAGGAGGCGCGTTTACATAAACAAGGTAAAAATTCTGCAGTTTCTTCAGCTCCTCAACTTCGCCCGGGTTTCTTATGGAATCCACAACATAATTCTTCCCCTTCTCCATTTTCTTTACAGTCATTTTTGCAAGAATTCCATCCCCGGATTTTTTCCTCATATCGTTTCCTTTGTTTATCAGATTTTCCCTGGTCAGCGGCTTTACCTCCTTTATCACCTCCTCTCTTATCACATCAGAAAGCGAGAGGTAGTAGAAGCCCTTTTTCTTCAGGTACTCTGCCACTGTTGTTTTGCCCGAGCAGTTCTCACCGGTAAGCCCCAGAATGATGTTTGACATGTTTCTTAATTTGCGCGGTGCAAGGTTTTTAATTATATAGTATTAAATAGCAGAAAAGGTGAGCGTATGATAGTAGGGAACAGAGTAACCTCCATAGAAGCGAAGAGAGGAGAGAACGAGATAAAGGGATTGGATATAAGGATAGGGTTCAAGGATGTGCGGGAGAACAATGAAATACTAGAAATTGATTATGAATATGTTGCGAGCTATAGGGAGGATGCGGGCGAGATAAAGATTGGGGGCACGATATTTGCGAAGGAAAACGAGAAAACAAAAAAGGCAATTTTGGATGCGTGGAAAAAGGACAAGAGGCTCCCGGAGGATTACATGGAAACCGCTCTGAACAACGTGAATTTCATGGGCGCCGCGAACGGAACAATAATCGCAAAGGTGCTGAACACAGCGCCGCCTCTTCTTCCTCCGCGGTTGAAGATGCAGAAAAAATCAGAGTAATCTTGCCATGTTTTTCAGTAGCAGATAAACCGCAAGATATTCTGGGGCATCGACAACCGCGCCCTTTTCTCCTTTTACTCCCTCCCCAATATCAACATGAACGTTCCTGTTCAGCTGGATTTTTACCCTCTCGCCTGTGAACGCGATCGCATCCTCTATTTCTATTTCGTAGTTTTTCGCCGGAAGAACGGTCAACCCGGTTGAGCCGTGGAGAGAGCCGGGCAGCCGTATGAGTTTTGAAGTGTCCTGCGTCACCCCAACATCCACATTTATGCTTCTTACAGGAAGCTCTTTCGCGACTACTTCCAACCTCTCAATAACCTTAGGCAGCCTTGTTTTGCTCCATACCCCTTGTTTTATTCCTTCAACGAAGCGGTTTTTTTCGCTCCATTCATTAAAAATTCTGCTTATCTTCTCCGGCTCATTTTCAAGGGTTTTCACCACCATTCTTGCAAACCTGCCCCGGTATCCCGCCTCGTCGGGCTTAGGCCCGAATATTTTTTTGCTTTTTTTATCCTCAATAAAAAAATTCCTGTAATTCATGCCGGTTCCGGAAAGGTAGGATGCAATTTCTCTCCTTCCTTCCCTTCCGAGCATCCTGAATTTCTCATCAAAAACATGCACGTGGAACCCCCTATTCCCTGAGAAAACAAGGGCAATTTTCCCCCTGTCCGCGCCAAACTCCGGAATCAAAAATTCCTCTATCAGCCTGATCGCGTCCTCTCTTACTTTCTCAAAAATTTTCCTGTCAAAAACCTCCATCTCCGCGTCCAAATCAAAAACAAGGTCGCTTCCCTTCCATCCCTTATTGTTCATCGGCTGGGCCGCGGGCCTTTCGTAATACGCTGTGGAGCGGGAAATATAAAGTGGTGCGGTTTCCCTCAAAAATTCGTTCAGCTTTTCCGGGTTTTCAAAGGCGAGATGCCTTGCCTCTATCTTCCTGTCCCATTCTCCGTACCCGAACTCCCTTTCCTCGACCGCATCCGGCCTGAGCTCATGCGTCGCATAATACCTTCTGAACCTATTCTTTATCCACTTCTTTTCCTTTTCTTCCATACTTACCCCAACTCAAAGGATTTTTTATCCCGCATTCAGCAACGCAAAGCCCGTACGCCCGCATGGTTTCGCAGGACGGCATTATATACCCTCGTTTTTTTGCATGCTCAACATAATACCTTGTTTTCCTCTCGCTGAAATCCGGAAGGTTAGAGAGAAGGGAAATTATCGCTTCGGTATCAACCCCTCTGTTCACAAAATAAACAGCCAGGCTCCATCTCGCATGATGGCCCAAATTTTCGTGCTTATATACCTGCTCCAAAAGAGCATTTATGCAGGGCGGATGGTCCCCCTTTATCGCTGTGGTTGTTTTCTGGTCTATTTTCGGCAGGAATTCTCTAAGCTGTTCGCCTGCCTTTTTTATCCTTTCATCCCTCGCTTTTCCTCTTGGAAGTTTTTCAAGATGCCTTTTCACCGCCTCCTGCACGATCCTAAGAAACTCCCTTTCCTTTATCTTCACATACCCTCTTTCCATCTCCCTGTTCACGAGGGAGTATGCAACATCCTCAGGGGAGAATTCCAAATATACAGAGATGGGCAGGGACCACTCGCCATTCTCTATTCTAGGCACCACCCCCAACTCGGCGCCTATTCTTTTTGCCTCCTCCATGCTCATCTTTTCATAGATGGTTTTCGCCCATGCAACCGCATATTTGTTCGTGAGGAAAGGGTTGTTTATGCTCGCGAGAATTATCCTAGTCGTTGCATAGATGAGAATTTCCTCAAACTTCTCCTCCATGCTTATTGGCGTTCCCGTCATCACCCTGCCGGTTTTGAACGCATGTTTCAGCCTTTCCAAAGCCCTCTCTATTATTTCATCTCCTATCCCCGGCTTTTTCTCATCCATTATCTGTTTTGCTTCATTGCTGAATGGAAATTTTGCAGCAAACTCAAGGTCCATGGTTCAATTTCCCCAGTTTGGTATAAAAATGTTTGTCGGCTCGGGTTCCGCAACACTTTTAAATCTTTGTATACTAAAGTATACTCATGTATACCACAATAAAAATATCGCATGAGCTAAAAAGAGTGCTTGACCGGATGAAAGTTGTGGAAGGCGAAACCTACGAGCAGATAATAGAAGATTTTGTTGAGGACCATCTGGAGCTAAACCCCGAATTTGAGAAGGAGATCAGAAAGGCTATTAAGGAATGCAGGGAAGGTAAAACCGTCCCCTTTGAGAAAATAAAATCAAAATTTAGGGAGTGAGCTGATGTATGACATTGTTTTCTCAAAAAAAGCAGAGCGCGACATGGATTTTCTTCCACAAGAAGTCAGAGAAAGAGTATTCGCGGTGCTCGAAAGAATAAGAATAGACCCTCATCGCTACCTAAGAAGACTTGCTAGATTGGATGCATACCGGCTCAGGGCCGGCGATTATAGGATAATAGTTACCATCGACGAAGCTGGCAAAACCATGCTCGTATTAAAAATCGGTCATAGAAAGAAAATATATAAATGGTGATGCTAGACCTCTTTAAACGCGATCAGCCCTATTTTTGATTTGAAGAACGAGTAGCCCCTATCCAAATAAATTTTCTCGATCTTTGTTCCCCTCTCCTTTATAACCTCTATTACATTCTCTTCTTTCGGCACTTCTTCGCTCGCGATCGCAACAACATACTTTAAGCCCGTTGCCCTTGCCTCGTCCTCCCTTGCCTTTACCAACTTTTCCCTTATCCCCTTTCCCTCATAGGCAAGCAGGAGCGCAACATCCTCAAGATAGAGCGCGTTCGCCATTCCTTTTCCTATAATTTTTGTCGCCCGCTCAAAAGCAACGGGCCATGCGAGCCCAACCGCAACGAGCATCCTGTCCACATACGCGCCGTAGCTCGCGCCCTGCTTCAAAATTTCCTCAATCTGCTTTGCCTCAGCTCGCCCTATCTCAAACATCGCCTTTCTCATTATAGAAATTACATCCTCAAAGTCTTCCATGTCAAGTTTTTTTATTTCGCTTTCCTCCTCATCCACAGCCAATTCATACTTCTTTTTCTTCTTTACAGCGGGGGGCGCCTTTATTTCCTCTTCTCTGTGCGTAAACGGATTTGCCATATCAACCCCTCATACGAACTTTACTCCGCAGGATGGGCATCTTGTTGCATAGTAATCTATCCTGTATCCGCATCTCGGGCATTTGTACCATTTTTTCCCTTCCCTTGATTCAAGCTCCTCAAAATCAAACCCGCATTTCTCGCATTTTTTTGCGTCCAGTTGGTTCGCAGTCCCGCACTTAGGGCATTTTTTGCGGAACATGCTCTTTATCCTTGTTCCGCACTTTGGACAACGCTCCATATCGAGCGTTATCTCTTCCCCGCAGTTCGGGCATTTGTACTTGCCGGGATATTTTCGCTTTCCCCTTGCCCATCCGAATAACAGGTCTAATATCCCCATTTAGCAACCGCCACCCCAAGTGCTGCCAATATAAGCGCTGGTGCGCACATGCCGGGCTGTTGCGGCGGTTCTTCCTCTTCAGGCGGTTGTTCTACCGGAGGCTGTTCCTCTACCGGAGGCTTCTCCTCTTGCGGAGGAGTTATTATTATTTCCTCCTCTTCTTCCTTAGGTGCGGGAGGAACGCATCCTGCCAGCAATGCCTCGGCATCTGCCTTTGTTTTTGTTGCGAGTATGTTTGCGCTCGGGCATTCGCATATAGCCATCAGCCCATTCATCTCATCGATTTTGTTTTTTATCTGCGTTGCGTCGCATCCCTTCTCCTCAATTTGCGAGACTAAGTTCTGAAGCTCTGCTATATTCCTTTTTAATATAATTTCGTTTGTTGTTTCCCAGTGCTCGGTTGTTATTGTAATCTCCTTTTTTCTCGTCACCCCCTGGTTCTCCGGGTCTGCATACCGCAGTTCAAACGCAGGCGTTTCTATCGTTCCGTTTCCCTTTCCCCCAGCATAGAAATCGAACTGAACCTGCTTATCTTCAATGTTCCCGGCATCCACTACAAGCAGCAGACCCTTATCAACCCATGTCCCGGTTTTCATGTCGTAAAGAGAGTAATAAACATCGACATCCTCGTTGTATTCGCTGTTGAACCCAATCTTTACCATAAATTTGAATGGCCCTCTGTTCGCAGGGTCGCAATTCATCGGCTGCATTGAGATCATGGGCTTAACCTCCTTTACTTTTATTTCCATCTTTGATTGCAGATCCGCTGCAAAAACCATTCCAACAATTCCCAACAGAACAAACAACACAAGAATTTTTCTCATCTTATCCCCCTATTTCTTTCAATAGTAAGCGCTTAAAAATATATCTACCCCCCGGGCCGAGGGGTATGTTGCAGTGGGAATATAGAGAATAGATTAAGCTTCCCCAAGTCGCTAGCGGTGTACTTTATGGATAAAGGATACCACATAAGAGTTAAAAAATGTTCTTCGAAATTGAATTATGCAATGGGGTGAGAAGCATTCTTTTCGCACTTTTGAGGAAAGATTACAGCCAATTAGAAGAAGCCGTATTAAAGAATTTCAACGCCAATTGCCAGAATTCTGCACTGCGTATGAAAATAAATTCGGAAGGGACAGACTAACTAGGGTTATGCTTCCCCTTCTTGAGGAAGCGCTGATAAGGTACCCGCCGAAAAACTTTCAAAAAGGGTATGTTGGAGAAAGTTTAGCCGCGGCAACGGTTTCTCTTTTTATGGATGAAAACGAAATCCTTCTAAGAAACATCCAATTCCGTTTTAACGAAGGATGCGGGGAGATAGATTTGATTATTTTCAACGGCCCATTCATAGTTGGCATTGGAGAGGTAAAAACAGGGATAAACGGACAGCATAGAAAAAACCTCTCCAAGGCAAAGGGCCATTTCCGTGAAGCGCTTGGGGTTAAGATGGACGAAGAAGAGGTAAAACTTTTAAGCAAAATATGTCTATCTGTTGCAAAAATAGAAACCCTAGAGGCCATATCATCTATTAAGATAAATGACCAAATTGAAATATATTTCCTGCAGAGTGTAAGGTTTTTTTCAGTAGGTCCTTGGGACGCTCATCCAAGCACAACTCCAACATTCAAAATGCCGATACATTCAGAAGGTATAGGAATTCTTTCAAAGGATATGAAAAAAGAGCATAAGGGATATACAAAAAATAATCATAATAAAGACAGGTAGGAATTAGGTGCCAACAGCAGCCGCCTTTCCCGCCCTTAGGGCAGTAGTCGGACAGCCGTGAGAGGGCTTAACTTCTGTGTTCGGGATGGGAACAGGTGTTGCCCCCCTCCTATGGCCGTTGGCAAAGGAGTTTTATGTAAAGAAATGCTTTTAAACCTATATTCTGCTCGAGCTACCAAAATCAATAAGTTCTTGGAGATGGTCCTCGCACGCTTTTCTTATACCAGTAATAAGCTCGTCAATCTTTATTGTTTGGAGTATCTCTTTACGGGAAAGGATGACCATAACAATGTTGGAAATGAGCCCAATTACAAAAGAGGCCACAGATGCGCGGAGAAAGAAAGAATTAATCGGAGGTGCGCTAACTGCATAACCAATAGCGGACACAAGAAAGGATATGAACGAGCATCCAAGAATAACAGAAGGAACAATACTGCGTTTTATAATTACGTCTTCTTGAGGTTTACGCTCTTGGTTTAGCATGGCGATCGTCTCTTGCGCCAATTTCCTTACTTGCTTTTTTTCATCAGGACCAAGAAGCGGGCCTCTATTCAAAAAAGCGTTAAGATGCTCGAGGTTTTTAGCTACATGCGGCCACTCCTTGAACTTATCCAGGTCTATAATAGATCTTGTTTGATTGACCCTCATAATTCCACCTATCTACATTTTTAACCGAACATTATTTAAAACATTTCGCTAGATTTTTCAGTATGGAAAAAAACCTTCATTGGGCAGAACGGCTTGCAGAGGAGGTTATAAAGAAAAAGACGGAGCCGTATGTTATTACCGGCGGAATGACAACCTCCGGCCCTGCGCACTTGGGTACGGTGTGCGAATTCCTTTTTCCGGACATGGTAAGGAGGGTTTTGGAGAAAAAAGGAAAAAAAGTAAAGTTTTATTTTGTCGCGGACATTATGGATGCGTTTGATTCTGTTCCTTTTTCTCTTCAGGACAAAAAGAAAATGCTCGCACCGCATTTGGGAAAACCGCTTTGCTATGTGCCTTCTCCTGATGGGAAGGCAGAAAGCTATGGAGACTATTTTCTTGAGCAGGCAGTGTATCTTATGAAGCTTTTTGGGGTGAATGCGGATGTTGTGAGGGTGAACGAGCTTTACGAAAAAGGCGCGTTTGATAGGTATGCGAGGATGTTTTTTGAAAAAATAGAACTTGTAAAGAAGGTTGTTGAGAAAACAAGCGGAAGACAGCTTCCAAAGGACTGGAGCCCCATAATGCCCATATGCGAAAAATGCGGAAAAATAGCCACAACAAGGGTGCTCAGTTATAGCAGCGCAAATGGAGAATATGAGTATTCCTGCGACAAGGATGTTGAGTACACAAAAGGATGCGGGTATAAGGGGGTGGCAAAAATTTCTGACCATAGATATAAACTGCAGTGGAGGTTGCACTGGCCCTCTTGGCAGGACTATTTTAAAACAAGCATAGAAGGGGGAGGGGTGGACCATTTCACAAAGGGCGGGAGCTGGGATACCGCAAAAGAGGTTCATAAGCAAATTTTTGGAAATGAGCCGCCAATAGGGTATAAGTATGGGTTCATACTTTTTGAAGGAAAAAAATACTCAAAAAGCAAAGGAATAGGGATGGGGATGATGGAGATAGTAAAGCTTGTTCCGCCAGAGGTTATCGCCTATACGCTCGTGAAATTTGATTTGGAAGAAAACATAGATTTTGTGCCGTCAAAAGAAAATGTGCTGAGAATGATAGAGGATTATGAGCACGCCTCGGAGCTTGAAAAACCGACAGAAAAGGCAGATGTAAAGAAGAAAAAAGCTTACGGGTTGGTCGGAAAAAGGGGGTGGGAAGCTAAATTCAGGGATGTTCTTCTCTATTATCAGATATACCGGGACTGGAAAAAGGTTGAGAAATTCTTGGGGGATGTTGAATATGTTAAGCCTTATATAGAGGAATGGATAGCGAAGAATTTTGTTCCGGAAACATACGATTTTGCGTACAGGCCGGGAAAAGCAGGCGGAAAAGTCAGGGAGTTTTTTGAAGGGCTGGGGGAAGGGATGAAGGATGTTGAGATACACAATGCAATCTATGAGTTTGCAAGAGGGAATAACATAGAGCCTTCGGAATTCTTCAAGCAAATATACCTAACTCTTATAGGAAAAGAAAGAGGCCCTAAGGCCGGACGGCTGATAGAGGTTTTAGGGGCGGAAAGAGTGAAGAAAGATGTTTTATGATTTGTAAATGTTTTTTCTGTGTCCTCCTGAGCGAGTTTTTACGAGGTAATTTGCAACAAGCTATTCTATTGAAAGCAACAAGAAGATATCAAGCGGGATGTAGGTGATGGTTTTTCCATCAATTGTCTTCTCGTCAAAGAGGTCTTTTGTAACAACAACCCCCCTGTTTTTTTTGTATTTGTTGAGGTAATAGAGAAGGTTTCTTATATTACTTCGCGTTATCGCAGATTGATATTTCACTTCGATAGGAATGTGATGTATAAAATCAACCTCTCTTTGTTGGGTATCTCGGTAAAATGCCAATTTTTCACTACTCAGCTTATCATAAACTGCTGTCTCTGCCGCCTGCCCAACGGTTGGACCATCTGCCAAGGCGTTGTATATAGAAGCTGTCTTAACGAAAATTTTTTTCTGTTTTTTCAACCCTTTCTGGAAAGAGCCAATAGGGTAAAGCACTTCGGCAAGGTATGCCTTATTAAGATAAAGAAGGTAGTCAGAAACAGCATGCCTGCTGAGTTGGACTGCTTCGGCCAGGTTTACTTCTGTGAATAGTCGTGATGAATTCGTTGCGCACAGTTTCAACAGGTCATAAAGCTTGGAGGGATGCTCGATGCGAAAGGTCGATGGAATGTCATCAAAAACGATTTTTTCCACAGTACTCGACCGAATGTAGGAGATGGCATTCCTTTCGTCCATTTTCGTTATCTCCGGGAAAGAACCTTTTATCAGAAACTGCTCCAGCTCCTCCTCATAACGCTTCTTTGCTCTAAACGCATTATTGATCGTGATTTTTTCTTGACCCTTCCCCACCATGTCCAAGTACTCATTAAACTGAAGGGGCGGAAGGTAGTATACAAATAGCCTTCCGCTCAGGCTTTCAACACCTTTTTTTACCATCAGGGAAGAGGAACCGCTCACTATAAACCTTGCCCTTCTCTGGTCGTGATATTTTTTCAGTATGCCCGCCCAATCGTCCACTCTGAATATCTCGTCAAGAAAAATGATCGGTTTCTCTTTCTCTTCAAGAAACACTTCAATAACCCGTTTGAGAGACTCTGGGTTTGCGTATTTCTTCTCATCAAAGGAGAAGTAGAATGCATCATTTCCGAGAACCTGCTTAACGAGCGTTGTTTTACCAACACGCCGCAGGCCTGTGACCGCAACAATAAGCCCTGTTTCAAGAGCTCTTTTCACCTCAAGAAATCCCTGCCGTTTGTAAGAAGGCAGCTCCTCGCTCTGCCCTTTATTCATAGGGGAAAAGTCCATTATTTCCTTTTTTGTGGGTTCTGCCATATGTTCTTATAAAGGCACAAAATTTAAAAATATGCACTTATAGGGGCAAATTTCAAAAATAGAAAAGAAAAAAAGAAGAAAAAGGCAGATTTACTGCCTCTTTACTCCAGCCAAGAACTGGTCCACTGCTGTCAATGTGTCTTCTGCTGTGTATCCTGCGACGATTATCTTGTTGCCGACCTGCTTGACTACAACGTTGTTTGTTGAGTCAATAGTCGTGCCGGCCTCTTCCAGGGCTGCTGCGGTTACTGTGTTTACTGCCTGTCCACCGACAGTAATCACAACTCCTGTGCCAAGGCCTGTTGCTTCGCTGTCTAGGTACATGAGGTTGCTTGTCAGTGTGTATGGAACAGATGCTGTTACTTGGGCGCCCATCGCCTGGTTGTTTTCATCAACAATCTGGGCGTTTACGCTCTCAACTGCGCATGCTTCAGCTCCAGAAACAGAGCACGGCGCAACAACCTGGTCGATGCTCTTCACCAATATTTCAACGTTGCCGACCTTGCACGTTCCGCCCTCTGGAATCTTGTCGCATGTAAAGGTGTCTGGCTTTGCTGCGGCTGCTGTGGTTGGCTTGAACCTAAGCAGTACTTGCCTGACCTTATTAGGTACCTTGAACTGCCTATCGCCCTTGTCTTTGGTAACTACAGTTCCTCTTAAGCTTATGAATTTTCCGCTTTCGTAGTCAGTACCATTTACATACCCAAGCTGGCTGAAAGCAACGCTTGGGTTGGTTAAAAGATCGGCTGCATCAGTCTCTTCTCCTGTATAGAAGGTTATATCGTCATCATCAGTGCCACTGTAGTCGTAGAGGTAAAGGTTAGCGCCATCATAGACCATGTACACATCCATGCCATCCACAATATCTCGGTTCTCGTATCTGCCAGCGTCTTCAACAAGCATTATGTCGGCGCTCGTATATGCTAGTATATAGCCGTTTTTTCCAGCCTGTGCATATTCCACTGCTAGTACTCCTCCAGTATTATCTACATGGTACCAATTGTTATTGTCATCTTGGAATAGTATGTCGCCCGTATCGTAGCCAGATTCATTAGAGTCCATAATTACATAGAACCTGCTTCCTTTGTAAGGCGATAGCTTAAAGCCTTTGCTTATACCTGTTTTAACTTCTGTTCCATTAAAGCTCAATGGAATGTCGGCAGGATAAACGTGGCTTAGCTGCTTTTCTGTGCTTCCTGTTGTTTTGAAAGTGAGGGTATCAAAGTTAACACCTGTTTGTTCAAGCTCTACGTAAAGAAGCTCGTAAGCTCTGTAATTGCTAAGATCGATTATTGGATAAGCTTCACCTTCTATAAGGTCGTCATCAAGCCCATTGTCATCATACAGCATAATCTCCTTCAAATGATTCGCTTCGTCTTTTCTTCCGCCATCTTTAACAGTAAATCCTATAGCAACCTTCCAGTAATTAGATTCCTTACCCTCTGGAGTTTTGAATTTCTTGTTATCTTCCAAGGTTATTTCATCTGCATATATCGCCATCTCAGCCCATTTTGCCAAAAGTCCGTAACCAGGTGCTGTTTGGTAGACGTGCACTTTTATGTCGCCATATCCAGGGACATATATTTTTTTTGTGCTTCCTGGGTTGATCTGGTCTCTTATCGGATTTCCTGCATTGTCTTTTAGCGGGTTCCCTTCAAGGTTTGTGAAGGACACAATTGCCGGCTTTACCGCTTCTAAGGTTGAAATATCATCAAGGCAGACCTTTACGCCTTTCACTTCCCATGTAAGGCACTGGCCTACATCGATTATTCCGTATGTTGCTTCCTTTGCTAGTGTTATCTTGGAACCTGCAAGTCTATATACTGTTTGGTCATCTTCATCACTAATAGTATCACTATTTGTAGGTATAGTTACCGAGCTGATTATCCAGTTTTCACCTAGGAACTTTATCTGCATTCTGTAAGCTTCTATGGAATCAGAAGTGCCTGCACATTCAGTCTTGTACGTTTGATCTTCATCGCCAGGACATAGCGGTAAACCATATTCATCCGGCCCGAACACCGCTGAGTAACCGCCGCCATGTATATTCACCTTTACTTTATTGTCATCCCTTGGTGTGTTGCCATGCATCCACGCAAACTGGTATTCATCCCAGTTTGATGTTCTTCCTGCTCCTGCCTGCACAGTTACCCTTGAGAACGGAACAAAGTTGTCGCCGCTTATCTTGTAGAAATAATCAACATCAGTAACCGGCTCAAAGAGGTAGGTACTGTTTTGGTTTGCGTAGACATTTGCATCCGCATCAAGGAGGTCGTCAAGTTCATCCCACTCGTCACCGGTCTCCCATCTGTTCTTCACTTCTTTGTCCATATAGTCCGCAATCAGCAAACCAAAGTTGTGCACACCGGTTCCCAGTCCCGGGACTGTTACTTCAAGAGTAACTGTCTCCTGCGAAACTTCACAGGTTCCTGTTGCGCTTCCACTAGTGCAGGTTGCTGTTGCCGATGCCTTCAAGGTTTTTGCTGCGTATGCGTTGTTCGCAATCTTAGATACGATCTTCGCTCCTCCCACGCCGTCGCTTGCTGCTGCCTTTTCCCCGACAATGACCTTAACCAAAGGTTGGCCGTTGTCGTTCACCAACTCTGTGTTGCCGTACATAACGCCGGCAAAGGCTACAGAGCTGGCTAAAATTGTGGCTCCTGCCACAATTGCTCCGATTTTCTTCAGGTTCAATTTCATGCTTTCACCTTTTCCTGCATCGCCGAAATTTTCGTTTGGGTCCAAAAGAACTTGGCGATGCACTGGACCCATAACCCTGTTTATTCGTATGAATAAACGGGTTGAAAACTTCTCAAACATAAGCTTTATAAAGTTTTTCTATGAGTATAAAAAAATATTTATAAAAAATTGAATGGAGCATGGCAATTAGCGAAGTATAGGATAGACAATTGACTATTTTCTGAACTTGTTGGCAAACTGTTTTGCATATTTCATAAGATGGACCATCTCTTTTATATGTCTGGGCTCCACGCTCCCGTACTGGTGGGCGATGATATTCCTGAGATATGCCAGTTTAGTAAGCGCATTTCTCATCCCTATTGATATTAAACCAGCGGAAAAAATAGCGTCAAAAATTTCTCTGTAGGAGTATGGAGATTCGAGTTTTTTTTCTTCAACAACAAGCTCCCCAAGCTCTATGCAGTAGTTTACTGCCTGAAAACAGTCCATCGCAACAGAGTTAAAAAGGATCTCATCTTTATTGATGTCGCCTTTCTCCGCTGTTTTTTCAGCGCGCACAGCATGCTTCATTATCCGGTCTGCAAGTTGTATTTTTCTCATAGCATGCCAAACCTCTTATACAATGGAATGTGGTCAAAGAAACGGTTCATAGTTGATATTTTTATCTCCTTGAAAAATTCCTTGCTCCGAACAAACAAAGGTTTTCCTTTTGTAATTATCTCAAACTGCATGGCTGGGTTCAGCTTATGAAAGAGCGAAATGTCGACAAATGGAGAAGAAAGGGTCGCTGTTTCTATCTCGCTTTTTTCATCTATAGGGTGGAGCACAACCGCCACATCAATATCAGAGTAGGGTTTTTGTTTTTTTCTTGCATACGAACCGAAAAGGATGACCGCCTTAACATTGCTGATTTCTTTAAGTTTTTTTAGCACATGCTTAAGAACATCGTGACGAGGCATAATGGTTTGTGAGCATAACCGTTTAAAAATCTGACAGCACATGACCCGCGCATTACTTCTTTGACCCTATCGGCGAAAAAAGGTCCTTCACTTTTCCTTCTATGAGCTTCTCTATCCCAAACTCTTTTTTGGTATGCGCTTTTATCACAAATGCTTTCCAAGGCATTCCGCGCGAGTAGGCAACTTTCAACCTTCTATGGCCGTCTAAAACTATCCTCTTCTCCTCTTTTTCTAGAATAATTATAGGGGTGGAGTAGTTATACCTTGTTATCGCTTCATTTATCTCCCTAGCATACTCATCAAAGGTTGCTTTCTGCTCTTCCCCGGGGTAGGTATAGTAAAGCTCTCCTATCTCATCGTTGGTAAGGATCTTCTCCTCCCTGTCAAATATCTCTTCAGGATAAAGTTTTTGGTAGTATGCGATCAGCTTTTCAAAAAGCTCCCTTTCTTTTTTCTCGTCTATCAAACCTATGGGCATAAAACCACCAAAATGTAGTTTATTGCAATATTAATAAATATTACGCTAGCGCTAGCGGAGCATAGAAAGGGCCTTGTCCAAAAGTTCTGCACTCCAATCTACTTTATCCCCTCTTTTTCTTTTTCCTTTTATTATATTGATTATAAGATTAACATTTTTGTCTGCGTTTCTCGCGCTGGAATTTATCTCAAAAATTTTTGCTTTTGTGCAATTTGCTCTTGCTTTCACAAAAAAGTAGTCGAGAAGCTCGGCAAGGACGTTCTCCTCTATCTTTTTTTTTGAATACCTGCGCTTTTTCATGCGGGAAACAAGAACATCCGGATGGCAGCGGATTACAAAAACAAAATCCGATTGGAGCGGGAATTCGCAGAGGAGATGGCCCTCAAAAATGATGTTTTTCATTTTTCCGTATTCGATGTTTAATTTTTTCCGCAATTCTTCCACATCAACAATCCTTGCCTTCTTCTTTCTGTCATAGCCGGAAAAAATTTTCTTCTCTTTTACAAAATCTGAAAGATGAACCAACGGGTAGCGGAGTTTTTCCGATAGTTTTTTTGCAAGAGTTGTTTTTCCGGAGCACGGGGAGCCGGTTAGGATTATGCGCATGGAATATGTGGGGGCGTACTAATTTTTAAAGTTTTTTTAGTTTCTTTATTTTATCTTTCAACTCAGGGAGGTCCTCTACAACAACCTTCCACACTCTCTTTAGGTTCACTCCAAAGTAAGCATGAATTAGGATGTCCCTCATTCCGGCGATCTTTTTCCAGGGTA
>Ga0185342_1000762_pt1 | contig 15058 bp, 13 predicted proteins | sample ConPoolayeEmetaG_FD_128045 | JGI IMG/M metagenome (GOLD analysis project Ga0185342, IMG submission 128045) | Hot spring microbial mat communities from California, USA to study Microbial Dark Matter (Phase II) - Cone Pool mat layer E metaG... ...
GTGTAGGCCTGGGTCGGCAGCCCCAGGTGCTTGCCGATCTCATTGTAGGCGCAGTCGATCATCATGGTTTCGATCGCGCCCATGGGCGTGGTTTCGTAGCGGACGTCGAAAATCGCCGGCGAGCCGCCGTAAAGCACTGGCGCGCCGGGCTGCGTCAATTGACTGATGACGACCCCGCTGAGGGTCTCCGCGGTATGCTGCACCAGCGTTCCGGCCAGGGTCACCGGGGCCACGAAGCCGGACAGCGGCATCGAAATGAACTCGACCGGAATCTGGTGCCGGGCGCAGTCCACCAGGTTCTGCGAAGTCACGTCGCTCCATTTCAGCGGAGCGGTCGGGCAGCAGGAGAAGATGGTCAGTGGCCGGGCCGCCAGTTCCGCTTGGCTACCGCGTACCGCGAGCTGGAGGTCCCGCATGATGTTGAAGCTGTCGATGGTGAATGCGCCGGTCACCACCGGTTTGCGGCAATGCAGCAGGCTCAGGAACAGCCGGTAGCTGTCGGAGATGTTCTGATGCACGTCGCTGGGTACCAAAGCGGTGCTTTGGGCCGCCAAGTGGTCCAGCCGGCTGACGAGCTTGGCATATCGGACGTAGTCGGCGGTGGTCGCGGGGCGGATGGTAAGGGTCTGCGAATCCAGGACGTTGATTGCCGCCGAACCGGGCGTGAAGTACACGTTCCAGCCCGACAGGTCGTGGCTTTGCTGTCCGAACAGATCATAGAGCTTCACGCTGCGCGGCGCGGCCGCCAGGGCCCGGTCGATGATCTCATCGCTGAAAAACGCCCGGTTGCCGCCGCGATCCACCTTCAGACCATGGTCGGACAACATATCCAGGATTCCCGGATTGTGGATTTCGACGCCCAGCTCGCGCAGTATCTGGCGTGCTTCGGTCAGGATCTGCCCGATCAGCTCGTCGCTGAGGAATCTGACTGTAGGACGCATAAAACCGCTCCTGGTTTGGCTCCGGCGCTGCCCGGGAGCCGTTACGACCGCACATAATACGCCAAACTGAGGCGCCGTCGAACTTTTTGTGCCTCTGGCGCGACTTGGGAATTGGAGAACGTCGGTGACGGACGCGGCTGTCGGGCGGCTGGAAGCACTGTACCGGGAGCTGGGGCCCAGCCTGTGGGCGTATCTGCGACGCCGGTCGCCAGACGCACAGGCTGCCGACGACCTGCTTCAGGAGACGTTTCTCCAGGCCGCTCGGCGGGCCGAGCGTCTCCGCGAGGCGACCTCCGCCCGGGCTTGGCTGTTCGCCATTGCCCGCAATCTGGCCGCGACTGCCCGGCGGCGACGACGAGAAACCAGGTCGCTGACCGCTGAGCCGCCGGCCGCTGAAGCGGCCGAGGACCCGCGCCTGGAAGCGGTCCGGGCGGCCCTGGCAGAGCTGCCCGGCACGCTCAAAGAGGCGCTGGAGCTGCGACTGCACAGTCAGTTGAGCTACGCGGAAATCGCGGAGGTGCTGGCCATTCCGATCGGTACCGTGCGCTCGCGGCTGCACTCCGCGTTGCGGCGGCTACGCGAAGTCCTGGTGTCGGCGGAGGAACGGCGGTCTCGGCGGGCCGCGATTCGCCCCGATCCATGAGGCCAAGAGGATGGATACACAGACCCTGGAACGACTCCTGATGGACCGAGCACTGGGGGTGTTGCCGGCGGACGTGGAGGCTTTGTTGGCGGCTTACCTGGAGCAGGAACCATCCGCGGCGCAGCGGGCCGGCGAGTTTGCCCGGGCGGCTGCGGCGGCGCGTCGCCTGCTCCACTCGGACGCCCCAGCCTCGCTCCCACCCTTCCCCGCCGTTCGAATCCGGCACCTTCAGCGGACCCGTCGCCAACTCAGATGGATACGGACGCTGGGTGGGCTGGCCGCCACGGTGGTGCTGGGCGTCGGGCTGGGGGTCATGTTCAGGGACTGGAGGGCGAGCCCCCCTTTGCCGGCCGGGCTGCCGGGGGCGAGCCAGGAACGCCAGTACGCGGGCGCGGCGCTGCTCCGGTCGGAAGGATTCTGGTCAGTCTCGCGGCTGCACGCTTGGGCCCGGCGGTCCGACCCGAGCCGTACAAGCAACTGGAGTTGGAAATCCACCGTCTCCAGACCCAAACTGGGAGGTGAGCTATGAGAAGAGCAATTGCATTGGCCGGTGTTGCAACAATCTTGGTTCTTCCCGGGTGCATACCCGAGAAGCGGGTTACCTGGTCTCCGGATGGCCGCTGGGCCTTGGTCAAGGGTGGGGATGGTCTGTACCTGTGCGACGAATCGGGCAAGTTGTCTGAGCGACTGCTGGAGAACGTAGGCTCGGTGGCCTGGCTGCCGGATTCGCAGCGGATCGTTCTGTGCCGGGCGGTACTGGTTGACGGCTGGGACCAGGTGACGCCAGTTCTGAGCCCCGCGCAGCAGGAGGAATTGCAGGCCCGGGCTCCCAACCTGCGTCGCGATATCCTCACCTACCGTGGCGACTGGAAAGAATTCAAGTCCAAGTCCCTGGACGGCCTGACCGGGGGCGAGAGCGCGGCTTTGCTGGTCTTGGTGCGCGATCAACATCCGGACGAGCTGGCCGAGAAGCTGGGGGAGAAGTGGGAGGAGCTTCGGAAGCTGCGACCGGCCGTCCATCTGCTCCAGCTTGGCACGGTCCGCGACGGCCGCTCACTCGAGCTGGGGGCGGTGCTGGCCAGGTCGGTCGATCCCTTCGAGGAGCTGCGGGTCTCGCCCAGCGGGAGGCTGGTGGCTTATGGAGGCCCAGCCGCAGGGAGCGACCCCACTCGCCCGCTCTGGGTCCTGCCGCTGGATGGCAGCGCTCCGGCTCGCCTGGTCGCCGAGCGCACCGCGATGTTTTCGGACTGGTCGGCCGACAACCGCTACCTGGTTTACGCGACCACGAAGACTGCCGCTTCGAGCGAGGACGACCTGCGGCTGGGCGTAGTTGCTCGGCGGCGGGTCTGCGAGCCGGACGGAACCTTGCTGGCAACCATGCCCGAGCCGGAGGAGTTGGCGGGAGTCGTCTTTCACAATCAGATGCGGGTCCGGTGTCTGCAGGATGGCCGGATTTTGTTTGCCAGTTTGGAGGTGGAGCTGCCCTGCGCCGCCAACGACATGCCGCAAAACGCCGGCCTTTTTGCCCTCGACCCGGCTCGCTTGCCAGGGATAACCCGGATGGTTCCGCGACAGGCGGCCCAGGAGCTGCCCGACGCGACCTTCCTGTTCGAGCCCAGTCCCGACCAGCAACATGTGGCCATTCCCGGCGGCGACGGCCGCATCGCGGTGCTCGATCTGGCCAGCGGCGAGGTGTGGGAACTGGTGAGCGAGAGCGAGGTTGACCATCTGCGGACGCAACCGGCCTGGCGCCGGGCAGATGAGCTGTGTTTCGCGGTCGTGCCCGGGCCGCGGACCGCGAAGGGCCGACCGGAAATCGTGCTGGCCAAACTCGATTGGAAGACCCGCAACGCCCAGCGCCGGATACTGAGCCAGGACTGGCCGCAGGAAGCCACCGTTGGGTTTCTGACCGAGGAACAAGCCCAGACTCGGCCGGTGGGGGATGATCGGCCGTAGGGTGCCGCAGCCACGGCCTGGTCCGACCGGTCAATTCCGTCGGGGCAAGACAACCGGGCCGCGCTGTGCTATTCTGTCACCAAAGCCGGACGAAGGTCGACGGTGGCGTCGGACTGGCTGGTCCGACCCGCCGCGTTCATACGGTCCGGGCGGGAGTTTGAGCCCCAGCGCGGCGCACGAGCATGATCACCACGCTTTCCGAAGACCACCGGGTACTTATTCAAGGGGTACGGGACTACGCCCGTGGCGAGCTGCTGGCCCTGGACGGGCAGTGGGACAAGCAGGAGTCATCCTGCTGCGAACGACTGGACCAGCTTTACGAAATGGGGTTGATGGGGTTGCGGGTGCCCGAGGAGCAGGGGGGGCTGGGCTGCCCGATGCTGCCCTACGCCCACATCATCCGCGAGCTGGCCTACGCCTCGCCCTCGGTCGCGGTGACCGTGAGCGTCCATAACATGGTTTGCGAGGCGATCAAGCTGTTCGCCAACCCGGCCATCCGCGATGAGATTCAGCGCACCCTGGTCACACCCGGGAACCTGTCGGCCTTCGCGATCAGCGAGGCGGACGCGGGCTCCGATCCGGCCGCGGCCAAGACCCGAGCCGAAGCGGTTGATGGGGGCTGGAAGCTGTATGGCAGCAAGATGTGGGTGTCCAACGGTCTGGCCGGCCGCTGGTTCATCGTGCTGGCCCGGACCGGGAACACCGGACGCAGCAAGGACCTGAGCATGTTCCTGCTGGACGCCCGGCAGGAGGCCATCCAGCGCCGGCCGATCCACGGCAAGATGGGCATCCGAGGGTCGGAGACGGCCGAGATGAGCCTCGACGGCGCCTTCGTCCCTTCCGATAATCTCCTGGGGCAGCCGGGCGACGGGCTGAAAATCGCCCTGTCGGCGCTGGATGGCGGGCGGATCGGGATCGCCTCCCAGGCGGTGGGCATCGGGCAGGCCTGCCTGGACCTGATGGTGAGTTACGCCAAGGAGCGGCACCAGTTCAATCGTCCCATTGCCGAGTTCCAGGCCATTCAGTGGATGATCGCCGACAGCCAGACCGAACTGGACGCGGCTCAGCTTCTGATTGATCGGGCGGCGCTCCTGAAGGACGCGGGCCGGCCGTACACTCGCGAGGCCTCGGTGGCCAAGCTGTTCGCGACCGAGGCGGCCAACCGGATCGCCTACCGTGCGGTCCAGGTGCACGGGGGAAGCGGCTACGTGAATGAGTGTCGCGTGGAGCAGCTCTACCGCGACGCCCGGGTTACGACCATCTACGAGGGTACCAGCGAAATTCAGCGGCACGTCATCGCCCGCGAGGTTTTGCGGGGAGCCTTATGATCCCTTCCCCGGCGCCGACGGACTGGGGGAGCTAGCCAAGTGGAGTTGTCCCAGATTCAGTTCGATGTCTTGCAGCGGCTGGCCGCTGCGGCCGGACCGGTCGCAATTCCCGACCTGGCTTCGGCTCTGGGGTTGGACCAGTCGCCGGTGACCGCGGCGTGCATGGAGCTGCGTCAGGCGGGCCTGGTTTCGGTCGAGGAATCCGGCTTCGAGGAGCTGCGCCTGAGCCCGGAGGCGGAAAGCTATGCCAGCCGGCCGCTGCCGGAGCGGGTCATCGTCCGCGTCCTCCAGGAGGTGGGCGGCGACTGTCGGATCACCGAGCTTCCCCAGCGGTCCGGCCTCACGGCCGACCAGATTGGCCAGTCGCTGCGCTGGCTGCGGCAGCGCGGGTGGGCCCGCAAGGAAGGCGACCGGCTGATTTTGCTGCCGGGAGGTCGGACCGCCGCCCCCCAGCCCGACGAGCAGCTCTTGGCGGCCCTGGCCGGTGGCAGAGTGGCCGCGAGCCGGGAACTAAAACGCGAGGGGCTGCCGGTTGCCGAAGGGGTCAAACTGCTGGCTCCGCGCAAGGGTTTCCTGATCGTCAGGCAGCGTACCTCCCGCCAGGCGGCCATCACCGAAGCCGGCCGCCGCCTGGTAGCCAGCGGGGTCAAAGCTCGTCGCCGGGTCACGCAACTGACCCCGGAGCTGTTGACTGACGGCGGCTGGCGGGAAGTGGAGCTTCAGCCTTACGACGTCACGCTGGCGGCACGAAAGCTCTACCCGGGTAAGGAACATCCCTTCCAGCGCACGCTGGACCGGGTGCGGAGAGTGTTCCTGGAAATGGGTTTCGAGGAGGTCACCAGCCCCTGGGTAGAGTCCAGCTTCTGGGACTTCGACGCCCTGTTCCAGCCGCAGGATCACCCGGCCCGCGATATGCAGGACACCTTCTACGTCGCTCACCCTCAACGCTGCCGACTGCCGGACCCGGGCTTGGTGGAGCGGGTGCGGGCCACGCACGAGAATGGTGGTCAGACCGGCTCCCTGGGCTGGCAGTACCGCTGGAACCGCGAGCTGGCCCATAAGCCGGTACTGCGTACCCACACCACGGCCACCACCATCCGGGCCCTGGCCCGACACAAGCCCGGCCGGCCCGGCAAGTACTTCGTCATCGGGCCGGTCTTTCGGCGTGAGACCGCGGACTTCAAGCATCTGCCGGTCTTTCACCAGGTGGATGGAATCATCGTGGACCCGGCCGCCAGCTTGGCCACGCTGATCGGGACGCTGTCGGCGTTCTACGCGAAGATGGGGTTCCCGCAAGTCAAAGTGGTGCCCAGCTTTTTCCCGTACACCGAGCCGTCGGCCGAGGTGCTGTTGTACCTGGAAGGCCGCAAAGAATGGGTCGAGATGGGCGGGTCGGGGATTTTCCGGCCGGAAGTGACCCTGCCGGTGGGCATCGCCGACCGCGTGCTGGCCTGGGGGCTGGGGCTGGAGCGCCTGGCGATGATGATCCATGACCTGGACTCGATCGGCCAGCTTTACTTCGCGACCATGCCCTGGCTGCGGGAGGCACCGCTGTGCCGATCATAGGTATGCCGGTAGACATGCTGCTGAGCTGCATCGCGCGGCCCGAGCGGGGAGCCGCGGCCGGCGAGCAGGTCGGGGCCGGAGCCCGCCTCAGCGTTCAGGACCTCATGGAGCTGCTGCCCAAACTCGGCTGCGCCGTCGAGGAACTGGCCGAGGTCGAGCAATACCGGTGCAAAGCCTGCGACCGGGTCTCCGACCGCACTCAGGCTCAGGGGCCGCCGCTGAATTGCGCCGGTTGCGGCGCCGACTACCGGGTTCGGCCGGACCTGCTGGCCAGTCTGGGACGCAGCCAGGTGTTGCGCCTGGACATGCTGGCGGTGCGGCCCGACCTCTTCGATCCGGGCGGCATGGCCCGCTACATCCGGGGTTATCTGGGAATCCAAACCGGGCTTTCCGAGTACGTGCTCTCGGCTCCCAAGCTGCGGGTGATGGTCGATCCAGCCTTGTCCAACGAGGAAAGCTACCGGCCCTGCATCGCCTGCGCGGTGATCCGCAACGTCCGCCTGGACAGCCAATCGATCCGGATGGTGATGAATCTTCAGGAAGACCTGCACTGGGCTCTGGGCCGCGACCGCAAGCTGGCGTCCATCGGCGTGTACGACCTGGATTCGCTCCAGGGCGACGTGTTCCACTATGACGCGGTCGATCCCGACGGGCTGAGGTTTGTACCGCTCGGCTCTCCCGCTGATGACCCGGCCGCGGCCTTGACCCCGCGGGAGATCCTGGACCGGCACAAGACCGGTCAGGCCTACGCTCACCTGCTGCGCTCCCTTAGGAAATACCCCCTGCTCCGGGATGGGGTGGGCACGGTACTGTCGATGCCGCCCATCATCAACAGCGAGCGTACCCGGGTGACCATGCGGACCCGGCAGTTCTTCATCGATGTGACTGGGCTGACCCAGCGCACGGTCGACCGGGCCCTGAACATCGTCGTCACCAGTTTGCTAGAGATCATGCCGCAGGCGCAGGCCGAATCGGTGCTGATCCAGTCTCCCGGCCGCACGCGGATCACGCCCGATCTGACCCCGCAGGAAATGACTCTCAGCGTCCGGCAGACCGCCCAGACCATCGGTATCGAGCTGAACGCCGGCCAGCTCGCCGAACTGCTCGAATCCATGGGCCACACGGTCGAGGAGGGCGAACACGGCGACACGGTCCGCGTTCTGGTTCCGGCCTATCGCAACGACGTGATGCACCCGGTGGACCTGGTGGAGGACGCGGCCATCGCCTATGGCTATGAGAACATCGCCCCGCAGCTTGTGCCGACCCTCACAGTCGGGGGAGCCCGGGCCATCGAGGAACAATCCAGTCTGGCCCGGCGGGTGATGACCGGGCTAGGCTTTCACCAGGTGATGACGCTGGTTCTGACCAGCGAGCCGGCCGCGTTCGGCAAATGGCAGATTCAGCCTGACCCGCGGGCGGTCCGTATCGAAAACCCCATCAGCACCGAGCAAACCATCTGTCGGGTTTCGCTGCTGCCGGGGCTGCTGGAGACGCTGGCGATCAACAAGCAGTACGAGTTGCCGCAGTATCTGTTCGAGGTGGGTGACTGCTGCTTCGCTGATCCCCAGGCCGAGACTGGAGCCCGGGAAGAGCGTATGTTGGCGGCGGCCATGATCGGCACCCACGTCGGCTACGCCGACATTCGGGCCGTCACCGACGCACTGCTGCACGAGTTTGACCGGAGCTGCGAGGTGAGCCCCATCCAACACCCCAGTTACATCCCCGGCCGGGCGGCCGCCCTGATCGCGTCCGATGGTCAGCGGATCGGTACGCTGGGCGAGCTTCACCCCCAGGTGCTGGAAGCCTACCGCTTGCGCCACCCGGTTTCGGTGATGGAGCTGAGCCTGGAAAAGCTGTTGGCCTCTCTGTTGCGACCGGCCAGCCCTGCCCAATAGCCGGACTTGTGGAGACACGCCACATCGCCGGACCTCCGGGTCCGGCAACTCTCTTATGCCCGGGCCCGACACCAGCCACAAACTGATCGGGCGTGGCCGGACTGGCCCTCTGTGGCGGCCGACCCGAGCCGAAATCGCGGCGGGAGCTCAAGAAAGAAATCGCTGGCTGCCGATATACCAACGCGTGTGGGAGCGCACTGCGACAGGGAACTCGCTGAGAAACCTCAATTAGCTGAACGGGAAGGTGACATGCACGATCAGACGGCTGCCAACCAGACGACCGCGGCGGCTCAACGCTGTCCCCGCGTGGGTGTCAGCGTGCCATTGGACCTGATCGCCTCGCCGGGAGCCTATGTGTGCAATTGGAGCGGGCACCTGCTGCGTATTCCGGAGGCCAGCCTGGTACCCGGCGGCCCGTTGGCGCTGAATATGGTCGGCGGTCGACCGCTGATGGTCACGAAAGTCAGCGACGACCCGGATCTGCCGCTGTCCCAGGCCCGCGGGCTGGCGCGAGGGCTGGGGCTCAGCGTCGATTTCTAGTCTCGTGGGCATCCGGGGGCCATGGGCCGCCATGCGCCTGATCGCGTCCCCGGTCCTGACCGGCTCCAGGGCACCTCGGCACCAAAGAGACCGCTCAGGAGACCTGCAAGCGATCAGAGCCCCGAGCGCGGGCAAGGGGCCAATCCAGCAGAGGTGCGACTCCCGGCAAGGGGTCGAAAGATGAGAGGTTTGACCGTGGCTGTCGGTTGGAGGAGGGCGGGCGCGGTCGGGCTCGCCATCTTGCCGAGTTGAGCCCCTTGAGCATCGCGTTGCCGAGCGCCTGCTTGGCTACCGGCTTCCCGAGCCGGGCGTCCTCGTGCTCCAGCTTATCGAGCCGGCGCGCGTCGTTGGCGTTCACGCTCCTTGCTAAGTCGCGTTCACTCCCGCGAGACTGATTTTTCCAGCGGTGGAAGGCCGCGTGGGCCACGCCGAGCTTCCGGCACACCTGGCCAATGCTGGCACTGCCGCCCAACGGCGTGTCGGCCTCACGGAGCTTGGCAACGATCTGTTCCGATCTGTGCCTTGTCCTTCTCATCGGGAGCCTCCGACCCCGGCGGCGGCTGCGCCGCGGCCGGCCCCAAAACTCTGGTAACGCCTAAAGCAGTTTTTGGAAAGCGGGCCGATCTCCCGGCACCCGGCAGCCGGGCGACCGGACCCGGCGACAACTAGATCACGCCCTCCGCAGGGGAGTTGACGACCGGGTGAAACGTTGCATAATGTGTCGGCACATCGCGGGCGTAATTCAGTGGTAGAATGCCAGCTTCCCAAGCTGGACGTCGTGGGTTCGAATCCCATCGCCCGCTTTTCTTCCCCCTCTCGCACCGCGTCGCACGGCGTCGCTTTGTTCTTTCGCTGACAACGAGTTACGCACGTCGCACAACGCCGCCGGCGCGCATGCACGCTCGGTCGATACGTCGCCAACTCGCGCTGAATCGCGCCGAATCGCGCCGCAACTGTCGGGGTTATAGGCGGACAAACAAAAACCGAACATCTTAGCCGTTTGCCGGCCGTCCGTGCCCGTGGCGGCCTGCGCCTGCCGCTCGGGCCCGCCGTCCAGCGGCAACGTCGGAAGCCGGTCCAGCGCCCCGCGCAGGTCGATGAGCTTCGCATCGGCGTAGTGCTCATCGGTGACGCCTTCGGCCACGTGCCGCATCAAGATACGCCGCGTCGTCAGCGGGACGCCGGCGGCCGCTAAAAGCGTGTTAAACGTGGTGCGAAACCCATGCAAGTCAAAGGTGCGGTCGCGCCCGTCGCGCTTGTCAATCTTCCAGGTCGGCTGCCCCTTACGGTCCTTCCCGCGGACGCGCGCGGCCAACCCCGCCGCCACAAGGTCCAGGTTCAGGACGCGTAGAACATCGCTCGAAACCGTCAGCAGCGGCGTATCCGCCGACAGGTGGGTGGGGACGGGCCGCCGCTCGCGGATCGCGTCGCGCTGGGCATCCTGCAACCGCTCGGCAAGATGCTGCGTCAGGTCCGCGACCAAGTCGGCCCGCAGCAGGACGTCCGCGCCACGGCGGGCCTTTTCGTGCTCGGGCCGCAGCGTAACGTATGGCTCATCGCCGTCTAGCATCGCATCGCCGATCGTCAAGGATCGCAGCTCATTCAACCTCAACCCCGTCAGAACTAACGTCTTGTAGATTAGCGCGCGGTGTCGTCCGATTGCTTCAAGCCGCGCGACCAGCTCGGGCTTTTCCTTCAGCCGCTCGCGGGCCGCCGCCTCACACTTCGCGATGTTCTCGGGCGTCACCGGCTCGTATGTCCAGGACGCGCGCTTCTTCGGCTCGCCCTCGGCCTGCGGCACCTTGACGGGCTGGCGGCCGTACTCGGCCAGCGGACGCCGGCGCGCGGCGTCGATGAGCCGGCGCAGCTCGTCAACAGCAAGTGCACGACGATGCCGCCGACGATCGGCACGTTCATTCGCTCGGCCGAGCCGGGTAAAGGGGTTCGCCACGAGCCGGCCGGTGTCCACGCACCAGTTACCGAACGCGCACCAGCTTAGCGCGTACGTGTTCCGCGTCCGGGCCGACATGCTCGCGGTGTCCTTCCCGGCCAGCCATGCTTCGAGCTTCGAGCGGTCCAGGTCTTCGAGCTTCGACCATCCAAGCGCGTCAGCCACGGTCTTCAAGTGCTTCTGGCGGTACGAACGGTGCTCGGGCGTCGCGGGGAAACCGGTCTTCGGGTTGACATGTACGCGCAGGTAATCGTCGTATTCGGTGAAGTGCTCGGCCAGCGTCTTCCGCGCCTCTTCGATGTAGCGGTCCCGGCGCGCGTCAATCACGCCGTCCCGGCGAATCGCCGCATCGGCAACGCGCTTCGCTAGGATGCGTTCGGCCGCGACCCGGTCCGTGGTGCGGGTCGATGTTTCCCGTCGCCGCCCGGTATGGTCGAACCAGCGGGCAATCCACGGTCCCTTCGGCTTGCGTCGGTAGAGCGTGCCCGCCCCCTTCGGTCGCTGTCGCTTGCTCGCCATACGTCACCCGCCTTTCTGCGCACCGCGGCCCCGCTTGGGGCGCAGCACGATTTCGAGCCCGAAGTAGTCGGCCAGCCGTTCCACCGTTTCGACGGTGAGCACCGCTTTTCCGTTCACAAAGCGCGACAGCGAACTTTCAGCGATGCCGGTTTCCTTCGAAATGCGATGGCGGCTTTGCCCGCTCGTTTCTATCACCTTCCGCATCTTGTCCAGCAGCCCGGCCATGCCGGGCAGGATAGCACATAGCTTGTTTGCACGCAAGGTCATTCGCGGTAGCCCAGCAAATCCAGGAAGTCCGCAACGTGCTCGGCCCGAAACCAGGTCTTTTCCGACAGGTGCCTAAGCCAGCAGAGCGCTTCTCTCGGCGTTCGGCAACGGTCGCGCGGTACTCGGTATGCGCAGCCGCCGGCGTCGAAAATATACTCGCCGCCGGTTTCGCGCACGGTAGGGGGGCGTGGCGGATATGCACGTAGCAGTTCACGAATAGTCAGAGCCATAACCTCTTCACCTCAGCACCACCGGGCCGATCACCACCGCCGCACGCCGCAGCTCGGCGGCCCGGTCCGGGTGCAACGCCGCGCACGCGGCCGCCAAGTACAACAGCCGCCCCCGCCACGTCGCCGGGGTCCAGCCGTCGCGCCGGCGGGCCAGCTCGGCAACCGCGCGGGGCAGATGCGCCAACACGTCAGGGGCAGGCCATGCCGCAGCGTCAGCCGGCAGGGGGGCCGGGGGCGCGTGGACGCTCACCAGCTCGGCCCCAGGAAACACGCGCTTGATGGATTCGACGGCGGCCCGCAGGTCGGCCGGGGCGTCCGCGAGCATGCGGGCTTCGTCGGCGGCGTAGCTCGTGACTGTGAGCACGTTACTGGCATCACCATCACCGAAACCCCCCGCGGCGATAGCGCCACGGGGGGTTTTGGTGATGGTGAGCAGCGCCAGCAGCCCGGCTTTGTGGACCTTGACCCGCGCGACCAGCTCAGCCGTCATCATCGATCGCGGCCGAAACCGCAGCCGGTCCCCGTGGGCCTGCAATTCGATGCCCAGCGCGGTCAGTTCGGCCAGCAGCGCTGCCGGCGTGTCCGGGTTGGCCGTCATACTCCCCCCCCCAGTCGCCGCCGTCATCTTCGGCGCACGCTGACCCACTCAAGGCATCACCATCACCGAAACCTGTCGTGGCGCTAGCGCCAGCGGGGGTTTTGGTGATGGCGTCACTGGCTGCGAGCACAAAACGGGGTGCGGGACGACCCCCCTTCGGTCCGGGGGCCGGGTGTTCCCATGTACCGTAGCCAGCCATCGCCAGCGCGTCCAGGTCGGCTTTCGCCGCGTCCGTCCGGCCGCGGTATTGCTGCAAGCTGTGCGTCAGCTCGCGGGCCGTCACCGCGCCGCCCCGACGTTCGATCCACTCGATAAGCTGGCGACGGGCGCGGTCTTCCTCAGTCTCGCCTAGCACGGCGTACATGCGCCGACCTTCGTGCTTGAACCACTCGACCACGGCGATAGCTCGCCGCATCGCGTCCGCGCTGATGTACGCGACGGCATCGCCGCCGGCCGCCACTTCCACGCACGTGAACAGCAGCGCGATACGAGCGCACGCGCCCTTCAGCTTCGCGTAGAACGCACGCAGGTCGTCGTCGACGATGTCGACCAGCTCGCGCGCGTGGCGGTCGTGCCACTCAATCCACAACGCCTTCGCTTCCTGCCCGATCGGAATAAATCGCGGCCGGGGGCCCCCGTGCTCATCGACGGCCGGGGGCAGGGCCAGCAGCGCTTCGAGCAGCTTCCGCCATTCCGCGGCCACGTCATCGGGCAGCGCCGCTTCCGTCCACAGCGCCGGGCGGTCCGGCGGATACGCCACGAGCACGCGCGCAAGCAGCCCGGCTTCGCGCTCGGCCGTTCCGAAACTACGCGCTAAAGTGCCAGGCTGAATACTGCCGAGCACGCTTACCGCAGCCCGCTCTACGAAGTAATTCCCCTTGCCACTTTTGCGGTCGATGGTGACGGGGGCCGCGTCGTACATGGACAACCACGCCGGTTGATCGCTTCCCTTCCCGCCGCTCGCGTAGCGGTCAAACGCGCCGATCCACGCGGCCAGCTCGTCGCGCACCAGCAGCAACCCGAGCGGATTTTGTTCCAGCAATTCGCCGAGCTTTTCAACGGTGATATCCGACACGAGCAGCCGACGTTCGGTCGGGCGCTCGGGTTCGTTAGGTGGATCGGTCGGCGGGCCGTCGCGCTGTGATTTCTTCCATTCGGCCAGCCGAACGTTGTACCGTTCCACTTCGCGGGTGTATTCCTTCATGGCGTCGTCGAAGGCGCGGCGCTCGGCCTTGAACAGGTCGATGAGCGCACGTGTCACGAGCTTGAGCACGGGGCTTTTCGTGGTGCCAGATCGCCCAACCAGCATGCCCCACAGCACCGCCGGTTCAATCCAGCCGGATTTCACCAGCACAGCAACACGATTCCCGATGCAGCCCGCGATCACTACCAGCACCGCCAGTGCAGCAAACGCGACATCCGTGCCCGTCGCCACGGCCACGCTCTCGACAAAGGCGCGCACGTGGCCGGGAAGCGCATCGACCGGGAAGGGCCGGAACGCCTCGGGCGCGGGCGTGTTCGGCGCCACGGCGCCCGGGGGCGCAGCGCACCGAGCTTGCTCGTTGTTCAGGGCTTCACCGCGGATGCAAGTGCGCTCGGCATCGTGCAGCCGCCTGAGAATGTCGGCATCGTCATATTTCCACGGCGTCGGCGCACTGTTCAGGTACTCGCGAATCGTTACCAGTGCGGTGTCGGTGTCCAAGCCGAAGCGCACCCCGATAGCTGCCGCGGCGAACAGACGTCGACTTCCATCTTTATGGTCGTCAACCCGCAGTTTGCGCATCGCCGCCAGCGCCCGCCTCGCGCGCTCATTCATGATCGCCGCCGACATAGCTGAGACTTGGGCGGGGGGCGCGTCAGCGTTTATGTCTTCCAGGTTGCCGCGCGTCACCAGCGTCAACAGCCACGCTGGCATTTCCGCGGGCGTCATTTCGTGCGGGCCGTGTCCTTCACGCCAACGATATTGCCCACCGCTTGCGTGCGCCGAAGGCGGCGCGACGATGTACCCGGCGTCGCCGCGCACGTCGATCCCGGGCCGTAGGTTCGACCGGTTATGGACCACGCCACCGGGATGCTTGAAAACCAGGTGTCGCCCCCCGCCGCCGGTCAGTGCTTCGACCGTCGCGGGTAGCTCGCCGTGTTCGCGCACCAGTTCGGCAAGCGATTTATCACCGTCGTGCCGCGGGTCGATGTCCAACGCCACGATACCCGCGCGCTCGCCTGTTACGATACCAACGTTGGCATTGGGCCACGCTTGCCACCAACGGCTCAGCTCTACGGTATCGCGGCTCGCATCCTTCACCCCGTACCGTGTTCGCGGATGTTTCCCGGGCGAGCCGCACCCGGCCCGCTCACAGGTGCAACCGCCATCCCGCTTGATGCTGTGCAACGGCACCACGGGCCAGCCGTAGTTCGCGTAATAGAAGGCCGCGCGCTTCAAGTCACTCAACGACGGCTCCCTGTCTTCTGCGCCTCTTCCGCCAACCAACCCCGCAGCGCATCGACGGGGTACAGCACGACCCGCCCCAAGCGCATGTGTGGGATTTCGCCGCGGTTGGTCAGCGACCACAAAAGCCGCGGGCCGATCGAAAGCGCGACGCAAGCTTCTTTCGGCCGCAATGCCA
>Ga0185342_1000763_pt1 | contig 15056 bp, 8 predicted proteins | sample ConPoolayeEmetaG_FD_128045 | JGI IMG/M metagenome (GOLD analysis project Ga0185342, IMG submission 128045) | Hot spring microbial mat communities from California, USA to study Microbial Dark Matter (Phase II) - Cone Pool mat layer E metaG... ...
AAATTAGTGTATTTTCTGGCTCTTCGGTAAAAGCAGAAGAAATAGAAAGAATGTTTAATAAACAGCAGGATGGAGAATTAGCAATCAAGGAAGACTTAGAAAAAGTGACAGATATAGACGAAGAAGCAAAAACAAGACTTAAAACATTAATAGATCATGCACACGAACTGTATATAAGGAAGCGCGATCTTTTCAATAGTGAAGAATACAAACAACTCGTGAAGAAAACCTATGCTGTTGGAAAAGAAGGAGAAAAAGCAAGAAACGAAGAATTTCCTAGTTTTAAAATCAATGAGTTAGACCCGATAGACAGCGAGTTAGAACAATTGAAGGTCGAGCTTGATAAGTTATCCATCAAAAAGCACCCTACAGTAGAATTGGCTAAAAATGTCATCGAAAAACTAAAAAATGCTAAAACAGAATATGGAATAACTGAAGATCAATTCCTTATAGCTACGATTGTTTATGAAGGTGGTATGAGTAAAATTGAGGAAAGGGAAGATGGTATTAATATAAAATCAAGTAAACGGTGGTGGCTAGCATTTAAAGACTTTTGGGCAAAAGAATTAAAAGGGTGGATAAGATTAGAAAAGCTGATTGCACATAATAATAAATATGTAAGAATAATCGGGGAGATACTAAAATACAGCGGAAACGTTATTCTCTTCCCAATTAAGACTTCGTGGAGTATATTAAAGTACCTATTTTGGGATCTTAAATATGAACTCGGTATTGTTAAGAAGATATGGAGAAATATCAAAAATGCAAATGAAGTTATACGCTCACCTAAGAGCGGAAAACATCTTATAAAAAGAGGGTGGCTTGCCGCTATCCAGATAGCAGGCACATTAACTGTATTACTTTGTACAATACCTGCATGGAGGCATCAGATTCATTTGTGGCCTAAGCACTGGAAGAAATATGAAGTTGCACACCCAAATTTTAAGGCAAGTCCGCTCTCTGAGAAAGGATGGAGAATTCGCAATGAACAACACGAAGAAAGAAGGACGCCTATAAAAGAAAAATACTTAGTTACTGCTCTTCTTAGAGGAGATAAAACTAAGGAAACAAGCGAACTTATACTTTGGTCCTTTTATGCAGACGTGAATAGAAAGAATGCAAGCGAAAAACTAGAGAAATTGAAAGATCAACTTGAATGGCTTCAAGATCATCCTGATGTTATAAAATTTTTCATAGAAAGAAGATTTCTGCTGGAAATTGGTAAAACTGAACACAAAGTAGATGAAAAGGAATACAAAGAATCGAGAGAGGAAATTAAAACGGCTGGATGGAGAATAAAGCCAGTGATGGAAAAAGGAGGAGTAACTGGGTATTTATTAGAAAGAGAGGGATTTATCAATGACAGTGCAAATAAAGAAAAATTTGTGGGTAGGCAAATAAAAGATGGCTTAAAGCTCAACAAAGTAAAAACACATGAGTTCGTAAAACAACTTATGGAGAGAGAAAAAGAGGGAAATGTAAAAATAAACAAAGATTATCTTGAAAAAAATTGGAGAGAGTGGACGAAAAGGAACTACCTAATTTCGAAAGAAGTTGAAAGTTATATGAGCATTGGAATAAAGAAGCCAGATAATATAGAATTCCTTTTAGCAAATCCTGAAGTTGTTGAATGGTTAAGTCCTAAAATTACGAAAGGAATGGATCCATTCTATATTAAAGAAGGGCAGGTTGAAAAAATAGTAGAAAAAATACAAGAAATAATAAGAATAAACAGCAATGCTAGTGTTCCAATAACTCCGCTACTTCCCTCTGATGAGACGAGTAAGAAGAAGATATTTGCTAGTGTGCTAAAGACGGCACAGGATAGGGGCATAGTCGAGTACGTTATGAACGAGTATGGTAAAAATGTAGCACGGAAAAGGTTAATGGAACTCCTTAGAGATAATTGTCCTACGAGCGATGAGTTGAAAGACTATGTACTTGGAGAAGTAAGTATAGTTGAAATGAACAATGAACAGCAGCAAATAAGTCCTGCAACTAATCAACAGGAAGAAGTAGAAGCCGCGCAAATTACGTTAGATAATGGAAAAAAGTATAAGATAGCATTCAAGCGAACAAAGATATTAGATGTGCTTTTGAGTTTTACCCGTTCTACAGCAACAAAGAAGGTTATTCCTGGAAAGATAGACGACTTCGTAAAAGAACTAAAAGAATGGAGCGGAGACATTAACGACTTTAATGCAGCAAACGGTAGAATGTTGTATTGGGCGGAGAAAAAGGGTTATCTTATGAACATCATTACGCTAGTAAGTTGGCAGTCAGAAACAGGGGAGATCTTGAATGTTGATTTGAATAACTTCCCCCCGATTATCGAAGGAATGATTAATGCTATGAATATTGAGGAAGATAAGAAACAAGAAGTAAAAATTTATCTGACGGCACAGATAGAAAAAGCAAAAAAAGAAATGAAAGAATGGGGGAGGTCAAACACGGCTGTGGATTTGGGTATTAGTTTTGATGAAAACGGCGAGATACAAGTTAAATACGTAAAGAAGATTACAAAAGTCATAGAAAGATGTTTGGAGATGGACTGTCTGGAGAAGTTGAAAAAAGACGTTAGAGAGACAACACAGCATGCTAAGGTTGAAGAAAGTAAGGGTGGTGAAGCCCAAGCGACTACTGGGAGCCAAACATCAACATCAATCGAAGAACAAGAAACCTACCAAAAAATGACGCTAGAAAGAAAGCTTAATGGTAATGTAGAGATTCGTCTTGATGAGGAGAATAATAAATATTATGCAATTGTAAAAGGAAAGGGATATCGTCTTAAACTGCTTCCAGAAGATGCAAAGGAAAAACTAACAAAAATGAAACCGGAATATGAGAAGATATACGAAGGTATAACAATAGTCATAAACGATAAGGGAAAGCCAGTTTATAAAATTAAAGTAAAAAACGATGGAGGATGGCTTGGCCGTGCTTATGATGCCTATGTTTATGTAGAGCCGATAGAAGAGGGCAAAATTCACATAATAAGAGAAGAGAAGATATCTGGGGGGAAGTAATAAAGAACGTTTTTAGGATTAGACAGATAGATACTTTTCCAGAAGGGGTTTGACGCTGACTTCAGAGACGGGAGAAGGTATGGTATCTGTCACAAAAACCCCATCGCATGCTGCCTTTAATCTTTCGAGAGAATCTTTAAGGAAAAGTCCGTGAGTCGCTGCACAGAAAATTTTGTTTGCCCCTCCTTTTTTTATGTTCTCTACAGCCTTAATCATAGTCCCACCAGTAGAAATCATATCATCTAGAATGAGGATGTTTTTCCCGGCGACTTCGAAATGGCGTTCTAGAGATTCTATTCTACGATACGTTTCCCTTCCTGAGACATACTCTCCCCTCTTCTTTTCCATGCTCTTTCCACCAAATTTCTCAACAAGATAGCTCGCTCCAGCATCCGGACTTATTACCTCTATATCCTTTGCCTTCTTCCTTGCATGCTCGATGAGAAGTTTGTTTGCAGATATATTTTCAATCTCCAGCCCTCCATATATCGCAGTTCCTTCCCTCTTCATGAAATGACAATCAATGGTAACGAGTTTTTTCGCGCCGGCATATGAAAGCATATTGCAGATGATTTTTGCGCTTAGTGCTTCTCCTTCCTTGAAGATTTTATCCTGTCTCGCGTAGGGGAGATAGGGAGAAACGAGAATCGTTGATGCGCCGATGCTTTTTAGAGTAGAGAGCATAAGAACTGCCTGAATAAGAGAGACGTCCTGCTCTGGATAGAGGCGATGAAAGAGTACAGTCTCCTCGTTTTTCATACCAGGGAGTCTTACGTAGGTATCCCCATCAGGAAACTTCTTTATCTCTACATTCGGCTCCAAAAGATCCGAGAAATTTGGTGACACGAATCGCATGATTTTCTATGACATATCGTATTTTTAAAACTTAACAAACACTTTTATTCATTATGGATGACAGAGAAAAAGCAACAGAATACATAATAAAAAAATTGCTTGAGGGCAGAACGGATGTCTTTGAGTTAAAGAAGGAAGCTGCTGTAAAGTTTTCCTTAGGAGGAGTAATAAGAAATTCTGAGATTCTCGGAAAGGGAAAGAAGCTACCTAAATACATATTGAGGATACTACTAAAAAAACCAACAAGAACAATCTCCGGTGTAACACCGATAGCTGTAATGATAAAACCAGAAGGCTCCTGCAGGCACGGATGCATCTATTGCCCATTCACCGGAAAGGCTGCAAAGAGCTATACTGGAAGGGAGCCCGCTGCACTCAGAGCTATACAGTCAGATTTTAAACCAGAAAAACAGGTTGAGAGCAGATTAAGACAGTACGAAGAGATGGGCCATCCAACGGACAAATGCGAGATAATAATAATGGGTGGAACATTTCTTGAGATGCCTGAAGATTATAAACAGGAATTTATCAAAAAAATTTATGAGACATTGAACGGAAAGATTGCAAATACTCTCGAAGAAGCCATCAGGACAAATGAAACTGCTAAACATAGGGTAGTTGGACTAACTATTGAAACAAGACCAGACGTATGCGGGGAAAATGAAATAGATGAGATGTTGCGCTATGGGGGGACTAGGGTTGAATTAGGAGTTCAACATCCGGATAATGATATATACAAAGCAGTTGAGAGAGGGCACACTGTTGAAGATGTTATCAAAGCAACCGCCCTTCTGAAGAATTCTGCCTTTAAAGTGCTGTATCACATAATGCCCGGAATGCCTGGCTCCAATCCTGAGAAAGACATTGAAATGATAAAGAAGATTTTTGATGACGAGAGATTTAGACCGGATATGCTTAAAATCTATCCAACGTTAGTAGTTGGAGAAACAAAACTTTATGATATGGTAAAAAGAGGAGAGTATGCCCCATACTCAACCGAGGAGGCTGTAGAAGTTATATCTGAATTTTACAGATACATACCGGAATATGTAAGGGTGATGAGAATTCAGCGCGATATTCCGATAGGCCTCATAAACCTAGGGGTAAAAAAGAGCAACCTAAGAGAACTCATAGAAAAAAGGATAAGAGATAAGAAAATAACGCCGAAAGAGATACGTTCGAGAGAGATAGGACCAGCTGGAGGATCTTATCACGAAGAAGATTTTTCTATAAAAAGGCTTGAGTATACCGCAAGCGGTGGAACTGAAATCTTTCTATCATGTGAAAACAAAGCAAGGCAGATAGCCGGCTTTTTGAGATTAAGGATAAACGCTTCAAAAAGCCATAGAAAAGAATTGGATGAAAAAACTGCTTTGGTAAGGGAATTGCACGTGTATGGTAGCGAGGTTGGCATAGGGGAGGAGGGAACTGTCCAACATAAAGGAATAGGTAAAAGGCTCTTGGAAAATGCTGAAATTATCGCAAAGGAAGATTTTGATATGAAAAAATTAGCGATAATCAGCGGAGTTGGTGTAAGAGAGTATTATAGAAAGTTTGGTTACAAATTAATAGACCCTTATGTAATAAAAATACTATAAGAAGTTTAGGAAACTTTTACAATGAGACTCTCTTCTTCTTTAAAGCTCTTTAGTATCTCATCCTGCTCTTTTAGAAGAGCGAGATATTTTTTCTGCAGTTCAGCAAATTCTTTCTCTTCATTTTCTGAAAGCTCCATTATCTGTTTCTGAGCGTTCTTCCACTGAAGATGAGGAGAAAGTTTTTCGATGTTTGAGATATTTACGATTAGTTTATCTGCAGCCTCTGCAGAAACCCAGACCTTTTTGTTCGCTATTACAAATGGCACTTCTCCTTTCACAGGTGGACGTGAGGATAGTATTTCGCCGTCTGCTGAAATAGATGCTGATATTCCGAGGCGGTTAAAGATTGCGGCAATCTTTTCATACAACTCTCTGTCGAATTCCTTATTTTGTCCCTTAAGATGTATTATTTCTTTTATTTCTCCTTTCTTTAATGCTTCATTAAGCTTGTACTTTACATCCGGATCCTTCACTTTAGACATTAGTATAAGTAATTTCGCTAGGTTTTCCCGCTCTTCATAATTCTTTTTGAGCAGAGCTCCTCTTTCTTTCAAGAGTTCATAGACAGGACCATTCTTTGTCTTGATAGCCGTTATCTGCTCAGAAAGAGAAAATGTGGATAATTTGCTATCCAAATCTGAAATTCTTTCCTGATAAATATAACAAAATGTTATGCCTGCCTTTTTAAGCATGGAAGAACGATCTAGCAGTAATTTATTTATTTCCTCTAATGCATTCGAAACAGCATTAAAATTCGTAGAATAGTCTTCTTTGTCCTTATCTTTATTATCAATGTCTGCGGCTTGTACCTGAAGATGTGCCTTTCTGAGTCCGAGCTCTAATTTTTTCCTTTCCAGCTCTAAAATCTCTACGACATCCTTTATCGTTACTTCCATACGATCGCCCTAAAGTTTTTGGGAGGATGAATAGTACAACGAAAGAAACTAATAAAAATATTAGTGCTGCGCTTATGCATAGGCTGAGGGACGATAAGTTTTCTCCTTCTCGTTCTTCACTGTTGACGCCGTTCGTCTCCTCTGGAACTATAACCATCTTTTCCTCCATCTCTTTGAAAGAGTTATCGAGCTTCTGTGCATAAACAAAGAGACGATACGCTGTTGCTTTATCTGGATTTTTTTTGTTCAACATAAAGAGCGCTTGCGAGCGATATACATTTCCCCATAATGACTTTCTACCCTCACTTGATAATACTGAAAGTGCATTGTTTAGTTCATCGTCCGACATAGAAAGGAGTTGGAGTTCTGCTGTATCCATCGCATTTGCGTATGTAGTTTCAACTATCGCTGCCCCGTAGAGATTGCTTGAATAAAGTTTTTTTGCTATGGCCAAATGTGATTTTGTGTCTTCCGAATGTTCGAGCTTTTCAGCCTCGGCTATCTTTCTTTCCGCGAGTTCTCTCCATGTACTTTCGTTTATTCTTTGTCCGTTAGAATTCTTTTCAGCAACTTGAGCAAGACTCTGAGCAACATGGCACCATGCATCTGCGTACATAAGAGAGTTATAAGCAGCGTACTTCTCTTCTACAAGAAGATCATTTGATATCTCTGTAGAATTAAGTTTATCGGTCGCCCATCCGGTCCGTAGGTCAGAACCTATAACCCATTCTAGGTTTGTTGTTTTCATCTCAGGCCGCTGGATGGAAGCTAAGCAACCAATTACTTCATTTCTTTTTTCTTGAAGGTCGATGTCATCTGCAAAAACAGCATTTATAGTAGATATTTCGATGTAATTCAAGAAAGCGTCATTCGCGGCTGTAAAGTAATATCCCAAATCCATTATAGCAGACTGTTCCTTCATAACTTCGTTGAAATAGGTATTTATCCACTCTGTGTCGGAGTTGTATGGCATATTGTTAAGAGAATAATTTTCAAGCTCGATCATCCCATAGGCGATATCTTTAAAATCGCTAAGTTTGTTCTGCTCTGAAATTGGAGGGGAGGTTGTGTTCTCGGAAAGACGTGATTGGAACGTTGGGATTTCTCTGTCAGATATGGCCTTGTTATAAAGCATGAAATCTATTATTTTATTAATCGTGTCGGTCTGAAGGATTTCTATATTGTATTTTTTACTAATCTTCTTTAATGTCACAAATTCATAAACGTTGTTGAATGGTGTTATAAAATATCTCATACCATTCTCAGCAGATACCTTTGCCTTCTCGTAGAGCCCGCCGACTGCACCGATGGTTCCATCTGGTCGAATTGTTCCTGTAATTATTGTATCGTTCCTTATAGAAGCATTTTCGAAAAGTGCGTACGAAAGAACCGTAATTGCTGCCCCAGCACTTGGTCCATCTATGTAATCACCTAATGGCAGTTCGCTGAATGAAACTAGAACATCGCAGTTCTCATCATCGTTTTCAGAAATAACTCTAGCATAGTTAATCGCATATTTTATCGATTGTTGTGTAGAAACCCCGGCATACGGAAAAAGACTCATGTATTCTTTACCAGAACCTGGCGTTGCTTTTATAGTCACGTTAACGAATCCACCACTCTTACCTACAACAGCTACTAATGGATGAGTAAGCTCGCCAGAGCAGGCTGGAAAAACAACCGTAGAGAAAAGCAGGAATGTTAAAGAGAGTAGCGCCACGAATGCGAAGAAGCGGAATGGTGATCTTGCCATGTGTTATAACCTCTTTACAGCAAGAACCCCACGTTCTGTCTTAAAGAATTCGTAGCCTTCTGATAGGTAGAGCTTTTCCAGTTGGCTGCCAGCTTCCTTTATGTATTCCACGATGCTTCCTTTTGGGAGGTCTTCATAGAGATAAGCAATAGCATAAGAGAAGTTTTTTGAAGAAGCTGCCTTTTCTCTTTCCTTAAGCAGGATCCTTCGTATCCCTCTTCCCTCGTACATCAAAAGGACTGCGGGGTCCTCCAAATAAATCGCATTGTAATTGCGACTTGTTATAATCTTCTTTTCTGGGTCAAAATTTGCAGGCCAACCAAGCCCTACGCCAACGAGCATTCTGTTCACATAACAGCCAAAACTCATCCCGTACTCTATTATCTTACCAACCTCATTTTCTGTAACTTCGAATGAGCATTTTCGCATTACCTTTACAGCGTCTTCTATGTCATCTGCAGCGAGCTTTTTAACCTCTACCTGATCCTCATCGAGAAGATGAACAAATTCCTTTTTCTCCTCCTTCTCCTTCACATCAGGCACTATTATTTTCTTCTTTTCTTCTTTTGTATCTGCCTTCTCCTTGAACTCAACGTTCATTTATACACCACAACCCCAAGACGTCAGATAAAGCGCGTGTTACATACAGGACATCGAGTAAGGAATACCTCACTCTTATATCCGCATATAGGGCATATATAATAAGTTTTTTTAGCCCTTTCGTATTCGGCTTCGAAATCATAGCCGCAATTAATACATTTTTTGGCATCGAGTTCATTAAGCGTTCCGCACTTCGGGCATTTCAGCTTGAACATTGATTTTATACGTACGCCGCAGTTCGGACAACGCTCCATGTCAAGCGTTATATCAGCGCCACAATTTGGGCATTTTCGTTTTTCTTCGCTTAGAGCGCTTCTTCCGCCGCCTCCTTTGAATATATTCTTTATTAAATCAAGTAAACCCATCTAACTCATCTCTCAACAAAGGTACAATCAATATCATAGTTTTTGACTGGTACCGCTTCCATTCCGCAGAACTCACTCGGTATGGTACCACCGCCTCCGCAACTCGCTCCCTCCATACCGCTTGCAGGGAAAACTATCGGAATGGTGCTTCCACCTTGAATGATTCGTTTGTTATATGAATACTTAATGCCTTCTGGGGTCTCCAGACAACAAATGTTTGGTTTTTTCAAACCAGCAAGAACATCCATGTACAGGTCTGAAGATATATAAGAAGAATCGTAGCGCATTGTTTTTACTGTTCCATTATAATATTTATAAGTACAGTCAAAATAGCCAGGTGTTTCGTTGCATAGTCTACATGGCTCAAGCACCGTTCCTGCAGGGCATGTCCATTCAGTACCTACGGGATAACTGCCTTCAGGAACTGTGCATTCAATCCCGTTTTCGCACTGTTTGTTGCATGCGCCTATTGATTTTTCGTATGGGGTGCAGATAGTGCAGTTAATCGATTCGACTGCTTGAACCAACGAATAGATCGTAATCGGTGGAGGATTTGCGAATGCATCGAATCCTTTCTGTACGGCACAGAACATCTCACCCTTTACCCCAGAACCTCCTCTTGTGTTTACTATACCTGTTCCTCCGGTAGGCAGTGTACCACGGACAGGCATCCACACTATTCCGATTATTCCAGCATCTGTAAGCTTATTCTGATTATTTGCCATATCGCGGAGAATGCTTTCTGTAACGTCAGAATCCCAAAAGCCGTCTCCTGTTGTATAAAAATTTAATACGAGCGATGGTTTTTGCGTTTTTTGAAGTACTGCTCTGCCTACAGATGCGAGATGTTTTGTTATCCTTTCTGAGATATTTTCATCTAGAACTAACTCCGGTCGCGTCGTTGCTATAAGCGGTGGTGGATAATCAAATGCAACAATATCTATGTCTTTTCTTAAAACAGGGTCTGAAAATAAAGCAGCTAGTGTCTCGTTGAATCCTTCATCACTGTATGGTGTTGTTATGCGAACTGCTGTTAGGCATCTCCAGCAGTGCGTCCGTATTATTGCTGCTCTTTCCGAAATTGTGGATAACTTATCATCAGAGACAGTTCCTGTCCCTTGTACGCTGTCGATAATTGTAATCACAGTCCCCATATTGCCAAAAAGCCGCTCAAAATCGTACTCGTCGTATTGTATTAGTTTATCCGATGTAGATATCGTCTTATTCCAGTTGCTGCTATCGCTCATATCGATAATTGGCAGAACACCTGCCTTCATATAATCGCCAAGGCGCTCTTTCATAAGGAATGCCTCTGGTGCAGTACGCGCCGCGCCTGTTCCTTTTACTCTCCCAAATATTTTTTCTTTAACAAGGGAGACTCCGTTATACTCATCAACATCTGTAATGTGGGGCGCAAAGCAAGTAAAGTTATTGAAGAATTGAATTCCATTTCCAAACTCGAGACTACGAGAACATTCGCAAAGTCGTGTTACTGGGTTTCTTTCTACTTCTGTTGAGTGAAGTGGATTCTCTTTTATCTCAATCATTGGCATATACGCCCAATCCTTTGCGCTTATATTCTGATACGCGAGCGTCGAGATGGTGCAAGGTTCGCACCAACCGTATTGCTTGAGCGCAGGCAATCCGGCTGCTTTATCATACTTGCAACTTCCAAGTGTATCTATGACTGGTTCATAGAAAAGAATGATTTCCTTTGGATAAAGGAGAAGGAAAGAAACCTGACCACCTAAGGGATGAGAATCAAGTTCGGCGGTGCTTGTACCATCAGCGTTCGGTTCTCTAAGACCAAAGAAGTTTCGCTCCCTTAGTTTCTGCGCTGCAATGGAACTAATAGTATAGTTGCCGCCAGCGTATGTATCGCTATCGTCAAGTCTTTTATAGGCAAGAACCCATGGAATGGATGAAAGAATAAGCTCGCCATCATCAATACTGCCCTTTAGTTCGTTGGCAGTTGCGTTCATCCTTGCTTCGAACATGGGGGCAAATGCATCCATCAACTTTTGCCAGGTCGTTCCGTTCGGTGGGCCGATCTCAACTATGCCATACCAACCACCGTCAAGGAAGCATCCTTGGATAAACTTCGTGTCTGATGGGCTTTTCACAAAACCATAGCCAATGACGGTACGTTCATTTCCTCCAGTTGCGTTCCATTTTATTCCCAACTCCTTACCAAAGAAAACAAAACCGCCTGCAGGAGGATATGTTTCTCCGAGTGCTGTCTCTAGGACTGGACAATCAACCTCTGTTGAATCGTCGTTATCCCCATAAAACCATGTGCATTCTTTTTTCTGCTTTCTTTCTATTCTAATACCAGCAGGCATCTTTGTGAGCGTAGTGTCTTTACTGACAACTTGTTTGTCATTTTCGAAATCAAGAACGTCCTCCCTTCCCACTTCGCATTTATATTCGCCAAGGTCGTTCCCGCTGAAATCGCACCACTCCCTTCGTAGCTCACATCTATGGTCATCCCCCTTACCGCCGCAGTCTCCTACGCAACCAAGCACCCACCGATCTTTATTATCATCTCCACATCCCTCAGACGGATCCTTTTCTTTGACCTCCATTATATCCTCAGCGTCGTAATCATCCAATTCTATGCTTATCTTCGCTAAATTTACAGTAACTGGCGCGTAGTTAATAGTCGGAACTTCGCCTTCAGCAGACTGTGTAAAGTCAGATAGAGGAGAGCAAACAACGATTCTATCTCCAGTTATGTCAGTGAAATAATTACAATCTCCAAAGAATTCCTCGTTGTTATCTTTCAGATTGGTGCTGCGAGAGTAGAAATCGAATGAGCATGTTCCTGAATAGCATTCCTGACCATTTGTACATTCAAAAGGCGCTCTTCCTGTACCATATATTTTATCAAAATAAGTGATCAAAAGCCATTTCCTATAAAACTCTCTATCGAGCTTTCTATAAGTATCACTCGGTGTCCAATCGCTTCCTCCCAAGCACCTACGGGAAGGATCTTCCTCCTCTCCTGGGTAGAGAAGTTTGTAATAACTTGCAAACTCGTACTCATACTGTTCTTCGTAATGGTCAGGTATCAAGTCTCCGCCCCACCCGTACCTGAATGGTGGCTCTGGTAAGGACAGATTCATGCACTCGCCAAGACCTGAAGGATCGTATCCTCCTCTGTCGCTTGAGCCACTTAGACCCAAATAGTTTATATATCGATCTACGCGAATATCTGTCTCTGTTCTTTTTGGATTGATATTGCAATACCGATCAGATAATGGGAAGTAATATCTGTAGTTGTCGAACTCATCAAAACTTCCGCCAACTCCTATTCGAAAGACATTAATGGATGATTTTGTAGTCTTCATTATAGACCTAAGTTTAAAGTCCATTGGAAAAAATCTGCACTGCGCCTTATAGAATCCAAATGTCTCTTCCTCTTCCTCGGATTCCGGTGGAATATCCACTTCGGATGTGCCCTCTTCTGTTGCAATCACGCCAGGAGCAACCTTTGGTTTAAAAAGAAAATCACCGCAAACCATGGCTGTGCAATCCGGATTAAGGCAGCTGTTAAGCTCTGCATCGGTACATATAGGAATCAGATAAGTGCTCTCACCAATCGTAACATTACAGTGACCTTTTGTACCTGCAGCTTCGTTATCGCAAGGACCATTCGTATACCCTATATATTCGGGCATGAGTTGAGCGGTGGTCATGTTTAGCAGAACGCATCCTTGACTTATGTTTGCCTTTGCACAACAACCTAGTTTTGTAACTGGTTTTACACAACCGGAAACTAGAAGTAGCAAACCAACCATCACAAAAGTCAAAATAAACATTTCAGTTTTGCATCTCATTATATCACTTTTGTAACAAGTTTTACAAGTTCATACGTGTCTCCGCCTAAAATAGACGATATATATCGAATGAAAATAAGTGTGATAAACAGAGAGACAAGCGGATGAACAATCAAAGAGATGTACGTTTTAGAGAGTTCGTCAGTAAGACTTGCCATAGAAATCGCCGAAAGACCAGTGCCTGTTCCAGAGCTTTCCATTGTGGTGAGAATAGAAGTAGCACTAGACATTGTTGGATAGCAGTATTGCTGCACGTTAGGGAGCGGGGATTCTGGTATGGGGGTAGCAACAAAACCTGGGTCTAAAAGAACAAAAACAACTGGGAAGATAAAATATAAACCTATCCCAAGACTCATGAATAATGCGCCCACGCCACGAGTAAACTTAAAGCTACGCAACACAAGACCAAATGGAAGGAATATATTTAGCATTGTGTTTTTTATGTATAAAAGAAGGAACGATTGAGCATTTAATGATATCAAAAGAATGGTTGCGAGATTATTAACTATTCTTCTAGTTTCTGCGTCCTTATAAACATCGCCAATCCAATTTCCTTTAAATACGGTTATACCAACTGCACTAATGTCGAGGTTTAGGAGTGTAAACAACCCCCAGGTTTCCGCTCCTGTTGTAAGCGTTTTTTGCACATTTGCAATCTGCGCTGCTCGCTCTTGTATTCTGCATATCCTTATAGCATCAAATGCGTCGCTTAGAGAGTTTATTTCTTTTGGTCCGCCTTCGCAGGCCATCTCTCCATGTATGAGAGAACCAGCGAAACCTATCAATCCGGGAGAACCGCCTACCCCTTCTAAGATGGTCACTAAAAATATCACCATGAAAGCAGTCGCCACTGCCTGAAGAATCTCTGATTTTGCTTCACGCTCTATCTCTTTCATCCCGAAGGCGCGTGCGATCATAAGAACTGCATTGTAGAATATAACTGTGGTAACAACAGCGATGATGGTGAGTGGTAGCCATGTGGCAACCCACATCACACCATGTTCGCCGTAAAAATCAAATATGGACAGCAAAGGGAAAAACATCAATCACACCATTTGCATTATTCTACTTAAATCTATCTCCTCGCCAAACAAGCGCGCAAGATATGTTGTAGTTGCTATCGCCGCAAGTAATGCAATCGAAGGAAGGAAAAAGCCTGTGATAAACGCCAAGCCTCCGAACGCTATCGCCTCAGCTGCCTCATCTCCATTCGGAAAATACCTATCATACACAACATCTTCATCGAAGGCACCTCCTAAGCTCAATCCAACTCCGGACGTCTCTGGATAAACGTTTTCATTGAGGAATTCTGAAAGCGAAGGGTCAGAAAGATATGGATGGGGGGAAGAGCGATTAAATAACGCGTCGTTAGCCATAATATCAAAGATTGCGAGGAAAAATGGATAGACTATTGTAAATGATATCGCAACCGCAATTAGAATTGAACCCAAGCCACGCATGTACGGCATCGAGCGAATAAATATGGCAATTGGAAATAGAAAAAAAGCAAAGCCCTTGTAGATATAAAGAAGAATCATTAGATAGTTTAGTGACATGAGATAGGACATAAGAACTGAATTGAAAATCATGGTAAGCGCTCCGTTCATAGCTGCGTATCCTCCAAATGGAGATAGATTATCGCCAGTTTCTCCATAACCGCACCCGGATAGAAATGGTAAAACTATCACCACTTCGCTACCTAAATTTGTGCACTTAAACAGCCCCATGGCTGCTAATACGCTATAACCTTCAAGATGATATCGAATAACAGTGAGAGCGTTATGCGAATAAGTCGCTGCACCAACAAGATAAGACTGCGCTGCATTAAACATGGTAGTTGGTCCTGGATAATTTAATCCGAAAAGTTCTGCAACACTCTTTATGTCAAGTGCGCAGAAGAATCCGAAAACGCTGCTCAAAAGTAGAAGAGAAACAATAGATGCAAAAAGTTGGACTATCTCGGTCTTTGACCAAACTGTGAGTTTTGGATTGCTTGTCGCTTCTCCAATCATGAAGACGATTGCTATTATTATACCAGTAAGCACACTGGCATATCCGGCCAACGGGTAGATTACCGAGGTAAGAAAATTCAAGAAATCTGTGCCACATACAGCTGCTTCTATC
>Ga0185342_1000767_pt1 | contig 15006 bp, 15 predicted proteins | sample ConPoolayeEmetaG_FD_128045 | JGI IMG/M metagenome (GOLD analysis project Ga0185342, IMG submission 128045) | Hot spring microbial mat communities from California, USA to study Microbial Dark Matter (Phase II) - Cone Pool mat layer E metaG... ...
GACGAAGAATAAGGTAGGCAGTAGTTATTAGCAGTGAAACCAGAAACGGAGTAACTCATGCGTATCACACAGCTATTCGGTAAGACTCAGCGGGAGGTGCCCGCGGATGCGGACACCATCAGCCACCAGCTTCTGGTCCGCGCCGGGATGATAAGCCAGGTGGCGGCGGGCGTCTATTCCTACCTGCCGCTGGGCTGGCGCGTCCTGCGCAAAATTGAAGCCATCGTGCGGGATGAGATGGACAAAGCTGGCGGGCAGGAGCTTTCCATGCCCGTCCTCCAGCCCCTTGAGCTCTGGCAACAGACCGGTCGCGACCAGGCTTTCGGGGAGAGCCTGTTCATCGTCACCGACCGCAAACAGCGCAAGCTCGCCCTCGGTCCCACCCATGAGGAGGTCATCACCACGCTGGTCAGCCGCAACGTGAAGAGCTACCGCGACCTGCCCCTCCTCCTCTATCAAATCCAGACCAAACTGCGCGATGAGCCGCGACCCCGCGGCGGGCTAATCCGCGTGCGTGAGTTCATCATGAAAGACCTTTATAGCTTTGACGTGGACGAAGCCGGGCTGGACGTGAGCTATAAGAAGATGGTGCAGGCATATAAAAATATCTACCAGCGCTGTGGTCTGCCCACGCTCTTCGTTGAGGCTGACAGTGGCGCCATCGGCGGCAAGGACTCCCACGAGTTCATGCTCATCGCCGAAGACGGCGAGGATGAAGTCATCTACTGCAAAGCCTGCCAGTATGCCGCCAACGCCGAAAAGGCGGAGATGGTCAAGGGTGAGGTGGGTGGCGGCGACCCACTGCCGCTGGAGGAGGTCCATACTCCCGGTGCTACTACCATCAAAAAGCTGGCGGACTTCCTCAAAATCCCTGAGAACAGGACGCTCAAGGTGGTCTTTTACATGGCGGACGGTCAATTGGTATTCGTCATGATTCGCGGCGACCTTGATGTCAATGAGGTCAAACTGAAGCGGGTGCTCAAAGCCACTGACCTGCGCGTGGCGCGCGATGATGAGCTTTCCCGGGCGGGCATTGTCGCCGGATACGCTTCGCCCATCGGGCTCAAGGGAGTGAAAATCGTCGCTGACGATTCCATCACCACGGGCACGAACTTCGTCGCCGGCGGCAATAAGCCGGACTACCATATCAAAAACGTCAACTACCCGCGCGACTTCAAAGCGGACATCATCGCTGATATTGCCCTGGCTCAAGCAGGGATGGGTTGCCCCAATTGCAAGGGCAAGATTTTTTCCACGCATGGCATTGAGGTGGGGCATGTCTTCAAGCTGGGCACCTTCCTCAGCGAGAAGCTCGGCGCTTACTTCATTGACGAAAAAGGCGTGTCTCGCCCCATCATTATGGGCTGTTACGGCATCGGCTTCGGCAGACTGCTCGCCGCGGCGGTGGAGCAGAACCATGATGACAAGGGCATCATCTGGCCCCCCCAGATTGCGCCGTATGATGTCTATCTCTGCCCGCTCTACCGCGAAGGGACAAAGGTGGCTGAGACGTCGGAGAAACTCTATGGCGAGCTTCAGTCGGCTGGTTTTGAGGTGCTCTTTGACGACCGGCAGGAGTCTCCCGGCGTCAAGTTCAATGACGCTGACCTTCTCGGCATACCGGTGCGGGTTACCGTCAGCGCCCGCACCCTTGAGAAAGACAGCGCGGAAGTCAAGCTGAGAAAAGAAAAGCAGGCAGAGGTGGTGGGGCTGGGTGGGGTCATAGAGAAGGTAAAAACGCTCTTAAAGAAGTAGCTTTTTAGATGGCTTATCCCCTAAAAATAAAGAGGGAATGTCGCCCCTCTCGGACTCTCTGGAATTGAGCAGTTACGTCCTCAGCGTCGCGCCTAACTGCTTGTTCAGGCGCGTCAGGATTTTCTCCTGGACGTCATTCACTTCCTCTTCTGTCAGGGTGCGCTCAGGCGATTGATAAATGATGCGGTAGGCAAGCGATTTCTTCCCCGCCGGCACCTGCTTTCCGGAATAGACGTCAAAGAGCGTCACCTGCGCCACCAGCGAGTTGCTTTTAATTACATCCACCACCTGTTTATGGGTTATGGCTTCATCCACGATAAGCGCGATGTCTCTGACCAGCGCCGGGAAGCGCGGTATGGGCTGGTAGGTCTTGCCTGTGGGGATGAACTCCAGGAGCTTCTGGACGTTAAGCTCAAATAAGAACACCGGCTCATCAATATCAAACGCGGTAAGCACTTTGGGATGTATTTCGCCCAGCACACCAATCCGGTTTCCCCTGACTACGATATCCGCCTGCCTCACCGGGTGGAAAGAAAAGTCGCTTCCCGGGACAAAATCAGCCGCCACCCCCAGCTGTTTCAGCAGGCTCTCCATCACTCCTTTCACATCTGCGAAATCAAAGGCGCGCTTTTCTTTCAACCATTCCTTGTCCTGCCCTGAACGGCTCATCAGCCCGCACAGCGTCTCTACCTCATCAGGGAGGTCTTTGCCGCGCGGCACATACACCCTGCCCAGCTCAAAGAGCATGATGTCCCCGTCCTCATGACGGCGGTTTGACGCCAGCGCAGAGAGCAGGCTGGCGCGCAGGGTGGGTCTGAGGTATTCCATCTCTGCCGTCATAGGGTTGCGCAGTTTAAGTGGCGCCGGCTCAATCGGCCGCGGTTCTGCGCTCAGCTTGCTGAGCATGTCCAGGCTGGTCAATGAGAAGCTGATAATCTCCTGAAATCCGTAGCCAGCGAGGCTATTCCGTATCTTGTGCTTCAGTACTACCATTGGTTCGGGGCGGTGGTGGGGGATTGGCTCGGCAAGAAGTGTGGTGGGGATGGCATCATACCCGATTATTCTGGCAACTTCTTCAACGAGGTCAACGGGCATGGTAATATCGCCGCGCCAGTAGGGGGGTATCGCCTGGATTTCTGTGGCTGAGACCTGCTTGCAGTCAAATCCGAGCGAGCTCAATATTGACATAATCTTATCAATGCCGAACTCAATACCGAGCGTCCTTTTCACCTTCTCCACTGTCAGCGGGATTGCTTTCAGTTCTTTCCTGCCCGGGTAGATATCTGCAATACCCTTTGCCGCTTTGCCGCCGGCAAGCTGGATGATAAGCTGGGTCGCCCGCTTTATGGCGGGGATGGTTAGTCCTGGCTGGATTCCCCGTTCAAACCTCAGGCGGGCTTCGCTGGAGAGCCCCAGTTTGCTACCGGTGCGGTAGATGCTGGGGGCATTGAAGTTCGCCGCTTCCAGCAGGATGGAGGTGGTGTTGTCACTCACTTCACTATTGGCGCCGCCCATGATGCCAGCGATTGCCACCGCCCGTTCTGCATCAGCAATGACGAGCATGTCCTGTGAAAGCGTGCGGTCAACGCCGTCAAGGCTCATCAGCGTCTCACCATCTTTCGCCCGCCGGACGATGATTTTCTTACCTTTAATCAGGCTGTAATCAAACGCGTGGAGCGGCTGTCCATACTCCAGCATGACATAGTTGGTGATGTCCACCACATTATTGATGGGGCGCTGTCCGCATGCCTGCAGGCGCTGTTGCAGCCACGCCGGCGATGGACCAATCTTCACGCCGGTGATTAGCGTGGCGCAGTAGCGGGAGCACAGGTCCGGGTCAGCGATTTCCACTGAAATGTGCTGGTCAATGGAGGTATCAGCTTCCGCATAGCTCAGGTCGGCAGTGCGGACAGTTTTTCCGGTGAGCGCGGCAATCTCACGAGCCACGCCGATAACACACAGGCAGTCAGGCCGGTTCGGCGTTACCTCAAGGTCAAGGATGTAGTCACCCAAATATTCCGCAAGCGGCGCACCCACTGGCGCATCAGGCGGCAGGACCAGAATTCCATCATGGCTATCTCCCAGTCCCAGCTCTTTTTCTGAGCAGACCATGCCGCTGGAGGAGACGCCGCGGATTTTGGCTTCCTTCAGGCGGGTGAGCTGGCCAGTGTGTCCGTCAATGAGCTGGGCGCCCACTTTAGCGAAAGCGACCTTATCTCCCACACGGAGGTTGGGCGCACCGCAGACCACGGTCATCTTATCCGTGCCGATGTCTACCGTCGGCAGGCGGAGGCGGTCAGCATTGGGGTGGGGATTGACGGCGATGATTTGCCCCACATACACATTGTCCCAGCTGACGCTCATCGTGGGCACGGCGAGGGTCTCAAACCCGGCGAGCGTGATTCTGCGGGCAATCTCTGCCGGCGGCAGGTTAACCTCAACATATTCTTTCAGCCACTTTAAGGGGACTTTCATGATTACCTCTAAAATTGCCTCAGGAACCTGAGGTCACTCCCGTAGAGCAGACGGATATCATCAATGTTGTAGCGCAGTAACGGCAGGCGGTCAATGCCGATACCAAAGGCGAAGCTCTGGTATTTCTCCGGGTCAATGCCGCCGCGCTCAAGCACGCGTGGATGAGTCATCCCTGCCCCGAGGATTTCAATCCAGCCACTGTTGCCGCACAGGCGGCATCCTTTGCCCAGACATCCGGCGCACTCAATCGCCATCTCCACGCCCGGCTCCACGAAGGGGAAAAAGTCGCACCGGAAGCGCACCTTTCTCTCTTCACCGAAGAACCGGCGGGCAAACTCGTAAAGCGTGCCTTTCAGGTCTGCCATGGTGATGTTCTTATCCACCGCCAGCCCGTCAATCTGGTGGAACATGGGGACATGGGTGGCATCGCTTGCTTCATAACGGAAGACTTTCCCCGGCTCAATGACGCGGATGGGCGGCTTCATTTTCTCAATCACGCGGGCGGTGACTGATGTAGTATGCGTGCGCAGGAGCATCTTGTAATCGCCTTCGTCAGACTTCACATCTACCCAGCAGGAGGACATGGTGTCCCGCGCCGGGTGTTCTTTGGGGATGTTGAGCGCTTCAAAGTTATAATAGTCCCATTCCACCTCAGGACCTTCCACCACCTGAAAGCCCATGGAGATAAAGATATCACAGATTTCATTAAGGGTCTGGGTTAATGGGTGCAGGCGTCCTGTAGGGAAGGGACGGCCGGGCAGGGTAACGTCAAAGACCTCTTTGCGGGTGTGTGCCGCAATCTTCGTCTCAAGGAGAGATTGCTCTTTCTGTTTGAAGCCTGCTTCCAGCGCTGTTTTAACCTGGTTTGCCTGCGCGCCGACCGTCTTGCGCTCTTCCAGCGACAGTGTAGCCAGACTGCGCAGTGCACTTGTCAGGGCACTCTTTTTGCCCAGGTATCTGACGCGCCAGGACTCAAGCCCTCTGGCATCTTTTATGCCTTCAAGCTCTTTCAGGGCCTGCTGTTTTATGGCATCAAGTTCAGGTTGCATGGCTTTCTATTGAGTATAGGCTATCGTCATCAGCAGGGTCAAGCAGAGACTGACCTCTTAAAAAATTCCCCCTCCTCTGCTCTGATGAGGAAGGGGATGAGGTTCTGCTTATCTTTGCTTCTATTTAGCCTGGGCTTTCTCTTTCGCCGTGGTGACCAGATTGCTCAGAGTCACCGGGTCTTTCACGGCCATATCGGCGAGCATTTTACGGTTGACCTCAATGCCGGCCTTCTTCAGCAGGTCAATGAATTCGCTGTACTTCAACCCCTGTGCTCTCACGGCGGCATTGACCCTCAGAATCCACAGACGTCTCATATCGCCCTTGCGCTCGCGGCGGTGGGCATAGGCATAAGTCAAAGCTTTGGTCATGGACTGGCGCGCCTGACGCACAGACGTGCGGCGGGTGGCTCTGTGACCCTTAGTCAGGGCTAACAGCTGTTTATGTTTTCTTCCTGAGGCAACGCCTCTTTTAACTCTGGGCAATTACGTAATCCTCCCTTCACTGGACCCCGTACGGTAATGTTCTCCTGATGCGGGCACGGTCGCGCGCATGCACCACTGCTTTTGAGGCGAGAAGCCGCTTCATCCGCTTGGCTTTGTGGCGCCGCAGGTGGCTTTTCGGTCCTCTTGTCCGCATGATTTTGCCCGTGCCGCTGATGCTGAATCGGCTCTGGGCTCCCTTATGTGTCTTTAATTTTGGCATTTATGCTTGTTTAACCTCTTCTTTTTCTGGCTCTTCCTTCGGCTTTGCTTTCCCCGCCGGAATGGGGGCAAGCATGATGTCCATCCGCCTTCCTTCCATGACTGCCTGGCGGTCAAGCACTGCGATATCTTTCAAAGTCTCTATCATGCGCTGAAGAAGCTGCCAGCCAAGCTCCGGGTGGGTGATTTCACGACCGCGGAACATGACGCTGACTTTGACTTTGGCGCCTTCACTCAGTAGCTTTCGCGCCGTCCGGGACTTGGCATCAAAATCATGGTCGCCAATCTTCGGTCTCAGCCTTATTTCACGCAAAAGGGAGGCTTTTCTCTGGTGTCTTCTGGCTTCTTGCTCTTTCTTCTCCTGCTCGTATTTGAACTTGCCGTAGTCAAGAATACGGCACACGGGCGGCGTGGCATTCGGGGCAACTTCAACGAGGTCAAGACCTTGCTTTCGGGCGGTTTCTTGAGCCTGGGCCAGGGGCATAATCCCCAACTGCTCTCCCTTTTCGCCAACAAGACGGACTTGCGGAGCTTTTATGAACTGGTTGACGCGCAGTTTCTTGATTATGTCCTCTGTTACCTCCTCTGGCAAAATGTCTTTACGGAAGAAAACTATACCATATTTATGGTTATCTAATCAAACTGCTGAATACGGTGCATTCACAGGTCCAGCGCTCTGCTGGCAACCTTCTTTAGCAAGACTTTTTTGAAATCGGCAAAAGGCTGGTCTGCTCGCTGTTCACCAGTGCGCAGGCGCACGGATACCGTGCCGCTCTCAGCTTCTTTATCACCCACGATGAGCATATACGGTACTTTTTCCAGTTGCGCCTGGCGGATTTTCTGGTTAATGCGCTCCGCCCGTTCGTCAATTTCCACCCGCGCCCCTTTGGCTTTAAGCTGTTTCTCCAGCTTGCGGGCGTAGTCCAGATGGCGGTCAGCCACCGGGATAATTTTCACCTGCACTGGCGCCAGCCACACAGGGAAAGCGCCGCCGTAGTACTCCAGCAGGATGGCAAGGAAGCGCTCCATACTGCCGAGCACGGTGCGGTGCACCATCGCCACCTCATGTTCTTTGCCGTCCTCCCCGATATAGGTGACATTGAAGCGCCGGGGATTATTGAAGTCTACCTGAATGGTGGGTCCCTGCCATTCCTTGCCCAGTATGCCCTGAAATTTGATATCTATTTTGGGTCCGTAGAAGACCCCCTCGCCGGGGTCAATATCCCATGGCAGACCTGAGCGCTCAAGGACTCTTCGCAGAATACCCGTTGCTTGCTCCCAGACTTCTGGTGACCCCGCCGCCTTCTCCGGTCTGGTTGACAGCAGGAGGTGATATTTCTGGAAGCCGAAGGTCTTAATCATGAAGCGCGCCAGGTCAAGGACATCGCTTACTTCTTGCTCAAGCTGGTCAAAGCGGCAGAAAATGTGCGCATCGTCCTGGGTGAAGCCTCTCACCCTGGTCAGCCCGTGGAGCACCCCGGAGCGCTCAAAACGATAGACTGTGCCCAGCTCGGCATAGCGGATGGGCAAATCACGGTAGCTCCTCAGTTTGTTCTGGTAGATTATGATGTGACCGATGCAGTTCATCGGCTTGAGGATGTATAGCTGTCCTTCCACGTCCATTGGGCTGTAAAGATAATCGCGGTAGAACTCCCAGTGCCCGCTGGTCTTCCAGAGGTCAATTTTTGCCGTGTGCGGGGTATAAACGAGTTCATAGCCCCGCTTAAGGTGTTCTTCTTTCCAGAAATCCTCAATAGCGCGGCGGACCACAGCCCCCTTGGGGTGCCAGTAGACCAGCCCGGCGCCGGCTTCCTCATGGATGCTGAACAGGTCAAGCTCCTTGCCCAGTCGGCGGTGGTCATTGCGGGTGGCTTCCTCAAGCATTCTGAGGTGGTCTTCCAGCTCTTTTTGCGTCTCAAAAGCGACCCCGTAAATGCGCTGGAGCATGGGGCGTTTTTCATCCCCGCGCCAGTATGCGCCGGCAGTGTTAAGCAACTTGAACGCCTTAATCTCCTTGGTGGAGTTAACATGAGGACCCCGGCACAGGTCAGTAAAAGAGCCCTGCTGGTAGATGCTCAGCTTTTCGTCAGGCAGTTCATCAATCAGTTCCAGCTTGTAGGGCTGGGAGGCGAAGATGCGCTTCGCTTCTTCCCGGGTGACCTCCCGCCGGATGAAGGGGCTGTCTGCGGCGATGATTTCCTTCATTTTCTTTTCAATGGCGCTCAGGTCTTCCGGAGTGAGGGGGCGGGGCAGGTCAAAGTCATAGTAGAACCCATCCTCAATCGCCGGACCGATGCCGAACTTGGCGGTTGGGAAGAGGTATTGAACCGCCTCAGCCATTACATGGGAGGCGGAGTGCCTCATTTTTTCCAGTGTTTCGTTAACTGCTTTTTCGTTCGTCATGGTTATACCTCATATGAAAAAACCTCTCACCCGTTCGCGGACGAGAGGTTTGCGTATTCCTTAGCACCTTCTTTTCACTATCTCCAATTGCCCTATATTATAGCAGTCATATCTGGCAGGCGCAATCAGAGCCGTAGTCAGCGCACCACGATGAGGTGTACGCTTTTCCCTTCACTTTTCTCTTTGACCAGTTCGGCATGCATCAGCGGCAGAAGTTGACCATCAAGTTCCGCTTCAGAAAGAGAGAGCATTCTCTTCACCTCAGCACGGGTGGCTTTGCCCTTCATTTTAATGAAGGCATAGACTTTCTTTTGCAGTTCCGTCAGCCCCTCTGTTCCCTTGCTTCCGGCGCCCTCTTTGCCCGCCAGGTAAGAAGCCCACGGCTCGCACCTGCCGGCGTGCAAACCTATCTCCATCAGGCAGTCTTCACAGTAGATTTTCCCCTGATGGACATATGCCTGGTCTTCGGCAATCTTATCGCCACACCGACTGCACTTCACTGTCCACTCCGCCTCAAACGGAAGCTGTTTGTTTGCTCTGGTTTTACTTGTTTTCTCTGATATAAGCCACCTTTGGTGTGATGGCGCTGGCAATGCCCGCGGCAAGGACTGCTTTAATGACGTCCCCGGCGATGAAAGGAATGGCTCCCATCATGAGCAGGCTGGAGAAGGTTGCCGGAGTGCCTTTGACAAAGTTCATCCACAGTCCGAGTTGAAGCAGACCGGGCACGTAGATGAGGACGAAGTTAGCAAAGAGCATGATGGCAAGCATGCTGGCAAACCGCCTGGCGCGGACATATCTATCCGTAACATAGCCCAGGAAGAGCGCCGCAAAAATAAAGCCAATGATGTAGCCGCCAGTGGGTCCGGCGAGATAACTCAGCCCCCCTCCCCATCCGGTGAACCACGGCACGCCTGCTATGCCCAGTCCGGCGTACAGCGCCAGGCTCACTCCTCCCCACCATGTCCCCATCAGGACGCCCGCCAGCAGGACGGCAAAGGTCTGTCCGGTTATCGGCACCGGGCTCCAGGGAAGCGGCACTCTCACCTGAGCGGCGAGACCAATGAGTGCCGCCATGCCCAGTGAAAGCACCAGTTTTTTAGGGATGCTGAGCTCATACCTCCTGCGGAAGACTTCATATCTGGTCTGGTTGATTCTTGCGGCTATCGCCATGTCTACCTCCGTTCATAATTTGTTTCCTGTTTACCTTCTCGGTTTTTCCACGCCCACGAGCGCGATTTCCACATTGCCGCCGCATTTGGGGCAGGTGAAGGTGATGGTAATTGGCTGTTTCATGATGCGTTCGGTGACCACGGTCACGATTGAGTCAATATTATCAAGGCGCTCATCCAGCAGGTCTAGGCGCTTCTGCAGGTGTTCTAGCATCTCCTGTTGCTTGCTGTCTGGACTAGCTACCTCTTCCTTTGCCAAGAAAATACTCCCGTGGTCTGATTTCCTTTTATTATATTTGGCACAAGCCAGAATGTCAAAGATAATCTAGCTGTTTCAATTTGCCATTCCGGCGTAAGCTGGAGTTCAGGTCAAAGCCTGCCTGAGATGACTCCTCTCCCCTTTTCAATAAGGTGATTGAGGTGATTTCAGACACCGGCGGAAACTAACCAGTCCCATTATTGATTAAGCGTCAATTTGGCGTTATAATGCAAGCACAGGGCTATTGACCGGTAAAGGAGGGAGTTCTATGCCAGAAGTAGCCATTGGCAAGGTGAGTGACTTCTTCGCTCGTCCCGTGGTCGCCGGCATTGAACTGACTGCCGCTCTGAAAGTGGGTGACAAAATCAAAATCAAAGGTCATACCACTGAGATGGAGCTTGTGGTCAGCTCAATGCAGATAAATAATGTCAACGTGACTGAGGCAAAAGCCGGCGATTCTGTGGGCATTAAAGTGCCGGACCGTTGCCGCAGGGGAGATACGGTCTTCAAAGTTACTGATTAGCTTTGGCTTTTGCCGGCTTCAGGAAGACTTGCCGAGCAGTTTCACCAGGTTAGCCATTTCAATCGCCGTGACCGCGGCGTCAAAGCCTTTGTTGCCTGCCTTTGTGCCGGAGCGCTCTATCGCCTGCTCCAGAGTGTCCGTGGTGATGACGCCATAGACTACGGGTACTCCTGTGTCCAGACCAATCCGGGCTATCCCTTTTGTTACCTCTGCGGCGATGTAATCAAAGTGCGGTGTTGCCCCGCGTATCACCGCTCCCAGGCAGATAACGGCGCTGTATCTTTTGGACTCCGCCATCTTCTGGGCGATGAGCGGTATTTCAAACGAGCCGGGCACCCAGGCGGTATCAATGTCCTCTTCGCTCACACCGTGTCTGAGAAGAGCGTCTTTAGCGCCCTCCAGCAGTTTACTGCTGAAGAACTCATTAAACCGCGAGACCACCAGCCCAAACTTGAGCCCTTTGCCGATTAGCATGCCTTCAAACTGTTTGCCCATTTCCTGTCTCCTTTTCCGGTCTAGTTATCTGACGGGGACTCAGGCAGATTCAAAAGGTGCCCCAGCTTTTTTTGTTTTGTCTCCAGGTAACGCGTATTGTGCGGATTGCACCGGGCAATAATGGGCACCGTTTCCACCACCTTCAGCCCGTAGCTCTCCAGCCCCACCACTTTCCTGGGGTTATTGGTCAGCAAGCGGATTTTGCGCAAGCCGAGCTCTGCCAGGATTTGCGCGCCGATGCCGTAGTCGCGCAGGTCAGGCGGGAAGCCGAGAGAGATGTTTGCCTCCACGGTATCCATCCCCTTGTCCTGAAGCGCATACGCCCGGATTTTGTTATGGATGCCAATGCCTCTACCCTCCTGCCGCATGTAGAGCAGAACACCGCGTCCTTCCTGAGCAATGCGCTTCATTGCCATGGCAATCTGTTCACCGCAGTCACAGCGCATACTGCCGAAGACGTCTCCGGTGAGGCACTGACTGTGGACTCGCACCAGCACCGGCTCATCAGTGGCGATGTCTCCCATGACCAGCGCCAGGTGCTCGGCGGGCTCTGTTTCGCTTTTGTAAGCAATAATGGTGAAATTGCCGTAAACTGTGGGCAGCTTGGCTTCAGCAATGCGGTGCACCAGCTTCTCATGCCGGAAGCGGTAGGCAATGAGGTCAGCAATGGTGACGATTTTAATACCCCACCGTTTTGACAGCACTTTCAGCTGAGGCAGACGCGCCATGGTGCCGTCTTCATTCAGGATTTCACAGATGACGCCGGCAGGGTAAAGCCCGGCAAGCCGCGCCAAATCTACAATAGCTTCCGTGTGCCCCGCCCGCGCCAGTACTCCGCCCTCCTTGGCGCGCAGGGGGAACATGTGACCCGGCTGGGCAATATCTTCCGGCTTAGTCTTGGGATTGAGCACAGCGAGGACGGTGTTCGCCCGGTCCGCCGCAGAGACCCCGGTGCTCGCCTTATTTTTGGCTTCAATGGAGACGGTAAAGGCGGTGGAGAATTTGGACGTATTGCGGTCCACCATCATTGGGATTTTCAGCTCGTCAAGCCTCTTGCCGATGATTGGCAGGCAGATGATGCCCCCGGCATGGCGTATCATGAAGTTAATGGCTTCCGGGGTTATTTTCTCGGCGGCGATGGCTAAATCCCCCTCGTTTTCACGGTCTTTATCATCAACTAGGATGATGAACTTGCCGGCTTTGATATCCTCTATTGCTTCCGGAATAGTGGCGATGCTCATGGTTGCCTCTTCAAAAACCCGTGTTCTTCCAGAAAATCATATGTTATTCCCTTGCGGCGGGCTTGATTAAACTGTTCCACATATTTGGCGATGATGTCTGCCTCAAGATTCACCACAGCGCCGGAGCGCCTGCCGCCCAGGGTGGTGTTTTTTAACGTGTAGCCCACCAGCGATACCCAGAATGAGTCATCTTCTCTCTCCATGACCGTCAGGCTGATTCCGTCAATGGCAATAAAGCCCTTCGGCACGATGTATTTCATGACTTCAGCCGGGGCAGATATTTCCATCAGCAGGGCATCACCCTCAGGGACTATGGCGGCAATCTTTCCCGTGCCATCAATATGTCCCTGCACAAGATGCCCTCCCACCTCTCCGCCAAACCTGAGCGGGCGCTCCAGATTAACACTGTCGCCTGTGTTGAGCAGACCCAGGTTCGTTCTTCTTAGCGTCTCCGGCATGATGTCTGACGTGAAAGAGGTGGCAGTAAAACTGATGATGGTCAGGCAAACACCATTGACGGCAATGCTCCCCCCGGGCTGAACACCGGCGATGGTGCTCTTCGCCGAGACGACCAGCCTTCCCGCCTGTGCCGATTGCACTTTGCCGATTTCTTCCACGATTCCGGTGAACATACTATTGCTTACATAATATAGGCGATTGTTGCCAATTGTAGCACCTCTGTTGCCAGAAGCGCAAGGAATACTTCCCTGGAATTCAGGAAGCAATGGTTTATCTGTCTGGCTACAGGATGCTGTACACCACTTGGACGTTAATCTGGACTTCTGTTTCTCCCGGACTGATGGGGGTTGGCACTGCTCCTGCGGGTAGCGGAGCTGGCACCGGCATGTTGAAGCGCTCCTGATAGGGAACATAGCCGCCGCTCTCCTGAATATAGGTCGGCTTGCCCAGCTTAACGCCGCCCAGATTAGCCAGCTGTTTCGCTTTCGCCTCAGCGTCTGCCATAGCTTTTTCCCTTGCCTCGGCATTGTACCGTGCAGGGTCATCAATGGTGAAGCTGATGCCGTTAATGCGGGTCAGGTTGCCACCCGCCTGCGCCACGGCGTCTATGACCGCGCCGGCTTCCGCCACTTTTCTGACTTTGGCAGTGACCATGTTGCTCACGCGGTAGCCCAGGACCACCTCCTGCTGTTTACTCTCATCCCATCTGGCGATTTTGCTGATGGAGAAAGAACTGGTCCTGATGTCTTTCTCAGCAACGCCGTTAGCCTTCAGCGCATTTATCACTGCGGTCATGGCAGTCGCCGCCTGCGCCTGTGCCGTCGCCACGCTCGCCTCCTGGGACTCTATTCCCAGGCTAAGGATGGCGACATCAGGCGTGACGGTTACTTTACCCTGTCCATTTACCCAGATGCCAGTATTCTGCTGGCTGAAAGAAATACTGCCGGCGATGGCGGCTTTTGGCGCGGATTCTGGCGGCTGGATGCTTTCACAGCCGGTAAGGGCAAAAGCTACAAGCGCTAATGCCAGAAGAAGGACAATAGATGTCTTTTTTCTCATAAACCAAACTCCTGGGGATACCCTCTCACTTAGAAGTATATCCAGTGGCAGGGGTAAAATCAAGGAAACCGGTTCCCCTCTGGCTATCTCGTCTTAATCTCTTCAATTTCACAGACTGGCGCCTGTGCTTCTTCAGCGAAAAACTTTCTCCTGAAATAGAGCGCCACATTCACCAGGCTGATGAGCACCGGCACCTCCACCAGCGGACCGATGACGGCGGCGAAAGCCTGCCCGGAGCCGATGCCGAACACCGCCACCGCTACTGCAATCGCCAGCTCAAAGTTATTGCTGGCGGCGGTGAAGGCAATGCTGGCAGTCCGGGCGTAGTCCGCTCCAATCTTTTTGCCCATGTAGAAAGAGACCAGGAACATAACGACAAAGTAGATGAGCAATGGCACGGCGATACGCACCACGTCCAGCGGTATCTGCACGATAAGCTCACCCTTGAGGGAGAACATGACCACGATGGTGAAAAGCAGAGCGGCAAGGGTAATCGGGCTAATCCGGGGTATGAATTTGCTATCATACCAGGTGCGCCCTCTGGCTCTGATGAGCCAGAAGCGGGTAAGCATACCTCCGAAAAAGGGAATACCGAGATAGATGAATACGCTCTGTGCTATCTGCCCGATGGTTACTTTTACCACCGAGCCTTCCAGCCCGAACCATGTCGGCAGGATGGTGATAAAGATATAGGCATAGATGGAGTAGAAGACGATTTGAAAAATGGAGTTAAAGGCGACCAGTCCGGCGGCATATTCATTATCCCCCCGGCATAATGAGTTCCAGACGATGACCATAGCGATACAGCGTGCCAGTCCTATCATAATCAGGCCCACCATGTATTCCGGATAGGGCCAGATGAAGCCCAGAAAGAGTATTGCCAGGAGGAACATGAGGATGGGCCCGATGACCCAGTTCTGGACCAGGGACACTCCCAGCACCCGCCAGTCCCGGAAGATTCTGCCCAGCTCCTCATACCTGACTTTCGCCAGCGGCGGGTACATCATGAGTATCAGCCCGATGGCGATAGGAATGGACGTAGTGCCGACCGAGAAATAGTCAATGACGTCAGCCACGGCAGGGATGAAGTAACCCAGCCCCACCCCGATTCCCATTGCTAGGAATATCCAGAGGGTTAGAAAGCGGTCCAGGAATGATAGCCTGCGGATAATGGTCTCTTCTTTCTGAATGCTCACCTGTCCTCCTTTTAGTATCTTTTGTCAGTCAAGTTTGTTTATCGTGAAGTTTCTGTCCTTCAGGTACCATTCCATGAAGTATCCGATGCCAATGAAGAGCGGCAAGGCGATGAGTGTCTTGGCAACGCTGAACTGGATGCCGAGATACGCGATTTCTATGCCCAGGAGTGGTATTTTCATGAAAGAGAATGCCCCCAGAAAGATGAAGACGTTTCTGA
>Ga0185342_1000768_pt1 | contig 14999 bp, 13 predicted proteins | sample ConPoolayeEmetaG_FD_128045 | JGI IMG/M metagenome (GOLD analysis project Ga0185342, IMG submission 128045) | Hot spring microbial mat communities from California, USA to study Microbial Dark Matter (Phase II) - Cone Pool mat layer E metaG... ...
ACCCCAAGCCGCTCCGGCATAAGTAGTAGTACCGGTGGTACGAGAAGTATTATCAGTTCCTCCTCCCAAGACATATTCAACGGTACGGAGATGTTTGCCGGTATAAGCTGCTTCCGCTTTAGGAAAGGGGAAAACACTAGTGAAGACAAAAATAAGAATGCCTAAGCAAACAAACAATGCCTGTGCAAAATGCGGGCGACCGATCGGAGCAAGAGCATAGTTCAACTGCACTGGCGAAACCTGAAATTTTACTCTGCGACGCAGTACTTTAACTTTTTTAACCGAATCAATAAAACGACCTTTCGTAAAAGACAAAAGGAATTTTCCTGCATGAACCTTGCGCTTGCGAAAATAAATTTTCCGATATTGATACTTCATTTTTGATTTTTCGTTTTTGTAGGGACAACTCTAGAGTTATCCCTACAGGTTTATCCCCGAACTTTGAATTTTAAATAATCCGTGTTAAAATGATTCCTCAATCTTATTCCCTCAATATGTTCTCCCGATTCTTTATTAAACTATCTCTATTTCTCACTTTGATTTTAGTAATTACCCTAACTCTAAGCCCATCCAGAGTTTCCGCATCTAGTCAACAAATTCAGGTTACCGCCACTGTCTTGGAACACATCACTTATCTAAAAAATGGAGACAACTTAACTTTTTCCACTAATTATCAAGGAAGTTTTTCGGTTTTTCCCCGCATAGCGGGGTCTGCCTCTGGCGGAAACTATCATTTTCAGTCCCACCTGATTAATAGTTGTGAGTCATTTACCATTCGGTCTAATCAAGGTACTTTTCTCGCTGTCGTTAACTTTTAAATCTTTATTCGCCCCCCCATTGAAACCATTTTTAATCAGCGATTTCTTCAAACGTTCAATTTTCTTAGTATGAAAGATTTTGCGCAATAACACTACTTCCTCGTGCTCCAGCCGCTTGATTTTGCCCAACATTGCCAAAACAAACATCAGAAAACCAACGATGTTGATTATTGCAAACAAAGTAAGAACCAAAAGCCAGCCGGGAACACGAACTTTCGCATCCACATGAACCTTACGGCGTGCTTCTAACTGTAAAGGAGAAAGATCCTTTGTTAGTTCTGCCTCGGGGTTAAGCAAAGCAATTTCTTTGTCAGTCCCAAGCAGAGGAAAAGTAATCGTCAATTCATCCCAGAGGGAAGTCGGCAGAAAACGAATAGTCTGCGCAGGTAACGTAACACCACTGTCCGCTTTGATTAGCAAAACAACTTCACCCGGCGTAAAACTGCTCACCCGAAAAGAAACCTTACCATCGCTATCAGTTAAATCAGATTTCATTTTGGAAACATTCACCCGCAAAGCGTAGTGATTCTGCAAAGAAAGCTTGGAAACCGCTTCAATTACATCCAAATCTCCTCTGCTGGAAGTAAGAGTTACCTCCACTTTAGGCAGGGGTTTTTGTTTTGCGTCTCTTAAATAAACCGTTAAAAAAACCGGCTGGTCTTTGGTGGGATCAGCAACGGCTTGAGTTTTACTCAATTGAATTGTAGAATGCTCCGGCGAAACCGTGGAAGGAACACGTGCAGAAACCCTAACATCCCGCACTACTTCTTTCGCAAAAAGCGGAGTGATAAAAACACATGCCAAAAATAAACTGAAAGTTAAAATAAAAGCATTCAGACGTTTCGCCATCATAATTTTCCTCCGCCCCTTTTTAACATTTTATATTTCCGACTCTGCCCTCTGGACTTTGCCCTCTGCCCTTTTTAGAAGTTCGCCGTCGCAATATAAGTCAAAGTATCGCTATATGAACCTGCTTTCTTGTAAGAACCAGATTTTGCCTTATGAGTAACGGTAATAGTATGATCAGCACTCATTGCACTAGCATAACTCGCTAAAGTAGTATCTATAATTTCCAAACCACCAACGGTATTACCGCTCTGGTTGTAACGTGTAGCGATTGTTGCCTGCGCGGAAGAACCCTGAATACCATAACCAATAACCGAATCAAGATTTGCTGTATCACTGTAACTATCATCCGCAGAACCGATGATATCGGTCGGTGAAGCTGATTTATAGAGGCCCGGATTAGAGCCGTTTCCCTGATCACGAACCGTAATGGTATAACCACTATTAGCATTAGTACCAATAGTCAGGGTAATATTTGGAGAAGAAGTATCAACTATACCGGGAGCAAGAGTGCCAAAATCAGTAGCGTTTGCAGACAAAGAGAAAGTAATCACCGGATCAATACTAGCGGTAACATCCACCTGATCATCATCCAAAATCACAATGGCAATTTTACCCGAGTCACCAAAGTCACCAGCGATAGAAATTGTGTAAGTAGCTGCAGTAGCGTGGTTAGTAATCTGCTGGTCACCATTAGTTTGGTAAGTAGCATGGGTACCAATCTCTACAACTACCTTGTCATTCGGCTCAATATCACCATTAGCACCATTGGTAGGGTGTTCCAAGGAGAGTACCTGACCTGAGAAAGAAGCACCCCATTCTGTTCCTGAAGCCGCAGCTGCTAAACTTTCCTCCGTTTCATAACCAGTAGAAGGACCGTGAGAAAGGTCAATATCTGTGTAATCTACTGAGCCAATAGTAAATCCAGTCGGCATGGTGATTTCAATGGTATCACCAACATCACCAGCACCAGTGGGAGTGGTGAACTTAATCGTGTGATTAGATGCAGTACTCTTTTGCAAACGACTCATGGTGTCAGAGAGAGCAGTTAGTGCATCAGCGCGGGCGACTCTTGGATATATAAAAACCAAAAGAGTGAGTACTAAAAATAGTACTAAAAACCCTTTTGGCTGAATCCCCCCGTTTCTTTTCCAAAAATGCTTGAAAAGAATCTGGTTTACGTTTTGCTTTTTCATTTTTGTTTTTATTAAACTAACAATAAAGATTGGCTTGAATTACCCCGTCCCTCGTGATTCCAATAGGGTTTATATCACCATAATCAATTTTTATCAGTTACTTAATTATAACATATAAAACCGCACTGGTCAAGCGTTTTGGGTAATGTACATACACATTTGTCGGTTTCAGGAGAAAATGTATGATGAATGGTATGTGCACCAAACTACCAAGAGACACTCAGGAAGAAAGATTAAGATGGGTTTTACCCATCGTAAAAAAAGAAACAAAGATCAAAGATGTAGTTAAGGTATTCCCTTATTCACAAAGAACGTTAGAAAGATGGGTCGCAAGTTTTAGAAAGGAAGGCAGGAAGGGATTAATCCCCAAATCAACTAGACCAAAGAGTAACCCTAAAGAAACACCGATTGGGATTAAAGAAGAGATTCTTGCTTTAAGAAGGAAGGCAAAGCTCTCCGCGTTAAAACTTGCTTGGAAGGTAAAGAAAGAAGGCATTACGATTCATCCCAGAACGATCGGTAAGTTCTTGAAACAAGAAGGATTAGTAAGGAAGTATCGGCCAAGGAAGATTAAATACCAATATCTAAAGATTCCTTTAGCCAAGGGAGAACTAGTAGAGATTGATATCAGGTACGTTCCTAAAAAGGTTGAGGGAAAGAAGTATTATCAGTTTACTGCCATTGATTGTGCTTCGCGGTGGAGATATCTCAAGATTTACGATCAGTATTCAAACTGGACATCTATTGATTTCTTCAAGACACTGATTAGAAGTGCTCCTTTTCAGATCAAGGCAATCAAGACTGACAATGCCAGCTATTTCACGAATAGATACATAGATTACAAGAAGAGTAGTGATCCCTTAAATCCTCGAATTCACTCTTTTGATCGAGAATATCAAAAGAACAACATTATTCATTACCTCATTGACCCCGGTAAACCGCAGCAAAACGGCAAAGTAGAAAGAAGCCATCGCACTGACAAAGAATGTTTCTACCAAAAAATTAACTTTAGAACCATCACTTTTGAAGAGCTGGTCTTGAAACTCAAGCTCTGGAATAGTTACTACAATGATTTAGAACATTGTGCTTTAAACGGAAAGACGCCTAATGAAATGTTACAATTAACTTAAGATGAAAACCGACATAAGTGTGTACTTAAAACATTGGAGCAAGCTCCACCCCGCCGCATGGCGGGATCCCTCTTCCAAACAACCCCGCCATAAGGGCAGGGCTAATCAAAAAGCCGCGAGATTAGCTCCCGCGGCTTTTGAATTTAACCAAGAAAACTGCTATTTTTTCACTGCGGCTAACTGCTTCTTTTTCTTGATATTGTGACGGATAATGAAGTAAACAACGACCAGAATAGCAATACCGAGAGCAACAATCAACCACCAAGGAATAACCCAGAAGCTCAACTTGCCGTCCAAAGTATATCCCTTCATTCCATAAACCACCCGTAAATTAGCCTTAAACGGTCCCACATAACCAAACACCGATTTATTATCATCCTCCCATTTCTCCTCAAACTTACGGATACTCTGCGGTAAAACATTTCCTTTCGCCTGATTCAAAACCACCCTTTTCACCTCACCACCGGTAATATCTTTAATTGCGATGTCACCATTTGGCTTAAAATGAACATTACCCGCGTTTTTCAAGCGCACCACAAAAGTAGCCGGTAAACTGAAGTAGATCTTGCGAGTAGAAAACTCTTCCAATAAAGCACTTTCCTTAATTTTCCCCGGGACAATACCCAAAATCAAAGAACCAACCATACCGCTTAAAACAACCTGATTAGTCTGATCTCCAAGAGTCGGCGGCTTGGTAGCGAAGAAAATCACCCCGTAATGACCACCCGGTTCAGCATCGGCAGGAACATCAATTTGATAATTGAATTCTACAACTTGTTCAGAAGTCAAAGCAATTTTGGTCTGGGAAAATTTGATCCACTTTGCTAAAGAATAGGTCTGCTGCTCATCAGTAGCCGGAAAGAAACGTGGTTCTCCTCCTTCACCTTCCGCACCAAAGTTCATTGCAAGAGGATAAACAGTAATGGTTTTGGCAGTAGGATTAGTCAGTTTAACCACCCCTTCCGTAACCTGGCCTTTTTGCAAGGTTACTTCCCTAATCGGCGGAGAAACGGTTAATCCTTCCCCTTTGATTTTTGCGTGAGCGGGCAAGATGAATAACGTTGCTAAAAAAACAACAGTCATTGAAATCTCGACAAAAGCTTTTTTAGTCATACAGGATTGCATTAAAAATTAACTAAATATTTCTAAAGTAATTATATCAAAAAACCGCAAGAAAAAACAGCAGTTACTCTTAAAATCACTCATAACGGAGTGCGTCTAAGGAATGAATGTGTCTCGCTCGCAGCGCCGGATAAATTCCCGTAAATAACCCTATCAATAAAGCAAAAAGACCGACTAAAATTGCAAAAGGAAGCGGGGTATAGAAAATCGCCACTGCCTCTGCTCCTGCTCGCGTAGCAAAAATTTGCAAAAGATAATTCAAAAGTTGACCCAATCCATAACCAACCAGAGTTCCCGCAGTTCCCCCAACCGCCCCAATCAAACCCGCTTCAATCAGAAAAAGTTTTTGAATATCCTTCCCGCGCATCCCGAGAACCTGCATCACCCCAATTTCCCGCGTTCGTTCCATTAAAGAAACCGTTAAAGTATTAAAAATCCCTAGAGCAGAAACAAGCAGAGCAATTCCTCCGAAAGCTCCCAGAATAATTTTAAATAAATTAAAGACCTGATTAACTTGTGCAATCGTATCACCAATCCAATCTACGCGGAAACCAAAGTTCTCAATTTGAAAACGCAATTGTTCTACCCACTCCTTAGAATCAATTTTTACCTTTAAGAGTTGATAATTTTCTACTCCTTTACTGGTTAGCTTGAACAGAGGAAGATAAACAGCAGCACTGCCATTCTCGGAAACTACTCCCACTACCTTAACTTTAAGATTCTTTTCTGTTTCTCGTTCTTTTTTTAAATTGGGGGCAACGCTCTTGGTTAAAACCACATCAGTTTTAATTGTCTCTCCCAAAACATCACGAGGATTTTTTACTCCCAGCAAATCCAAAGCAGCCGTATTTAAAATCGCTTCATTTAAGTCACCGGTAAAACCAGCACCAGTGCTCAAACTTGTTTCCGAAAAATCAAAATAACGCCTCTCGGCGCCATAAATTATTGCTTCCGTTTCTTTGTCACCGCGTTTGATTTTCCCTCCCAAACTAATCAGAGGAGTAGTCGCTTCCACATGAGCAAGATTACTAATTCTTTCCACTTCCTTGTCATTCATTCTGACAATTGTTGATTTTTCACTATAAACATCCAAGACCTCTAAAAGTTTCATTGTACCAATTTGTGCTAAGGTCATTTTCTGCAAACCATAACCAAGAGATACTAAAAAAACAATCGCGCCAATGCCAATCACCACTCCCGCGATGGTAATTACCGTACGTCCCACCCGAAACCAAAGATTCCGAAAAGCAATTTCTAACAGATACTTAAACTTCATAATTAGCCCTAAATAGAAATCTCGGCAATGTGTTTAGCGATCGCTTGCGAAGAAGTTTTAAAAACTTTTCCATCTTCCATATAGTACAAAGATTTTGATAAATGAAGATATTGGGGATTGTGAGTAACCAAGATCACTGTTCGACCAAGTTTCCGATTAAGAAATTTTAAAGTTTCAATTACTTCTCCTGCTGCCTTGGTGTCCAGATTACCAGTTGGCTCATCAGCAAAAACAATTGTCGGGTTAGCAACAATCGCCCGCGCTACGGTTACTTTTTGCTGCTCTCCTCCAGAAAGTGTTGCGGGATAATGATTTTTGAACTTTTCCAGTCCCAGCCAAGACAAAACTAACCGTGCTTCCCGAAGCGAACTGGTTTTAGTCAAATTCAAATTGTACAAAGGAAAAGCAACATTCTCAATTACCGACAAACTACGAATCCAAATTGGCTGCTGGTAAACCATTCCCATCCGGCGTACCCGAAAATGAGCACGCTCATCAGGAGAAAGATTATAGATTTCCTCGTCTAAAATTTTTACCTCACCAGTTGTTGGTTCTTCCAACCCCAAAAGGATATTCAAAAGAGTGGATTTACCGCAACCAGAAGGACCAAAAATCACTACTAATTCTCCTTCCTTGACTTTCAAATCTACTCCCCGTAAAACAGAAATCTCACTTTTGGCAAACCGAAAACTCTTGCGCAGATTCTGTGTTTCAATGACAATTGATTTACTTTTTTTTGATTTATTTTGATTGCGATTAGCCATTGGTAAGAGAAAAACTTGCTTACATTTTTAAAAACCTAAAGTGTGACTAAAATTTTTCAACCAGCCAAATGATTTTTCAAAACTTTCAATAATAATTTGTAGGACACTGCGCTTCGCCTTACCAGTAATTGTCGTATTATCAGAAGAGTAAGCAGGATTTCCCGCAACATCCTTGGAAACTGCACGGAAGTGATAGGGCTTGGCGGGATCAAGATCAGAAACAATTACCAAGTGATCCTTAACTAAGAAAGTGTCTTCTTTAGTTTGCATTGCGTAAAAACTACCCGTAATCCCCTCTCCATATTCAATTTGGGAAGTTGCTGCCTCATCGGTCTGCCAGGAGACAATTATCTGACCGCGAGAATTCTCTCCGATTCCCACCGTTGATGCCTCTGCGACCAAATCAATAATCTTCGGAGGACGAGAATCCTTGGGAGTAAGATAAGTATACTCATCAGACGCTATTGCGTTACCAAACTGATCGCGACCAGCAACTCTAATTTTATAAGTAGAACTATCAATAAGATCAGCGATTTCAATCTCGTGTTCCGTTTCCAAATTAGCTTTCGCTGACTCCTTCGGAGATTTTCCCTCAACGGCATAAATCACCTGAGAGGAAGTGGGAACATTGGTAGCCCAAGTTACTTTGATGGTAGTAGACGGACGATCTTCCACAGGCTCAAACTGAACATCGGAAATTTGCGGGTAAGGCGGGGTAGCAAAAACGTGATTATCCGAAAAGAAACTAACACCTTCTTCATCCTTGGCATCAATCCCAACACAGTAATTGTTTCCCGCAACAAGGTTAGTTAAATGGTAAAAATGAGAAGTGGCATAGTTAGGAGCTCCTGTCACAGTGGCACTTTTGCCATAACTACTACTAGTCCCCCACTTGATTTCCGTTGTAGCCGCTACGGAAGTTTTAAAAGAAACCCAGGCCTCAGTTTGTCTGATATTTTCAATCTTTACTTCGGAAACACGCGGCGGAGCAGCGGTGGTCACTTTATACCAATCACTCTGTGCAACATTACCATGAGAATCAATGGTTCTTAATTTGAATTTATAACTAGTTTCGGGGTCAAGTCCGACTACTTTCACTTCGTGAATGTTAGAAAGATCAGTATGCCCTTGTTCAGAAACATAATCATTACCATGATAAACCAGAACATAGCCAGTAGATTGTTTATCAGAAATCCATCTTACGGTAATAAAAGATGATTTGACTTCCGTAGTCGGACCATCAATGACATTCACTTTTGTCGTCGTAGTATAAACCGCGGTCTGCCAACTGTCGGGAGTATTTCCGGCATAATCTCGTGGCTTCAGGAAAAGAATATTGTCCCCCTCTTGATAGGGAGCAACCCCGGTTAAGTTAGTATCACTCGTAGATTGAGGAGTACCGCTTGAACCAAGTTTATAGACATAATCTTTAACTCCGGAAGTAGCATCAGTGGCTGGTAGCCAGTCAAAATCAAAACTGGTTGCAGTGGAAGGACCAGGCGGATCAACATTAATGTACTCAACTTGGGAGGGATTATCATTATCGTATTTGTAAACAAAAGGTGCCCAAGTACTTGGAGAAACATTATAAGCGTAATCGCGGGTCTTGATCCGTAAATAATAAGTACTTCCGTTAACCAAATCAAAATCCGGTTCGTAATTATCGGCAGTTTGAAAATCACCTGCAAGCTCGGGATCAGCAGAAGCATTAGTCCCGAAGTAAACAAAATATCCTTGCACTCCCGAGCCTGCATCTGTTGCTCCCGTCCAGTGGAAGTAGGGTTCGGGATAGTTATACCAATTGTTAGTAGTAAGCAGAGTACTTCCGCCATTTTTATCCCGAACTTCAAGAGTATCAGGATTAGTAGGAGGATCAATATCCGCGCCAATAGAACTTAAGCGAAACTCGTCTATATCATTCGCCAAAGCACGACTCGCAGAATCGGGATCGGAACCAATGTAAAAATAAGTTCCCAAGGACGGCTCGTCCCAGGCAGAGAAAGTTTTGGAAACCAAACTGACATCATCTAAAAGAATTTCCACTTCTCCTGATTCATTGTTATAATTCGCCTTAATAGTATGCCAAATATCTTGGGAAAGAGTTTGCGGATCGCTTTGAGCAACATAAGCAATCTCACCAAGCGCAACATAAAACTTAAACCGCCCGTCATCAGAAGAGACATTCAGCCACATCGGGTTTACGCCGGAAGTTCGGAACAAATTGCGAACTGAAGGAGGATTTCCTGTGCTACCATAAGTAGCCCAACCAGTGCCATCAATTTTGGTTTTAACAATCTGGTAGTTAACTCCTGTTCCATTACCCAAATAATTGAAATCCGTGTCCGGATCAAAATAGCAACCAGCAGGCCAGTTAAATCCAGTTTTTGTTGTCCAGCCGGTACCGTCAATTTTGGTCTTCACCAGCCGGGAATTGGCACTGTCCGAAACATAAATAAAACTATCTGCAGAATTAAAAGAAATACCATTGGGAGTGTTAAATTTTCCCACCCCATTACCACTTGAACCATAACTAGCCCATCCCGTACCGTCCATTTTAGTTTTAACGATGCGGTGATTACCGCTATCGGCAACATAGACAAAATCAGAAGCGACATCATAATGAAGATCGCGCGGATTACTGAAATTTCCTACTCCGCTGCCACTGGTTCCATAAGTCGTCCAACCGGTACCATCCATTTTAGTTTTAATGATCCGATGGTTACCCCGGTCACAAATATAAAGAAATCCGGAAGCAGAATCATAATTAACAGCACAAGGAGAATTGAACTGTCCTACTCCGCTACCATTGCTGCCATAAGCAGTCCAGCCGGTACCATCCATTTTAGTTTTGATAATGCGATTATTAGCACGGTCCGCGATGTAGAGATAGTCAGAGACAGGATCATAATAAACATCATGGGGATCATCTAACTGTCCCACACCGGTGCCGGTACTCCCCAAAGTTTCCCAGCCCGTTCCATCAAACTTTGTTTTGACAATCCGATCGTTTATACCATCGGCGACATAAAGATAACTAGAGTCACTATCATAAAAAACATTACGTGGTCCATTAAACTTCGCTTTACTCTGGTCACCGGTTAAATCAAAAGGCAATTTAAATTTCATTTCAATCTGACCTTTTTCTTTATCCAAATTATCAGCAATCTTGTACTTCAATGTTTGTCCTGAGGAAGGTTTAATTGCTCCTCCAGCACCACCATAGCCAGGAGAAATTAAATCTACCGGTGTTCCATCATTATAAGCAGTAGTGTCCCCTGCACCATAATCAGCCGTTAAAACACTTGAATCCCAGTTCACCCGGAAAGTTTGCGGAGGTGCCGAACTGGTAGGACTAACTAAAAAAATAGTCAAAATAAAAAGGCTAATAGCAATTGCAGTCAATATTAACCTCTTACTTTTTAATTGATGTGATTTATTTTGAGAATGGTGTTTCTTTGCCATGTGATCCCCCTTTTTTTTATTTGCCAACTAGCATTCAGTCAAGAACAAACATAAATATTAGAAATAACACTAACTTATATTTGATGCTTTTCTATTATAACATAAGAGGGAAAAATTTTTAGTGGAAAGGAACTATCTATCTCTTAACAAATGTTAATTATGGGTATATAATCATAATGGTAGAGTTATCCCCGCATAGCGGGGTCCCGCCTTCATGGCGGGATAACCATAAAGAAAGGAGTAAATCATGCCTTTTCGTGATGGAACTGGTCCTTTGGGTAAAGGCCCGCGCACTGGTCGCGACCTAGGCCCTTGCGGTAAACCGAAAGAAAAAGCTCCTTTTCCCGCTCGAGGAAGAGGTCTCAGCCGCGGCCTAGGTCGTGGTCTTGGCCGTGGTCGCTAACCAAACCTAAACCGGGGAGATAGTTTCTCCCCTGTTTTGGGTAACTTGATTTTAGTTTCTTACGTTTTACATTTTAAGTCTTAAGTTTTCATGCCTCGACCACGACTAAGAAGAAGAATTTGTTTTCAACCAAGAGCTGATTTTTTCAAACCGCAAGGAATTCCCTTGCGTCATTTGGAAATTATTGAATTATCTTATGAAGAGAGTGAAGCATTGAGATTAAAACATCTTAATCGATTGGACCAAAGAGAAGCGGCAAAAGAAATGCAAACTTCCCCCAGTACTTTTCAACGAATTCTTGCTTCGGCTCATAGCAAAATCAGTGAAGCGATTGTCCAAGGCAAAGCAATTAAAATTATTCCCCACTAGCCCATTGACAAATTGCTTGCATTTCCCTAAGAAACTGTTCTATAATTAAACTGGATGCTCTACTAAATCTGTCCTACCACTAATAAAGTAGACAGAAGATAGTGAGCTATACAAGTTACCATTTAATCTTAAGGGGAACTAACTATGGCAAAGAAAAAGGCCAAGAAAAAGGCTAAGAAAAAGGCCAAGAAACGCCGCAAGTAACGTATCTTAAACAAACGCCCTCCATTAAGTAAAGTGGAGGGTGTTTTGTATTCCAACAGGGAGTGTTATAATTGTAATAAGAATGTTAAATGCAAAATGTCAAATGTCAAATTTCTTATACCCCCATTTAACTTTAATATTTAATATCAAACTATGTTCTGTCCTCAATGTGGAAAACAAAATCCTAACGAAGCAGCTTTCTGTCAATATTGCGGTAAAAAATTAGAGTCCGTTGCTCCCATGGAAATATCCGCCAAAGGCGGACCTGCCTCTGACGAGAAAACGAAAACAAAGAAAAAAGCTTTAATTATTGGTTTAGCAATCAGTATTCCTCTCCTCTTAATCGCCGGATCAATCACTGGTTGCGTAATTTACAAGAATCACAAAGCAAATACTTTTGAAAATGAAACTAAAAAAATTGTGGAAGAAAGCTTAAACGAAGGAAAAACACTAGCAGAAAAGTTTGAAGATGCCAAAGAAGTAAAAGAATTAAAAGCGCTTATTACTGATGTTAAAGACCTGGAAGATAAGATTAAAGAAAATCAAGCTAAAGCAAATGACCTCAAAACAACTAAAGGTAATCATCAGGCAACAAAAGACCAACTAAAAAACTACCTTTCCGTTTACAAAGATTACTTGGTTAGCATCCAAAAAACCATTAAAGACGCTACTAAGGAAACTACTACTGCCGAAGTCATTGCCGTAACTTCCACTACTGATACTGCCACCAAAACTACCTCAGGAATTAATATTACCGCCTTCACTGAAAACATTACTGATCTTCAAACAAGAGCACTAGCACTAGAAGATGCTTACGAACAACTCAAAACCACAGCGGGCGATAAGTTAATTAAGTGGGACTACGAAAGTAAATTAAGTGACATTCCTGAACTAATCAATACTCTTGTCCAAGAAAAAATCTTAACCGAGGAGCAAAAAGCACAGGCAGAAGCGGCAAGGAAAGCTGCCGAAGAAGCTGCGGCAAAAGAAGCCCTAGAAAAACAACGCGCTGCAAATCTCTCTGCCGCAACTGCAACGATGAATAAATACGAAACAGCATTAAAAAACGATGATGAAGGAAATTTTCTTGACTCCACCACCGATGAATATCAAAGTAGTGCTAAGGGACAAGCAATAAGAAAAGCAATTCAACAGGGGACAATGGATCTAACCGCCTACTCAATTACCGCTTCCAGTCGCCGTAGCGATACTGAATATCGCTTTAATGTAAAAGAAAAGTATGTCACTGGTGGTGTTACCCACTATGAATATAAAACCTACTCAGTTATTAAATCAGGAACACGTTGGTTGGTAGACGATCAAATTTAGCATTTAGTAGACACCATTCCAACACTCACTACAAAAGCCCTTCAACCACCAGATACTAAAAAACCCGTCTTCTGACGGGTTTTTGATATTCAAGAAATTTCTCGCACAAACAAAACACAAGAAAGCACAATATACCTCCTGAATATCACCTCATAAGTAAGCAAGATAGACTGAGAGATAGAAAGGTCTCGGCAAAAAACCAATCACTAACCTACAAGTTTAAATCAAATTTTGATATCTCTTATCTCGTTTTAGTTTTCCCAACAAATCCTTTACTTTCTGACTCCGCTTCAAATCACAAACTAATAACACATCATCAGTTTCAATCACCCCAATATGATTTAATCCTATTAAACTAACCAGTTTTTTACTCTCATTTTTCACAAAACAATTATCACTCTCAATTTCAACAGCGCCATCTAAAACATTTCCTCGGTAATCCTTAGGTAAAACCTTTTGCAATGCAGCAAAACTGCCGAGATCATTCCAGCCAAAATGAGATGGAACAACTAAAATGGGCTGGAATTTTTCCAAGATTCCATAATCAATAGAAATTTCTTCACATTTTGCAAAAGCTTTCGCGGCTTTTTGGGTTTGTTTTCTTTTCAAAAATAATTCTGTTTCCAAAAGAGCATTGTAGGTTTTAGGAAGAAGAACCGAAAAAGCACCCAACATCAGGTCTAATCGGAAGATGAACATACCGCTATTCCAGAAATATTCGCCTTGGTTTATAAATCTTTGTGCTACGGCCTTGTTAGGTTTTTCTAAGAATTTTTTGACAAAATGACTACCCAGTTTAAATTTTTTCCCGGTACGAATATAGCCGTAACCTGTTTCCGGATAAGTTGGCCTGATACCAAGGGTGACTAAATATTCTCCCGAGCTTGCTAACTTTACTGCTTTTTTAATCGTCTGTTTAAACTGATTCTCATTTTGAATAAAACTATCCGAAGACAAGACAACTAAAACATCATGGTGATTTTGCTGAACTAAACGAACAACACTTAATCCAATAGAAGGAGCGGTGTTGCGCGGAGTAGGTTCTAAAATTAAATTCCTACAGGGAAGTTTCTTAACGTGCTTAAAAATTTCCTTGCGATACTGCTTTGGTGCAACAACATAGATGTTTTCCCACGAAGTTAGCTTCCGCGCCCGTAAAGCAGTCTCTTCCAATAAACTTTTGCTATTCAAAAGTGGTTGAAATTGTTTGGGGGAATGGGAACGGCTCAAAGGCCAAAGACGCGTTCCGCCGCCGCCAGCCAAAATCAAAACTTTCATAGAAATAGTATTAGATAAGACCATTTTAGCAAACGTCCGAGAAATAAGCTATAATGAAATAAATAATTGCTGCCATGGCAGATTTTTTCATTGCATTCTTTGCCGGTATCCTGACAATTCTATCCCCTTGCGTTTTACCAATTGTCCCAATTGTTTTAGCATCTTCATTGGGTAAAAGCAAATCCCGACCATTTTTTGTTACCTTGGGATTAATTTTCGGATTTACTTTGATCGGAACACTCTTTGGCATTTTTGGATCACTTCTTCCAATCTCCCGTCTGGAAGCTCGCTATGTTGGCATCGGACTCATTTTGCTTCTCGGCATCTTCCTACTTTTTCCGCAATTTTCTCACTTCATCGCCAACATTTTCACTAAATCAAGATTCTTTCGCTGGCAGCACTCTGTACCGAATAGTACAAGGTGGAGTAATTTCCTTTTGGGAATCGGTTTAGGATTTGCCTGGATTCCCTGCACTGCACCAATTAGCGGGACGGTATTCGGATTGAGCTTTCTTCAAGAGAATATTACTCAAAGTATCATTCTAACTTTACTCTTCGCGATTGGATTAGCAACACCACTAATTACCATTGGATATCTCGGCAATTTTCTTGTTAATCAAATCAACTGGCTCAAAAAACACCTGCCTTTAATTCAAAAAATTGCCGGAGGTGTTATAACATTAGTCGGAATAGCAATGTTGCTTAATCTTGATCAGGAGATTCAGAGATTGTTTTTGACTTAGAAACTTTAAAGTTAAAAGGTAAAGGTTAAAGGGTAAAAGTGAAATTAAAAGGCAAAAAT
>Ga0185342_1000769_pt1 | contig 14995 bp, 12 predicted proteins | sample ConPoolayeEmetaG_FD_128045 | JGI IMG/M metagenome (GOLD analysis project Ga0185342, IMG submission 128045) | Hot spring microbial mat communities from California, USA to study Microbial Dark Matter (Phase II) - Cone Pool mat layer E metaG... ...
TACAAATATTTATCATTAGACCTTAGGCGTAATTAGTTAATGAGTGGTCTATTTGGCATCTTGCGTCTTTCTCGCTTTTCCGTTTTTCCGGTATTTATATGTTTATTCCCATTATTCTGAGGTTTATGAGTCCAGAGACTATGTCCATTGCTCTGTCGTACCATCGGAGCCTGTTCCGGAATTCCTCGCCTATTATCCTGAACTTCTTAATCCTGCTTATCGCGTGTTCAACCACCACTCCCCCCTTCGCCAGCTCGTGGTTTCTTTTCTTCTGCTTCGCGGTTAGCTCTCACCTGGCCCCTCCTCCTCTTATGTGATATGGCGGTGTTGAGTTCTTGATAGTCTTTCTGCGCCCCGTCGTAGCCGAGGTCGAGGTTGAGGTTTACCTCCGGTGGAAGCTTCGGACGGCTGGTCTTGAAGATGTTGTAGTCGTGCCGTCTTCCTCTGGCGTGGGGTGTCTTGTGCACTACAAACCCCTTGCCGTTCACTGTCAGCTGCACCTTCACGGTGTATCTCTTCTTTTTTCCAGAGTAGTGGCTCTTCCCCTTATCCTTGGGTCGGGGTATCTCCTGTTCTGCGGCGTCTAGGAATGCCTTGAAGCCTGGGAAGTACTCTTCAACCCCCTCTACCGTCCTGGCCCTCTAGCCCTCTAGTACAGCTCCTTCGGGAGCGGTGTATATACACTCCTTCACGAGGGGCTCAAGGAGTCGTATGTTCTTTTAGCACGTTGCTCTGGTCGAGGAAAGAGGAATCCCGTGTAGGTCGACGTTATGTACAGTCTGTAGTAGACGAGGAGCATGAGAAGCCTTTCTCTGAGCGGCAGCTTGAACGGTCTCCCGGCACCGATCTTCCGCTTTCTACCCCTCCTTGAAAGCCTCTCCACATCGTACTTCGGATACGAATTCTCCAACCTCAGGTACAGGGAGTTAAACTCGGACACATCGAGGCCTGTGAACGACCTGAAAATCGCGGGTCTCCCAGAAAGCCTCCCGTAGTTAAGCAAGAAAGAGCCCTCAGCGTTGGGCGGCCTCAAAAGAAAAAACCTGACTAACATCTAAGAATATACGAGGTTAATACTCAACCAGAATACCGCTCGCAACATCTCCATCAACCAAAAAACCTCAAATACACCAGTCAACTATAATAATTACGCCTAAGGTCTGTTGAAAAGTCAATTTTTGAGGAAATTTAACAAAATCTCCACTTTTAATTTCTTTTTCCCTTGTATGAATTTTGGCTAACAATTCAAAATAAGATAAGAGGTTATTTTCAAATTCAAACAACTCCTCATCGTTAAGGTTTTTCCCAAAATCTTCTTTAACGATTTCCTTTAACTTATTTAATAATTCTTGTGTTAACATGGTCAATTTTGAAACGAATTTTCCCTTCCATTACCCTTTAACCTCAAAAAAGGTATTCTGATACCTCTTTACAGCCTTTCCACCTCTAAGATTCGCAAATTTACCCCTAAAAATGCAGTCTTCAGCACTCTTTTTGCAATCTGACAGCCTAAACAAATGCTTCAGAATTTCCCTCTTTCCTCCCTTTAAATAATCATCCTTACTGACCAATCTATCGAAATAATAAGAAATCGTCCTCTTCGAAAACTTTTTTCCACGTACAGCTTCGGCAAAACAAATATAATCTGACCATAAAAGATTTCTTTCTCTAATCTTATTGAAAAACCCTCTTTAACGCCCTCATCTTTCCATCGTAAAATTATGATGATATTAATCCAGTTTATATCGGGCAAACACGATTGTCAAGAGCTAAAAATTAAATAAAAAAGAGGCTTTTTAGCCTTTTATATGTCAAATGCTTTAGTTAAACTTCAGAAAATTCTACTCCTTGGTAAACATGCTTTGAAGTATTGATTCTTCACCACTTTCTTTGTCAGCTTCTTCACTAGGTATAAATGCAACACCATTCCCGATGCTTAAATCAAGTATAGGGGCTCCCTCTTTTGCTGTTATTGTGGCCACTCTTTCCCACTTTTTATGAAATTCCCATATAAGATTCCAATCATCTAAAGGCAATTCTTCTACATTTAATCCTAATTCCAGCGCATCATCTATACTAATGGTTCTTCCATGATATTTGAACCCACGCACAAGTTTTTCCGCTATTTGTTCAGCTTTTGTCTCTTCTTTTACCATTCGTAATTTAAGAAGTGAAATAGCAAGTTCTTTCATATGCTCTAATAGTAATTCATAGTCTATAACCTCTGTTAGAGGTAATCTTTCCAGAAAGGCCTCTACAGTTGATTTTGGAATTTCTGGATGTTTCATTATTTCTTTCAATATTAGATCACAAGACTCTCTTACAGACCTTGCCGAAACAAATCTATTTGGCAATATTTCTATTTGCGGATCAATAGGTGTCAATTCCGATGGCGAACCCATTATTATGCGATCTCCACTAAGAGCTAACAAAGTTGCTGCACTTGCAGCCAATCTAGGGATAATGTATGTAAGATGCCCCTCGGTCATTCTATTTAACATCTTGCCAATAAGAAATGCTGTGTCCGGATCTCCTCCTCTTGAAAATAGGATGACAGCTACGTTTCCCTTTATTTTGTTTCCAAATTTAATAAGTCGATCATAAAGTTTAGTAGTCACCCAAGGTGTTATATTTACTTGAATATGGAATAAAAGAGGAACAACCGTTGAGTTTTTTGAGTTAGATATTTGTTCAAGTATTGGTTCACATTCTTTTTTGAAGTCATCGAAAATAGTTTGCATGTAATTTGTCATCTTGCTCCGTCCATTCATGAATTAAGCCTCTTGGGCTTAAAAAGTCTTTTATGCATTTTTGAGGTGGGGGCCATCTATCTTTCATGCATTTCCTTCTTTAAGACTCGCCGTGGTAGGATTTATCTGCCTCATTGAGCCTTCCAAGCCCCTTTTTTGGGCGGCGATTCCTCAGATTCTAGGTTGAGGCGCGGTTTCTCCTTCCGCCCAACCTTCCCAGTCTCTTAGGCTGTGGTGGCCGCCTCCTCAAACATTTGTCGTCTGCTCTTTGTGGCAGTGGTGGGGGGCGGCTTTCTTAATGCCATCTCAATGCACCGGTGCACTGTTTTCCACATACCTCTGGCCAGCAACCGGTGGAGTTCATGGGGGTCTAGGCCGGCCTTCTTCCAGGTGGTTGAGTGGGAGAGGAGGTCAGCGTCTCCTCAGCTGAGGTGGGCGACCGGTGGCAGGGGGTCTTTCTTCTCAGGTCCGCGTAGGATTTTATCTCCCCCTCGGCGGTGTTCGTGGAGTAGGGGAGGTCTGGCTCCCCGAGGAAGATGAAGAGTTCGTCTACATGTTTTCCTACCAGCTTGCTTATCATTCGGTGATCCTCGCTTGAGGCTTTAGGCGGCCTGGTTCTCCTCAAAGCGGTTTAAGCAGCCGCTTCTTCGCCTTTTCAAGCGTTCGTCATTCTCTCCATGGCTTCCTTGAGGAGTGCCAGTATTTGGTGGAGTGCTTCCGTGGAGATTCTCAACCCGGCGATCCGTTGTATGTGTTGCTTCTTCTTTTCTTCTCCAGGTGTTTCCCGTTTTCTGGGCGCCCCCTTCCCCTCGGCTTTTTCCCCTTCTCGTCCTGTTTCCCACCCACCTGCTGGTTTTTATCATCGTTTCTCATTAGCTCATCTGAGAGTCTGTTTAGGGTTTTCACCTTTTGGGGGTGTCTGTTAGTCTTCTGTACAGGTTGGTGAGGCGTTTCTGCTTCTTTTTGGGGGTTTGTCGTAGGCCTTTCAGAAGTCTGTGATCAGGGGTTCTGTGTGGTCTCTGAGTTCCTGCTCTATGGCTTGGTGTACCCGGGTTTTTCTTGTGAGGTGTGTGGTGGTTGTGGGTGTTTGAGGTTATCTAGAGCCAGTTCTTCTTTCCGTCCTGGGGGAGGCTGGTTTCGTCCATCTCTGGGGTATTTTTCCTTCTTGGCGGTTTTGAGCAGTTTTTGGGGTAGGGGCTTGTTTTTCTTGGAGATGTGGTTTATCCAGTTTCTTATGGTCTGGGCGTGGGTGCGTCCCCTTTGGATGTCTTGGGGGTTTTCGGCGATTTCTGCAGGCGGGGCTCCCTGTTCTATGTGTTTGCGGATGGCGTGGGCTATTATTCCGTCCCTTAGGTGTAGCCCCTCTCCGCGTTGACTTGGTCTCCTCCTGAGGCTGGTTTTCCGCAGTTTGGGCAGCTTTTCCGGTGCACTTTCCAGAGGGTTCTTGTTCCTTATGAGGACTCTTTCCTTTCTTTAGGTTGATGACTATTCTTAGGTGTGTGTTGCGGGGTTTCTGTTCTTTGGGATTTTGGCTCCGCAGTGGGGGCACTGGTTTGGTGTGGCTTCTTTGTTTTTGTCCACCTTTTTGGGGGTGTGTCTTGCTCCTCCTTTTGCCCCCTTTGGTTTTCCTCGGGGTTTTGGTTTCTCCCCTTCGGTGGTGAAGTCTCCTGGGCCTCGTCGGTGTGTGGTGTCCTCTGTGTTTGGCTCTTTTTTTTCGGCGGGTTTTTCCCCAGCGGGTGTGGGGGAGGTTTAGGCCTGTTTCCCGGGTTCGGGTTATCATAAGGGCGGTTAGTAAAACATAAATTTGTAGAGTGAGAATAGCCAATTGGAGTAGTGTTTCATACATTTTTGTTCACTATTATTTGCTTGCGGCGAAACACTACTCCAACTTTTCGGTTAAATGCACAAAAGACTTTTTACGCCCAATTTGGAGGAAGTAAAATGCTTAAATTTCTCTATGATTCGATGCTTGAAAGTAAGCGAATCCAAGAGGCAAAAGAACTAGCTGAAAAGCTGCGGGAAAAGGGAGTGGCCATAGAGATCATTGATACCGCTAATTGGGATGACAAGCGTAAATGGGACTTTTACTTGAACGAACTCTTGCCCATAAGTGTAAGATTTCATAAAAAATTAAGAGGTGTTTTAAGAACTCATAAAGCTGGTGCAATTTATTATAGTTCCGTTCTTGTTACTGAGGATAACTTCTTCGCCAATGAAGATGCCAATGAAAAGTTAAAAGAGCTAATTGTGCGGTAAGGGGGTATAAAAAATGTTGATGTATCAGTCTCCACGAGCGGAGATGTGCGCCACAATAACTAGTAGCGCGCCCTATCCATATGCCAACAGAAATATTTCATTACCTTTACGGTGATTTTATGAAAATAGCTGATGTGGTTAAGCTTAGAGATGATGTAGTAAAGGGGGATATACACGGTTGGGATAGTTTAAGAGGTATATTTGAACATGGGAAGGAGGAAAATCCTCAATACATTTTTGACGGAACCTACCCTTCGGTTGAAATAAGAAATTTGTTAAAGGCAATAGATGAGAAACTGAAGGGAACCAGTAGTAAAGGTTTCTTTGAAATAATGGGTGGTTTCGGTACCGGTAAGAGCCGCATTCTGTGTCTTTTGTACCACTTATTCAAGAGTCCACATATTGGAGAAAAGTGGATTAAAGATAATAATATGAGCTTGAGTCTACCAGAAGGCTCCGCTGTTTTGGCTTTTTCTCTGATGGATTATCCCCCAAATCACCTTTGGGAGCCTATCTTTCATGGTCTTGGCAAAGATAATTTGTTGAAAGAAATCACAACTTTTCCTGGAAGTGGGCTGCTTAAAAAGGCGTTAGCAGATAGGGAACTTACTGTCATTATTATGGACGAAGTTGAAAGCTGGTATAGAGGAGTCAAAGACAAGGAGAACAACCTAAATTTTCTTCAAGTATTGGCGGAGATTGCATGTGAAGAAAATTCCAAGTTACTGGTATTCTGCTCTTTGTATGGGGAAGTGAGTGAAATATTAGCAAGGATAAATCGAGTTGAGCCTTACCGCGAAAATTTGACGTTGTCAAAGGATAGACACAAAATTATCCTATTCCGAATCTTTGAGGAAATTGATAAGAAGGCTGCCTCCAGAATTGTAAGCTCGTATGTTAAACATTATCGCGATTCAGAAGTTGAGATAGTAAACTCGCCACTATATGAACAGCGAATGATTGAATTATATCCAATACATCCAGAACTAATGGATACTCTATTGACCAGATATAGTAGCTCCCCCAATTACCAGAATACACGTGGTGTTCTTTGCTTATTGGCTTCAGTTATTGCAAAAAAATATGAAAATGTGGATATGATTTTGACCTCTGACATTGATATGAGCGAAGGAGATCTATTATCGCTTGATAGAATTCTCACAGAAAATGCACAGAAGGATGCGGAGCTCATAGGAAAAGATAATGTGAGAAGTTTGTTAAATACTATTTTGCTTTATTCGTTTGGCGAAGGCAAAGGTATCGGAGCCTCAAGAAATGATGTTATTTTAGGTGCGCTTCGACCAGGAATGAACATTAACGACATCGATTCTGTTCTTTTAGATTTGCCAAACATATCATCCCACATTTGGATCAGGGATAGCAGATACATTATTGGATACCAGGCAAACATAGTTACACTAATTCAGAATAAGGCCATTGAGACCATTAGCAGAGGAAAAACAAAAGATGCTCTGGACATAATTAAGTCAAGAATAAGAAAAGAATCCTCCTATATCATATATCATCCCGATAGTGGGTACTGCGACGATATAGAGGGAGCTGAAGCTGATCGCATAAGAATAGTTGTTTCACTTAAGACTTTAAATCAATCTGAAATCAATAAATTTTACAGTGGGAAGAAATTCGCTAACAGATTAATCTTGTACGTTCCTAAAAGCGGGGATTTAACAAAAAATGAAGACTTGCTGGTTATAGCTGAAAGACTTCGACTATGTGAACAGTACGAGAGTGAAATTTCAGGAGAGAATAAAACCCTTCTTGACAAGCTTAGAGACCGTGACAGCAGGTTCTTGAAGGAGAAGCTCTCTGATTTTTATGGTTATTGGGTTAGAGTCACGGGATTTGAGAATGGGGAAATTAAGTACCGACTTGTTCCATGCAACTTAGATGAAGTAAGATCCACCGTTAAAGCAAGTTACGATACCGAAACAATTCGTAGTGAAATTCTTAAGCATCTTGAAGGGAAGGGTAGTGGACTTAAACTGGAAGACATAAGGTATGACTTTAAGGCTACTCCAGGTAAACCCATAGTTGTAGTCGAAGCCCTTCTTGAGGAAGCACTAAGATCCCTTTATGCACAAGACAAGATAGTGATAGAATACAGAGGTAAGCGTTCACGTACACCAGATCCCCTTCCATCTTTTAAAGACGATACGAAGGTTATCTTGAGTAAGTATGTTCCCTCCCCGGAAGAAATTATCACAGAGGAAAAGGTCAAAGAAAAGAAAGCTAGGGAAATTACCGATAGGACATTTAAGCCTACTGAATCGTTTGCTGAAACAAAGGTTGGATCTATCGAAGAGGAAGAAAAGAGAAAAGTTCCACTACAGATTGAAATATCTGAACATTCATCTCCGTACAGTTTATCTGTTGATGTAGAGAGAAAAGTTCCAGATAGTGTGCAGGTGAAGGAAGTCGAACTGGAATTCTCAGACGGAACTTTTAAGGATTTCAAATCATTTGAGACATTTGTCAAGTCCTTGAACATCAGAAAACCCACAATTTCCGTAGTTAAACTAAAATTGGTTATCGGAGGTTCTATGAGTAAGAGGGAAATCGTCGAATTAATTGACAAACTTCCCCCTTCTCTGGGTGGGGGTCGCGTTAAAGCCATTATTGAGGCTGAGAAGATTGCGTGAGGAACACATCAGGCGACTTGTTGAGTCTGATGATCCAATAAAGGAAACTTGGAAAATATTAGTTGATTTGTGGGATACAAGTTTCAGTGGTGGTGCATATTTTCGCCAAGAAGATACCATTTCCGAGTTTGAGTGGGAGTTAAATAACACCTTTTTTGAGATATATGATTATCTCTATGAACAAATGGCAAAATTCCCTTTCAAACTCGAGAACCCCATTGTTATTATTGATGGTATGAGCATTAGAGAAGGAAATCTTCTCTTCAAAGACTTAGAAAAATGTTATAATATCGTTGACTACAGTTATGGTTTCTCTGCCCTGCCATCCACAACGGAAAGGTTCAGAAACATCCTTGGTGTTAAATACACAGAGGTTAAGAGTGGTAAAGTCCCTTCAGGGATAGATTTCAGGCTGCCAGTTTGGGTTTCTTATCCAGACGAAATTCTACATCATGCGGCAAGAATTATCCCGCCTCCAGAAGCATATAACAAAACAAAGCAAGTATTGCTCGAAATTCTGAGTATGGTTGAAGGTGTTACCGTAACTATCACTTCCGACCATGGCTATATAATGGTCGATTCGGTCTGGGCTTTGGGTGCTGGTGACAGAAGGTTCTTGAAAGAACGAATCTTCGGGTCTAGCCGATACGTCGAGATATCACGATTTGGACAAAAGGATTTAGAGAGACTAAGGGAGCTTCCTAAAGATGCAAGTTATGTGCTTATCGACGATAATTATTGTTATGTTAGAGGTAGGTACTTCTGGCCTATTGAAGGCTATGGTAAAGTTGTAGTTCACGGTGGATTGTCTCTCATGGAATGTATAGTTCCTCGAATTGAGGTGAAGTTATGAGTTACATAATAAAAGATTTTCCAATTGAAAGGCTCAATGAAATTGCTCTGAGGGAAGCAAATGCTAAGAAGCCTATTTATCAAATTCACAAGTGGTGGGCTAGAAGACTTGGCAGCATATTCAGAATGATAATTTTGACCACATTCTTGCCATCGGATATTTCCGAAAATGAGCTTTTAAGAAAATTTTACCAAAAAACAGAATTTGGTGAGAAGATAGTCCTCGATCCTTTTATGGGTGGTGGAACCACCATTGTTGAGGCGCTGAAGCTTGGTTGCCGAGTTATTGGGATAGATATTCACCCTGTGGCTTGGTTCATAACTAAGAAGGAAATTGAATCTTTGAATTTGGACAAATTCAGGGAGGAATTTAATAAACTTCAAGATAAAATTGCGGACAAAATCAAAAAATACTATAGAACCATATGCCCAAAATGTGGCCGAGAAGCCGACACAATGTATACATTCTGGGTGAAAAAAATTAAATGCCTTAGGTGTGGAAATGATGTTACGCTTTTCAGCTCATTTAGAATAGCCTCTCTAGGGGATAAGCTTCACGTAGTTTTCTGCCCTGCGTGTAAAGAGATAATTGAAACTTGGGAGCTAAATAAGGAAATTCCGTGCCCAAATTGTGAGAAGACGTTTATTCCGTTCGAGGGATACATCGAGGGAAAGTACTATCTCTGTGCATGCGGAGATAAGGGAGAGGTTTTGAGATCTGTGAGGCGGGAAGGAAAAATTCCAAAGGCAGAAATTTACGCTGTAGAGTATTATTGCCCATATTGCAGAGAGAGAGGATACAAAAAAGCCGATGAGTACGACCAGAAACAGTTTTTAGTGTCCAAAGAAGATTTCGAGCAGAGAAAAGGCAAGCTCCTGATACCAAAACAAAAGCTTCCGGACGGTTATAATACAAGACAGGCAAAAAATTTTCAGTACGAATACTTCCATCAAATGTTTAATGAACGCCAACTTCTTTGCCTTTCTATGCTCCTGACGGAGATTCAGAAAATAGAGGACGAAAACATCAGAGAGTTCATGATTCTAACATTTTCAGATTCAATAAACGCCAATAACATGTTTTGTAAGTACAATCAAGGAGCCAGGAAGCTAGAACCATTATTTGGGCATCACGCTTACTGGCCTCCAAATACTCCTGTAGAAAACAATGTTTGGGGAACGAAGTATGGAAGGGGGACTTTCATAAGCTATGTTGATAAAGTTCTACGAGCCAAAAACTACACACTTCACCCTTATGAGACCATATCTAGAAACGGGAATTCAGAGAAAGTCATCGTTGGACATAATTTGAGAGGATGTTTGGGGGAGAGTTTCGATGAAATTTTGAGTGGGAAGGCCAACGCGTTGTTAAAAGCCCAAACATCCGAGGATCTCTCATTTATACTTGACAAATCCATCGATGCAGTCATAACGGATCCCCCATACTACGATAATGTAATGTATTCAGAAATAGCGGACTTCTTTTACGTTTGGCAAAGATTAGCTCTTCAGGATAGGTACAATTGTTATCAAGGGGATTATTCGCCGCGTTCCAGAGAGATCATAAAAAATCCTGTTCAGAATAAAGGTGACGATTTCTTCTTGAGAGGTTTAACCAATGTTTTTAAAGAGTGCAATAGAGTGCTTAAAGATGATGGATTAATGGTTTTCACTTTTCATCATGAAAGGAACAAGGCATGGGCATCTACCCTCAGGGCAATACTTGAAGCCTACGAAGAGGGATGGCCGCGTTTCGTAATTTCAGCGATATACCCTGTTAGGTCTGAGGCGAGGGTTGGTGTACATGGAGGGGGCATCCGGTACGACATAATTATAGTGTGTCAAAAAACATTTGAAGAGCCTGAGAGGATAAGTTGGGAAACACTCAAGGACAGAATTCATGATAGAGCAAGAGAAGTTCTTGAGAGGTTATGGCTCTCTGACAGAGATTTGAGGGATGAAGATATGTTTGTGGTTGCTATGGGTAAATGTCTTGAGCTTTATTCGAAACATTACCCGAATATATTCAAAGATGGCAAACAGGTAAAAGTTGAAGAAGCTGTAAGCAACATAGACGACATAATTGACTCACTTCTTAAGATTAGGGATACCGAGGCACTATCGGGAGTTATTAATGAAATAACAAGAATTTATTGCAGTTACCTTACGGGATTTGACAGCATAAGTTACGATGCGCTCCATAAGAGGCTAAGCAAAGGAGGAATAGAAATAGGCGCATTCATAAAAGAAAAGCTAATAGAAAAAGTAGGAAACAACGTAAAAATTTTGAAACCCCAAGAGAGGAAACTATTTATAGAAGAAAAAATCAGAAAAGGAGAAGATCTCTCAGCAATAGACAAGGTTCACCTCATGTACACAGTCTATTCTGAGGGTAAACCAATATTGAAATACCTGTCAGAGTATGGAGGGGAGGAAGTCAAAAAAGTTTCGGAATTAATGTATAAAAAGACGGGGGACGAGGTTTATGCAAAAATCGCAGGAGTGGCGACCACAATACCCAAAAAGGTAAAGCCTACAACACTTGAAGAATTTATCGGTGAAAATCGATGAAAAACCTACAACTGATGGAAGTGGGATACAACCTCGTAGAGAGAAAAATGATAGGCAAAGAATTCGAAGAAATAAAGGACAAAATAAGCATCCTAGAATTTCTCAGGAGACTGCACAGGCGACAAACCATAAATCAAAGAATTGCAGTAACAGGACTCGAGGAAGCACTTCTGGCAGGAGAAGAAACCGCCAAATACATACGCAAAATTCTCATCGATTCAACAAGCAAATTGCGAAACCACATCATACAATTTCCAATAAATGGAGAACTCATTCTCAATAGAGAACCGAAAATAAGATACAAAGCCAAAGAGGCCAGCCTAGCACCTATCTTTGGAAATAGAATAAAACTAAAAACCGTGGGTTTCTTCCACTCCCCACCTAACATATAGTACAAGTACACGAACCCCTCCAATCTGGACGCTCCAAACACTTATGGGAAGCCCCCATACGCGTCATGAAGATAACCTGTTACCCAAAATATGTAGCCTCACACTCAACATCCTTAAATCATCAACCAAAGCGTTCAATTTCCGCAAAATTTTGAAGAGCGTCTGAAAGATGGCAAAGGCGTAATGGTTACACCTAGTTTTAAGGCGTAGCTTCTAGCCTGTTTCACAGCACTCGCAACGGGTGGATCTGGTCTATTATAAACCCTCTTAGATAATTAGAAAAGGTTGAATAACGCCACCAAATTTAGATACAAAAACTGTTAGATCCGCCTTTTCGTCTTCAACTGGGAATTCAGAAATGACTTCCCTAAACTCACACCTAGAACCTGTATAAGTCAAAATACCTGTTGGCATACCAGCGTAATTTAACGCGCCGCGTAGTAAACGATAAAGCTCATACGCTATGCCGGCTTCTTTGCTTTTTCGATTTGTTCCTCAAAACTAACTCATAATAAATCCCTTTTCACTCTGATATACAAAGCCTGCCGTTAAGTTATGAGTCTACCGAGTGAAGTGAGTACATCCATCCCGAGCATATGATGTTTCCGTTCACTATAGACTTTCCAGTTAACCTTGTGGGTCTGGGGGTGTCTGGGGTTTGGGCTTTTCTGTTATCGTTTAGGGGTTTTGGGGGTGTTCCAGGTGTTTCTTGATGGCTAGGTTTTCAGTTCAGGTGTTGACGCTGTATGTGGGGGTTGGGCTGGTTGGGCGGTTGGTTATGGGGGTTTCAATGGTGCTTTGGTGGCTTGCCTTGGGTTGGTTTGTGGGGCTTGCTTCGCAGCTCCTGTCAACTTTTTCGGCAATGTTTGTGATTCTTCATTATTGGTACAGTGAGCGCCAGCTGGTTTTCACCCTTGCTTTTAACTTTCAGCAGTTTCATATAAATCCCAGAAAAATAAGCAGTACATCGGATATGAGAGTTAGATCTGCGAAAATTGGGTTTTAAACTGTTTCCCTTTTTGTTTGGTTATTCCTATTTTTTAGAGTTTTATCTTTTGGCGGAATATACCCTATATTTTTCAAAACTGGTACAATGTTTTTCTGAAATACATGTTTATTCTTATTGCCAATTTCTCTTATATTTATACTTTTAGTACTTTGTTCTTCCGCTGGAGGGCGAAATTCGTATAGCTGGTTGATGGCCGGGGCGCTTCGTGTGCTTTAAGTTTCTTACTCTTAATTCTGGCTTTTTACAAATTTATTTTCGGAGTTTTTAAGCTCTTTTTCGGCCTGCTTTTTTGGATTTTGTTCCTCGGTGTCTATGCCCTCCTTTGAGGAGTCTTGTATACAGAAAATGAGAGAGTTGGGTTATTTTATGTTTAGGCGCTTTCTATATTCTTCGCCGGTTGCTGGTCTTCTGCCTAGGGCTTCCGCTATTTTTGTGGTTATTTTTATGCTGTCTAGGTTGTTTTTCAGTATGTCTTCTTTGTGGGGATACTTGTATATTGTGTCTTCCATTCCCACTCTTACATTGTGTCCCAGCATTATGGCTAGGGCGGTTATGTAGCTTGACGCTCTTCCCGAGGAGCACACTGTTATGAAGGGATTACCTGTGGGATCCACTTCTCTGATTCTTCTTTCGAAAAATAGGAGGGCTTCTGTCATCGCCGTAGGATTGGTCATGGGCATGGCTCCTGGAATGGCTGGAACTATTATCCACTCAAAGGGCGATTCAATTATTTTTGGTTTGATGAGCCATCGGTACGCGTTGTCAATGTCTCCGGGGTTATAAACCGCTACTTGAGGCTTTACCCCGTGTTCCTGGAAATACTTTGTGGCGGCTTGGATGAATGGTGGTGGATTCGCAAATAATGCATCTCCAACAAACATTCCGCAGGTATTAACCGGTGAGACTTCGTAGAGCTTCGCCTTGATGGGATACATTAATTCTTCGAAGTTTGTTCCGAAGAGTGCTTCTCCACCGATGACGATCTTTTTACCATACTTTTTCCTCAGCGGGTCTATGACGTCGTGGATGGGTTTCCTCTCAGTAGTGTACAGTCCAGTTGCTGGATCCCGCGTGTGGATGTGGAGTGCTGTTGCTCCCGCTTCAACGGCTGCCATTGACTCTTTTAATATCTCATCTGTACTGTAGGGTTGATTCGGGTTTCCAGACCTATCAATTATGACTCCTGTGGGCGCGGCGGTGATTACAACCTCCTCCGGAATGTCCCATTTAGTTTGATACTTTAGGTCCATAATGGGCAAAGCGTATGGTTGAGCAATAACCAATGGAATTTCTTCTTTACTCACAACTCGACCTCCTCTCAAATATTTTTGGTTGTTTTTTAGACCTCCTTTAAAAATTTCAAATATTGTACATAAACATTTAATTTTTATTCAAATAATCTTTTTGACTGGCTTTGTTTCCCTAAGGAGGGTTTTAGAATTCAAACTGGGAGGCTTGCTCCAAAATTTTTAAGATCGTGGAAACATTTAAGCTCATGTGACGGCTTCGAATAACCTTTTTGGGTAATGTCTGCTGCTAATTGCTTCCCTGCCTTTCTATTTTTAACTGGTTTTACACCTTTTTGTTTGGTTGATCCTATTTTAGGAGTTTTTTTGTTTTTTAGAGTTAGGGACTGGATGTCTTTTTGGTTTTTAGCTAAATGTTTATTTGTTTTTCCGTATATTTTATGAGACTTGTCCAAATAAGGGTGATTTTATAAACTTGTTGGGGGTAGTTTTTCTCATGTGTTTTAATGGTTTTGATTTCCGGGGTTTCGTTTTGGGTTTGGGTGTTTTTCGCCGGGGCAAGGTTCCCGTGGAGCTCAAGGTTCTGGGCGTGGTTAACTATATCTTCATGAGCAGCTTCCGCAGAACCGCCAAGGTACTCCCCCTTTTTAAAAAATCAGCAAGAGCGCCGTGCACTACTGGGTAGCCCGGTTCAAGGAGAAGGTGAAAATAGGGGTGGAGCCCAAGGTCCGGGGAACCGTTGCCATAGACGAAACCGTGATCAAGATCAACGGGAAACGCTTCTACCAAGCCGCCCTCGACTTAGAGAGAAACGAGGTGGTCTGGATGCGGGTCTACCCCGCCCGGAACTATCTCACCACCAGGGATTTCTTAAAGAACGTGCTGAAATACTGTGAGAACAAGCCCCGGTTCCTTGTGGATCGGGGACCCTGGTACAACGACGTCTTCCGGGACCTCAAGTTGAGCTACGCCCACGAGACCTTCGGCGAGAGGAGCAAGGTGGAGGCGGTTTTCTCCTCCTACAAGCAGCAGGGTCTACTTCAACAACTTCAACCTTCAGAGCGGAGCCGAAGAAAGGAGACCCCGCACAGTGGTCAAAGAGAGCCCTACAACTGGCAAACCTATTCGCAGTAACCTTCATGCTATACTACAACCAACTAAGATAACGCTTATTTGGACAGGTCTTAGCAGACACAACCAAAATTTTACAAATCTAAATCCAAGAAATCCTAGGGCAAATATATATCTCCATATAATT
>Ga0185342_1000770_pt1 | contig 14988 bp, 10 predicted proteins | sample ConPoolayeEmetaG_FD_128045 | JGI IMG/M metagenome (GOLD analysis project Ga0185342, IMG submission 128045) | Hot spring microbial mat communities from California, USA to study Microbial Dark Matter (Phase II) - Cone Pool mat layer E metaG... ...
CGGGCCGCCGGCGAGCGATTCCGCGACCTCCTCCACTTTTTCGCGGGAAACCAGCCCTTGGCCCACGAGCACATCCCCGATGCGCTGGGGGCTGCTTAGGGCAGCCTCCACTTCCTCGCGGGCGACCACACCTTGCGAAACGAGCACGTCTCCGAGGCGCGGCTTTCGAGTCGGCGGCGCGGCGGCGCGCTGCACCTGTTCCAAGAGCCGGACGAGTTCGGCGCTATGCTGCTCGAAACGGGCTTGCGCGTCCTTGTCCCACGCTGCGTTGTCTGCCAGCAGCGGCTCCAGGAGATTCAAAATCTCGTTGCACGGATGCGCAAACTCGTGCAGCTCCATGTATTCTGAGGCGCCAAGCAGAGACTTGACGGCACGCCGCCACGCAGACGCGATGGCGTCTGTGCGTTCACCCTCCGCCCATTTGCGGCCGCACGTGAGAATGCTCTCAACATGTTGGCTCGCCGACCGCGCGAAAACCCCTAGTTGACGCTGGGCACTGGTGTCCTCGTCCGGCGCGCTGTCGGTCATTTCCGTGATCGTCAGATCGCTGTCTTCCTCGACGAAGACGAAGACCTCTCGAATGGCGTCTCGGCCGCGTGTAGTCCGCAACACGATGTCCCAGTAGAGAAAACACTGTTCCGGTTGCAGATCCGGCAAAACCGGAACGTCCTCGGTGCGAGCCACGATCTCGCATTCGCCGAGTCCGCGAAGTTCGTCCAGGAGCATAGCCGGATCGGTGCCGGAGGCGAAAATCGCTGCGTGCGGAGCAAAGCGGATGTGATAAGCAGTCGGGCTGGCGTTTGGCGCAACGTCTCGCGCCGCCGGCTCGGCGCGGTGTGATTCGCCGCCGCCGGCCGCAGAATCAGGCAGATACGCCTTGATCGCGTCCAGGATTCGTTGGCCTGGCGCGCTCTCCGGAGTTGTCCCGGTGGCCACCGCCGACACGAGGTTGGCAATGTGGTCACGGGATTGCAGGACGAGGTCGATCACGTCCTGTGTGACGCCGATCTTACCATTGCGGATCCGGTCCAGGAGCGTTTCGACGTGGTGCGTGAATTCCGCCACCGGTTTGCAGCCGACGATGGCGCTGGACCCTTTGATCGTGTGCATGGCGCGAAAGATCCGGCCGACAATCTCCATGTCATCGGGCGCCGCCTCTAGTGCCAAGAGAGCTTCTTCTGTGTCCGCAAGCAGTTCGGCGGCCTCCTCGACGAAGGCGACCACGAATCTGTCTTCCGGCTTGCTCATGGCCCGTTCCTTTTGCTAGCGCATCACCTTTCTGACGACCGCGAGCAACTGGTCGGCGGTGAACGGCTTAACGATCCAACCTGTGGCGCCGGCCTGCTTGCCTTCTTGCTTCTTTGACTCTTGCGATTCCGTAGTCAGCATGATTATGGGCAAGAACTTCGTTGCGGGCGAAGCGCGCAGGGCGCGAATCAGGCCAATGCCGTCGAGCCTGGGCATGTTCAGGTCGGCCAGCAGCAGTTGGACCGGTCTCGCCTTCAGCTTGTCGAGGGCATCCTGGCCGTCAACTGCCTCCACGACGTCATATCCGGCCGCCTTCAGCGTGAAGCTGACCATCTGGCGGATCGTTGCGGAGTCGTCCACCGTCATGATTACTTTTGACACCTCAGTGCTCCTCGCACAGACCCAGTTCCACGCGCGCGTCGAGACCGGCCCGGTCGGCCGCCAGGCGTATGGCGCGGGAATGGCCGAAAAGACTCAGTTGGGCGTCCCTCGCCAGCGCCATCTTGTGTGCCGCGCACAGCAGTTGGAGGCCCGCCGTGTCGCAATCGGTGACCTGCGACAGGTCGATGACCACCCGGCTTTTCGAAGTCAGGCACGCCAGTAGCTCGCTGTGCAGCGCGGCAACCTCGCACACAGTGAACTCACCGGTTAACTCAAACGTGGTCTGTTCATTCTCGTCGCGTCGCTGAAACGGCATTTTGCGGATCCTCGCGGTCAGAATAGCTCCACGTTGTCGCCAAACTCGCCTCCGTTACTCGCGCTTGCAGAAGCGTCGGTTGTCACAGCGGCGGGCGTCGCTACCGGCGCGGGCGCCGCCCAATCGACATTGGCCAGCGCCGCTTCGTGCACGCGACGTTCGATCAGCATGGTATAACGCTCGGAGCCCGTCGGCGCAGCGCAGGCAACGGCGACCCGCGCGACGCTCTGGCCATCGGGCGGGACCAGTCGGCCGAGTACCTGGGTCAGGTAGTTCTCGACATCCTTAAGCAACGGGAGCATCATTTCATCAAACTGTACCGCTGCGGAGGCGCGGTTAACGTCTTCGCGTAGCTGGTTCAGCCCTTTCAGTAGCTGCTGCGTGTTGTCGTCCGCCGCGTCGCGCAAGGCGTGGATGGCATCCACCAAGGACACGGCTCTGGCCGAAAGTTGGCTACCCTCGGTGTCCGCGTTCTTGAGGCGGTGGGTCAGCAAGTCCCGGAGCGTATCCACGTCGCCCCCCACGCGGCCCATTTCGGTGAGCATTTCCTGAGCGTCCGCGCCCGCCCTACGCGAGAGGACGCCCATTTCACGGCTGATCACATTGGTCGTCCAACCCGCTGGGCCCGCGCGGATGGACTTGATTTGGGCGTTAAGGGCTAGGCGTCGCAGGTCGGTGGCCGCCTGCCGCGTAACATCGGCCTGTTTTGTTATCAAAGTCGTGAATTCGGTCAATGTCGCCAACGTCGTCGCGGCGCTCGTCCCGGCGCGGGCGGCCTGCCGAACGGAGTTTATCGTGGCCTCTAATGCGGCCCCCAACTCGGCAATGGCCGTCGCCTGTTGGGCGGTGGGGGCCGACCAGCGCCTGATCATGCCGCCCTGAGCGGCCAGCGTGTCGGAGAGCTTGCGCAAGCTGGCCCGCATCTGGTTCGCCACCCGCGCCACTTGCCCGGCAACACTCCGCAATTGCTCGCGCTGAACGTGCACCGTGCTGAGCACGAGCGTGGCCCGCCCTGCCGGCGCGTGCGGCACCGGGAAGGTCGGCCCCACATCGTCGGCGACTTGCGCTAGTGCCGCCGCAACGTGCTCCAGCTGTTGACGAGCAATGTCGTGAAATTGCAGAGCCGTGATCAACTCGTTTACCTGCGCATGTACGGCACCGAGGTGACGAGATGTCTCGGCCGCGGCGTGCTCTCGTGCGCGGAGCAGCGCATCCAGCTTGTCCAGCGCGGCTTCGGCCATCGACTGGGCACCCTGGCGCTGTCGCCGCAGTTCATGCAGGTCCTGAACCACGCGCGCGCTCGCCGCATCGCACGTGCCTGCGGCGCGCTGCGCATCGTCCTGTAGCTCGGTCATGTTGGTGCGCATGCACTGCGAAACTTGTAGGGCCTGGCTGGCCACCTCGGCGAATTCAACGGCCGCCTCCGGGTCCGGGGCGCTCACGATCCGCAGATACCCGCCCAGGGCCCGCAAGCTAGACACGTGGCGGGAGAAGCCAGCGGCCAGTTCGCCCAACCGTTGGAAGCGCTCCGACATGACGAGCCACGCGGCGCTTGCTTTATCCAGGGCTTCGTCGCAGTCCGCCGAGACCCTGCCGGCCGCCACCAGCAGCCGCCGCGCGTTGGCAACCGGGCTTTCGCTGTCCTGCCCGGACACGCCACTCAGCAGGGATTCGGAGCGCGTGAATATGTGTGCGGCCCCTTGTGCCAGTTCTTGCAGGGCGCCGCCGACCGTGAGAAAACCCGCTTCCGTGTCGCGTGTCAGGGCAAGCAAATTGCTCGCGTGCTGCCGCAAATCAGTTGAAAGCTGGCAGCAGGCCTCTACCTGGTAGCGCGACCGCCATGCGCGCCGCGCGCCTTCCCACAAACCGAGTACCGGCGCCAGGCAGCGTGCCAGGCCGCACGGATTGTGAAACACATCAAGCAACCCCAGAACTCCGAGGAGCCCGGTCTCCCGTTGATGGGGTTTTCGACGAAACCGCCTGCGCCCCAGTCGTTCCCAGCAGCATGTGGACGTTCGCAATCAAGTCCGCGGGCCGAGTCGGCTTGACGACATATACGTTGGCTCCGGCCTCGAACCCGCGGCTCTTGTCCGTCGCCTCCGACTCTGTGGACACGATGATCACCGGCGTGTCGGTATAAGCCTTCGTTGCGCGGAGACGGCGTATTAGTTCGTAGCCGTCCATCTGCGGCATGTTGATGTCGGTGATTACCACGTCGAAGGAGTCGCACAACAGCTTTTCGAACGCATCGCTGCCGTTTTCTGCCTCGCGCACGTCAAAGCCAGCGCTGCGCAGCATAAAGGCATGCAGCTCGCGTGCCATGCGGGAATCATCGACCACGAGGACCTTCGCACCCATGATGTCACTCCGATGCGGCCGGCCGCGCACCTTGCGCGGTAGATGCGTCCAGCGCCGCCAGCGCCGCGCAGGCGGCCGCGCTAATCTCTGGATCCGCGCAGCCGGTCAGTTCCGTCAGTACGTCGCGGGCGCGTTCGTCTGCCAGAGCTTCCAATGCCTCGACCGCGCCAAGCACGACAAGTGGGTCGTTCGACGCGTGCGACAAACACTCGATCAGGACTTCGGCGGCCCCCACGGATCCGAAACGCCCCAGGGCGCGGGCGCACGTGTACTGCACCCTGGGGTTCGGGTCGTTGCGAAACAGTTCAGTCACCTCCGGCGCCCACGTGTCCAGCTTCCTGTCCGACAACAACGCGACCATCGCACCTCGCACACGCGAGTCGGCGTGTTGCAGCGCTTTCCGGATTTCGCCGGCATTCAGCTCAATGCCATGGCTCATAAACGCCCGTATGGCCGCGGCGCACACGGCCGCGGCCGAGTCAGCGAGCGCGATTCGCAGAAGAGCTTCCACGCGCGCGTTTGCCCGTGCGGCAGCCAGTCCGGCCACCGCCAGCATCCGCGCACCTTCGTCCGCATCGTTCAGCAGCGTTTGCAGCACACTAAAGGCGGCCTCGTTCCCGATGGTCCCCAGCGCCCGCGCCGCCGCTTCGCGGACGTCGGGGTATTCATCCTTCAGCAGCGGGCTCAGCAGGAGAACCGCGTCCGCACGCTGTCGAGGACCAAAAGTCGCCGCCAGCCAGGCGTTCGCCGCACGGATTTCGGGCTGCGCATCCGTTGGCCGGGCACTGATCACCGCTTCTGCTACGCCTGCCAATAGGGTGCCGAGCCCGCGCGCCGCGTGTGCACGCGTGTGCCCATCCGAGTCGGACAGCGCCCGCGCCAGCAACAGCGGGGCCCGCTCAGAGTCGATAGACGCGAGTGAACGGGCGACGACGCGCCGCACAATCGGCTGTTCGTGCGCGCTGTAGCTCGCCACTACGTCGAACGCGGCCGGCTGGCCCAGTCGTCCAAGCACATCGATCAGCTCGCACGCCGCCTCCGGCGAAATCGCCGATTCGTGGAGCACTTCGAGAATGGGCGCGACATCGCGCGGCTTTATCGAAAGGATGGCCTGGGTTGCCAAATGGCGGAGTTCGGCGTGATCCCGGTTTTCCGGCGCCGCGAGAGCGTGCGCCAGAGCCGCCAGCGAATCGGGGTGCCCGATTTTGGCGAGCAGGGCCAGCGCGCTGCGCCGCACCTGCGGCTCGGGGTTGCGTAGGAGCGCCAACAGCGGTTTGAGCGGGATTTGTCGGCGGAGCGCGACCCCCACTTGCGGATTTACGCGCGAGAGAATCTGTTCCAGCGCGCCGAGCGCCGCCTCGACCACCGCCGCGTTTTCATGCTCGAGCATATGCAGCACGTATTGCAGGCTGCTTTCGTCGCCCACTTCCCCCAGCGAGCGCAATGCGGCATAGACGACCATGACGTCAGAATCACCGATCAGTTCGACCAACGCCCGACCGGCCTCTGCACCACCGATCTGGCCGAGGCTGCGCGCCACGGTGCAGCGGAGCCAACTGTTGGCCTGCATTACGCTCACCATTTTTGGTATTGCGGGCCGGTAGCGGATCTGTCCGAGCGCCTCGGCGGCCGCGGCCGCGACGTTCACGTTGACGTCGTCGAGCGCACGGATCAGCGCCTCGCCCGCCGCAGGGCTGCCGATCAGCCCGAGGGTATCGACCGCAAATTTGCGGACATCCTGGTCATCGTCGCGCACCAATTGGGTCAAGTGCGTGACCGCAGGCTCGCCGATGTTGCGGAGAACCACGCAGGCCGCATTTCGGACGTAAACCTCTTCGCTGCGTAGCGCAGGCAATACCGCCCGGATCACGGCCGCCCCGCCAATCGTCGACAGCGCGTCGATCGCGGCTTCCCGCACCGCGGCGGATGGATCCTCCAGCGCGTCGACGAGCGCGGGCACGGCCCGCGCGTCTTGCATCGTCCCGAGGTCCTCAGCGGCCATGCGACGATCCGATTCGTCATCACTGCGTAAATGGGACACGAGCACCGCTACTTGGTCGTGCACAGCTCACCTCCCTCCGCCAAGCGGCTCTTAAACCCGTCAGAGGTTGGTTCCTTGCCAGCCGGCCGCCGGTAAGTGATTGTGTCTCCGAGCCGCACCATTTCAAAAGCGGCGCTGATCCGGCCCACAGATTCCGAGTGTCCGAGGAAAATGAACCCGCCGGGCGCCAGCGCGTCGTAAAAGCTGCTGAGCACCTGCTTGCGCGACGCGTCGTCAAAGTAGATCAGCACGTTGCGGCAGAAGATGAAGTCCATCATACTGACCTTGCGCATGCTGGGACGGTCGACTAGGTTCAAGTGGACAAAGGTCACCATCTGCTTGATGTCATCGTTAACGTGGTACTCTCCGAGGTGCAATTTGAAGTACCGATGCAGATACTCGGCCGGAACGTCTTGCACCGCCCGCGCGGAGTAGGCGCCGCGCCGTGCGGTCTCGAGCACCTGCGTGTCGATGTCGCTCGCCAGTAGATGGATTTTCCAGCGGGGAAAATCGTCGAGGCAGGCGCGCAGGATGATCGCCAACGTGTAGGCCTCGTCACCGGTGGAACAGCCAGCGCTCCAGAGTCTCAGGCTGTAGTCGTTTGCAGCGCGCCGCGCGTCGGCGATTTGCGGCAGAGCTTCGTTTGCGAAGCACCTCAATTGAGGAAACTCGCGAAAGAAGTAGGTCTCGTTTGTCGTCAGGCACTCCACGAAACGTTGGAACTCCTCACCGGCAGGATCGTGGTAGCGCAAGTAGCGGTAGTAATCTCGGGCGGTCTCGCAGCCTACGGCGGTCATGCGCCGCGCGGCGCGGGCCTGCACGAATGCTAGCTTGCAATCCTCGAATCGCAGGCCCGTACGCTCGTACACCATGGTGCGCAAAAGCTCGAACTCGGCTTGTTGCAATTGCACGCGGCGCTCCTATGCGCGGGCGGCGCGCTCGAGGGCCGGCTGTGGAAGTAGAGACGCGATCTTGTCCGCAATGTCGTAGCAGGGTAGAACGTATTCGGCCCCGCCGCGCGCGATCGCCTGCGCCGGCATGCCGAACACCACGCAGGTGCTTTCCGCCTCGGCGATGGTGTGGCCGCCAGCCTGCCGGATCTTGACCATTCCGTCGGCGCCATCGTCGCCCATACCAGTCAAAAGCACGCCGATCGTGTTCGCCCCGAAAACGTCGACCGCCGAGTTCATCATCACGTCCACCGACGGGATGTGGGGCACATCTGCCGGCGTGCCGGTGTAGCGCACCAGCGCCCCGTTCCCCAAGGCGCGCCGGGCGAAGACCATGTGCTTGCCGCCCCGTGCGAGATAGCCATGACCGCGCAGGAGGATCTCGCCCGGCTCGGCTTCTTTCACGGGAATGCCGCCCGCCTTGTGAATGCGTTCGGCGAATGCCTTGGTGAAGGCCTCCGGCATGTGCTGGACCATGACGACGGCCGCGTTCAGGTTCTTCGGCAAATACGGCACCACTTCCAAGAGCGTCTTCGGGCCACCGGTGGACACACCGATCGCAACCACCCACGTCGCAGCCCGGTCGTCGCTCGGTTCCTTCTCGAAGGACACCGCGCCCGGCGCCGTCTGCGCCGCCGTTGCCGGAGATGATTTGGTCCTGCGACGCAGCCGTCGGCCGGGCTTGGCCCGCGCGGCCTGTTTGACCTTCTCGATAATTTCCCGAGATTGCTTCTCAATGTCGATCGAAATCGTGCCGGAAAGCTTGCCGATGTAGTCCACCGCGCCCAGCTCAATGCACTCGAACGTAGTCAGGGCCCCTTCCTGCGTAAGGGAGCTGATCATGACCACGGGCCGCGGCGATTCCATCATGATTATTTGCAGCGCAGAGATCCCGTCCAGCACGGGCATGTTGATATCCAGGGCCACGACATCGGGTTCGTGCTTTCTTACCAGCTCCACGGCATCTTGTCCGTTGCGTGCCGCAGCGACCACACAAATCTCCGGATCACTTTCCAAAATCTCCGTGATTTTTTTGCGCATCAGCGCCGAATCGTCCGCAATGACGACCCGAATGGACCGGTCCATGTTTACTCACCTCATCGGTGTGACCGCGGACACTGCGCCGCGCGTTGTCACATACTTCGATAGTGCTCGCCACGGGTCTGCAATATGACTGTGCCCGTGCCCAGGTCCAGCATCATGCAGCGCGGGTGGTTTCCGAGCAGGTCCTCAGCCACAATACGAATCAGCTCATTGCGCAACACGTCTCGCACGCACTCGACGTTTCGGGCGCCGATATCCATTGCTGGCGTAACTTCGAAGCCGAACATGTTTCCGCCGCCGGCCAGCTTGGCGACCATGAACATCCGAACCGCACCCAGCGCTTCCAACGCGTGCACCATCGCCGGAATCGCCACGTCGGCGTGCGCCGCTGGTTTGAAACCTCTGCCGCCTTTATCGGGCAGCACGATGTGCGCCAGTCCACCCACCTGGGTGTAGGCGTCGTAGATGGCGACGCCTACGCACGAGCCCAGGTTGGAAGTTCGGATGGCACCTGGGGCAATGCCCACCGCGTACTCGCCCATAGGAACGACGATGACGTTCGCGGTCACCACGCTTACTCGCTTGCGGTAACGGGGCTTCTGGCGTGTCGACGTGTGCGACGAAAGCGGCGGGTCCGATGCCCGGCCCGCCACTCGTTGACCCACGCCTGACTCCAGCCGTTGCCCATTGCCGCTGCGCTAATTTAGCGCATTGGACTCGCTGCAATCGTCGGTGCCGGCGGTCTCTTCAGCGAGGCGGCTCAGTGAACCGACTTCCTCGTCGCTGAGCAACTTGTCCGCGCGGAGCAGGAGGAGCATCCGTTCGCCCTGATTGATCTTGCCCACGCCTTCGACAAACTCCTGGCCGCAGCCCGCGGCCACGATAGCCGGAGCCGGCTCGATGTTACTCTTGGGCAGCCGCATGACCTCCGAAACCGAGTCCACGATGATCCCGGTCTTCTTGCCGCGGATGTCCACGACCACGACCCGGGTAGCGTCGTTGTACTCGGCGGTCGGCAGGTCAAAACGCCGCCGGAGGTCTATGACCGGCAATACGTTGCCGCGCAGGTTGACCACGCCCTCGACGAATGACGGGGCATGCGGCACTTTCGTGACCTTTCCGAGACGCACGATCTCCTGCACGTTCATGATGTCGAAGGCGAACTCTTCCGCGGCGACCTTGAAGCCTACGAGTTGCCGCTCGTCACCCTCGGTGGTAGTGCTCATCCGCGTTGCCCCTTCATTCGCCGAGGCCTGCTCGCCCTCCTGCTCGGCCCCGGAGACAACCTGCAATTCGGTCTCCGTGACCAGCTTTTGGACGTCCAGCAACATGATGAGTCGCTTACCGTCATCCAGCTTCGCCACGCCCCGAATCTGGTCCTTCGTCGCGCCGTGCCCGGAGACGACCTCCGGCGTGGGCTCGACCGATGTCTTCGGCACTTGGAGGACTTCATTGACCGCGTCAATGCGGACCGCCAGCGCGGTGCGCCCGATGCTCACGACCAGGCAGCGCTCGTCCTCACGACTCGTGATGCCCGTCGTGAGCTTCTTGAGCACCCCGGAAAGCTCGGCGAACGCCGGCTGGACGTGCTCGGCGACGTACGCCGCCGCACCCCGCAGGTCACCGGCCTTAATGCACGACAAGACCGGCTTAGCCAAAGCGTGAAACCGCTCGTGCGATTCACGGAGCGGCTTCAGCAGGTCTGCGATCACCCGGTCCGTCGTACTGAATGAACGGAGCCAGCGGCCGAACTCGCACTGCTGGGGATCCAACTCTCCTGTGAATGGTTTGTTGTCCGCACTTGCGGCCTGGAGATCGCTGAGCCATTGCTCATGCACCTGTAACATCGCACGCAATTGTGCCAGCAGCGCGTCGGTCTCGTCTTTTAAAGTGCGGATGCCAAATTTCGTACGCAAGTCCATAACCGGCAGAACGCGGTTTCGCAGGCTCGTGACGCCTTCGAGACCCGGCGGCGCGTGCGGTACCTTCGTGATCTCCGGCACGCGGATGATCTCCTGCACGTCCATGATCGAGATGCCATATTCTTCGTTCGCCACCCGGAACGTTACGAGCTGCTCATTGTCGTCCTCGATGGCCCGGTTGGACGTCTCGCGGCCGTGCGCCGCCACCCCGCCCCGCGCCTCGCTTTCTCCACGCGCGACGAAATCGCCTAGGTCCAGCACGCGATTGTGATCGAGCAGCATGACGAGGCGCTTGCCGTCGTCCAGCTTCACGATCCCTTTCAGGAACTTGCTGTCCACGCCATGCACCGCCGGCGGCGTTTTTTCCACGTCGCTTCTCTTGATGTGCATGACTTCGCGCACCGCGTCCACGATCAGGCCGGTCGGCGAGCCGTTCAGCTCGACCACGATCACCCGTCCATTGTCCTTGTTGTCGTTGGCCGTCATGCCAAATCGCCGGCGCGAGTTGATGATCGGCAGGACATTGCCACGCAGGTTGGCAACCCCGGTTACGTACGCCGGCGCCTTGGGCACGGGCGTGATCTTCGGCAGCCGCACAATCTCTTGCACGGCGTTGATGTCCAGGCCGAACTCCACGTCGTCGAGGATGCAGGTCACGAGCTCCTGCTCGTCGCTGCCCTTGGCGGTGGCCACCGCCTGGGTTGTGCCCTGTTCTTCTGCCATGGGAGGCTATCTCCTTGCAGCGGCCGGACTCTAAGCCAGCCGGAATCTTCGCTTGCAGACCTGACAACTCATGATCCGCCTTTAGTTTTGCAGCTCATCGGCCAGCGCGGAGATTTCCTCGACGGCTTTGGCCAGTTCCTGCATGCCCTTGGCGCCTTGTTGTGCGGCCGCGCTGGCCTCATTCGCTGCCGTACTCGCAATCTGCGCCGCCTCCGCGATCTGCTGTACGCTGCGGGCCGCCTCCGCGATGGCGGTCACGGCCTTGTGCTGGCTCTCCTCAACTTCCTTGACGCTGGTTTGCACTTCGGTCACGTCCCTGGCGATCTGCTCCAGCGCGGCGGTCGACTTCTTGGCCTTTTCGACCTCGCCGGCCGCGGCGCGCCCCGACTTCTCGATGTCGGTGGCCACAGCGAGGATTTGCTGTTGGATATTCCGCACCAGGGTCTTGATCCTGTCCGCGTTCTGGCTCGATTCGCCGGCCAGGTTACGAACGTCGGCCGCGACGACCGCGAACCCGCGCCCGTACTCGCCGGCCCGCGCCGCTTCGATGCTGCCATTCACGGCCAGCATGTTGGTCTGGATCGTAACGTTCACGATCGCATCCACGATCTTGTCGATCTGGCGGGTGCGCTCTTCCAGTACCTTGATATTGGCCGACGACTTCACCGATTCCTGGGCCGCGGTGCGGATACCGAGGATCATTGCGTCGACATTCTGCTTGTTCTCCGCCAAAAGCTTCGCGAACGCGTCACATTTCTGGACGAGCGCCTCGGCCCGAGCCTGCATACCCTTGCTGGCCTCTTCGATTTGCTTGGCCGCCGCGCTGGATTCCTGCGTGGCGCTGGCCTGTTGCTCGGCGCCCTTGGCGATCTGCTGAATCGCGCCCATGATCTGCTGGGCGGCGCTGTTGCACTCCTGAATCGTGGCTGAAAGTTCCTCGGCGGCGCTGGCCAGCTCCTGGCTGGACTTGTCGCTAACCGTCGAATTCTTGAGCGCCTCCGCCATTGCGCTCAGATCTTGCGCGCCCTTATCCATTTCCTGGAGCGCTTTCCGCTGTTCCCGCGTGCTCTTGGAGGCTTCTTCGGCCGCGGACGCCGCCTCTTCGGCCGCCGCCGCAATCTGCTGGGCACCTTTTTGGAACTGCTGGGCACCGGCGCTCGCCTGCTGGGCGTTGTTATTGATCTCCGCGCAGGCCCTTTGCACCTCACTGGTGTCCGCCTCCATCGTCTTCAGGTCCGCAGTGATCTTCTTGGCCTTCTCCACCTCCTCGGCGGCAGCTTTCCCCGCTTTTTCGACGTCTTCGGTTACCTGGCGGACGTCAGCTTGAATCTTCTCGACCAGCTCGCGAATCTCGCGGGCCGATTTCTCGGAGGTCTCGGCCAGATTACGCACCTCGTCGGCGACGACGGCAAATCCTTTGCCATGTTGCCCGGCGCGGGCGGCCTCGATCGCCGCGTTGAGCGCCAGCAGGTTCGTCTGGTCGGCGATGCGCACCACCGCCTGGACGATGTTGCCAATCTCTTCGCTCTGCTTTTCGAGTTCCGCAACCAGTTTGGCAGACTCCATGTTCGCCTTGGCGGATGCCGCGACCCCTTCAATGAGCAGCTCTATATCTTTGCTCGTGTCGCGAATCAGTGTTTGAATCGCGTTGACCTTGTCAAGTGACGTCTTCGCGTTCTGGTTGGCCTGCTCCGACGCTGCGGCGACGGCCTCGATGTTCTGGAGACTGGCCTGCGAAGTGCGCGCCGCCTCCTGAGCAGCCGTGGCAATGCGTTCCATCGCGGCGTCGAGCTGTTTGATCGCCGCCGCGGCCTCGCCAACGCCGCTGGCCAGTTCCTGCGTCGCCGTCGCGATGCGCTCGGCGGCCTGCTGCTGCTTGGCGGCCGTGCGGGCCTGGGCACGCTGCTGGGCGCGCTGGCGCGCTTCCTCGCGCTGCTTGGACACTTCTTCCATGGACCACTCAGGCCGGGTAAGAGTCGAAACCGGTTTGTCAGCTTCCGCGAGTCGAGCCATCACCTGTCTCCTTGGAACGTGCACGTTTGCGCAAAGAGTTTGTTGGTCGCCGGCAGTAAGCCGACGTTTCCGCTTAGTAATGATGCGACGGTCCTTGCGGGGCGCGGCCGATAACCATTCCGTCTGGCCGTCAACCCGTCGTCGTCGACCACACATGCGCGCATATCGGCAAACACTCAAGCAACTTTAGGAACCGGGTTTTCTCTTCTGTTTCTCCCCCAAGCGGGTCTGCTCCAAGGGCTGCGACTTTGTGTCGGGAACATGTTTCGCCTACCGGCCGTGGCGCGGGCTGCACCGCTCCAGCCGGCACAACTTCGCTTCGGGAGCCCTCCCATCGCGCCCCGGCCGTACTTCGAGCGGACGCGGCGCGCCAGACGCCGCGGGCCGAAGCCTCGCACTGGCATTGGACTCCGGCCGAGCCGAAAACGATTGTAGAGCACTCTGCCACGTGAATTCCTGTCGTCAGTGGTTTTCCTGTCCTGGACGCCTCAGCTCCCAGCGACGTGGTCGTCGAGGCGATTCTCGCAGTCGTCCCCGAGCTGGTGTTGGCGGGCATCGAGTTCGTCTGGGTCCGCGCGGCCCCCGATTCACGCGCACCAGAACAGGTGGTGGTGTCTTTTGTAAGCGTCCGCCCCAGTACAGGTCGTTAGCGCCCTGAGAGGCTACCCAGGGCGCAGTAATCGTCGCGGGGCTGATCAGGCAGGTTGGTTTGTGGTTGGGAGCAGTTCGGCCATGGGGCCGGCGGGGTGAGCAGCGACGCGGGTGGGCACATCACGCACATAGGTGAACGGCTCGACTTTGTGGCGCTGGCAGGTCGCGATGAGGCTGAAAAGGAGCGCGGCGGTGTGGCCACCATGGTCCGAGCCGCGGAACAACCAATTGCGGCGGCCGAGGGCGACGCGGCGTAGGGCGCTCGCGGCTCGTTCACTAATCGCCGGATCGTGCATGGCCATTTTGCAGCCAGGCGCGGAACTGCTGCAAGCACGGCACCGCCCGTTCCTGACGCGGGGCGTAGCGGATCGCCGCCAGCGTGCGCGGCGTGCCGGCGTTTTGTTCTTCGCAGGCACCGCCGTTGGACGCTGCGGGCGTAGCGCAGCCGGCCGGTGGCTCCGGGGCCGCTACGTTCCTCGAACGCGTGGCAGGGCAAGCAACCGCTGGGCAAGCGGCCTTGTACGCCGAAGTCATCGGTCTCACCATGCGGCGGCGCTGCTGCTCGAACTTCGTAAGCGTTCAGCCAAGCACGAACTCCTGCTGCGCCGCGTTGTCCCGTCGTACCGCAGCCGGATGTAGGCCAGCGCTTGGGTACTGACCGCAGCGTCGCTCGTGCGGGCCTCGTAGGACTTGCCGCGCTTGGGCCCGGCAGGCGATCTCGATCACGCGTCCACCGGCCTGGCCGCCCACGGTCCGCCGCCAGCGCTAGACCTGTCTGCGGCCCTGCGGGGGCATCGGCCCGCGTTTGCGGCGCCATACGGTCGATGACGTGCGCGCACCGCGCACCGGGCAGCACGATCTTATTGAGTCCTGTATTTCTAATGGAATGCCCCGTGATTAGCCGATACTTCCCGTATGAGACCCAAAGGCAGTGCAGCGGAGCTGGAAGTGCGGCGACGGATAGCCGGCCGACTGTTGGAGCAGGGCCTGGGCATCCGGGCAGTGGCTCGGATGGTCGGGGCCGCGCCCTCCTCAGTGCAACGCTGGCAGATGCTCCTGAAACGACGCGGCCCGGCGGGCCTGAAGGCCAAACCGCACCCCGGCCGGCGAGCTCGCCTCTCCCCACGCCAGAAGGAGCAGCTTGTGCGGCTCCTGCGGCGTGGGCCGCTGGCGGCCGGCTACGCCACCGACTTGTGGACGTGCCCGCGTGTGGCTCAGGTGATCCGGCGCCACTTCGGGGTCCTGTACCACCCCGACCATGTCTGGCGGCTCCTGCGGGCGTTGGGCTGGAGTTGCCAGAAACCCGAACGGCGGGCCCGCGAACGCGACGCGGCGGCCATT
>Ga0185342_1000771_pt1 | contig 14984 bp, 12 predicted proteins | sample ConPoolayeEmetaG_FD_128045 | JGI IMG/M metagenome (GOLD analysis project Ga0185342, IMG submission 128045) | Hot spring microbial mat communities from California, USA to study Microbial Dark Matter (Phase II) - Cone Pool mat layer E metaG... ...
GTCCTTCTCATTAAGAATAAGCAAAACACGGGTTTTGCTCGGGCAGCCAATCAGGGTTGGCAAAGTTCTCAAGGAAAATATACCCTGTTTTTAAACCCCGACACCCTGCTTTTTGCCGACACCCTGAAGAAAGCGGTAGAGGTTATGGAAAAAGAAAAGGGCGTTGGTATCCTCGGCGGCTTATCTTTTAACGGGAAGGGAGAAATTAACCCTTCCGCCTATCCCATCCCTTCGTCCTTGCGCCTTTTGGCTTTTATCACTGGCCTCAACCGACTTTTCGCTGTTTCCCGTTGGGAAAAGGCCAAGAAAAGACGTTATTCGGGCTACATTCAGGGTTCTTTTCTTTTAATTCGTCGCCAACTCTTAGAAGAGCTGGGTGGTTTCGATGAAAATTTCTTTATGTATGGTGAAGACATAGACCTGTGTCTACGCGCCTGGAAAAAAGGCTGGAAGGTTCTCTATGACCCGGAAATACGCCTTATCCATTATGGGGGCAAGAGCCGCGATGAGCGATGGCCAATAATCCAAGATTATATCCGGAGCTTTCTCTATTTTTATCAGAAACATTTCGGCATAAGCCAGACAGCCCGAATCAGGTTGGTGGCTCAAGCTAGTCTCCTTTTTTTGGCTCTAAGCAAAATAGTCGAAAACCCTCTTTTCCCACGCCGCGGCCAGGAAGAGGCCCGGGAGATAATGAGGTTTAGAGCCAGTCTAAGCCCAAAGATAAAAAAACCCAAACACTATCCTCCCTACTTTTATTTTGCGGGAATAAGGATTAACAATTTTAATCATCCCGAGGCTCTTGCCGCCATCGAAGCTGTTCTTCGTCACCAAGAGCCTTCTTTCCTTTTTACTCCTAATGCCCACCATATAATTCTTCTCCAAAAAGATGAATCTTTCCGTCAGGCTTACCAAAAGGCGAGCCTGGTTTTCGCTGATGGCATGTCTCTTCTTTTTGCTTCTTATCTTTTGGGTACTCCTCTAAGAGCCCGTCTCGCGGGTGCCGATATTTTCTCGGAGATATGCGGGCTGGCCGCTTCCCTCGGCCAGAGTGTTTTTCTCCTGGGCGGCGAAAGAGGAGAAGAACAGAAGGCGATAATCAAAATAAAAAAGTTCTGGCCGCGCTTAAGAGCTAAGGCCTATAGCCCTCCCTATGGCTTCGAGAATGACCCGCAAGAAACAGAGAAAATAATTCAGCTTATCCGCGAATTTTCCCCAGATATCCTTCTTTGTTTTCTTGGTTCTCCTAAAACTGAAAAGTGGCTTAGTAAGCATTATTCCCAATTGCCGGTATCCTTGGCCGCCTCCCTTGGTGCTGCCCTAAGTTATTTCATCGGGAGAAAGAAAAGAGCCCCCTCTTTTCTCCGCCGGCTTGGTCTTGAATGGCTTTGGCGATTTGCCCATGAGCCCCGGCGTCTCTGGAAAAGGTATCTAATTGGCAATGCCCTTTTTCTGGGGATACTGATAAAGGAATTAAATCACAGGTGGAAAGGGGAAAAATAGGCTAAAGCTGCGGTGACAAAGTTTATAGCAGTCAGCGGAGCTTTCCCTGCGTTTTTAAGGTCAAAGCTCGGGAAAAACTCAAAAAAACCAGAAAAGGAGATAAAAGCAAGAAGCAAAGGTACAATCAGCGAAAGGATACGGAACTCATCTCTGGCTTTACCTAAAAGCGGAAGGGGGTTGGACAAAAAATGGTAGACAAAAAAGGAGAAAAAATAAATAACGATGGACGAAATGAGATAAAATCAGCTAAGGCCTTTTAAACTCCCTGTGCTGAGTCAGATACATTAGTGACATATTATAATCCTTCCAGTAATGCTGAACGTCGCTCCCTTTTCGCCTAAGAGAATTTCAACTTCTTAGCCCTATGGAGGATTTGTGGAGGCGAGCTTCAGACATCGACGAAAATAGCCTTCGACTTGAAAAAATCCCGCTTAAAAGTGTCACTGATGTCCTGAACCAATGCACTCCCTTGTCTCTCCGGAGGAGGAAGTGATAACATGAACAACCATGGCTGCCTCATCAATCTTTTTACCCAGCCTGGCTGTCAGCTTGTTGAGCCTTATCACGAGCCTGGCGAGCTATCTTACCTTAGCTCTCTTAGCTTCTTCCTTCGGCACTGGGACGGAAGTAGACGCCTTTTTCGCCGCCTTTACTTTCCCTCAACTTCTCCTTGCTATTCTTACCAGCTCAATCATTAACTCTTTTCTTCCCTTTTTTATCGAGCAAAAACAGAAGAATGGATGGCAAGCCGCGCAGTTAGCCGGCCATAGCTTTAGGCTTTTCGCTTCTTCTCTTCTCGTTCTCTCTGGGGCAGGCTGGTTTTTAGCTTTCCCCTTTATTCGCTTGACTAATCCGGGGCTTTCCTTAGAGGCTACTCAGCTGGCAGCCTCTTTCTTTCCGCTTCTTTTATTTGCGTCTTTCTTTTCCGGCTCGTCTCTCCTTCTCTTGGGGCTGCATTATGCTCACCATATCTTTATCTGGCCTTCTTTAGTTCAACTCTTCAATAATTTGGTAGCTCTATTCTTTCTCCTTCTTTTTCGTTCTTCTTGGGGAATAAAAAGCCTTGTCTGGGGAACCTTAGCTGGTTCTGCTCTCCAATTTTTCCTGCTCCTCCCTTTTCCTCTCAGGAGACGAAATCTTAGCTTAAAGGCCAAAGCGAAAAGAGAAGACCTACTTTCTCTGAGCCGGCTTCTTCTGCCCTTGCTCATCGCTGCTTTTTTCTACCGGGCCAACCCTCTGGTCGAACGTTATCTCGCTTCTCGACTTGGAGAAGGAAACATTGCCTATCTTGGTTATGCCGGTAAAATCATCTCGGCATTGCTTGTCCTCCTTTCCCAGGGAATATCCACGGTTCTTTTCCCGCGGATGGCCGAACAGGCAACGCTCACTTATTGGCCGCAACTCGGAGAAACTTTAAGTCGAGCTTGGCGAAGCTTAACTATTATCGCTGTGCCGGTAACTATCTTCTTAACTGCTTTCTCCCCAGGCATAATAGCATTTCTTTTCCAGCGGGGCGATTTTTCCACCATGGCCACGGAGGCAGTAGCCATAGCTCTGTTGGCTTATAGTGGCTATTTTTTTCTTGGGGTTCTGGCCATGCCCATGGTTAATACCTTTTATTCCTTAAAAAAAACCAGCCTGGTAGCCAGAATAGGTCTCTTAGGCTTTGGTTTTTATATCCTCCTGGCCATTTTTTTGTCTAACCGTTTTGGTTTTGCTGGTATTGCCGCCGCTTCCTCCGGCCAATATATCTTAACCTTCACTATTTTTTCTCTTTTGCTCTCCCGCTACCTTGGGTCGCTTCCCTGGAAAAAAGTTGGCCAAACTCTTTTAAAATCTTTATTCGCGGCGGCTATGGCTTTAATTCCGGCGTGGTCGCTGCGCCTTATACTCTCTCATCGACCTTGGCTTTCACCCCTCCTTTTGCTCGGTCAATTCCTGGTTTTTGGTGTTATTTATTTTTCCCTTCTCAAGCTTCTTAAAACAGAAGAACTTCTCTTCCTCCGCAAAGGACTTTCCTTCCACGGCTTTAAAAGATAAAAGAGCCAATATCTATCCTTTCTCCCCCCTTCCTTGACCTTGCAGGGGTGCTTATCTATACTTACCTTAAAATAAAATGACCAAAATCCCATCGCTTAAGGAGCATAAGGGGGCCTACGAAAAAATATTTCAAGGTCAGACCTTAAGGGAATCGGACAAACATTATCGCTGGGTTCTGGCTCAATGCCTGAAGGCTGAGCCCCGGGCAGAAAAACTCCTCGACATTGGCTGTGGGGGAGGCTATTTTCTTCATTGGGCCGAAGGAATCTTTGACCAGTGCTTTGGCCTTGACCTGGCGGAAAAGGCTCTCCAGAAGGCTAAGCTAAACACCACCAGAAGTCACTTAGTCTGCGCTGCAGGAGAAAATTTGCCCTTTCCAGATAATTGCTTCGACCTTTTAGTCAACCTGGGAAGCCTGGAACACTTTCTTGACCTTCCTCAGGCGGTAAAAGAAATGTGGCGGGTGATGAAGAAAGGTGGCTGGGCGGCAGTACTTGTGCCTAATGCTTTTTTTCTTCCCATAATCCTCAACGTGCTTCTTAAAGGCAGGAGAGGGACAAGTTCCCTTCAGCCCCAAGAAAGACAGGCCACTCGAGAAGAATGGCGGGAGCTTTTTATTAGCCAGGGATTTAAAGTGGAAAAAATATTGGCTTATAACTATCGCTCGCGCCAGGCTCCTTGGGTTTATCGCCTCCTGCGTCCTTTTATTCCCTTTAATCTGGCCTATTGTTTTCTCTTTTTGGCCAGGAAAGAATGATGTTCTCTTTAAACAAAAAGAAATCACGCCTTCCTCCTCCCCCTTCAATTACGCTCAATCTGTCCGCCAAGAAAAGCCTCCGTTATTTAAAGGAAAGACTGCAGCTTGAAAATCATCCCCTTATTCTAAATCTTGGCTGCGGGGAAAGGTTTATCGGCCGAGAAGAGCTTGGCGGGCTTATTGGCCTCCAGCTAATTCTTCTTGACCTTTTCCCTCAGACCGGACTCACGCTTCGCGGTGACGCCCATTTTCTTCCCTTCCAAGAGGAAATTTTCATCGCCGTCCTCTGCCAGGGTTTGCTCGAGCATACGAGAAATCCAGAGCGAGTAGTCGCAGAGATTTATCGCTGTCTTAAAAGGGGAGGTTATGTCTATGCGGAAGTTCCCTTTCTTCAGGGATTCCATCCTGATAAAGAAGACTTTTATCGTTATTCTCTTCAGGGAATAGAAGCCCTTTTCGCGGCTTTTCGTCCCATAAAGCAAGGTCTTTGTGCCGGCCCAAGTTCTGCATTGACCTGGATTGTCCGTGATTATCTGGCTGGTCTGTTCACCGGTTTTTCTGGCGGCCGAGCTGAGGAGCGCCTCCGCTACCTCCTTACCTGGCTGCTTTTTCCTTTAAAATATCTGGACTTTTTCTTAACCTCGAGGCCCACGGCGTCGCGCTGTGCTGCTGGCTTTTTTTTCTTGGGTCAAAAGGAATGAATCGAAAACTTATCGCCAGCGAAAAACAACGCCTCGGCAGCTGGGGAAAAACCCATCCCGAGCGCACTGGAATACTCCTAAAATATAGTGGAAAAAAAATCTTAGAACTGGGCTGTTGTGAGGGTGCTCTCGTTAATTTCCTTTACTCCCAAGGCTATTCAGTCTGCGGCCTGGACATTCTGCCTTCGACTCAATGGCAACCCGCTCCCAAAAAATATTTTGTAGGGGCGGACGCTCGACACCTTCCCTTTCTTTCTGAAGAATTCGATACCGTAGTGGCTTTTGAAGTTTTAGAACATCTTGCTGAACCCCGCGAGGCACTTCAGGAGATGAAGCGGGTTGCCCGGAAAAACCTCATTCTCTCCACGCCTGACGCCGAACTCCATCCTTTTTTAAGGGAATCAGGCCTCGCCTTTTTCCCCTGGGTCGACCGCAGCCACCTCAGCTTTTTCACCGAAAATTCTTTACGGGCCTTAATTCGCGAATCAGGTCTAAAAATAAGACTTTTCACTAAAATTAATCCTGTTTTCCCTGAAAGGATTTTGCTGGAAAGCCTTGGATTGCCGGCAGCTATTGTTCGCTTCTTAGGAAAATTTCTCCGTTGCTTACCTCGCCAGAAAAAATTTCGGATGACCTTCCTGGTGGTCGCAGAAAAAAATAGCGAGGAAACTTAAGTCCAGAAAGAAACCAAAATAAACCTAATTGAAAAGACAATGACGCCGCCTGCCTTTTAGGCGGCGTGAAGGCGGCCGACGCTATGAAATCTCCCGCGGATAAAAAAACCTGTTCTATATCCCTAAACTATTCATTGAAACTGGACGGCAATCAAGGCGTAGGTATCATTGGTATAATTGTTGGCGGCTGAACCAAACCCCATTAATCCGCGGCTCCCGTCACCTGAATTGCCGCTTGCGGTCACGTTTATGTAAAGCCAACAGTTTTCATAAGAGCCGGTGGTTATCCCCGCCTCCTCAAAAGGATTAAAGGATTTAAACTCCCAGGGAGCAAAAGTTTTGGTGAACCACGACCCAACCGAAGTATTGTCGGAGGCGATTATTCGAAACTGAACCGTAATTGAATGACCGCCCAAAGTGCCATTCCAGAAACCGACGAAGGTGCGGTAAGTAGGATTAAATCTTAAGTCCTGGATAACCATGTTTCTTCCTAAATTGGCGGAATTGGCGTCAACCCAGCTTAAGCTCGAGAAGGATTTGCCGAAATTGCCGTTTCGAGTCCGGGCGACAGCATGAATCTTGTGAGTGCTATCTTGGGTAATTAATTGCAGAGTTCCAACTCTACCATAATAGCTAAAAGTAGTATCAATAAGACCCAAACTGTAAAGGATATTGTCCAATTTAATGCTCCGATATGCGCCGGCACTAGTCCAGATATTAGAGATACTGCGATAGCCTGTTCCATAATAAAAAAAAGCGTTGACAACAGACCCGCCGGTAAAGTCGGTAATCTGAACTTCGCTTACCCAGGTGCCGCCTCCGCTGGCTGCTGCCCAGATTACTTCGGGAAGAATGACCAAGTTGCTTGGAGAATTGTCGTAGGCTAAAAGAACTGAGCCCACAAGCACTAACAAAATACACAGAAAAATACTCCCCCTCATTTTTTTGGCCATCGATTTCTCCTTTCAGGATAAAATAGATAGCATTATGATATTTGACCGTCACCCCCTTGTCAAGTTAATTGCTTGCGTTAACAAATGCTATTTAGGGTACACTCTTTTGGTATCGCTTTTTTGGTACCGCTTCTCCCATTTACCAAACTTCGTAGTAAGGGGTACCAATAATTGAAAATTAGGCAAATAAGTAAGACGGCACTCATAATTTTCTGCCTCCCCTCCCCACCTTTCCCCGAATCGTTTTTGTTTTTCTTTCGACGCCGAGAAAGACTCAGAAAACAAAGGAAACCTGGTTGGGGGCCCTTAATTAGCGGGGTTGGAAGGGAAGGAGCGCGGTCGGGTCGTGGGTCGAGTTATTGGCGGTCGCGCCAAAAAAAGCCCCCCCACACCTGAAACGGGAAGCATCACTATACAGGCAATATCATACGAATAGGTTGGATAAGGAATCCCGCTTTCACCAAGAGATTAAGGTTTTAAAATCATATCCCACAAAGGCTTCGCCAGAAGGGGGAAACAAGTGCTTTCGTAACAAGGTGACGAAAAAAGAAGAAATTATCTTTTTGCCGGCACGCTGATTAGGCATCTTGGTGTTCCTCCAGCCACACCTTTGGCCTCTACCTTTATCTTAATCCGAGCCCGACCCGTGAAGAGGCTTATCTCGAAAACAGGGGGAGCATTTTCAGAAAGCGCTAGTGCCTTTAAAGATAAGAGTAAGCTTTTGCTCTTTTATCTCCAGGCTGAGAGAAGCGGCGAGGGAATACAGAAATGGAGGCTCTGGTCAATGCCAGTAAACGCCGCGGGGGCCGATAATGGAATTGATTTTGGAGGTCGAGGTCGTGATCCTAAATGACCGAGACTGCAGAGGAATAATAGTAAAGAGCATCCCCCTGCAAACCTTTAAAGGAACGAAAATAGATAAAACTTAAAACGACTAAAAAGAAGACAAAATATAAGAAAGCAAAAAGAGGTTGGAGCCAGCAACATTTAGTTCTTTTTTGAACTCTTTCAAGGTTAAACATTTTTTAATACAATTTTAATTATAATCTATTCTCCATATTCCCTCTTTTTTCTCATCATGGCATAATGTATTCTCTTATTTATGAAATTAAAAGACAAGCTGTTCAATTTGAAAGAGAAGAACAGCACAAGAAGCGGACCGCGATGTCTCTTATGTCCTTCCTTCAGCTTTAGACCTCTTTATTTTAAATTCGGGCGGTCAATTATTCGCTGCCAAAAATGTGGACTCGTTTATGCCTTCCCTCAACCATCAGACCAAGAACTCCAGGCCCGTTACGAAAGCCCTCTCTTTTTTAATGAATACCTCAAGAGTTTCCAGGCTACACCTGAGGGATACGATCCTCTATTGATAGAAAAACATTTCCGCATTTTTTTAGATCTTATAGGAAAAATTTACTTTCCCGGCTCTAAGCTCCTTGACATAGGTTGCGGCCCGGGCTTTTTTCTGAAAGCCGCAATAGAGGGGGGCTGGCGGGGCGAAGGCCTGGAAATTTCTAATCAGGTGGCTGATTATGCTGAAAAAATTGTTAAAGTTCCTGTTTATTTGGGCTCTCTTGAAGCTCTTTTTCTTCCGCCGGAATCTTACGACCTCATAACTATGCTCGACCTCCTGGAGCATCTCTCTCACCCTTTAGAAACTTTGCAGGCAGCATATCGAGTTCTCAAAAAGGGCGGTTATCTTTTCGCCTGTACTCCCGATTTTCATAGCCTGAACCGACTTATCCTGGGAAAAGCCTGGGCTGTCCTCAGTCCGGCTGAGCATCTCTTTTATTTTACCCATAAAAGCCTTGTCCGTTTATTTCAATCAGCCGGCTTTAAAATTAAGGGAACCTGGAACCTTCTCATCTTTAACCCAATTTATTTCCACGGAAAACCTAATCTTCGTACCAAATTATGGTCCCGCCTTCATTCCTGGCTGGAAAAACAGTCTTTTATGGAAAAGCTCCATGGCGTCGAATACCTTGAGCTAATGAAGCTTGCGGGCTCGTCAGTACCAAAGAGTAATCTCAAGCAAGGTCAAAAAATCAGGCGCAACCTTTACCTAAAAATGAAATCATGGTTGCGAGGCGATATGCTCTGCATCTTGGCCCAAAAATAAAACATAACAAGAAGAAAAGGATGAAAAATTTTCCGCTTTCATCATCTCGCCTCATCCCTCATATCATCTTTATCATAAGCATTTCATTTCTTTTAATACGAAATATACCCTTGTGTTTCCTTTTACCTATCTGGGCTCATGGGGATGAAATCGGCCATCTTGACTATGTTCTTAAACTTAGCCGTGGCCATATTCCCCAATCCTATGATTACATCGAACCCTCTCTTTTTCTCTTCCATAAAGCGCACTGGGATAGCCGGATAATTGCATCAGGCGGTGAATTCCGGGTTAAAAAAATACAGGAAATGGGTCTTGCTGCTTATTCCTATGAAGCCCATCATCCTCCTTTGCCCTATTTTATCCTGGCTCTGTGTCGCCGCCTTTTTTTCCTTAAATCACAGCCCCTTCTCCTTCAAATAAGTATTTTAAGGCTTCTTTGTCTCTTTAGTGTGGCCATTGGAATGACTGTCATTTACCTGGCCCTGCGTCGCCATAACATCTATGACCTTTTATTTTATTTTCCTTTTCTCTTCATCTCCCTTCTCGCCCAAGATATGTTTGCTGCCATAAATACAGATAATTTTTCTTTCTTTTGCGGTGCAATTGCATGCGCGGGGTTGATTTATATCGGCTCTGATCCAATAAATCCGCGGCGCTGGTTTTTTCTGTTCATCGGCACAGTCTTGGGGTTGTGGACAAAAATATCTAATATATATTTGTTCACTCTCTGGGCAATCCCATTGTACATTTACAGGAAATCGCCCCAAAGAAAATCGATATTTTCAATTATATTTATTACCTTAATCCTAGCTTTCACCTTGTCTTTACCATGGTACATTTATAATTTTATCCGCTTTTCAAATCCAATAGTCGATCCCTCAGTTCAATATCCACTTGTTCCACCTCAAGGCTTTTCTCTTAATAGCCTGAAGATTTTTTTCCTCGCTTTTAGCCGGACTTTATTCCGAGGTGAATTCATTTGGGAAGGACACTATCTTGATATCATTCATGGAAGGTTCAATCCATTGTTCTTTGGACTCTTACCTGCATTTATCTTCTTAGTTGGGTTATATCAACTTTCTTCAAAACATATGCTGGATGCTCCAATTTCCCTCCTTTTTGGCATCCTTCTCCCTCCCTTGGTTTTTATGGCTTATTTTCTTATTTACTGCTTTAAGGGCGGATTTCCTCTTTATCATGCTCGTCTTTCCTTTGGCGAACTTTATTTTATCATGCTTTTATATGTTTCCGGGTGGAAAATTATTTTACGTTCGACCCTTCTCGCTGGAATTACAGCTGCTATTATGCTTTTTGCTTATAACTTAATTTATACCATTAATTTAGTTTCTCTGATTTATTGAAAGGTTGCGGGAAAAATATATGAGAAATCTCTCCATAAAATTTATGTTCCTTTCTAATTTTATTGAACTTCCCCTTATGTCTACTTTTAGTCTACTTATGTTTTTTACATTACCTCTACTTTTGATTATTGCCTAACAGCCCCGGCACAATCTTCCGTAAAAAGAGTGATTTATTAGGCTTATATCGGCTGTATTTTTTTCAAAATGAGAAGATTTAAGATGGCTCTTCCGAGAAAATTGTGGTGAATTATTGGGCTTATTCCGACTGTATTTCTTTTAAAATCAAGAAGGTATAAAATTTTAAATGAGCCATAAACTCATTCTAAAATTGAAGGGTGTTTTTTTCTCATTCTAACCTTTAAAAGGGAGCTTGCGAAAAATGGTTCGGGGACAAAAAGGCTCCCTTCCCCCAACTTAGCGATTTTCTGTTCCAGGAGAAACAAGCCACACCTGGGCCCCTCCCTTTTTAAACCCCAGCCGGAAGGCGTCGTTCCCCTTAAGCATCTCCGCCGCAATAAGCTCCCCAGGTTCGTAACTTACTCTCCCCCTCTTATCTCCCAGATAAATATAATTTATTCCCTCTTCTCGCAAGACTTTCCGAAGAGCTTCATAATCTCCCTGAACCTGATGAACTTTTTTTATTAGTTCGACAAAGACTTCGGGTTTAACCTCCGCCTTGAGTCTTTCTCTTCTGTATAAAGCCGGGGGGATGGTTGTCTGGCGGCCAGTAAAATAAGGAAGCCACCAGCCAGCATCGGAACCAACGGCAATACTCTTGTCAGCAGGATTTATAAATCCATTAATCAGGAATTTGGCTTTTCTTGGAGTATTCCTTTTTATCCAATCAAAAACAGCTAAATCGTTAGGGGTGACCATGGAAAAAAAAGGCTTAACAATCTTCGCTTGATAATTCACCCCTCGAAAAAAAATCAACGACAGGAAAAGAAACAAAAGAGGATAAAACAAAGGCTTTTTAATTCTGGCCACAAGAATAATTAAACTTGCAACCAACCCCAAACCCCAGCCCCAAACTAAGGAAAGAGGAATATAAATGGCCAGAATTAAGGTCTCGTTGGCAAGAAGAAAGCTATGGCGAAGGTGAATTAAATCCGGATTAGCCAAAAGAAAAGAAAGTCCGCAGAAAAGAATCAGAGGTACGGCTAACCGCCTGCGGATTATCACCCCTAATCCCAAGATAATGAAGCCAGCCACAGCAAAAAAGACAGGAAAGTAAAACTCCAGCCGCTGCCAGACCCAGATATCACGGCCTATTTTGGCGCTTCCTTCAACTGGCCGGAGACCCAGTTTAAGGAACAGGAAAGTCCAGCGCCCCCGTCCGGCAATCCATAGCCATGGCAAAATCAGGATAAGAAAAGAAAGAATGGCTAATCCGATTCTTCTAATAGACGATAACCAAAAGCGGAAGCGAAAATGGGAATTACCCAGGGCCCAAATTGACCAGGCTATTAAGGCCACTATCGCCAAAGCAGCTACTCGGTAATGAGTTAAGGCCAAACCGGAAAGCATTAAAGAAAGGCCTGAAGATAAAGAAACCGGGGTTGATTTTTTCTCTTGAACTTTTGGCTGAGTCCGTTCAGACCAGAATCTATCCAGGGTCCACAAGATGCCAGGGAGGATAACCTGGCCAGCCAGTTGAGTGTAACGTCCCCAGTTGACATAAAAGGCCGGTAACGGAAAAAGAAACCCGGCAAAGAAGAAAGCCGCCCAAGCGGCCCAAATAGAGCCACCAATTCGGAGAGCAACGGGGAATAGGGCCAAAACAGCCAGTCCGTTAAGAAATTGACCGGCTTGAAGTAAAGCCTGGTGGGCCGGAGTGCCCGTCAGCCACGCCCAAAGAGCAACATCGGCGTGCAGACCAAAATGGTAGGTCAAACTTTCCAGGGGAGCATAGGGAGACCAGGATTGAAAAAGGCCTTTATGGTCCAGGATGAGTTTAACAATTAGAGTATGATGGACTGAATCTCCCCAGGAGGGAGCAACCATCCCTCTGGTAGCCGCCCAGCGGGGATAAAAAAGGAGAATTACAGCACTCAGGGCCACGAGAAAAGAAACCAGTTTTCGTCCGGCAATTTTCTCTTTCCACTTGTTTGTATTTTTCTTTTCTTCACTTACCTCTTTTCCCCCTAATTCCTTCGCTCGATAAGTCTCGCCTCCATAAGCCTGGCCGTCGCCTCTTTCCTCCCCATATATTTTTTTTCTTCTTTTGGCCAACCGGACAAAAATAAACAGGCTTAGGCAAAAGATCTGGGGGAGGAGCAGGTAAAAGGTCATTGACCTCAGGCCAACGACAAAACCCCAGAGGAAAAAAAGGGGATAAAGGGCGAGACTAAAAGAAGAGGCCAGCCCTATCTTTTCCAAAAAATTAGAAGAGGGCGCTAACTGCAGAGCTTCCAACAATAAAAACCCCGGAAGCAGGTAAAGAAAGGCGCCGGTTATTAAAAAAAGAACAAAATCATCCATCTTTTAGCTATTAAAATTATTTCTGGCCTCATCGATAAAAATTGACATGGTACTTGGACGGTGAGAGCGAAGCGCGGAGAAAAGTACTCACTTGTTTTTGCTTCTTTCGGGCCAAGCTCTTTTTTACTTTATCTCTCGCCAGCAAAGACCGTCCTGTCCAAAAAATTAGCCTAAGCATGAATCCCTTTATAGCTAAACCCCTGACCAGAAAAGCCGCCTTTCTTCCCTTTTCCCTCTTCACCAATTGAAAAAGATTAGGGACCCAAGCGGCGTCAAAAGGAGTAAAGCTTTCCCTTACCAAGCCATGGTGATGGAGAACGGCAACTTCCGGCCAATAAAAAAGCTTAAAACCTTTTTTCCTCAGCCTCCAGCCCCATTCAATGTCCTCGACGGAAAAGAAAAAGGTCTCATCAAGCAGGCCAACTTCTTCAAAAACCTGGCGCCGCGCCAGGAGGCAGGCGCCGGAAAGCCAATCAACCTCAATTGCCTCGTTACTTCTTTTCCCGCGTCTTTGCTCCAGAAAGAGCCCCTTCACATAACCCGGGAAGATGGTCGAAAAGCCAAAAAAATAAGCCGCCGCTCTCGATAATGAAGGCAGGTAGCCGCCGGCGCCAACCTGATAACTTCCGTCGGGAAGGATAAGTGCGGGGCCGACGCCGGCAGCTTCAGGGCATTGTTCGAGGAAACTCAGCATTTTTTCTACAGCCCGCCCCTGAACTTCAATATCCACGTTGAGCAAAAGAATGTAGCGGTGGGCCTTTTCTTGCAATATTTGTTTCAAAGCAATATTGACGGCCCGGGCAAACCCAAGATTAGTCTTCTGACACGACAACCACGCTTGCGGGTAGACAGCCTTTAAAAAGGCAACGGTTCTGTCCCTAGAGCCGTTATCGACAATAAAGAGGTCATAAAGAGAGCGCGCCGTTTCCGCCGCTAAAACCTCTAAATTGCGGCGTAGCAGCTCGTAGGCATCCTTAGTGACAACCACCACGGCTATTTTTGGGGCGCTCATTTTTTAATCTGGCCAGAAGCCACCGCTTGAAAAAGAGCCTCATACTTATCCACCACCATCTCCCAGGAATAATTCTCTTCGACGAGTTTCCGGGCCGCCTCACCCCTCCGCCGCACCTCTTCTGAATGCTCCAGGGCCCAGGTCATTTTTCGCTTTAAGTCCTCCTTATCTTTTTGAAAATAAAGACCGGCCTCAGCAAGCACCTCCCGGTTAAAGGGGACATCGCGAGCAATGACGAAACACCCCGCTCCCATAGCTTCGAGGAGAGCCGGATTGGTCCCGCCGACCTCGTTACCATGCACATAAGTATAGCAATTGGTCAGAAGCTCCTGAAGAAGACGTTTGTCATAGACAAAGCCAGGGAGAATAACTCGAGGGTCTTTTACCTCCAAGATTCGGGAAGAATAGGGTGAAGGATAGGTGACGCCGCCAACAAGAACCAGTTTCATCGCTGTTTTTAGCTCAGAAAAAGCTTCAAGTGTCAGAAGTGGGTTATTCTCCGGTTCAAAACGCGTGACCTGCAGAAAATATTGGAGCGGTTTTATCCCCAATTTTTGAAGTAGCGCCGGTTCTTCGCTCCGAACTGGCGATGCCCCATAGGGAATCCAATAGGAGACGCGACGGTATTTTTTAAAATAATAGCGCTCAATTTCCCGAGAATCACTAATCAAGGGAAGGGGCAATCGTGCTCCCACCCATTCTGCCAGGCGATAATAGGCTCGGCCCAACTTCGACCATTTGGACCGCTTCCATTCCAGCCCGTCGGTATGGAGAATAACCTTTTTTCGTCCCAAGATAAAAAGGGGAAGAAGCGGGCTGTTACCGTAGTTAAAGACAAGGTGGATGTCGAAGCGGCGAGTTAGACTATAAAGAATAGAAATGATTGTGTGCGATAAGGTTTCGAGAAACCTAACCCGGAGAGCCGGAAGATAAACAAGCTTCACCTGGCGATATTCCCTTAGTTTTTCCTCATAAAGGTGAGAACGGCAATAGACCCACACCTCATGCCCTTTTTGGGCAAGGCGAATAGCTAACTCTTCCGCGCAGGTTTCAAACCCTCCGTAGCGGGCCGGAATTCCCCTCGTACCAAGGATAGCGATTCTCACCTACTTTTTTCCCGAAGAAGCGCTTGCGTTCTTTTTTTCATATTTTTTTTATCGCCATCTCTTTTTTACTTCTCTCCTCCTTCCTAACTCTATTCTTTATGTCCGCTCTCTTTTTTTCTCTGACAACACTGCACCTTATCTTATTAGTCTTTCATTGGTCAAATATTGTTTTGATGAGCTTATCATCCCTTTGCAGTGAAATTAGGCAAAGCTTGCTTTCCTCCTCAACTAACGGTTTATTGGCAAAAATTCTTCTCATCGTTTTTTTAATTATAAT
>Ga0185342_1000772_pt1 | contig 14975 bp, 8 predicted proteins | sample ConPoolayeEmetaG_FD_128045 | JGI IMG/M metagenome (GOLD analysis project Ga0185342, IMG submission 128045) | Hot spring microbial mat communities from California, USA to study Microbial Dark Matter (Phase II) - Cone Pool mat layer E metaG... ...
TGTCACGAAGCTCGCTATGATTACAAACCACGGGTTTCTTTTCTTTACTGCCATAGTATCACATGAAATGGTTGGCTAAGAAAATTTTTAAATCTATTTGTGCACCCTTTTCTTAACACTCTTTATACTGGTTTGTATTATTTTGTTTCCCATGCCCATTCCTAAAAACAGTCCGTTCAACAGACCGCGCATAGGATAAAGAAGCATTATCTGCGCCATCATCTCTCTCGCTTTTGGGGATAAGAACAGCTTTTCTTCTTTAAGCGATGCTAAAACAAGCAACGAAACAACCAGCCTGGCCATTCCAGAAATAAGTATCACTGCGGGTATTCCAAAAAACCCTAAGAAAGGAACCGAGCTGAAATTCCACGCAAGCGCGGCCCCGACATTTGGGCCGATAAACCTGGTTATACCTGTAAAGAATGTGTAATTGCCCATGTAGCTTGGGATTTCTTCTCTTCTCACAGAGCTTATAAGATAGTTGAAAATGGACAATTCAAATGCGGACCACACAAAGCCGCTGAAGAGTTCTATCAACGCGATTACATACGCGCTTTTCGAAAGAAGCCAGAGAAAAGGAATGAAAGAAACAAAAAAACTGCCCAGGATGAGCACAACCTTGTTCCCAAACCTATCGCTTATACCCCCCCAATAAGGCATAGAAATAACCCTTGCAATGCTTGAAGCCATTATCACAAGTGTGAATTCAAAATAGTTAAAACCTAGGTCCCGGAGCATGTACGCAACAAAGAACGGGCCTGCTATCGTTACGGAGAAGAGAAACAGAGCAGAAAGGAGAATTACATTCTTCGCCTCCCGTGTGTTGCGCGTTCTGAAAAAACTCAGCGGATGCTCTGTTTTTATCCTCACAGAGTGCGGTGGATCGTCCATTTTGTTGAGAAAAACAAAGCAGACCATCCTGAAAACAAATGAGGCAAAGAAAAGTATCGCAAAACCCATAAATGTTGTGCCATCCTGCAACAACCCCAGTAGGGCTCCTGCGAGCAATGTAGAAACTAACGATGTCAGTTGGGTGATTGCGTTCCTCTTTCCAAAAAACTGACCTCGCACATTTTTCGGAACCAAATCAGCAATCCAGCTTGCCCAAAGCGTTCCGGCAAACGCGTTCGTCGCGGAATAGAATGTAAAGAATATAAGGAGCAGAGGAAGCGCAATCTCGGCTGAAATAAAAACGGTTGAAAGAATAAGAAGCCAGGATAACGCATTCAATAGGACTGGTATAAGCACAAGCTGTTTTCTATTCTTAAACCTATTCAATGCATAAGGAGCGCTCAGCTGAAGAAGTGCGCTGAAAAGCGCTGGAAAAGAAGAAAGAAGCCCGATGTTGAAGTCTGTCGCCCCCCTAAATATTGCATACGGCGCAACATAGTTTTCTCCTGCGCCTACGGCTGCAGAGTAGGCGGCACCATCGTATATTGAATTTTTCAGGTTTTTTGATTCGTATTTCTTTTGCATGGTTTCACTTAAGAACAAAAGATAAAGGCTTAAAATTAAAATAATTTTCTTTTTTCTCTTCCCGGAGCCTTTATTTTTCCCTCTACGCAATACCCCATTTCTTCAAGCATCCTCATTCCTTCATCCACAGCGCCCCCGATGTACCCTTCAAGAACCCTTCCGTTCTCCATCAGCCATTCTTTTATTTCATCTCTTTTAATACTATCCCTTCCATCAGCTTTTTTAAGAATGAGGCTCTTTTCTTCATCTGAAAGCTCGTTTTTATGCGTTATTTTAATGCCAAGCAATTCAATTTTTCTAATTATCCTAGCAACAGGTCCTGCGATCAATCCGGCGTTCCAAGCATGCCCTGCCCTTCCCTTATACCCGGCTTCCTTAACAGCTTTTCCTACTTCCGGCAGTGTTATTTCTTTCCTCTCTCCTATAAGTTCTACGACTTTATTTACATTTACTTTATTGGCTTTGTCGGTAATGGTTTTCTTTTTTTCCGCTTTTTTCTCACTTTTCCCAGGGTTCCCAGGGGCATCCCAGCTAAACCCCTCAACCCCTTGCATTATTTCAGATTCCGTGAGCTCTTCTTTAAATTTATTATTCGCGTCAATTTCCTGAATAAAAGAACCTACCTCTTTTTTCACATAATGATTGACCTCTCCAAGCTCAAACCCCCTATTTTTCGCCGTCTCAACGAATGCCTTTATTATAAAAGCTCTTTTTTCGCTTTTTGCAAAAGTTTTATCAACAAACTTTTCAATAATTTTATAAGGGATTTTTCCTTCATCTCTGATTTTTTGAAGAAGGTCAAGGAAAAGCATTTTCTGCTTCCATAGCCTTCCGAAATATTCTTTCGCAACCATTTCTTTCAGTGGAAGCTCCTTATCATTAAAATCAATTCCTTCTGCCTTTCCTTCAAGAATAAACTTTGCAAGCATCTCGCCCATGAAAGTTGGTTTTGGAATGACGCCATAAACTGTCGAAGCGCCGATCTCTTCTCCGATTTTTTTCTCATATTTTCCATAAAGCTCCAGCACGAATGGGTGGAAATCGTCTACTTTAATTCTCTTTTCAACTAATATAGTATTAAAAAATCCGGAAACAGCGCCCAGGTTTTCTTTTTTAATATTTTTTGCATAATATTCTACTAATTCTTCACCACCAAACAAGATTTTACCGTGTTCTTTTAGCAGTCTTTCAACACGATCTCTGTTGCTATCGTTTAACTTTAATACAGTGATACCGTTAGCACGATCCAAAGGGATCTTTATTACTCCTAGCTCCTCTAATTCCAACACTTTTTTGACATCGCGAAAACTGAGAAATTGTATTATCTTATGTATGGCTTTTTCATACTCATCAGGGTTTTCCATCAGGTCCCTTATCTTCTGCTTTATTGCCATCGATCTGGAATATGAAAAACGGCTCATATGTTCTATATTATATATCGTAAAATATAAAAAACTAACACATCTAACATAAATCATGCTTGTCCAAGAAAATTATAGAACGCATCCGAACGAAAACCATCCTGAAAACTGGAAAAGGGTGGAGCTGATAAGAAAGGAGTTTCCGCAGGCGCCTTTGGTGAAGATGGATCTCAAGGAAGCCGAACAGCTTGTATTGTCTCTCCATTCTCAAGAATATGTAGAGAATATAAAAAATCATCCTTACTCAGATTTTGATGATAACCCTTTTTTTGAATCAACCTACGAAGCAGCGCTCGGTGCTGTATTTGCTTCAGTCAAGGCCATGGAGAGGTTGGATTTTGCAGCTGTCCGTCCTCCGGGCCATCATGCGGATAGGGACAAATTTGAAGGTTTCTGCTATTTCAACAACATTGCAGTTGCGGTAAAAAATTCAAACAAAAGGACAGCCATCATCGATATAGACGCGCACTATGGGAACGGCACGCACAAAATCTTCGCGGATTCAAAAAACGTTTTTTACTCATCGATACATGCAAACGTTGCATTCGAGTATCCGGGCTATGAAATTAAAACCAAAAATTCATATCTGATTGATGTCGACCCTAGCGCGACGGATGACAGCAGATATGTGGAATTTCTGAAGGATTTGCTGAAAAAGATAAATGAATTCAAACCGGAAATGCTGGCGGTTTCAGCCGGCTTCGACACCTATTCCAAAGACCCGGTTCTTGGTTTTGCAATAGAAAAGATTGAAACCTATAAGGAAATCGGAAAAATGCTAAAAGAGATGGACCTGCCGACCTTTGCGGTTTTAGAGGGAGGGTATTCGCAGGAGCTTGGAACACTGGTTAAGGCGTTTTATCAAGGGCTTTTCGTTAAATGAAGGTTTTTAAACATTCAGGTCAACATATTCACAGTGATATTATGAAAAGAATTCTGCCAATTGTATTGGCCTTATTGCTTTTGTTTGGATGTCTGGGGCCAGAGGCGCCCACAAGCGTTCAGGCAAAGCAGGTTTATTATGGAGTAGACATAACATGGAACCCAAGCTCCAGTTCGAATGTGGCAGGGTACAATGTTTACAGAAGCACAACTGTGGGCGAACTCGGAGCGAAAATAAATGCAGCGCTGATCCAGGGTGCAGAATACAAAGATACTAATGTTGAAAACGGCGTAACCTACTATTACACTGTAAGGGCGGTTGACGCAGGGGGAAATGAAGATGGAAACAAAAACCAGGCATCTGCAACAGCCAAAACACAGTCCCCTGCGACTGCGTTCGAAATAAACAGCGGAGCCGAATACACAAACACCACAACAGTCACCCTTACAGTAAGTGCACCAGATGTAGATCAGTGCAGGTTCGCGAACGATAACATGGACTCATGGGGAAGCTGGGAGCCATACTCCTCTCAAAAAACATGGAGGCTTTCCAGCGGAGACGGAAAGAAAACAGTTTATGTTCAGTGCAAGGATGATATTGGAAACACGGCCCCTCCGGCAAGCGCGGCTATTTACCTCGACACAGAATCTCCTGTTGTCTCCATACTTGAACCGCAAGACGGCGCATCGGTTTCAACGGATTTTACGCTTAAAATTAAGGTTATGGACAATCTATTTTCAACAGTTGCCTGCACTGCCTCTATTGATGGGGAGGAGATAGGGATAGGCGCGATAAACACTGCCCAGGAGATTTCGCATGAAATAACCACGACGCAGGGAAGCCATACTATAGTTGTGAGCTGCAGCGATGGAGTTAATGCAGCTTCCAAGCAGGTGAGCATCTCGGCAAGCACAAAGCCCTATGTTTCCATCATGATCGGCTCTGGAACAGGGTATGTTGCAACAAGAACGGTTACGCTTTCGGTAACAGCATCAAACGCTGCGCAGTGCCAATTCTCAAATGACAATATTCAGTGGAGCAACTGGTACACCTATTCGCCACAGCAGCCCTGGACGCTCACACCCGGGGATGGCACGAAAACGGTTTATGCGCAGTGCAGGGATGCTTCTGGAGCCATTTCCGATGTAGCCCACGATACAGCAGTACTTTCCAGTTCAGGCGGTCCGGGAATTTCTGTTTCAATAAACAACGGAGCGCAGTATGTCAACAGCATTCAGGTAACGCTCGGGCTTTATGCTCTCGGCGCATCCCAGTGCCACTACTCAAACAACGGCCAGACATGGACAAGCTGGTCTCCCTACACGACCTCTCTTGTTTGGCAGTTGGACCCGGGAGACGGACCCAAGACAGTTTACTACGAATGCATCAACGCGCAGGGCAAGAGCGTAGGAATCGCAAGCGCATCAACCTACCTAAGCTCTATTCCTCCAAACCCGCCATCCAACCTAGACCTTGAGATAAACAACAACGACCAATACACAAATACAAGGGATGTTGAGCTAAAGATATATGCAAAATACGCGAATGAATGCAGGTTCAGCAACGAGGATGGCGACTGGACGAACTGGCAGGCATACACAACTTCTATGGACTGGAGGCTTTCAAGCGGAGACGGTTCCAAAAGAGTTGATATGCAGTGCAGGAACGACTACGGCACTTCAAAAGACCATGCAACGATCTACCTGGACACAACCCCGCCGACGAGGGTCACTGGATTGGATGGAGAAAGCGTAGGAACTTCTGTTCAGCTTAGCTGGAACCCATCCACGGACACCGGAAGCGGTTTGAAATATTACATAATTTACAGAAGCGGTGCCGGCGGAGGCCATGTAAGCAAAATAGGAACCTCAAAGACAGAACATTATGTAGACAGCGCAGTTCAGAGCGGAAAAACCTACACCTACCAAGTTACTGCGCTTGACAATGCGGGAAATGAAGGAAGCGGCGATTCAATACAGGTTACGGTTGGGGGAGGCGGAGAGATTACAGTGACCATGATATATCCAAAAGACGGGTCGCAGGTGAAAGATGCGGATACGAATATACAGGCCCGCATAAAGGCCCCGGACTGGGAAGATGTCACCTGCCTTTACGTAATAAATGACGGCTCGCCTAGCCAGCAGTACACCTGCCCGGCCGTAGGCACATGTTCCATGCCTGTTCATTTCGATGTGCCAATTGGCCAAGTGCTTGACTTCAGGGCGTATGTTGCCTGCAAAGACGGCAACGCTTACGGAAAATCAGACACCGTGCGCTTCAAAGTTTACGGCCAGCCCATAGGACCTCTTACTGACGGCGGAGAAGAGCCCAGCGGACCTCTAACCGAATAATCTCTTTTTCTCTTTTTTATTTTTATACTAATCTCAGGTGACTACAAAATAACAAAGCGTAGTCACCTCCCCATTCTCTTCCTTAGTTTTTTATACTCTTTAACAATTAACTTTATCATCGGCCTGATATCCCTCTCGTTCGTGTACTTTTGAAGCGTTTTATAGTAAACCTCCCTTTTACCCAGGTCTATATTCACCGGAGGATAGCCGTGGCTTAAAAGCACAAGGTTCAGCAGCAGTCTCCCCACCCTTCCATTCCCATCCTGAAAGGGGTGGATCTCCTCAAACCGGTTATGCACCACCGCGGCAAGAACAACCGGGTGGTATTTATTTTTGTTTTTCGTGTACCACCTTACAAGCCAATCCAACTCTTTTTTTACATGCCTCCAGTCAGTCCCTTTATGGACTACATTTCCCTCCGCATCCTTTATCACCACATTAACATTTCTCAATTCTCCTGCAAAAGGATTTGTTTCCCCAAAAACAATCTCATGAAGTTTTTTTATTGTGGAAATCGAAACTTCTGGTTTGCTTTTTATCCACTCCACAGCTTTTCTAAGCCCCAGCGCTTCTTTGACATCGTGTTCGTCAGCCTCGATCTTTCTGCCCCTAAGCACTTTATGAACATCGCTTTCGCTTAATGTTGAACCTTCGATTGCATTTGTGTTGTAGGTAAAAAGTTCTGCAAACACCTTCCATTCGGTTTCTGAAAGATGAAAAATCTTCACATCCGGCCTTATCTCCTTTAACAATCTAGCTTCTAATTCAACTTCGGTATAAAACGGGTCTCCTGATTTCACATACCTGCTTATTCTTTCCCTCATCTTCCGTTTAGCCGTTTTTTCTGCCTTTTCAAGCTCTCCCTTTGTAAGGTCCTTTCCCAGGTATACCGCAAGTTTTTTAACTTTCCCGAAATGCCTGAATGTATGCGAAAGATAGTATTTTACCCCTCTTTTTGTCTTTCTTTTTTCAACGTACATAGTATAAATATAGGTGACTACATTTTTAAACCTTTGTAGTCACCCACCTGCTTTTTTAATCCTTTTTCTCCATTTCTTTCATGACCTCGCTCACTTTCTACGGAGGAGTGAAGGAAATAGGCGGAAACAAGATACTCGTAGAAACGAAAGAGGCAAGAATATTTTTTGATTTCGGCGAATCCTTTACACTCCTTGATGAATATTTCCTTCCTGAATCCTTCCTATCGCCAAGGAAGAGGTTCGGGTTGAGGGATTATTTTGAATTCGGGCTGATACCTCCTCTTGAAGGGCTTTATTCAAAGGAAGCATTGGAGCGGACCGGCGTAAAGTACAAGGAACCGGGATACGATGCGGTTTTCCTTTCCCACGCCCATTTTGACCATTGGAACCATTGCAAGTTCCTCCATCCCGACATTCCCATCTACATGGGAGAATGCACAAAGAAGATCCTGGACTCCACCTGGATAACGACAAGGCAGACCAGCGACTATGAAAACAAAACATTCAACACCTTCAGGACCGGCAGAACCATCAAAATAGGCGACACTGCCGTTACTCCCATCCATGTGGACCATTCCGTTCCCGGAGCCTACGGGTTTATCGTGGAAACTCCCGAAGGCTGCATAGCGTATACAGGAGATTTGAGAAAGCACGGCCCAAGAGCGAATATGACCATAGAGTTCTTGGAAAAAGCAACGGAATGCGAGCCTGAGGCCCTGATAATAGAGGGCACGCGGGTTCTGGACCAGGAAAAAAGAAAGAATTACACCGAAAATACCGTTTATGAAGCTAGTAGAAAGGCGCTTAAAGGTACAAAGCCGGCTGTTGTCATGAGATATCCCAAGGACTTGGACCGTTTGAGGACTTTTTATACGGTTGCAAAAGAAGTGGGCAAAAAGCTCGTTATTTCCCGCAAGACCGCCCATCTCCTTGAGGCCGTGAAGGGAGATGTGGTCTCCCTGCCGGACCCTGTAAAAGACCCGAACATAGAGATTTACGGCAGGGAGCTTAAGAGATACTCAACATGGGAGGAGCCATTCCTGGACAACGGAATAGCGCCGGAAGAAATTCAAAAATACCCTGAAAAATATGTGTTTGAAGTTGATTTCTGGACATTGCCGGAACTTATAGACATAGACCCGCACAACGGCATTCTCATCCATTCCATGAGCGAGCCGTTTGAGGAGGACCCGATTTCACTCGAGGCAGGAAGGGTATTGGACAACTGGGTCAGCCATTTCAGGCTTGAGCACCATCAGTTGCATGCCTCAGGCCATGCCTCTAAATCCGAAATATTCAAGATGGTCAAAAAAGTAAACGCCAAGAAAGTTTTTCCTGTGCATACCCTTCATCCGGAGATGTTTAGGGAGACGGGAGCGAAAGTAAAGATGGTGAAGAAGGGGGGAAAATATCAACTCTAACAGCCATTTAAATGTATTTTGTTCTCATTTTTGAATATGGCTTTCAAGCTTGACACAGAAAAAAGTTTAAGCGTATATTCTCAAAATCTAAGCATCGTGGACTCCCTGGGAAATTCGGCCATTGTTTCTGTAAATTTCTCTGGCGAAGTTAAACACAAAGAAATGCTTGGAACTGGTTTGCCAAAAGAAATCAACCCAGAACAATTTCAGCAGCAAACCAGCATAGACGCAAACCATGCAGGTGTATTCTACTATCCTGTTGGCGGTGAGTGGAAGCATGCCGAATATTTCGGAGAAGGAGAGAAAAAAGAGTATATTTTTGCTGTTGTTCTTCTTAAAAATATTACAACCCAAGAAACTAAGTTTTTTAGAGCCGTTATCGATCAGGGGAGCAAAGAAATAAAAATAACGGAAGTCTCCAAAGAAAACTTTCCTCTTGAATTAACGACCACTACTATACAAATAAGTGTTGCAAAACCAAAGCTACCAGAAGTTGGAGTTGCTCCCGAACCTGTATCGGTTGCAGAGATAGAAACATCCACAACTAGTTTAGATAAGATAGAGTCGGGGGTCTTAACCTTTCATGTATGGTTTTATGTTCCAGAAGCAAGTCGTGAGCAGGAAGTAAAGGAGAAATTAACTACGTTGGCAACTTTGACCAATCTTGTTGTTGGCCCATGCGCTCCTAAGGAAATAGAGTTAACTAAAGTGGAGTTATACGAATTGAACACTAAATTAAAAGAATTCTTTCATTCCTACATAGGAAGTATCGATGATTTCGAAAAAGTAGTTAATACAAAAACATTTGATCCCGATGGCAACCCCCTCTATTTTGTTTATCTAAACAACGGGCGCCAGGCATACTATAGTAAAGTAACTTCTCAAAAAGGTGGGTCGGTTTATGTTTTTTATATGCCGTACATCAGGGAGTCAGACGTGGACAAACTACTGGCATCAGTGTCATCATCCATAAAGTATAAATATGAGGAGTGGTATAAATACTTATACGGTGAAAAATAATGGGAATTAGCAGATTTTTATTGCCTATTGTTCTGAGTACCTCACCATTATTTTCACAGGCATTAGTAAATACACCGTTTAAAGTTCAGGAAGTTATGCTTGAACAAGATTCGAAGGAGGTAAAAATTACAAAAGAAGTGAAAATTTATCCATTTTCTAACCTTGGAATCCCTGTAAAGGGGGGAAAAGCCACTCGTTTAGGTGATGATTTGAGTAAATTCGTCTTGGTTGCTATTGATGGGAATAAATTACAAATTTACGATAGTCCTCTTCCCTTTGGAGGAGATAAATATTCACAGCCGTTTAGGTTAGTCGCAGAGGTGGACTTGAAGGATAGATCTGGGGTGGAACTGGGAAAAAATGCTGAGATTTTGAATTTATGGAGCAAGGATTCCTGGGTTTTTCTAATTATGGACAAAGGCACCAGCAATAGCTATCTGATTACCATCTCGGGCGATGAAACTTCATCTTCCATTTCTCTACAAAAAATAATTTTATCGCAATCCATCGGCACCGATGCAAAACTATACGGAGGGCAGGGTAGTGGCGTGGCTATAAGCTCTAAAGGAGGCATGATCTTTTTTTACAAAGATAAGAATTTGTTTTCTGCCGAATTTGAGCTTCCAGAGGAAGCGCTCGAAAGTGGCCCTCTTTTTCTGGTTTCCAACGGTGGATTATTCGTTACAAAAGAGCATATTATTTTTTTGGGCATAGACGCGAATGGTCGTCCTTTTGAATGGAGAATGAAAACAAACTTCAAGACGCTTGCACAGGAGCAGGGCATAGTGCCAACAACTGAAAATACAGAAGAAGTTTATTCCATAGTTTACGATGAAAAAAATAATCCATATTTTTGTGTTTCGTTCAGCTGTCTATTCAATGATGAATTAAAATTCTTTGATAGGGGTTTTGTTGTTTCGTTAAATGAAAAACCGGAAATTTATATTGCTTTGAAATAATATGCAGAAAGAAGTTAGCATCATTTCACTATTCTTTTATGGCTGAATAAACAAACCCGCCGAGAATTACTATTACAACCGCCGCACCGCCAATAAGAGCCAAAATCCACATAGAATTATCGTCGCTATTTTTCTGTTCTTTTTCCGGCTCTATCTGTTCTGTAACCTTTATGTTTCTACCATCGCTTTTGTACTCCTTCACCCTTAAATTTCCCTCTGTTTTTTCAGTAACCTCAACTCCTTCGCTGTTTTCTTTCATCTCCTCATTTTCATGAGGTTCAGTGTATTCATTTTTGCTTTCACTGGCATTTCCTACTCTCGTTTCGCTTTCTTCGATGCAATTAAGCGATACATCTTTTTCATAGGTTTCAAACCCGCTATCGCTTATTTCTACTTTATAGTCTCCATTTTCAAGCTCGAGGACAGCTTTGCTTGTTTCGTTGTCATAAATTTCGCTGACCCCTCCGCTTCCACCTAAAATCCTCAACACTCTTATCCGGGCTTGTTTTGGCCGCGAGTCGTAATAAACAGAAATATTCAACGGGCACTTTTCGATTGCGACGCTGAACCTTCTTGTAATTCCAGAAGAATCATCGCTGGTTTTGTTGACCGGAATCAGCAGGTCGTCGAGCAACAGGTTAAGCCGTAGGTCGTGGAGTTTGTCGTAGAATTCAAGCGTTCCGTTTGAAAGTAGAATATGCATCCTTCCCCCTCTCGGTATTACTGTAATGTTTGTTGTATACAGATAGGTTTGGGTTGGCAGTATGGCGCCCATATCTGCCAGCAGCGAGTTGGGAATTCCATTTACGACATACCCTGCATTCGAATCATATGCAATATCGTTCCCGTTGTTGTAATAGCGAAGGTGCAGAACAACAATATTTTCCTTTCCGTACTGTAGCATCTCCTGCTCTTTTCCATTCACGTATATCTCATAATCCTTTGTTTCCACAAGGTACGGACCTGTTGCCGTAATGTGCATTCTCCTGCTGTCTTTCTTTTCCCTAACAAATCCATCATCAGAACTGTACAATATCGTATACCCGTTATCGAGATACACAACCCCGCCATGCGGCGGAGTTACATTCATAAGAATAATTATGCTCTTGTTCTGCTTATTCATAATTTCGCTCTCTGTAAAATCCCCAACATCAATATTCAAAACATTTCCATTAATCGTATACTCAAGCTCTTCGCATCCTTCATAAACCGACCCATCCAGCGTTCCCAGTATTTGCTCGGTGTCTTCCTGCGAGCATAATTTCACGCCCGCAATATCAGCGTGCTCTTCCAGATTGAGTTTAACGACAACATCTTTCGGAATTGAGTAAACAACATCGTTGCCTCCGCCCACGGATATTCTTGCTGGAGGAACCTCGAAGTTGTTTGGAAGGTTGTTTCCCTCAACCTCAAAAGGTATTTCATACACTCCATTTTCCGCGTCATTTGGAGAGGTTATTTTGTAGTACCACACTCCTTTCCATGCCGGCGGTATATTACCATTTATCCTCTCGGCCAAAAACTCCCAGTCGTAGAAAATCGGCAGTTCATCCCTCATAAGCTCAAGACGCTCGTACTCCCATCCTTCCGGGACAACGGGCGTAATTTCTACATCAGTTAAATTTACATCCTTCGTATTCGTAATCTCCACTCTTACAACTGTTTCATCTCCCGACTGTATAATCGCATAATACATTCTGTTTTTTATTCTCGTTCCCACATAAGTCGTTGCAGAAACATCCCCAAACCCATAGCTCTGTATCATCGGCTCAGAAAATTTATGCGGTTCGTAGATGTCTGAAAGCAGTATGTTGTAATACACATTTCCTCCGCGCGTGTGTATATTGACTGGAGAAACCCTCCTTTCTCCTTTAACATAGGGCGCTTCTCCTCTTACAACCTTCACCCTCGAATCCAAAACCTCGTACCTGTTCGGGCCAACCGCGATCTGGTGGTAGACCTGCCTTGCCCCTTCGTCTATTTTGAAAAGCCCCTCCTTTCTCTGCGTTTCATAGTCAGTTTCTATATCTGCATGAACATTGATTATTCTTAATTCGCTTGGCGGAAGCTCAATGTTGAAAATTAATGTATGCAAGCTGTCTGTGTAGAATTGGTCGGTCAAGCCCACTTTGTCGTGCGGGCTATCCCAGCCGGTATATTCTATCTTAAACCCGACCCCTTTCGGAATGGACTCAGCAATCAAGCTTTCATTATATGGAATGGTCATGTTGTACGGATAGTTGTCCGGGTCGTAAGGGGGGTAGCCGTTGAATACTCCTATTCTTAAATGAAGGGTTGAGTTTAGGTCTGCCGGGAGTATTTGCACCCTTCTTCCATCAACCTTTATTTCATATGTTGTGGAAGTTACAGCATGCTCTTCAGGCGGGGGGAACGGCACAATGTCCCAGAAAACAGTCCTCAGCTCTGTTGTTTTGCTCCTTTCCCACGCATCCCTATAATCCATTCTTGAAATCTCTCCTGTTGTTGTTTCCGGGATGTAAACCTCGTCATAATCTAAGTATTCGTGGTAGGGAATTGGATGAATTCCTATATTCGTATATACAGACCCTCCGCCCCCCTCGCATATGATCGTGTTGTTTATCGGGTCTGATTCAAAACTAACGGTTCTTCCTCCTTCCTCCTGCGAATAAATTCCATACCTTATCGCCGGCTCCTCATAGTCATACCCGTTCAACTGCCCGTACTCATAAACCATCTTGAGCGCAGGAAGCGTGTATTCTTGGCCGTCGCTTTCGTACGTGTATTCTATCTCTTCAACATAAACCGGCACAGGGTACTTAAACTCGCTCTCATGCCCTGCATAATCCTCTATCATCCCTCCCGGCCCGTAGAACATGAAGAATGTGCCGTCTTTTTTGTAGAAATAAATGGTATTGTTTACATAAACCGTTCTGTTTTCATCCTCAACCTGCACAACTTCGTATGTGTTGTTTCCCTTCACAAAACTCTCGTTTCTTGCCCTTGCCAGCTTTGACTGGTTGCTGACATCAACAATTGGGCTTTTCAGCACTACTATGTCCACAACAGTTATGTTTTTCGCCATTGTTTCTTCTTTGTTCTCTATGGGCAGGGCAATGTCAAAATACACCCCCTCAGCCGGCAGGGGATACCAGCCGTCTAATTCTATATCCCTGTCCCCCACGAGCCTCGCGCTCATTTTTCCATTAACATAAAGGTTCTCCCTTTTTATGCTCTTATTTTCGTATTCAGCATGCGCTGTGCTGAGGAGAACATAGCCATCAACAGTGCCGTTTTTTGTTTTTGCTGTATAACTTAGGTTTCTCAACTCCCCTCCTGAAAGCACGATGCTCCAGTTTAAATTGTTTCCATCCACTTCTGCTTCCGGCTCTGAGGAGTCGTACTCAAACTTATCTGAGATTTCTTCATAAAAAACTGCTTCCACATCTTCGTTCCAATAGTTCGTTATTTTGTTTATCACCTGAATGCTTACATCCGGTTCCAATGCAGGCACATCGTTCTCCTCAAGTCCGTTTTCTGCGCTCGCGTTCGTAATTACTTCTGCTTCTATTCCTATCTTGCTGCTCTTTGCGCTCATCAATGCATTCACAAAAACTTCATAGTCATCATAAGGAAGAAGGTTTGCATTTGTGAAAACAATAAAACCCTTTCCGTATTCTTTGTACGCAATCACCGGAGTGCCGTCAGCTTCAGCGAGCACAACAACCCCCTCGGAAATGATTTCCGGCGCGTTGTTTATCACAACATCTCCGTCCATTCCGCTCACTAAAAACTCCTCCTCTCCAATTTCTTCGTTTATGCTGATATTATATTCTCCATTCATCACATTGTCGCCCACATCTACCAGTTCGCATTTGTTCAAGATTAAAAGTGCGTTTCCGGAAGCAAAAACCATCCCGCCGTTCTCAGCAAAATTCCTTAAATTTTCGCACCCCTCTTCGCTTATGCTTTCAACAACCTCTTCTCTGTACCCGTAGGAAAAGTCAGGCAAAACAACAACATCCCCTTGGATTTCTTCGTTTATGCCGGTTGCATTTATTATTTGCGCTTGGTCATTTAGATACCGCCTTCCTTCTACAACAAGCAGGTAGTACGCGGTCTCCCATGAAACAGACATTCCGTTGTTCATTATTTCGGATTCAAAAACAGCTATTTCCGGCTTATTCGTTATTTTCGCCTTTTCTATTTCAAAAGAACCGCAGTACTCGTATTCGGAATTTTCCCCGCTTACAACATAGCTGAATTTTCCATAGTTCTCCGAGCACGCCTCAAAACCAGCAAACGCTATTATTCCCTTTTCATACGCGGGCCTTACAACATCCCAGTAGCTCTCATCAGTTGAGTTTATCCCATCATGCACATAGCCCGAAAGTTCAATGCTGTAGGAAACGGAAAGGAGAAGCAGGAATACCGCAAAAAACAACCCCCGCATGATTGTATTTGTGATTGGGAATGTTTTTAAAT
>Ga0185342_1000773_pt1 | contig 14975 bp, 16 predicted proteins | sample ConPoolayeEmetaG_FD_128045 | JGI IMG/M metagenome (GOLD analysis project Ga0185342, IMG submission 128045) | Hot spring microbial mat communities from California, USA to study Microbial Dark Matter (Phase II) - Cone Pool mat layer E metaG... ...
GGTCGCCGCCCACTGAACCGCAACTCACCCACAACGACAATCCCAAACTCGCCGAAAACACGCCGGAGAACTACACGCCATCCGAAGAGCCGGGTTGCTCAGCAACCTGCTAGGCCGCGCGGGTGCTGTGGCGGCCTTCGGCCAGCCCGAAACCGGCAGGATCGGTCCGCCGGGGCTTGCAGGGCTGAAAGCTGGCCGCCGGGGCGCGAGAAGCGGCCGGAACGCGTATAATTGCCCAGCAACCAAGGAGGATATCAATGACGACGGAATCCAACTTCGCTGCTGTGGAAGGCCTGGAGCCAGCCGCGGTCTGGCGCTTCTTTGCTGAGCTGGCCGGGGTTCCACGACCATCCAAACACGAGCACAAGATCCGGGTCTTCGTTCGGCAGCGTGCCGAGGGGCTGGGCTTGGCGGTCCGTGAGGACCACGCTGGTAACCTGGTGATCCAGGTGCCGGCTTCGCCGGGACACGAAAACGCGCCGGTAACCGTGTTACAGGGGCACCTCGACATGGTTTGCGAGAAGAACGCCGAAACCCAGCACGATTTCCAGAATGACCCGATTCGTCTGGTGGTGGATAACGACCCCAAGACCGGGCAGCAGATTGTTCGGGCTGCGGGGACCACGTTGGGCGCGGACAACGGCGTCGGCCTGGCCTTGGCCCTGGCCGCGGCCACCAGCCCGGAAGTAGTGCACGGCCCGCTGGAGATTCTCTGCACGGTCGATGAGGAGATGGGTATGTCGGGCGCGAAAGTGCTCGAGCCCGACTTCATCAAGGGCCGGCGGATGCTGAATCTGGACTCCGAAGAGGATGACGCCCTTTACATCGGCTGCGCCGGCGGCTGCGACACGACTCTGACCTGGAACTTCAAGACTCGCAGCCCCTCCGGGCGGGCCCGGGCCAGCCGCGTCACCGTCAGCGGGCTGCGCGGCGGGCATTCCGGCGTGGACATCCACCTCAATCGGGCCAACGCGATCAAACTCCTGGTCCAGACTCTCTCGGCCGGCGATGGTCGGCTTCAACTGGCCGAGTTCCGCGGCGGCACCAAGCGGAACGTGATCCCGCGCGAGGCCTCGGCGCTGGTCGTGGGGCCGGCACGAGTGCTGAATGCGGTCAGCCAGGCTGCTCAGCAGGTGCAGGCCCAGGCCATAAGCGGCAATGGCGAAGAGGGCTGCACGATCCGTCTGGAGCCGGTCCCGCCGGAGTTCGCCGCAGCCGTTGCCTCGACTGCTGACACCCGGCGATTACTGACCGCTCTGACCGCTCTGCCCCATGGCGTGCTGGCCGTAGTTCCGGAAATTGCCGGCCTGGTGCAGACCTCCAACAGCGTGTCCACCATCGAGACGAATCTGGACGGCGGGACGCTCCGCGTCACAGTCGGCTGCCTGTCCCGCAGTTCTTCGCTGGATGAACTGGCGGCGACCACGCGGCAGCTCGCGGCCATCGGTCGACTGGCCGGCGCTGCGGTCGAGTCCGGTAACCAATACCCAGGCTGGCAACCCAACATCAATTCGCCGCTGCTGGCCACTTGCCGCCGGGTTTACGAGCAGTTGTTCGGGGAGAGCCCGAAAGTGGCCGCGATCCACGCCGGACTGGAGTGCGGCATCATTGGCGAGCGGATCGGTCCGGGCCAGATGGACATGATATCCTTCGGCCCGCACATCGTGGGCGCACACAGTCCGGACGAACGCGTCTACGTGGGATCCGTGGAGAAATCCTGGAAGTATCTGAAGGCCGTCCTGGCGGAACTGGCGCGGTGCTAGAGTCGGCGATCGAGGCTCTGACAGGCCGAAGACTGAATCGCTGAACCTCCGAGTCGGCCGCGGAAGAGCCCCGGGTTCCGGGGGAACGACCGGCTCTCGTCGCGGCAGGCCCGCTCTCAGACCGGTCTCGCGTAGCGCTCGAGCATGCTGACGAGCATCGGGATGCGATAGATCGCGACCCGCCAGACCAAAGCGTGATCGATGCTCTCGGGCTGGCGCGTCAGCATTTCGGGCTGCTCGGCCAGCCGGCTCCAGGGGATCTCCAGATGCGACTCGCGGTACGGTCTGGAAACCTGCTCAGCCAACTCCCCGATGTATACCAGGGAGTTGTGGATCGCCTGGCGGAGTTGCCCATCTTGGCAGTAGTCGTCCCAGGTTTTTTCCATCACCAGGTCGCGCAATGCGCGGGCCGCCTCCAGCATCTGCCGCAAGCGCGAGGCATTCGCGTCGTCATCCATCACACGCCAGCCTCCTGGGCGGGAGAATCTTTGCAAAGCATGGGGAGATCATTCTCAGACTCGCCGGCAGCCTCCAGGCCTCGGGTGGTCGCACGTAGCGGTCGCTGGCAGGTTCGCAGCGACAAGGGTCCGGTCGCGATTCGCTCAATGGTGGGCCAGAGGAAATCACCAATCGCCTCCTGGCCCGGCAGTTTGCTACAACCGCTCGGCGATGGCTTTGCCTTGCATGAACAACAGCAGGTAGTCGCGGCCGCCGGCCTTGCTGTCGGTGCCGGACATGTTGAATCCGCCGAAGGGTTGCACGTCAACCAGCGCCCCCGTGCACTTGCGGTTGAAGTACAGGTTCCCGACGTGGAATTCGTGCCGGGCGCGTTCCAGCCGGAAGCGGTCGTTGGAATACAGAGCGCCGGTGAGGCCGAACCTGGTGCCGTTGGCGATCTCCAGCGCGTCGTCGAAATCCCTGGCCTGGATGACCGCCAGCACCGGTCCGAAAATCTCCTCCTGGGCGATCTTGGCATTGCGATCGACGCCGGCCACGATGGTGGGCGGGATGAAGTATCCGCCGACGGGTGGCGGCGGGCAGCCGCCGGCCAGTTGGCCGCCCGGCCCGCCCCCAAGAACAATTCGCCCCTCTTTGCGGCCGATCCCGATGTATTCGTTGATTTTCCTATACGACGGCTCGTCGATCACCGCGCCCATGTAGAAATTCTCTTGGCTGGTGGTGTCGCCGACCGAAAGCCTCTTGGATCGCTCGACGACCTGTTCCAGCACCCGGTCATGGATGTCTCGCACCAGGATGGCCCGCGAGCAGGCCGAGCATTTCTGACCTTGGAATCCGAAGGCGGAAGCGACTATGCCTTCCGCGGCGGCGTCCAGGTCGGCGGTCTCATCCACCACGATGCAGTCCTTACCGCCCATCTCCAGAATGGAACGCTTCAGCCAAATCTGTCCGGGCGATATTCGGCCGCATTTCTCGAAAATCCGCAGCCCGACCTCCATTGATCCGGTGAAGGACACGAAGCGGGTCTTGGGATGCTCCACCAGGAAATCCCCGATCTGGCCACCGGAGCCAGGGCAGTAGTTCAGAACTCCCGGCGGCAGGCCGGCCTGCTCAAAAATCTCGGTCATCTTGGCGGCGATGACCGGGGCGGTGCTGGCCGGCTTGAGCACCACCGTGTTGCCGGTCACGATCGCGGCGCTGGTCATCCCGGTGCAGATCGCCAGCGGGAAATTCCAGGGCGGGATCACCACCCCCACGCCCAGCGGAATGTAACGCAGCTCATTATCCTCGCCGGGATAGGGTGTTACCGGCTGCGGTCCCCCCAGCCGGATCATCTCCCGGCCGTAGAACTCCAGGAAATCTATGGCCTCACAGACATCGGCGTAGGCTTCAATCCAGCTCTTGGAAACCTCGAAACACATCCAGGCGGCCAACTCATAGATGCGACGGCGCATGATGGCCGCCGCCTTGAACAGGATGCGAGCCCGGGTCTCCGGCTCGACCCGGCTCCAGCTCCTGAACGCGGCCAAAGCGGCCTGCATGGCCTGCTCGGCTTGGTCCGGCCCAGCCTTAGTGACCGCCCCAACCACCGTCTTGGGACTGGCGGGCATGACCGATTCTACTTTCTGCCCGGTCTCGACCTTCCTCCCGCCGATCAGCAGCGGGTAGGTCTGTCCGAGCTGGCCACGGACCTGCTCGAGGGCAGCGATCATCTTCTGCCGGGGCTGATCTTGCGAAAAATCGACATAGGGTTCGGGACGATAGGGCATCAGCATAAGACCATCTCCGATGTACCGGGTTTGCTCAGGACGAGGAGTATAACCGCACCCGCGCGGGCAGTGAACTGCCGGCCCGGCGGTTGACTACCGGACACCGCCGGGCAATAGTGAAGTTCGCGGCGAGCTACGGCTCAAGAGACGCCCGGAGAGCCCGGTCATGAGTCGGAACATTCTGGCTTGCAGGGTCCAAAGCTACGAGCCGTTCCCGGCTCTGGCCTATGAGCATCTGGCCAGCCTGGGTATCCGTTATGTCGAGATTCCGCTGCCTCCGCCGGAGAGGGTCGACCAGACGCGGACGGAGCTTCAGCGCTACGGGCTGGCTGCCAGCAGCCTGCACGCCGAGTGCGACCCCGGCCGGCCCGACCTGGCGGCCCGGATCGCGCAGCAAATGCCGATCTTCGACGCACTGGGGAGCAAGATCATGTTCACCTCGGCCAAGGCCGGGGCGACCTCCTTCAGTACCGCCTGCCGTCGGCTGCACGAAGCGGGACGGGTCGCGGCCGATCACGGCGTGACGATCGTGCTGGAAACGCATCCCGACCTGGTGACCAACGCCGAGACGGCCTTGGCGACCATGCGAGAGGTCGACCACCCGAACGTGCGCATAAACTTCGATACGGCCAATATTTACTTCTATAACCGCGATGCAGACGCCCTGGCCGAGCTTGGTCGGATCGTCCACTATGTGGGCGCGGTGCACCTCAAGGACACCGATGGCGGTTACCGACACTGGTATTTTCCGGCCCTGGGGCGGGGTATCGTGCGATTCGGCGAGGTCTTCGAGATGCTGGATGCGGCGGGGTTCGCCGGCCCGTATACGATTGAGATAGAGGGGATCGAGGGGGAAGCCAAGACCGAGCGGCTGGTATGCGACCGGGTGGCCGAGTCGGTCGGGTTCCTGCGGGGCCTGGGACGGTTGTAGGCAACCGCGACCAATGCCTGCGGCGGAACGTCCGGCGCCGGCCGGGTACCATGACCGCGGGCCGCTTTATTTCCCGGCCCACAGGTCGATAAGATGACAGTGACGCACTGGTGCAGCGTATGCCATACCGGAACATGTCGCTTGAGGAGCTCGCCCGGCACATCGGGATGGATGCGCGCACGCTGCGGAAATGGGCCGAGCGGGGGAAGCTGCCCGGCCAGATGGTTGGCGGAGAATGGCGTTTTAACCGGGCCCAGATGCTGGACTGGCTCCAGCGGACGTTGCACACCCTCGACGAGCTGCACATCCGCAACCTGGAACGGGCCATGCGCCGCGACAGCGAGGACCGTATTATCGGAGCCTTCCTGGCACTGGAGGGTATCGAGCTGCACCTGGCCGCCAAGTCGCGAGCCTCGGTCCTGCGCGAGCTGGTTCGGCTGGCCGAGCGCACGCAGTTGGTCTACGACCCGCAGGAGATTGCCGCAGCCCTGGAGGAGCGGGAGGCGCTGGGTCCGACCGCCCTGCCCCGCGGGCTGGCCTTTCCGCACCCGCGTCGCCCACTGCCATACGCCACGGCCGAGCCGCTGATTTGTCTAGCGCGGGTCCCGGGAGGCGTCCCGTTCAATGCCCCGGATGGCCGTCTGACCGACCTGTTCGTGTTGGTGTGCGCCAATGACGAGCGCCAGCACCTTGGGATACTGGCCCGGCTGGCTATGATGTTCAGCACCGACCTGGCGGATCGGCTGCGAGCAGTCGAAACCGCTCCGGAAGCTCTCCGCCTGATGCTCGATACCGAAGAGGAGTTTGTCGCCGGAAGTCGATCGGTCTGAACCGCTAGCAGTCCGCCGGCGGGCAGGGCCGGAAGAAAGGAATTCACATGTCCGATCGTCGGCCAATCCGCGCCGCAGGGTCCAGGCAGGCCAGCCAGAGCCCCACGGGCCTGCGGCCATGGGTAGGCACTATCCTGGTGGGTTTGTGCAGCGGCTGGGGGCTGGCACAGGGCCTGTCCACTTCGGCACCGACTACGATCCCGGCCGGGGAGATCGCCGCCACGGTCAACGGCTACCAGATTCGACGGGCCGAGATAGAGGAGCAGATCCAGGGCCGTACGCCGCTGGAAGTGCTCAAGCATCCCGCCGCCGCCGGCATTCTGGACACTCAGCGGTTGCATCTGCTTGAAACCCTGATCGACGATCGCCTGCTGGACGAGCAAGTGGAGGCCGCGGGCCTGACCATTTCAGACGCTGAGATGGCCAGGGAGGTACAGGAGGAGATGGAGGGCTACCTGGCGGTGCAGGGAATCACCCGCGAACAACTGGAATGTCAGCTTCTGTTTGCCAAAGGGCAGACGCTGGAGGAGTTCCTGACCAGCCGGATCTCGGATGTCAAGCAGCGACGAGCCGTGCTCCGCAAGCGGCTGATCGAGCAGATGGTTCCGGCCGCGGGCCAGGTCACGGACGAGGAAGTCGCCGAGTTCTACAAACAGCGACTGGAACGTCGGTTCAAGAAGCCCGAGCAGGTGCGGGCCAGTCATATCCTGATCGGTACAGAGAACGCCAGCTCGGAGCAGAAGGCTGATGCTCGGAAGCGAGCTGAGGAAATCCTGGCTGAGGCGCGGCAGCCCGGAGCGGACTTTGCCGCCCTGGCGGCCCGCTATTCGACCTGCCGGTCCAAGGTTCGCGGCGGCGACGTCGGATACTTCGGACGGCAGGACTGGGTGCCGGAAAGCTTTGCGACGGCGGCATTCGCACTTCAGGTCGGCCAGATCAGCGACATAGTCGAGACGCCGCGCGGCTATCACATTCTCAAGGTGACCGACCGGACCGGGCCCCAAACCCTGCCCCTGGAGAAGGTCGGCCCGGGAATCCGGATGTTCATCAAGGACCGCAAACTTCAGGAAGAATTGCGCCGGTACGCGTCGGAGCTGCGAGCCACGGCCCAGATTGTCTACGCCCCCGGGTTTGGACCGACCGCGACCGGACCAGCCAGCCCGCTGCCGACATCGCAGCCCGCGCACTGAGGCCTGAAAGACCGCGGGTCGCCGCCTCCGCCAATCAATCTCCGCCCGCTTGGATGTATTCCAGCAGGTACCTGCCGCGATCGTCGATCGTGATCCGTGCGGTTCCACCTCCCGGGATGCGGTCCAGCAGGTCGGCATGGCGTTCGGCCGCCGGCCCGGCCGGCCCCGCTTGTGGCCAACGCTCCAGCAGCCGCACCAGTCCGCCGGCAACCCAGGCTTGGGTAGTGCGGGCGAAAGCGTCTTCTGGCAGGTTGGTCAGTTCGTCGGCCAGCACGCGCGAGACGTCGATCGGCCCGGTCGCCGCCAGGCCCAGAAGCTGCGGGTCGAGTTCCCCGCGAAGCTGGTAGCTCATCTGGCGCTGCGGCCCCCATCGGCTTTCAATGTGGACGGCATGCAGCTTGCCTGCCACCCGACGATCGGCGGCCAGCAGAACCACGATTGCGTCCGTCCGGCCACTCGGGCCCCGCTCGAGCGAGCAGATCGTTTTCGGAGTGCTGATGGTCTGGTCTTCCGGCAGAGCACGCCGGCAAACGCGCTCCTCCTGCCCGAGCTGAATTTGGTTGTAGGACAGCTCAACGCAGCCGGTCTGGGCGGCTGCCAAGACGCCGAGCAGACCCGCCCAAACCGCTGGCCCGCGTGCAGCTCCCATTCGACTATTCAGAAACCTGGTGTTCATGCCGGTATGGTGCACAACCCGGGCGCCAGTGCAAGGCCGGCCAAGCATCCCACTGGCAGAGCGGACAGGGTATAATGCCAAGGGTGGCTTGGGGCGGCCGGCCGTGGCCATCGGGCCGCTTGGGGCCCGGCGCGACCGGCCAGTGGCCAACGGACAGGAAAATGGAACCGGAAGAGATTGATGCGGTTCTGGAGGAGGCTAGCCGGCTGCTGGCCGCGGGCCAGGCCGAAGAGTGCCTCAAGTGTTTGAGTGAGCTGGAAGCAGAGGAATTACAGGCGGATGACCGAATCGAGTGGGTCAGCCTGCGGGCCTGGGCCCTGACCGAATTGGGAGCCGACGAGGAAGCGCTTCAGACCCTCCAGCCCGTACTGGAGGAGTTTCCGGACTCGGCCCGGCTGCTGGGCACTCTCGGGGTGGTGTTGTCGAACTGCGACCAGCTCGAGCAAGCCCAGCAGGCCCTGGAGCGGGCCCTGGAGCTGGTTCCGGATGACGAGGTTCTGCTGGCCAATCTGGCGCTGACCTGCGAGAAGTTGCGAGATTACGAGCGGGCGATCGAACTGTACGATCGGGCCCTGGAGCTGGGGGCTGACATCGACTGGGTGCTGGAGCACAAGGCCAATGCTCTGATCGAGGCCGGCAGGCTCGACCAGGCCAAGGTCGTACTGAAGCGATACCTTTCGCTGGTTCCCGATGACGCGGCCCAGTGGATCACGCTGGGGATCTTGCATAGCGACGATGAGGAGTATGAGGAAGCCTTCGCCTGCTATCGCCAGGCTGAGCGGCTGGAGCCGGACGCGTCGGAGCTGCGACTGAACTGGGGTGTGACCGCGGTCCAGGCCAACCAGTTGCGGGTGGCTCGCGTCCAGCTTCGTCACTTGCAGAGGATCGAGCCGCGTTCGGCCCGGCCCTGGGTGTTGCGGGCCCTGACTCTGGAGGGCGAAGGGCAGATTCGGGGGGCGAGGGCCATTTACGAGCGGCTTTTGGCGCGTCGGCGCTTCGCCGACCCGGGGGAGTCCACCTACACCATGGAAATGGCCATGGACTTCTTCGCCCGGCACAAGCTGCGGCCGCGGTGCGAGTGTCTTCTGGCCCGGGCGTACGCCGCCAATGCCTGCACGGTGGAGCTGTGCGATGCCTATCGGCGGGTCGCCGGCGAACCGGTGGACAAAGCCTACTGGTACTGCCTGCTGGTGGAGGCGGACTACCGGCCGGGTCTGTCCGAGATCCGCAAGCCGGCCGATGATTCCCTAGCGCCGGGCCGCTTCACCCGCTTCGTGCGGGCCTACCAGGTGGTGGCCCGAAACCACGATGAGGCGGTCGAAATGGTCCTGGACCTGGCCCGACGCATGGGCGAAGGGCACCCGACCGTCCGGGAGTTCATCGGCGAGGAGCCCATCGAGAATACTTACACCGGCCTCTATGAGGTCGAAGCCGACAGCGTGGTTTTGACCGACGGTCAGGCCGAATAGCCCCCTCCGGCACGTTACTGCTGCGAGATCAAGACGATGTGCACGACCCCCGGCCCATGTACGCCGGTGACCAGCACGCCCTCGATGTCCGCAGTCTTGCTGGGCCCGGTAATCAGGCTCACCTGGGCCGGCAACGGCCCGAGCTGAGCGAGACGTTCAAACGCGTCGAATAAGTCCGCCACCAGTTGGGCCGGCGACACCAGTGCAACATGGATCGGCGGAATCAGCGTCGCCCCCCGGGCCGAGGTCTCGCTCGAAACGCAGACCAGCGTTCCAGTCTCGGCGACGGCCAGTTGAACTCCCGTGACACAGGCCGCGGCCGCAAATAGCTCACTGTCGTCCACCGAGGCAGTCGCCCGAATTCCACCGGTGGTCAGCGTCTTTATCAACTCCGAGGCCCGATCCTCAGTCAACGCCGTATCCGATTCCGGCTGAACGATGACCCGGGCAACGTTATCAGCCCTCAATACCTCACCGATCCGGGCCAGCCAGCTCTCTTGTGAGGCGAAATGCACCCGACAGCCGGCCGCCTCGGCGGCCTTGACAAAACGGGCCGAAAGGTCCTCGTGACTGCCGACCTCGCGCAGTTCCGGGCCGGGCGGCTCAGGCAGGGGCGTGGGCCGGGCAATCCGCGCCAGACGCGACCGCAAATCCGCGATCAGGGTTGGCAGGTCGTTGGGCTGGGACTGCGACCGCCACCGCCGACTGGCGTCCGCCACCGGCGACCGCAATCCGACCGAGCCAATCCGCCCCTCACCCTCCGGGCCGAATTCGCCCGTCCGGGCAGGCCGAAAACCGGCGTCCGGCCGGAGACCAACACGCGGTCCGCTACGATCTCGGCTTTCGGGCTCGTCGGGCCAGAGGTCTCGGAAGCTGAGGGCCGGCGGCCGCCGCAGGTCACGCTCTCGCGTCCACGACTTCAGCGGCCCGATCCCCGATCGGCCCCAGCCCTGACCATCATCGGGCAGCAGCCGGCGCAGCAGCTTCTGGCCGCGACGGTAAAGCCACGGCCAACACATCGCCCAGGACCAGGCCTGCATCAGCAGCCGCTTGGTGAGCGGCTGACGCCCGCGAGCGGCGGCCCGCAGCCGGACCAGAAGCTCCGGGATGTCGATCTGGACCAGGCAGGCGACCCGGCAAGCCCCGCATAGACTGGAGGCCCGGGGCAGCTCATGGTGCTCAGGTCCGTACAGCAGCGGCGTCAGCAGACTACCGATCGGGCCGGGATAGACGCTGTTGTAAGCGTGTCCACCGACGTTGCGATACACAGGGCAAGCATTCAAACAAGCGCCGCAGCGCACGCAGCGCAGGACTTCGGCAAGCGGGCCACGCAGTATCCGGCTCCGGCCGTTATCCAGCAGCACGACGTGCAGCTCCTCCGGCCCGTCGCAATCGGTCGGTCGCTTAGGGCCGCTGACCAGCGTGGTGTAGGCCCCCATCGGCTGGCCGGTGCTGGACCGGGCCAGAAGCTTGAGAAAAACCGGCAAATCGCTCAAACGCGGAATGATCTTCTCGATGCCCAGCAGCGCCACGTGCACCCGCGGCCGCGTCACCGTCATCCGGCCGTTGCCCTCATTGGTGATCAGACAGATTGTGCCGGTCTGAGCGATTCCAAAATTGGCCCCGCTGATGCCCAGGTCGCAGTGCCGGAATATGTCCCGCAAATAGCCGCGAACGATCCGGGTTATCTGCGCCGGATCCTCCGTGTACTGGCAGCCCAGCTCGCGAGCCAAGGCCCGCCCAACCTGACGACGGTCTTTGTGGATGATCGGCGTAATTATGTGGCTGGGCCGGTCACGGTCGATCTGCACCATGAATTCGCCCAGATCGGTCTCTACAACCCGCACGCCTACCGCGGCCAGAGCCGCGTTCAGACCAACCTCTTCGGTGGTCATGCTCTTGGACTTGACAGCCAGTTTCAGCCTCCGCCGGGCGGCCAAGTCGCAGATTATTTGCCGCGCCGCCGCGGCGGTCGGGGCGAAATGCACGCTCGCCCCGTTGGCGGTAATCCGCTGGACAAACTGCTCCAGGTGGCCGGGCAGGTTGTCCAGCGTGTGCTGGCGGATTTCGGCTGCCCGCTGGCGCAACTGGTCGGCGTGCCTCAGTTCTTGCAGGGATTTGGTCCGAGCCTCGACCTTGCGCCAGGTTGCCAGGTGGACGGCGGCGACCATCCGCCGATCGGCGGCCGCCTCGGCCATTTGATGACGCAAGCTGCGCCCCGGACTCACGTCTCCCCCTCCATCAGCCCCAGCGACTCGGCCAGGCACTCCGCCAGGTGCTTGAAACGGAGCGGCAGACCGCGACGACGGGCCCGGCCCGCCATCTGGAGGGCGCAGGCCGCCTCGTTGCAAATCACCAGTTCGGCGCCCGTGCCGACCAGCTCCTCCAGCTTGTCGTCCAGCATCGCGGTACTGATCTCCGGAAACTCGACCGCGAACACCCCGCCGAAGCCGCAACACAAGTCGGGATGCACCGGGGTGCGCACATCAGGTCCGCGACCAGCCCCCAGCCAGCCTTGCAAGTCGCTTAAGCTGTAAATCTCGCGAGCATGACAAGGATAGTGGTAGGTGACCGGGCGATCGAACTTGAGATGGGCCGCGATGTCCACGCCGAGCTGGTCGCTGAGAAATCGGTCCAGCTCCCAGGTCTTGTCGGCCAGCCCGCACACGGCCTGGTACCACTTGCGATCGCCCTCCAGAAGCTTGGGGCCGTGATGCTTGACCATGGTGGCACAGGAGGCCGAAGGCGTGACTATCCAATCGTACGGCTCAAATACCCGAGCCATTCGCTTGATCAGTCGGCGGGCCTCGTCGTGGAAGCCGCTGTTGTAGGCCGGCTGGCCGCAACAGGTTTGCCGCTCTGGGAAGCAGACCTGGCATCCGAAATGGCGCAGAAGACGCAAGGCGGCCTGGCCCACCCGCGGGTAGAACGTGTCGGTCAAGCAGGTAACGAACAGGGCCACTCGCATCAGGCCATACCTTCCGCCTGATGCTATCCTAACCACCTGTCGGAAAAGCGGACAGGCACCGCCCACGCGCTGGAACTAGGCCGCCCCCGCCGATCTGGACGCAGACCCGCTTCTTGGCCGCGTCCGTCGCACAACCCACCCGCTGGACCGTCACTAACCGCCGGTGCTAGAAACGAAGGGATCGTCCTCGCAGAATGGCGGATAAGTGCACGCCGGATCAATCTCCGGGTCGGCACCCGGGCCCTGGTAGCCCGATTGGATGAACCGGTACTCCACCGGGTCGCAGTTCAGTATGGTGCCGCAAGGGTTGAGCTTGGCCACATACGAGGCCAGGTCGGCCAGCCCGCACCCGCTGAATTGAAAGCAGACTCCGGAGCTGAGGCACAGCAGGACCTTGGCGGCTCGCGACGGAAGACGATGTCGGATGGACATAACAGAACCTCGCACGCGGCTGCTACCGAGTGGTGGGGACCGGGCAATCCAAAAAGATGCTGTTGGGCTGGCAGAAATTGAAGAAAGTTCCGCCAGTGCAGTTGAAAACCGAGCAGAAGTCGAACGAGTTCAACACCAACTGGCCGTAGTACTGGGCGCAGCCGCCGGGCAGAGCCTGAAAGAGCAACCCCGCACTGCAAACCAGGGCCGCGGCCCACAGTCGTCTCTTAAGCGTACCTCTCATGCGTCGTCCTCCCGGCCTGCGCCACCCCCGCCGCACCGCAAGAGTATATGGGCCCTTCCGGGTGTCCAGCAAGGCCGCCAGTCCGGCCGGCCAGCCTGCGGCCGGAGAACCAAGCTGCTCTTATTGAGTGTAGATCGTGACCTCCTTGGCGATATCCAGGGCCAGGTTCAACCAGCGGTTGCCGGCCGGCCAACCCGCGCTCCAGCCCTGCCACAACGCACCCAGGCATCCGGTAAGAAAAGTGCCGCTGCTGACAGCCAACGCCGTCAGGACCAGCCGCTTCGTCTTCCAGTTCATGCCCTGACCTCCTCAGTGTCGCTATTGGATTCCGCCCAGCCAGACCTGATCGGCGGCCCAGTCACCCAGGAATCTCAACAGGCAGGTTCCGGTACTCAGGGCCAGCACTCCGGTGCTCAGCGCCAGTAGGGCAAATTTGAGTCGCGATCGCATAAGTTCTTCTCCCAGAAGGACTATCGGGTGTCGCCACCGATGCCAGCAACTGCTTCATCGCTTGCTGGCCGAGGTGCGTTCCGCCAGCGGGAATCGAGCACCGCGGGCGGCCAGCTCTCCCGCGGATCCTCCCGCAACCCTATGTGTGCCGATCCTCAGCCCTAACCGGAACGCCTGACGGCATTAAGCGACCTGGCCAGGAGTACCGCCATACGCTTTGGGGTCTGATTGCGGTCGCACACCTACGCACGATAGTTCAGATCAACCCGGCCACCAGAATGCGCTGGATGGTATTATCCAGGCACCCCCCGACCGGCACCATCAACATGATCCCGGCCGCCAGGCATAGCAGTGCCCGTCGGAAAAACGATCTTCTCATACTCAGCCTCCTATGCCGTCGTCGGGGCGGTCCTTCCCGACCGCCGCATGGGCGCGGATAGTTACCGGACCTGTGACCCTTCCAGGGGTCGGCAGCAAGTGCGACCGCCCGGGTGTCGACCGGCTGTAACAGCCTGCCGTGCAACCGCGCCAGGTCTGCATTAGGCACCAAGATCAAGGCAATGGCAAGGGCGAATCAGCCGGTGGGCGGGAAAAACTTATCAATTTGATCTTTCGTGACCGGTTGCGCAATCCCCCGCTCGGTCACGATCCCAGTGATGAGGTCCGCAGGCGTCACGTCGAACGCCGGGTTGTAGCACGGAGTCCCCGGCGGCGCGATCGGCTGCCCGCAGACGGCCCGCACTTCATCCTCTGGCCGCTGCTCGATGGGAATCTCCCGGCCGCCGGCCAGTGACCGGTCGAAGGTGCTGAGCGGTGCCGCCACATAGAAAGGAACCCCGTGGCGCTTAGCGGCCATCGCCAGGCCATACGTGCCGACCTTGTTGGCCACGTCCCCGTTGGCCGCGATACGGTCCGCTCCCACCACCACGACCTGCACCATACCCGAGGCCATCAGACTGGCTGCGGCCCCATCGCAAAGCAAGGTGACGTCGATGCCGGCGGCGTTCAGTTCGAAGGCGGTCAGCCGGGCTCCTTGCAGAAGCGGCCGCGTCTCATCGACGAACACCCTGAATCGGCGACCACGCTGCTTGGCGACGTAGAGCAGCGACAGGGCCGTGCCACAGCCGACCGTCGCCAAGGCGCCGGCATTGCAATGGGTCAGAACCCCGGCTCCTTCGGGTATCAGGTCCGCGCCGGCCTGGCCGATCTTCAGGCAGCTTTCGGCATCCTCGGCCGCCATGACGTGGGCTTCGGCCAGGATGGCCTCGCAAGGTGCCGGAGCTTCCCGCCCAACGCTTTGCTCGGCGACCGAAACGCACCGTTGGACGGCCCAGGCCAGATTCACCGCAGTCGGCCGACATGCGGTCAGGTACGCCGCCACCTGGCGAACCTTGGCCAAGAAGTCCTCGGCCCGGAAATCACGGAAGGGGCGAACGCCCAGGTACAGCCCGTAGGCCGCGGCCACGCCGATCGCCGGCGCGCCTCGCACCCGCAGCGTGCGAATCGCCTCCCACACCTGCTCGACGGTAGCGCAGTCCAGCATTTCCACACTTAGCGGCAGGCGGGTCTGATCCAGCAGTCGCAATACCCCATCCGTGCCGCCGCACCATTCGAGCGTCGGCGGCAATCCACCCAGCAGGCTGCGGTCAATCCTGGGCGGGCTGGTGTCAGTTCCGGCGTCCATGGTGCTTCTTGTAGCGGATCAGGCCGGCTCCGTCAGCCCCCGGGGCGGATTTGCGGCCCTGCGGATTTTCAGCCGGCCCGGTGCGCGGTAACCTGGCCCCATGCGAACTG
>Ga0185342_1000774_pt1 | contig 14964 bp, 14 predicted proteins | sample ConPoolayeEmetaG_FD_128045 | JGI IMG/M metagenome (GOLD analysis project Ga0185342, IMG submission 128045) | Hot spring microbial mat communities from California, USA to study Microbial Dark Matter (Phase II) - Cone Pool mat layer E metaG... ...
AAGTATGGGTTGAATGTTCAAAACATTCTTGCCCGGAAACCCATCATACACATGATACCCTTCACTTCTGAGAGAAAAATGATGACTACTGTTCATAAGGGTAGAGACAAAATTTATGTCTACACAAAAGGCGCACCCAGAAGCGTTCTCCCCCTATGTGAAAAAATATTTGTCAACGGTAAAACCGAGAAATTGACCACTGAACTTCTAAACGTCATTGAAGAAAAAATTTCTAAATTCGCCGGCGAAGGTCTACGTGTAATAGCTGTAGCGTATAAAGAATTGCAGGATGGAGAATCCTTAGATGGCAAAAATATTGAGAGTAACATGGTTTTTTTGGGACTGGCAGGAATAAAGGATCCCCCTCGCCCAGAAATTAGAAAATCCATTGAGATTGCCAAAAAGGCAGGCATAAGAACCATAATAATAACGGGAGACTATGGGCTAACGGCGCAACGTATAGCCCAAGAAGTAGGCATCGTAGAGCCCAGCGGCTCACAGTCGGGGAGCAACCGTGTAATAACGGGCGTCGAATTGGAAGGTATGAGCGACCAGCAGATTTTAGAGGAAATAAAAGCGGGATGCTCAATCTTCGCCTTGGTTACACCGGTGCAAAAACTTCGCATAGTAAAAATCCTTAGAGAGAATGGTGAAATTGTTGCCGTTACTGGAGATGGAGCTAACGACAGTCCTTCACTGAGAGAGGCTGACATCGGTATAGCTATGGGTGTTTCGGGAACCGACATTGCCAGAGAAGCTTCCGACATGGTTCTTCTCGATGACAGTTTTAACTCCATAGTTAAAGCAGTAGAATCTGGACGCACAGTATACGACAACATAAGAAAGTATATCACTTACGTTTTCACTCATAACTGGGCAGAACTTATTCCCTTCATACTCTACGTAGTCTTTGGCTTACCCCTCCCACTCCTCATAATCCAAGTTCTAGCCATAGATATAGGCATAGATATTATTCCCTCACTAGCCCTAAGCCAAGAGCCTCCAGAAGAGGACATCATGGAACAGCCCCCGCGAAGCATAAAAGAGCGACTATTTAACAAAAGTGTTTTCCTCCGCTCCCTCTACTTAGGAATAATAATTGCCGCTGGAGCCATGTTTGGCTGCCTAAACGCGTGGGCCTCTGGCGGCTGGATTCTTGGTATGCAGTTAGACCCCCACAGCCCAGTGTACATTAAAGGTGTAACCATGACCTTTGCTGGCATAGTTGTGGGCCAAATGGGCAATGTTTTGGCATGCAGAACAAGCAAAACATCCCTATTTAAAACAAGCCTTAAGAGTAACAAGTGGATATGGATTGGTTTAGCGTCTCAAATCATCATCCTAACCCTTATGATATATGTTCCTCCAATGCAGAGTATTTTCGGCACAACTGCTCTGGGGCTGAATGAGTGGACGTATCTGGCGCTCATAGCTTGTGGGGTGATTCTTGCAGAAGAGGTGAGGAAATGGTTTGCCAGAAGACTCCAGAAAACAGGTTGGCTTCCCAAATTTAACCAAAAAATCTCCAAAGTTAAAGAAGTGGTTGTGAAGTATACCTAGGAAGCTTGCTTCATTTTTAGGAAGGAGGGGAAACATTTTCTGGAGCTTCTGGGGTCAAAACTTTTTATTTCTTCTAGTTTTAGGGGGATGCAGACTCTGGAAACCATTCCGTGAAGTGAGTAGGGGAGCCTAATTAGCCTCATTTCCCCACCCGTCACCCAGGGATCTATGGGATACCTTTTTTTCCACTTTTCAGCTATTTTCTCCCTTTCTTTTCTCCCCATCTTTGTGGCTTCATCGTCCAAAACGTGTATGTGAAATCCTCTACCTGAATACACGAATCGGAGATCCGTGAATTCTTTGCTCAGTTCCTCCTGCAGCTCAATTGTTTTCCGCCTCACCGTTTTGAACTCGTACATGCAAAAGCTCAGCCCCTGGTGCATCTTCATTTTTTTCTCATAGTTTCCGTGGTAGGGGCAGACCACATTCTCCGGGTCAAGGTCAAAAGCCAGTTCCTGTCCCTTGAAGTATTTACAGTTCCAACAGTCCTTTGGTTCCTTCCCACACTTGCTGCAACCCTGGATGTCTGAGTAGAGGTTTCTATCATAGTATACCCCCTCAGGAAGATACTGAAGGATATAATCTCGCACGTCCTCAAGATTTTGGTAATCATCGACCACCACTGTGTTATTTCTTATGTCTTGATATTCAGGGAGAACTATGCCTGTGTGTCTTCCCAAAATCAAGGCAAAAACAGTATTCTCCCTTCCCCACAACCATTCCTCCACCTTTTTGAGGGGAAACTCCAACTCATAGTATTTTTTTCTCTCCTCCAGAGTAGAGTACCTCATTCCCTTGGGCAAACGGTAATGGGACATAATAAATTGTATAAGCGGGGATTGATAATACTTTTTCGGTGGTGAAAAATGATAATAGCCGAACTATCAACATTCCCCATAGGAGAAGGAACAAGCCTAAGCAAATACGTTAAGGCAGCAATAAAAGCTCTAATTGATTCGGGAGTAAAGGTCACCCCCGGAGCAATGTCCACAGTTATTGAAGCAGAAACACTAGACGAAATATTTAAAGCCACAAAGATGGCCCACGAAGCCATTCTCAAAATGGGAGCAAAAAGAGTAGCCACATCCCTGAGAATAGACGACAGAAGAGACGTGGATGCAACCGCCGAAAAAAAATTAAAAGCCATAAAATAACTGATCACAAAAAATCAGTGCCTCAACAAAAATGTGTGTGAGGAGGTTTCAATGCCAACTATAAAAGTGGGAGACCTTGACATTTATTATGAGATTCATGGGGAAGAAAACAGGGTGCCTCTGGTTTTAATTATGGGTCTAACTGGCGACGTTCTGGGCTGGATGTTTCAAATACCAGAATTCTCCAAAAAGTACCGGGTGATCGCATTTGACAATAGAGATGCAGGAAGAACCACCAAAACAGACGTCAGTTATACTATTGAAACCTGTGCCCAGGACACCTATAATCTCCTAGTCCGTTTAGGGGTAGAAAAAGCCCATATTCTCGGTGCCAGTATGGGTGGCATGATTGCTCAGACCTTCGCTATAATGCACCCTGAAATGGTGAGAAGCTTAATTTTGGCCTGCACAATCCCCCGAGCATCTAAGGGTTTAAGTCCCCTAACAATCTGGAAAGAGTTAGTCAAAATTGAACCCCGAGAATTATTCCTGAAGGACATGCTTGTGCGAACCTTTACTCCAGAAACCCTTGAAAACATGGAATTCGTAAACGCATCACTAAAATGGTATCTAGAGTATCCATATCCCCAACCGCCAGAGGCTTTTATCCGCCAGTGTAACGCCATAGAGAAATTCGACGTGACCGCCAGACTAGGGGAAATTGTTGCCCCAACCCTAGTCATAGTGGGAGATAGGGATATTCTCACTCCCATCTGGTACTCGGAAGAGATTGTTTCTCGAATTCCAAATGCGGAGCTAAAAGTAATTCCGGGGTGTGCACACGCCCTCTTCCTTGAAAAGCCGCGTGAATTTAACAGGGCTGTTCTTGAATTTCTAGAAAAACACTAGCACTAAAATCACTTAGATAAGGGTGTTCGCTTTTCTCAGCATAAAAATCTGGGTATTATGATTGTGGGTAGTAGTGCCTGCTATTCTTTTTGTATGGGTGTGAGGTTTTAGCTTTTATGGTTTCTTTTTGTTTATTGTGTTTATCGAAAAGTTTAAATATTTAGGGTACCCTAAATCTATGGCTGAAAATTTAGGAGAGCCTAAATATCAAGTCCACACTGGTGGAGGTGTCCAACATGGCAGAGGCAACATCCATCGAAGAGGAATACCTTGAAAGAATCTACCGCCTTGAGGAAGCAGGCAATAAGAGAATAAAAACCACAGCTCTAGCTGAGGATCTTAAGATTTCTCCCGCCTCAGTGACAGAGATGATTTCTGGACCCTTGAGCAAGAAAGGATTGGTTGACTACAAGCCTTACAAAGGAGTGAAGCTAACCGAGAAGGGTAGAAGCATTGCCTCCTCTCTGATACGAAAACACCGTCTAGCGGAAAAGTTGCTGGTAGACGTAGTAGGAGTTAATTGGTGCGACGCACATCACGAGGCTTGCAAACTCGAACATGCGCTGTCTGAAGATGTTGTGGACAAAATTGATAATACCCTCGGTAAACCTGAAAGTTGCCCCCATGGAAACATTATACCCGATCCTGATGGAAACGTGAAACCTGACAATTCCACGCCATTAACTGATTTGGAACCATCCCAAATAGTTGAGGTCACAAGAATTTCCAATGAGAAAACTGAAATATTAAATCAACTATGCTCATTGGGCATACTTCCCGGCGTGAAGCTAAAATTGGTGCAGAAAACCCCTCTTGATGGTCCGGTACTTGTGGATTTAGGTAAGTGCCAAATAGCCTTAGGACATGATATAGCAAAACTGATTCGAGTTAAGCCCGCATAAAAGCTTTTGGTGGAATGCCTTTGCCGAAATTCAGGAGACGCTGGGGACGGGGCAGAGCCGAGGCCTGGGGTCCTCGGCAAGTTAAACTTTTCTCCAAGAGTCTAAGGCAGGAAGAAGAAGATAGGTCTATAAAAATATATTTGGCGGGCAATCCTAACGTTGGGAAATCTGTGATCTTCAATAAGCTTACGGGCATTAATGTTATTGTTTCCAATTATCCGGGAACCACGGTAGAGGTAATGCAGGGTACAATGGAGGTCGATGGCCAAAAAGTAGTTTTTAAGGATCTTCCGGGAATCTATTCTCTGGGTGCTACCTCCAAGGATCAGGAGGTTGCCGTGAGAGCCATACTTGAGGAGAAACCTGACGTCATAATAAATGTGGTTAACGCTTTTAATCTGGAGCGCAACTTGAACCTCACCCTTCAATTATTAGAACTGAATGTTCCAGTAGTTATTGCTTTAAACCAAGTGGACTTTGCAGCCAAGAGAGGCATACTGGTAGATGCAAAGAAGCTTGAAGACATACTGGGTGTGCCAGTAATTCCTACGGTGGCGATTCACGGTAAGAACATTAGAAAACTATTAGAAGCAGCTCTTCTGGAAGCCACAATCGAACACAAAAAAGAACACATGTACCACCATCATGGACTGCATCACTTGCACGATCACTTACACGACGTTCACCATTTTCACGAGGAAGGAACACCACTGCAACTAATAAATGAGAAAATTAATCACAAGAAGGAAACCGAGACTCCAAGGATCAGATTCTTTAGGGGATTTGGTAGAAGACGTAGAGGAGGAATACTAGAAGGAGTAGAGATTTCAGAAATGGGGGGAGAAGAGCAAACCAAGTTGGAAAGTGAGTCAGAAGAAGAAGTTCCCAAGGGTAGGATGGGGTGGGGTGTGCCTCATAGGCATAGGTTTAGCGACATTGGTTACAGTTTGGATGTGGAACGGTTAATTAGAAGATTGGAGGCGAGAATAACTCGTGAGGTTTCCACCGAAGAGTTAGCTTCTGCGCGGGTTATTGCTAAGTGGCTTTTGGAGGGCGACTGGAAAGCTGCGGAGTTGGCTATGAAGGGTGAGATGAGTCCTTCTTTGAGAAACTTTGTTTCCAAATTGAGGAGGGAGATTGAGTGGAGGTTCGGGGAGAAGCCCGAAACGCGAATTTCCAAGGAGAGGTACGCTCTGGCGGGGGAAATAGCAAAAAAGGTGACCGTGGAGAAATCTGTGAAGCCTACTCTTCGCGACAGACTTGACAGCATAACTTTATCCTATTACACCGGGATACCCTTCCTTTTGATGGTGGTTTTGGGAATATTCGCCTTACTGTTTTTCGGCGGGGGCTTTTTGGAGGGAGTTATAACATCATTTTTCGAGAATGTAGTTACACCCTTTGTGAATAATGTGCTGGGATACACTTACTTTGATATGTATACGCGGTTTCTATATGAGGTCGTTGGTCCGGAGCAAGGTTTGTTGCTTCAGTTGTGGTTGCCTCAGGTTTATCCCTACCCATTTTTGGTCAAGAACCTAGTTATTGATGGGGCGGTGTTGGGGGTTCAGGCGGTTTTTGCCATTGCGTTTCCCTATATTTTAACTTTTTACATAGTTCTGGCACTTTTGGAAGATACGGGTTACCTTGCCCGGATAGCCTTTCTGCTTGACAATGTGATGCACAGGTTTGGTTTGCATGGAAAATCCATAATTCCCCTTCTGGCTTCTCTGGGCTGCAATGTTCCGGCTTTGATGGGCACCCGCATTTTGGAGAGCAGAAAACAGCGTTTAATAGCATCCTTCCTAATAGTGTTGATTCCTTGCTCTGCTAGGACATCAGTCATACTGGGTTCCGTAGCCTACTATATGGGAATACAGTATGCCCTAATGGTTTATTCCATAATATTGGGTGTCGTTGTGGTTTGCGGGCTCGTTCTCTCCAAGATTCTGCCTGGAACATCTCAGGGCCTAGTGATGGAGATGCCACCGTACCAGGTTCCTTCTCTTGGAGCTGTTATCCAAAAAACTTGGATTCGGCTCAGGGAATTTTTGTACCTTGCCCTGCCACTAATCATTATGGGAAGCGTGGCTTTGGGTGCTTTATCCTTCTTTGGATTTTTAGACGCCATTATTCAACCCATGGAACCATTCATGACTAACTGGTTAGGATTGCCCTCCATAACAAGCGTAACTCTATTTTACGGCTTGCTGCGCAAAGAGATGACTGTACAGACTCTCCTCGTAGTTTCCCAACTGAAACTGGGAATAACAGACTTGGGTCTTCTTTTGACCCCCACCCAAATGGTTGTCTATGCCGTGGTGGTTTCCCTCTACTTCCCTTGCCTGGCAGCATTCGTGGTGCTATCCCGAGAAATGGGTCTCAAATACGCCGTGGCTGTCTCTCTGGTCACTATTTTGCTTGCCCTATTTTTAGGCGGAGTAATCTGGCACATTTACCTTTTACTGAACCCCATACCCCTAGATCAAGTTTGGCTGTACTTCGTAAACTTTTTGTCCTCCATAAGCCTTGGGTGACCCTCTATGTCCATCACTGCTTTCGGCCTTTTTTCTCTCTTTTCACTCCTAATTCTAGATAGCAGGATTATGCCGGCGATTATTATGGCTAGTCCCACCAATTGATAAATGGAAACCTTTTCTCCTAAGAATATCCATGCTAGAATCACTGAGAAAACTGGATAGGGAGCAATAATGGCGGTGGCCTTGGAAAGATTGATTCTCTTTATTGCCTCGTACCACACCATTATTGAACCGATGTACACTATGATTCCTTGGAATAGGAATAGTAGGATAATTCCGGTGTCAGTTAAGAGTTGGTATTGTCTGAAGCTGGGGTTTAGTGATAGTAGGAATAGGAGTATTCCCCCATAAAGTAATCTGCCCGCTGCGACGATGAAGGTGTTGGTCTTTTCAAAAGTTTTTCGCGCTAGTACGTGGCCTATTTGCCAGGCAAGGGGGGTTAGCAGTATGAGAATGTCTCCCACATTTATTGATAGGACTCCATTGTAGAGGACTATTATGGTGCCGCTGAGTATTAGTAGAGTCACCGCTACCTGCTTTTTCCTTATCAATTCACCCAGAAAGAAAAAACTCAAAATAATTGAGAATATGGGTTCAGTTTGAAGCAAAATGGAAGCATTTACCCCACTGGTCATATTTGAGCCTGTGAAGAACAAAATTGAAGAGAGGAAGGTTCCAAAAAATCCTATCAAAAACAAGTTTCCCAGAATCTCCCTGGTGAACAGTTTTTTTAGCTCTCCTCTTAGTCTCAAAACTACAAGCATGAATCCTGCTCCCACAAGAGCACTTATCGCCGCGAAAAAAATGGGGTTCACGAAACCCACACCATACTTGGTAATAACTGGAAACAGTCCCGCCAAAATTATTTCCAGCACACAAAAAATTAGTCCCTTCCTTTCACCGTCCACCGCAGTCACCAGATCAAGCAGTTTCCCAACAAATATTAGTGAAGAAGAGTGGCACCACTATTTATCCTTTTTCTAAAACCGTGAAACCATTTATTCCAGCAAGGATTATTGGTTAGTCTCAGCAACCTTTTCTTCTTTTCCCAGCATTTTTCCTCTCCTCTCACTATGAATCCTTGAAAGAAAAATAATCCCCACAACTATCACTGCTAAACCTGCCATCTGATAAATGGATACCGTCTCACCCAGAAATATCCAGGCAAGAATTACTGAGAAAACGGGGTAGGGAGCAATAATAGCTGTGGCCTTAGACAAGTTTATCCTTGATATGGCTTCATACCACACCAAGGCTGAACATGCAAACGCTAAAATCCCCTGAAAAACAAATATGAGCACCATCCCCGCATCAATTAGGAGCCCAAAATCTCCAAAACCGGGAATTAGAGTCAGAATAAAGAGTAGCAAACCCCCATAAAGGATTCGCCCCGCGGTAACCACATAGGTACCCGTTTTTTCCAATATTTTTCTCCCAAGTACATGTGCAATTTGCCAGAAAAGGGGAGTTAAGAGTACCAATACGTCTCCCATATTTAAGGACAAAACGCCATTGTAGAGAACGATTATTGTTCCGCAGAGAATGAGGAGGGTTACAGCAATCTGCTTTTTCCGAATCAGCTCTCCTAGGAGGAAGTAGCTCAAAACTATGGAGTAAACTGGTTCTGATTGAAGCAGAATGGAAGAGTTCACCCCACTGGTCATAGTGGAACCAAAGAAAAAGAGAAGAGAAGTGCAAAATGTTCCAAAGAACCCTATCAAAAAAAGACCCAAAACAAGCTCCCTCGAAAACAATTTCTTCAGTTCCCCCCTAAATTTTAAAACTACGAGCATAAATCCCCCGCCACAAAGCGCACTTATCGCTGCGAAAAACACGGGATTCACAAAACCCACACCATACTTGGTAATCACCGGAAACAGTCCAGCTAGAAAAACGTCAGATAAAGCAAAAAAGAAACCCTTCCGTTCATTGTCCATTACACGTCACCGAACACACTCGTTAGAGGACACGGGAAAAGCCTATACCCTTATTTACTTTTCGACAAACATTAAAATTCCCCTTGCCGATAAGAGTGCATCAAAAATAAGACTTCATTCGATAAAGTGTAAGATTCTCCTAACTATTTGGATAATTATGTTCCTCCAAATATTTCCGACGAGATTGCGCATTATTTATCCGCTCAACATACCAGCCCCCTCAAAAATCGTAAGCACAATGACAGAAAACTTCAACTATATTAAAGAACTCCCAAATCCGCGAAAAAGGAATTTTAAAATAAAATCAAAAAAGAAGAAAAAATTTGCCCCAGTAAAACAGAAGAAACCATTTTTCACCGTAAACGGGAAGTATACGTTTTTGCTTATACAAGTTAGTACATTTTTAGAATTCAGACTTTTTTCTTCCAAATATGGGGAGTTCCCTTATTCTAATTCTTCTGTCTTCTACTACAACAATTACCCCTTTTTTCAGTTGCTCCACTATTTTTGGTAGCGTTAATAGCAACATTTGATTAACGAACTCGGGGGATGGGTTTTTCAGGCGGAAAATTATAGTTGAGGGACGCTTGGATTTAGTGTATGCAAATATGTTTCCAAAGTCTAGATCTGCGGTGATAAGAACCATACCCTTCTCAATAGCATAACCTAATATCTCTTCATCTCTAGATTTCGCCATACCCATGTCGCTTACCCTCACTGCCTCGTAGCCCTGCTTCCTCAGGAATTCAACAGTTTTTGGAGAAATAGACATATCAACAAGAAACTTCATGGCTTCACCGGAATTACCTTCTCTGTGGTGACCCACGCAGCATACTCCAAAGCCTGTTTCACATCATCCTCTTCGAGTTCGGGGTAGTCTTCAACTATTTCTTTGAACGTTTTTCCATTAGCAACTAAACGAACAATAAGCGCTACCGGTATTCTCAATCCCCTGATACAGGGCTGCCCTCCCATCACATTAGGATCTATAGTAATCCTATCAAATTTTATATCCTCATCTTCAAACACTACAACCGCCTCAAACATACTTTTATTAGAAACAAATCTATTAAACCTTCCCCTTTTCTTTACACATCCAAAAAATTGGAGTATTCCTTCCTTCTAGGTTTGAGTCATGTTACTGTCGGACAGTTCCCCATTCACTAATGCAAATAGCATAGGCGAACTGGCTGTGGTAGCCGCTGATCATAACCAAATGGATCATATGTCTAACAGCACATTTACTTTTAGCTATGGTATAAATAGAATATCATTGGGAGAATTTTTGGGTGTATTCCCTTGATGATAATTTTTATATTTGTGCACGTAGAATATGACTTGTTTTTGGGAGTAATGAGTGTAAGGGTGATATTTTTGGAGATATCAAGGGATGAACTGGCTGGTAGGGTTAAGAATCTTCAGGAGAAACTGGAACAGGAAAAGTTGGACGCTTACCTTGTGAGTAACGTGGAGAATTTTTATTATCTGACTGGACTTGCCTATCGCCCCTATGAGCGCCCATTTTTTATGGTTGTGCCAAAGGGTGACTCGCCAATTTTGCTTGTTCCCAAGCTTGAGGAGGGACACGCCCGAGAAGTGGCTGTGGTTGGGGAAGTGCGTTCCTACTGGGAGTTTCCAGCGAAAGAGAATGAGAGCTGGTTTAAAGCATTAAGAGATATACTGAAAGGCTACACCAGTCTCGGCGTGGAAACCAGTCTGCCCCTAAACTATTTGAGATATTTGCCAGAGGTGGTGGCAAAGGACTTGGTGGAGGATTTAAGGCTGACTAAATCTGAGAAGGAAGTCGAAAAGATTAGATTCGCCTCCGAAGTGGCTGACAGGGCAGTAGAGGTTTTAATAGGGAACTCTGGAGAGGGAGTCATCGCCCTTATGGCTATAGCTAATGTGAGTACCGAGGTTTACATGAAGGTTCTAGGCAAAATTCCCAACGCAAACTTGATGGTGACTGGGAGCACTGCGGCGGTGTGGCCTGCGCCCATATCTTCAATGCCTCACAGAGCACCCGGACCCTTTGATGTGATAAAGGCGGGTCTGCCCAATGTGGCCCTGGCTACGGTTCAGGCGGACGGCTATTCTGGTGAGTGTGAAAGAACATTTTTTGCGACAAGCGTCGAAGAAAAGGCCAAGAAAATCTTTGAGGACGTAATGGAGGCTCGCTCCAGAGCCCTAGAAATGGTCAGAGAGGGTGCACTGTGCTCAGAGATTGACCTCGCAGCCAAGAATTATTTAGTTGAGAAGGGCTACAGAGAAAATCTCCTCCACAGAACCGGACACGGCATAGGCATAGGAACCCACGAAGCACCATGGATAGCTGAAGGATACGATAAACCTCTCAAAGAAAACATGATTATAAGCATAGAACCCGGAGTCTACCTTCATGGCTACGGCGGAGTAAGACACTCCGACACAGTGCTTGTCAAAAAGAATGGCTACGAACTACTCACCAAGTTTCCAAGAGAACTGGAAAAACTAGTAATTCCCAAAAAGACAAAATAATAATAACCTGATCACAAGAGAAAACCACAGCTTTTTGGGAATCCTTCATTTTTCTGTATAAAGGAACTCCACTTTCTTGTTGGGGTGTTATTCTCACGGGGGGTTGGATGTATTTTTTGGGTTTTTGGGAGGGTGAGGAATTGTTTTTTCATACTGTGTATTTGTTGATAGTGATTATGTGGATTCTATTTTTGGTGTCAAAATTTTTTTAAGGATTGGCTGTTTTCTTTTAACATGGTGGCCGTGAATGTTTCGGGGTTCTCTTAGAAACAATGAGCCGCATTACTTTTCTGTTGAATTTGAGAATCCCGTAAAAAAATTTTGTCTTTTCTTTGAGGCGGGTCCCTGGTTTTTGTATTGTTGTGAGGTGGCTGGATTAAATGGACAGAGACATTATTACTGTTTATCTTATATTGAGGTCGAAGGGAGAGCTTAGTTGGGAGGATTTATTGAGGGAGTCGGGTCTGAGTGTAGAGAGGTTATCGCGTATTGTTTTGTTGCTTCAATTGAAGCAGTATGTCAGGAAGGTGGGGGACAAGTTCATTTTCCTGGGTAAAAAAAGGACGGGTGTGGGGGAAAACGGTAGTGAAGTTTTGGAATGCACAGACTATTACCATGATAGATTTTATGAGGGCCCCAATGGGACTAACGGGTTTAGAAGCGTTAATGACATATTAGAGTTAAAGATAAGGAAGAGGGTTCCCCTTGAAATCTTTCTTGATGGAAAATCTTTACAGGCGGATCTAGTCATTGATTTGGATAGGGGGAAGGGAAGAATCGAGATTGTTCATGGCAAAAACGTTTTGAATGTTCCCCACTACATTGATTATGATTCCCTGTTAATTGATGTATTTGAAGTATTCCAGTTCTACAAGAAGTATGCTGAGAAAAAAGGAGACCGATTCCTCATTTCAAACGCTTACAGCCTATTCCACAAAATCGCCAACTGCGAAGGAGAAGAGGAGGAGTGCCCATTATCCCCATGTCACACCGCAAGCCAACTGGAGTTTGACGCCTCATCTACCTGCATCCAGATTTGCCGCGCAATAACAGAAAGTTTGAAAATAGAGAATGTCACTTTAACCATTGACACCATAACCAGAGCATCACAGTTGTCAGAGAGGGAAATCCGAGACTTAAAGAAACTAGATTTCCTAAAAAAATATGAGATCTCCACGGCATACACTTTTCCACTCTCACCATTCGAAATTGGAATCCTAGTAATGGGAAAACGTGGCATACCACTCTGTCTACTAAACGGCTACCAACTATTCGCAGAAATCCCGGTTCGGGAAACCCCAAAATCCATAGAAATAGATTTCTCAAAAGTAGTGGAAAGGTATGCAGAGAACGCAAAAGTGAACAATGGAAACAGCAATTTTGACATAGACAAAATATCCAAACTGTTCTTCTCAATGTTCAGCGAAGAAAAAAACGTAACAGACCTTGAAGAATCACTAAGCCAACTCCACAACAGAGAAGAAATGGACCTACTAAACACCCTACACCTCATAAGCTGCCTCACCCTAGAAAACCAAACCAAAGAAGTCACAGCAAAAATCACCTACAAAACCCAAAGCTGAAAAAACAGAATCACAACCAGAAACGAAAAAACCCTCAACACTCAATTTGAAGTGAAAACCATTCTGACCCAGATTCAACCACCACAACTCGGGATCTTCACCCCTCAAGCTTAATAGAGAAATCGGTTCACCCGAGAACAGTTGAAGCAGACACATCTCCCCAGCTCTCGGTGGAAGAATGCTCCCACAGGCGGCTCGTCCCCTTTAGGCTTCTTCCAAATTTTAGCCCCCCACTCTGAGCCCAACTTGCCCGGCAGAAATCAGTTGCATGACCATGCATGTATATATAGACCTTAGGTGTAATTATTTTTCATTAAGAAATGGTGCGAAAAAGTTTAAAATTCTACAGAAATACTACCGAAAAATGCTAAAACTGTGATAACCCAGTATACGAAGCACATACACCTACAAAGTAAAGACCATAAAGCGCTAATAGACGGATCAAACATAAGAATCATACATGTTTAACCCCCCTCACCACAAGCTTCCGTTTCAAAACAATAACCCTATGTACAATACACCTAGCTGCGGAATAATAATCCCACTACTACTCTACAGTAGGTTTCCCTTCCTCTCCCTCGCAACCAGCCTATTCCTAATCATAGTGGGAATATTATTCTTCATGGTGAATCTAAGAAGAAGAGCCGCAGAAAAGCAATTATAACACTTCTTAACCATCTTTTCCTCCACACTTCCCTCTCAGACGACGGATTTAATGGAGTATAATTTAACGGTAGACATGCTAGATCTGTAGCTTCGACACATCACCTAATCTCTGGGGAGTTCATTGGGATCCTCTTGTTGCGTTCCCCACATAAGGGCAACTCTCCCGCAAAGCCTTTTCTTTGCTCTTATTTTTGCTACATGTCTTTGACTCTTCCGTATTAGTTGGCTGTCCTAGGAGTATTTATTAGCAAAAGTGAATATACTGAATGGTAATGGTGATGGTAATGGTGATAAAAGCGCGTATAGACGAGCAGGGTAGACTAGTTATACCGAAAGATGTAAGAGAGAAATGGAATTTAAAGGGGGAAGTAGAAATGGTTGAGGTAGAGGGAGGAGTGCTGATCCGACCAAAAAAAGGTGGATGGGAAGATTTTCTATCAAGAAAAGTGAAGGTTGACTGGAGCAGGGCTGTCGCTATTTCTCTTGAAAGCGTTTCGGTTGACGAGTTGATTTTTGGTGGACAATAATGCTGAGGAAGATGATTGACACTAATCTCTTAGTGTACGCCCTTATGGAGGGTTATCCTGCAACAGCCGTATGCGATGAATTCCTAAGGAGAGTGAGTGAAAAAAAGTTGCTGATCACCACACCCCTAACTCCATTCGAAATCTTCTATGTGCTCTGGAGGATTTATGGGCTGAACAGAAAAAGGGCTTTTTAACAAGCGGTTTCCCTCTTCGATTCTCCAATAGAGTTCACGCAAATCACAGAAGAAGATGCGCGTATGGCTCTCGGAAAAGTTGTGGAGCACTCTATAGAGACAAATGATGCTCTGCTCTTAATCTCCTGTTTAAAACAGGGTGCGTCTTCATTAGCCACAGATGACAAGAGCTTGCTGAAAGCCTGCCAGCAGGAGGGAGTTCACACCGAGGAGCCAATAGATAATACAGTCAGCCAAAATATGGAAATGTGGGAGAATGAGAAATTGCCAGAGAGAGGTGTTCAGAGAATGCTTCTCAGAGTCTACAATTGGCTGCTAGATATGAATCTCAGAGTTGCACATGAGTTTGACCGAGTCACAAATGGTATGAAAAGGTTACCCTGATAGGCAGAGAGTATAGAGCCACTTTATTTTTTAAACACCGACCTGACAATGCTAATTAGGTTAGTCTCTGTTGTCAAGCATTGCTAAAAATTGGAAAAAATTACTTCCTCTCAAAGGGAAAAATGATGGAAAAAGGGTAAAAACATAACTC
>Ga0185342_1000775_pt1 | contig 14929 bp, 16 predicted proteins | sample ConPoolayeEmetaG_FD_128045 | JGI IMG/M metagenome (GOLD analysis project Ga0185342, IMG submission 128045) | Hot spring microbial mat communities from California, USA to study Microbial Dark Matter (Phase II) - Cone Pool mat layer E metaG... ...
ACCTTTTTGGTATAACGGTACCTCCCTCCCGTACAAATTTCTTTCCATTAACCCCCCATTTTTTTTACAAAAATTCACTAACGAGGAACATAGTGTCGTTTTTGTGTCCGTATGAGGGTAAAATTTAATATAATTTGGCTATTTTAACTAGTTTATGTTAACTCGGGACGAAGCTTTGAAAATGGTGAACGAGCATCTTAAGGATGATAAATTGGTGAAGCATGTTCTGGCTGTGGAGGCTATAATGCGGAACCTGGCCAAACACTTAGGGGAAGACGAAGAACTCTGGGGAATAGTGGGCTTAATACATGATTTAGATTATCAAGAAACCCTGAATTCCCCAGAAGTACATGCCACTAAAACTGTGGAGTACCTTCAGGGTCTGGTTCCCCCCGAAGTTATTAATGCGGTTAAGGCTCACAACTATGAGTACACCCATGTTCAACCTCAGACCAGGCTGGAGAAGGGGCTTATTTGTTCGGACGCCGTTTCAGGTTTGGTTATAGCTGCTGCTCTGGTAATGCCCAATAAGAAGTTGGAACAGGTCAGGGTGGAAACACTCAAAAAGAAGTTTAAAGACAAAACATTTGCCGCAGCCACAGGCCGGGACAGGATTAGGGTTTGCGAAGAAATCGGAGTGCCCATCCCAGAATTCTTCAGAATAAGTCTAGAGGCTCTCCAGAAAATCTCAAATAGTTTAGGTCTATAAAAAAGGAAAGAATAAGACAAAGCTTTAGATTTCCAGTGGTACGATGTGTTTTACTTTTCTGGGTTCAGAACCAGTCTTTGGGTTGGTATTCGCCGAATACGCTGACGAGGGTTTCTCTTATTTCTCCTAGGGTGGCGTAGGCATGGGCACATTTTAGGAGATAGGGCATTAGGTTGTTTTCGGTTCTGGCCTGTTTTTCAAGCTCCTTTAAAGCGTCTCTTACTTTGTCATTGTTTCTGGTTTCCCTAAGTTTTTTGAGCCTCTCACATTGCACTCGTTCAACTTCAGGGTCAACTACCAACACGGGAATGCAGACCTCCTCGTCCTCGTCTGTCCGGTAGCAGTTTACTCCCACAATTTTTCGCTTACCCTGTTCTACTTCTTTCTGGTACTTGTAGGAGGCTTTAGCTATTTCGTTTTGGAAGAAACCCTTCTTTATGCATTCTATTACTCCACCCTTCTTTTCAATTATGTCAAAGTACTTGTAGGTTTCCTCCTCCATCTTGTTCGTCAACCACTCCACATAGTAGGAGCCCCCCAAGGGATCGATGGAGTCGGTGACACCAGTTTCGTAGGCTATTATCTGTTGAGTTCTTAAAGCCAACTTTACTGCTTCCTCTGTTGGAAGGGCATAAGCCTCATCGTAGGAGTTAGTGTGTAATGATTGTGTGCCTCCCAAAACCGCGGCCAGGGCCTGGATGGCCACTCTAACCACATTATTTAGTGGTTGCTGGGCGGTTAGGGAAACACCTGCTGTTTGTGTGTGGAAGCGCAGCATCATGGAGCGGGGATTCGTTGCGCCCCTATTCTTCATTTCTTTGGCCCAAATCCTCCTGGCCGCCCGATACTTTGCTATTTCTTCAAAGAAGTAGTTGTGAGCGTTAAAGAAGAAGGACAATCTGGGGGCAAAGGCATCTATATTCATTCCCCTTTCTAGGGCGGCGTCCACGTAGGTGAGTCCATCTGCCAAGGTAAAGGCAAGTTCTTGTACTGCGGTGGCTCCCGCCTCCCTTATGTGGTAGCCGCTTATACTAATGGTGTTCCAGCGGGGCAACTCCTCTGTTCCAAACTCAAAAGTGTCCAGAATCAATCTCATTGAGGGCTCCGGCGGAAAAATGTATGAGTTCTGGGCAATGTATTCCTTCAGTATGTCGTTTTGAATGGTTCCACCCAATTCTTTTCTTTGGGCACCCTGATTCTCAGCCGCTGCGATGTAGAAGGCCCAGATAATTGCTGCGGGGCCATTAATAGTCATTGAGGTGGTAACCTTGTTGAGCGGGATTCCGTCAAAAAGTACCTCCATGTCTGCCAGGGAGGATATGGCGACTCCACACTTTCCAACCTCGCCGTGGGCGAGGGGATGATCCGAGTCGTATCCATAAAGGGTGGGAAAATCAAATGCCACACTCAGGCCTGTTTCCCCATGTTCCAGAAGGTATTTGAATCTTTTATTGGTGTCAAAGGCTGTGCCGTAGCCAGAGAACATGCGCATAGTCCAAAGGCGTCCCCTATACATTGTGTGGTATACTCCACGCACAAAGGGAAACTCTCCTGGAAGCCCCAAATCCTTGTGATAATTTATCTGAATATCGTCAGGCGTATAGAACGGTTTAACCTCAATATCTGATAGTGTGGTGAACTTTTCTGCTCTCTCCACATACTCGGACTCTCCCTTTTTAAAGGTTTCAATCTTTGTCATTTTTATCACCCCAAACTCGGCCTAAAAAGGAATTAATAAGGCTACATAAGAAACTAAACACCCGTTTTTAGTCAACAACCAAACTGAAAAATATTTTAAATACACTATAAATCTTGTGGTAACTTTTGAAAGCCAGAAACACCAACCAGACAAAAACTGCAAAAAGGTCTTGAAAGACTTCAATCACCACAATTTTTTGCTGTTCTTATAAGGCAAATAATTCACTGATAGTAGGCAGTTATTGAAGTTATGTCTTGGCAAAAAAGGCGCGCCAGGAAAAGGGGTGGAGACAAGAACCAAGCCGGTTGACCCAAAAAAAAAGGTGTTGCCTTAGGGATTTCCTTGAAAGCCTCTTCCTTTTTTTATTCCAAAAGGCTTATTAACAATTAAAAAGGTATAAATAGCAATCATTTAATAATTGGAGGTGTTGGGTTTTTGGATAATGATAGATATGCTGAAGATAAGAGGTTACCATTGAAGGAGGCAATAAGTAAATTTGTTAAGGACGGGGATGTGATAGGTTTACATGGTCAGGGGTACATTGATTCCGTTGCTGCACTGGTAGAAATCGGGAGGCAGAAGAAAAGAAACTTAACAATAGCAGCTAATGTTATAGCTATGGCGGAGTGCCTAGTGGGTTTGGGCTGTGTGAAAAAGCTAGTGTTCTCATATGTGGGTGAGGGAATTATGGGCCCCGCATATGTTGCGCGGAGGGCTTTTGAGAATGGGGTTCCAAATCCCATCGAAATTGAGGAGTACACACATTACTCTATGGCTTTGAGATTTATGGCTGGAGGTATGGGTGTCTCCCACATGTTGACAAAATCCATTCTCGGCTCTGATTTATTAAAAGCGAACAACAAAATCAAACTATTCACTGACGAGGAGACTGGTGAACCCTACGCCATGATTCCCGCGATTAACCCCGATGTGGGAATAATTTCTGCACAGAGAGCTGATAGGAAGGGAAATGTTCAGTTCTTTGGAATTAGTCCTACCTGTACTGTGGGTGACCTTGCAAGAGCCTCGAAACGCGTAATAGCGGTGGTAGAGGAGATTGTTTCTACTGAAGAAATTAGAAGGCTTCCTAACGCCACCATGGTGCCTTTTTACTGTGTGGATGCTGTATGTGAAGTACCTTATCATGCCCATCCCGCAGTCTCGTACTATTATTACATCTATGATCTTCCCATGCACATGCACTGGGCGAGAGACTTCTGGAGTAAGAGCCATGAAGACTTCCTTAAATGGGCGGACGAGTGGGTTTATGGAGTTGAAAACCACGCGGAATACTGTAAGAAGGTAGGGTGGGATAGACTCCACAAGTTAACCCAAATGTCCCACAAATTCTTGGGAACCATCGAAAGCGTGAAAATTTAATGGAGGTTTTTATGATGAGTGGAGAACTAATCCCCGAAAAAGCTCTTCCAACAGAAATGTTGGTTGCAGCCACCATGAGAGAGTTGAAGGATAAGGAAACCATTTTTGCAGGCATAGGAATCCCTCTAATAGCAGCTCTGGCAGCCAAGCTTGCTCACGCCCCAAGACTAACAATAATCGTTGAGGGCGGAGCCATAGACCCTCAGCCCAGAAGACTAATGATGGGTGTAGCAGACGACAGCTGCCTTGAAAGGGTAGTCTCGGCAGACAGTATGATAAGAGTTTTCTCAGACCAGCAGAGCAGACTCATCGATGTGGGCGTAATAAGCGGAGCCCAAGTTGACAAGTATGGAAACGTGAATTCCACCGTAATTGGCGACTACAAAAAACCCGAAGTACGCTTAACAGGAAGCGGTGGGGCATGCGACATTGCATGTTCAGCCCAAAGATTACTAATAATGATGCGCCAGGAAAAAAGAAGATTCCCCGAAAAGGTGGATTTCATAACAAGCCCCGGATTCATAGACGGACCCGGAGCAAGGGAAAAACTAAAACTCAGAGGCAAAGGACCAGCAGCAGTAATAACCACCATGGGCATTTTCCGGTTTGACGAAAAAACAAAAGAAATGTACCTCGACAGCATCCACCCCGGAATCACAGTTGATATGGTAAAACAGAACGTCGGATGGAACCTCAAAGTAGCCGAAGACCTGAAAACCACACCCTGGCCAACAGTGGATGAGCTACGCATAATGAGAGCGCTGGACCCGCTGGGATTCTTCCTGCAACTCAAAATTGGACTCCTAGACTTTGACACATACATCGCATATCTGGACAAATGCTACGACACATTTAACAAATACTACTGCGAAAGGGGAATAATACCCTAACCTGACAACACCAAATTTCCCTTCTTATCACATTGAGGCAACTTGAGATAAACAAAAACGAATATAGAAACCTACCCAAATTTAATATGAAGAATTTCTGGGATTTGCACGGAAAACTCGGTACTACCGTTGTTCTTCTAGGAACACGACACGTACTTTGAATGGTTTCCGCTTCATTTCTTCTTCTATTTCCTTTTCTTTTCTGGCAAAGAGGGCTTGGCATCCGTACTTTTCTGCTAGTGCTATACAGGTGCAGTCGGCTAGTGATATTGCTCTTTTGCATTTCAGACTTCCCGCCTTCACAGCTAAATCCAAGGACAAATCTATGACCAAGTCTTTTATGACACTTAGGGTTTCCAGGCATTCTTCAGCAAGTTTTTCCCCACCAGCTCTGCACAAAACGTAGTAAATTTCGGAAAGTGTGAGAAGGGAGACGAAAACCTTTTTTGGTTGAGGGGAACTGAGATAGCTGTCGAGCCTCTTTCCAAGTTCAGTTTCTAAGAAATATTCTATCCAAGCACTTGTGTCAACCGCCAGATTGCCTTGTAAACTTTTCAAGTCTCTTCTCCTCCTCGTCTCTGAGCTCAGCCAGAATTCTTCTCACCCCCTCAGGACTCCTTTTCAGAATTCCGAAGAAGGGCCGCAGTGCGCTAAAATCCTTTTTCCCCTCGTATTGGTCGATGAGAAACTTTATAGCATCGTTAAATGTCACATTTCTCTTAAGCTCAGCTTGAAGACGACCAGCAATCTCCAAAAGCTTCCTCTTCGTCTCCTCATCAACTTGGATAGTAGACATGGATAATCGCCAACCCAAATTATAAAGCCATAATATTTATATTTTTTGTAAAAATTATAAATTTTACAGTCATTACTATTCCATTCTTAAACAAGCACCAAGCAGCTTAATTTTTTGACACACGCATTTGGGTATCTGAACAAATCCTACAATGCTCTAAGGTTCTAGAGGAAAAGGATTAGTACAATTACCAAAAAATAAATGCTGGAGAAATCAATCACAACTTCTCCTAATCTTGGTAAATCCCTTCGTACCTTTAACACCTCTCATTAGTTCCCCACAAAAGCTCGGCGGAACAGAACTAAGTAAACTGGGAGTAAAAGTTTTTCGTTTAAAAGTCTCTGGAGGACACCTCTGATTATCATTTCAGACTCACATGCGATTCCTAATACTCCCAAATAGTGCCACCCTACGCTGAAAGTAGCATTTTTAGAGCTATTTTCAGGTTGAAGCCTAAACCCTTTTCCGAAGAAAACCTCTCAACCCCACAAATCATAAAAATACACTAAAACTTTTTATGCCCAGCTAACTTTACCCTTCACAACTTTACTATTAAGGCTCCTATAGATATTTGTGGCAGCATTTGTCCGCTTCACTGCTTGGACGCTATCTGCAGGGGCGTGCCACCGCCCCGTTGGTGGCTTCTTTTGGAGAATTTTTCCAAAAAACAAGTCCTATTTGCTTGAACCCTAGTTTTTCCAGTTTCGGATGGGGGACTTATTTCGGCCTTTTTAGCGGGCCATCTACATCAAAACTCTTTGTCCAAAATTCTTATTTAAACCCCTCCACAATTCATCCCACGGCTAAAACCGCAGACTTTTGTGTCGAGCATTATGTAAAGGGTAGCTCGAAATAGAAAAACCCAAAAAAGACAGAATTAGCCAAAGAATCACAAAATTAATAGTAAAAGAGCAATCAACGCATCACCAGCAGACTGAGAGCCAGAGAATCTTTACCAACGGTTGAGAAAGATAATTTTTACTTAACAGGTTAATTTCTTCCTATTTTAATTTTATATAAACTTCCTTTAGCGTTTGTTGCACGTGTCGTGCCTTGAGTGCTTGGAATAATAGTCGCATTCGAATTCTTGAACAAAAGCTTTAATGGGGCAAGACTAAGTAAACATATAGAAGTATATCCTTTTAATAAGGTTTTGAAATTGGAGGTGTATGCTTGAAGGTTTTGGTGGCTTATTGGACTCAGACTGGAAATACCAAAAAGATTGCTGAAGCCATTTTTGGAGAAATCAAGGGGGAGAAGGAACTCAAAAAGTTGGATGAGGTTGAAAGTCTTGAGGGCTACGACCTTGCTTTCATCGGATTTCCCATTAACGCATTTGGACCAGCTGCACCAGCCAAAAAGTTCTTGGAGAAAAACGCTAAAGGAAAAAATATTGCCCTTTTTGTAACTCATGCTGCGCCTGATAGGAAGGAGGATTTTGATAGGTATGGTTTGTCTTTTGAGGAATTCCAGGGGTGGCTTGCTAGGTGTAAGGAGCCTGCGGCGGGAGCCAATTTGGTAGGGTTCTTTGACTGTCAGGGTGAGCTTAGTGAGCAAATTGCGAATTTTTTGAAGAAGCAGGAGGATCCCAAACTGCGTACTTTTGGAGAGATGCGTGACAGGACTTTGGGTCAACCAGACGCTTCACGAATAGAACGAGCACGAATTTTCGCGAGAGAGACACTGAAAAAATTCAGAGCCTAATTTCCCCACACTCCCAAACATCCTTTTTTCAACTAGTATTTTTGGGGTTCTGATTCACATTTATTTTACTTAATTTTGGATATTACCTCTTTTGCAAATTCTTGAGCTTTTCGCTCGTCTTCGGGGCTTGGATGTTTTACCGCTTCCTTCATGTATTCGTTAAACTCTTCATCAGACATTTTGCGGGCTTCTTTTACCATCTTTGCAATGTTGGGGTCGGGGTTGCCCATACAGTTAAAGGTTCCCATATAGGCTATGCCCTTCTCTTTGACTATTTTTTCGAAGGCTCCCCTGAGTGCACTCTGTACATCCTTATCCGAAGTGGGAGCCATGTGGGTGTAGAATCCCGCGAATTTACACTTTGGTGATTTGGGAAGGGAATTCATGACCTGCTTAACTGGACCTGATAAATCACCGGCGTGGGCGGGTGTTCCCACAAAAACAAGATCATAATTTTGTAAAGTATCAGCTTTGATTTGGTCTATCTTTTTTATGTCCGCTTGGTGTTCTTTTGAGACTTCATTATAAATTGCTTTGGCTATTTTTTCCGTGTTGCCACTCAAGCTAAAATAGGTAACTAAAATCTTCAAATAAGGCTTCCTCCAAACTAAATTTATTTAAAGAAAATTATTTTTAAACTTTTATAAAAATTAATATTAAAAAAATTTAAAACTTGGATAGAATCTCTCGAGCAAAAGCTCTGGCATTTTTCTCATCTTCCAGGTTGGGACGATTCTTCGCTTTTTCAAACCTTTGTTTCACTCGCTCCTCCGTATAGCCCTTATTCCTTATCAGGTAATCAGTTACAATTTGGTGAATTTGGGGTGTGGGAAAGCCCTGACATTCAAAGCATCCCAGAAAATCGATTTGTTTTTCTGCACAGCACTTTTGGAAAGTGGATAAACATTTTGTATAGTCCTCTTTTTCCTCAGGTGGTGCACCATGTGTATAGAATCCTGCAATTTTGTATTTAGGCGATTTAGGAAGAGAACCCAAAATTTTCTTGACCGGATCTGCCAAATCTCCCATTTGGCAAGGGCCACCAATAAAAACTAGATCATAGTGATTAAAAGTTTCCGCATTAACATCCTCGATTTTCTTTAAATCCACCTCATGTCCTTTTGAAACTTCATTATAAATTGCCCTAGCAATTTTTTCCGTGTTACCGGTCTGAGAGAGATAAGAAACTAGTACCCTCAAACTAAAGATTCCTCCAACTTATAGAGTGTTAAGTTGCTTATAAGGGTTGAATTGTCACTATTTTAAATGTATTTATTCCTTAAATAATGTGAAATTTTTCTCGTTATATTTTGCCTTTTAGCCGCGGAAGGTGAAAGAAGTGGTGGAGGGGATCGGAGAAATTAGTTTACTTTGTAAATTTTTTGTACTTAGTAAAGTTTAAAAATTTAGTCTCATAATTTAGTACCATGAAAAAAAGAGGACTGAGGCTATTCACCCTCACACCGGAGGGTAGAATTATTCGTGCTTTAACTGAGGGGGAGAAATCCTTCTCGGAGCTTGTTAAAGAAACGGGTCTCAGTGGAAGATGGCTCTCGGTGAAACTGAAGCAGCTTCTTCAACTGGGCGTGGTAAAATTTAGTAGCGAGGGTTATCAGGCTAACTATGAGAAGTTACGAAGCATTCTAGGGGGCTCTTTAAAGGAGATAGCTTGGATAGCTGCTTGCGAAATCGTTGAAAAACACCCCGAAGTTTTAAGTGTTCTGCTTTATGGAAGCGTAGCTAAGGGAAAAACAAGTGAGGAAAGCGACATTGATCTCCTCGTTGTCTCCGAAAAACCTCTAGATCTATCCGATGACGAATATAAAATTTCTATCAAGTATGGTGTAGTCCTTGAGATAACTTCAATCACTCTTACAGAGTTCCTTAGTATGCTTCACTTCAAATCCTCCCTAATTTTCGGCGTCTTAGAGGGATACGAAGTTCTCTTCGACTCTGTGGGAATCGCCGCATTACTAAAAGTCTACATGAAGGATATTTCCAAAGATTGGAGCTACAACAAGGATGAGGAAATATGGGTGAAACTGAGGAAATAAAGGCATTCATAAGAAATGCAGAAGAACAATTGGTTGATGCCGAGGTCGGGTTGCATGCGAAAAGATATCATCTCTCATTCCTGTGCAGTGCGTTAAGTGCCGAGAATGCGACTTCTGCGCTAATCATTGCTCTTGGAAAAAGAACAAGCAAGAAACATGTAAACTGGATGATTCTTGGAAAAACCGCAGAAACCGCAGACGAGAAAATAAAGGAGAGACTCCAAGAAATCTCAATAAAACTTCACGAAATTGAACCAGATATACCAAAAATTTTACGATACCCATTCCGCTTCAAAGAAAAATGGATAATACCCCAAGAATACTATACTCAAGAAATGGCCGAAGAAGCACTTCAAAAAGCAAAAAATATCTTAGAGCTCACCCTAAATTGCTTAAAGGACTTAGGAATCAGTATTTAATGTTTACATCCATCACAAAAAGGTCCCCAATTTTGCTTTACATGATTCAACTAGGGACACTTCTCTACAAGATTTTCATTGTGCACCTTTTTAATCGCGATTTTTGAGATTACCTGTATTAATTTAAAACTTGTACCGGTTATGGCTAGGTTTAACTAATGGATCAAATAGTCGGCATTAATATATATTATTGTTTCTCCCATATCTCCTTGAGTTTAAGAGAATTCACCATTTGAATGGGGGAACCTTCCTTGATAAAACCCTCCATTTCACGTATAAATTCTTCGGGGGCCACAGGTTTCATCACCACTATTTTTCCCTCCCCAATTAAAAGTTTCACTTTGTTCCCCTCTCTCAAATCTAAAATTTCACGCAGCCGCTTTGGAATAACAATTCTACCCTTACTGTCAATTACAGCTTCATCAACCATAGTAATCCCACCAATTATCCCACCCTAATCCAATAATTAAGCATTGGGAACACATAAAGCGGTTAAAAATTGACTCCTGAAGAGATTTAAAAAATGATTATTATTCTCTACAATAACTTTAATAGCAAGAAGGAGGCGTACTTCTAGGACTTGACGGAACAATTGCCAGTATTCTGAAGACCTAAATAGCCTCAAAAATCAGCAATATGCCTTGATAGGGCTTTATTACCCTATTTTATTATAAGATTTATAATTAGAAACCATTATGTAGATACATAAATGTTATTTGATGTATAATATGATTAATTTTTAAGAACAGGTATAGGGATAGGAAGAATATGTGTAAGTATTGCATAAAGTATGGTGATGGAAAAAAGTGGTATTTAAATCCTAGGAACTACAGTGACGAGGTAATACGTGGTGAGTCGACCAAGGTTAAAATGGAAGACACCTTGCTGGGGCAGCTTTTTGGCTTGAAGGGTACGATTCAGGAGATTATGACTACCGCACAGCGGTTCAAAGTGGATGTGGGTTTAGGTGAAAAGGTGGACGATGTTTTTCCAGATTTACATGATGAAGCTGCGAGGGTTATGCGTGAACAAATACCCGCCATGATGGAGCAGGCAGTTGCGGGACAGGTAGTTCCGCTTGAAGACGCGGAAAAAATAATTGATCTAAATGAGGGAGACATTTTTATCCTTCCATGCATATGCCGGAAGTACTACGGGGGAAGGGAAAAAATGTGCTGCATGTTTCTGAGACCAGCGGCGGAACCCCTACAGAGAAATATCGGCTCTTGGGATAAGCCCAACAAGATGGTTTCCAAGAATGAGGCAAAAAAGATTTTGAGGGAACTAGACAGGGAAGGTTATATTCATGGAATTTTCTGGTGCCCAGCACCGGTACCAACTATGCTTTGCAACTGCGATTATCCATATTGCATTGCAATTAGAGCCAGATTCCACTACAATGTAGACGAAGTATTCAAAAAAGGAGAGTATGTGGCTCTCGTAAATAGTGAAGATTGCAACGGTTGTGGTGGTGCACCTCGTTGTCAGACAAGGTGTATTTTTGGAGCCCTAAAATTCTCTCCCACCACAAGCAAAGTACACGTAAATCAAATGCAGTGTTGGGGCTGCGGCCTCTGTTGCACCGCCTGCCCCAATGATGCCATAAAACTTGTACCACGTGAAGAAATTCCCCAATTAAGAAATGTGTGGTGAGGATTTTGGTAACCATAAGACCAATAATAAACTATAATAAGGAAAAGTGTGGAGACCCAGCCGCATGTTTGAAGTGCATAAAGGCTTGCCCCTACTGCGTTTTAGCATATAGACCAGTAGAGACTCCGGAGCCTGGAAAACCTCCAAGAGACTGGACCATTGTTTCAACTTTCCGCGTCATGTGCACTTATCCCTCTTGCAAATCCTGTATCGAAGTCTGCCCCAAGGACGCCATCACAATTTCTATACCCGAAAAATAAATCATGAAGAATTAATTTTATGTGCCATTTCTTGGTGGGGTCTTTGTCAAGTGTTGTAAGTGAGAAAACGCTGTGTGCTGCGACTGCTTCTTATTTCTCCTCACAAGGCTATTTTGTTCGGAGAAACTATGAAATACTGGGGAAGACTGTGGATATAGTCTGCATTATGCCTCGTTTGTCTGATTTGAAAAAGAGGATTAAAAGCACACATTTTGTCCCTTCAGGCATCCTTTACACTTTAATAGGTGGGGGGTGGAGAACAACTGAAGACATTGCGTCTGAGACAGGTTCCAGTGCTCTATTTGTTAGTTCTGCCTTGGAGGATATAGTTAGAGATGGATGGGTAGAAAAAAAGGAGGAAGACGGAAAAATTTTTTGGAAGGCTAAAGATTACAGGATTCCCTCCAAGGATTGTGTGATGGCACATTGCAGATACAGGAAGTGCATGGAATCTTTAGAGGAGCTAAGCGGTTTGGATGGCTGTTACAATAAAATGTACTATGTGTTTCCTTACCCCGTGGACGAAGAATTTATAGATTTATGCTCTAAGAAGGGCACAGGTATTCTAGTATTTTATGAGAGGGTGGGATTGTTCAAAGAGCTACTTCCCCCCGAGGTGAAAGAGGTAACTAACTTGAAAGTCTACGCAAATCTTTGCGAAGTCATAATTAAAGAGAACCTCCTCTACAGGTCAATAGACAGCGTATGAAAGACATGAGTGGGAGATTAATGACCTTTAGAAAAGGGCTCACAATTTCTGTCTGTGGTAAGGGGGGAGCTGGGAAAACAACCATCACCGCCCTGCTACTCAAAGCCTTGACAGAAAAGAGTTTAGGAGATATCCTTGTGATAGACGCTGATCCCGCCATGAATTTGGGTGTTGCTCTGGGCATTGAGATGGAAGGAAAAACCACACTAGGAATGATACTAGACAGAAAAAAGGAAGAGTTGGATTCTGGAACCAGTGGTTACGGCAAACTTATGGAAGCGGAAATCTGGGAAAGCATCATTGAGCAGAATGGTTTTGATATGCTCGTTGTGGGGTGGAAGAGGGGGGAGGGCTGCTACTGTGACCTAGATAGTTTCGCCGCAGGGATAATTGAATCTCTAACAAAATGGTACGATTTCATCCTCATCGATTTCTATGCCGGATTTGAACATCTCAGCCGAGGAACCAATAAATTCTCCGATATTCTTTTGATTGTGACTGAGCAGTCCAGAATGGGGCTAGCAACCTCACGTCGCATCAAAGAGTTAGCTGACGAAGTTAACTTATCCTTCAGTGAGATTTTCCTCTTGGGAAATAGATTAGACTCTACGTGGGAGCAGGAACTCTACCAGTTTTCTAAAAAAATTGGAGTAAATTATGCGGGGATAATTCCCCACGATCAGAACATTGCAGAAGCCAGCTTAAGAGGAAAAACCTTAATAAGCATACCCAGCGATTCTCCAGCATCTATAGCTGCAAAAAAATTCCTGGAAAAAATGCTTCAAGAATGCTCATTATTTTGACACTCACAAAAGTCGGGAGCCTTCTCGCCAACTATTTTGTAGAGAATAAAAAAGAAATGAGAAAGTTTGCTTGTGTTGTTCTATTCTACACTTCAAATATTCTGGCTTTGCAGTTGGGAGGATTATATTCTAAGATTTTAATGTCTACACGGTTTCCCAGAACGTTTTCTGCCACACCGACGAAGGCGAACATCCTAGTACAAAAGACTTGACCGAACACGTTGTAGATGCCTTCCTTCTTCATGTCAAGACAGGTGTCTAGATAGGTGCAATCACCGCTCAGCGTTACTTCAACTCCATCTTCACCCAAATCTTTAAGGGAGATGTCTGAGTCTTTTGCGTATCCTATAGCTACCATCAAGCTCTTGTACTTTGATAATACATCGAATAGATTATTCGCCTCTTTTTTCAAATGCGCTGTTACACCTAAATCATTAAGCAAATGCTTCGCAGATGTTAGTAAAACCCTTTTGCCAATTACTCCAGTAGCACCAGCAACCAAGCTTTCCCCCTTAAGTACACCATAGGTGATGACTTCCTGAGTAGGATATTTATCAACCGCACCCACCAAACAGGCTTCCAGCTCGTCAATGTTCCCGCAATTGATGTCCATGTTGAATCTTTTCTTAGCGTACTCGTTTGAACTTTTCACAATAAGTTTTAACACCGCATCATTAATTAAAGGCTCGCTTTTGATTCCCTTAATACCTGCTCTTACTACTCTCTCATTTCCAACGGGCATAAAAACCCACCCTTCACAAATCATTTGATTTGTAGTGCTAGATTCATTCTTGAATTTTCACAGCTAAAATGACCTATCATTTTGCGATTTTCCCAATTTTTAATGTAACAATGCCGTATTTTCGCTTATATTTTTGCGAAAAACTTAACTAACATAGTAAATGATTACTTACTTTATATTTAAACATTTTTACGAAATAATGGAACTGCCAACTCCACATCACTTATATATAGGTGTATGTAGAAGATTTCTCGGTTCAAGTCATAGAATCAGAGTTTAAATAAGAGAAAAATACCAAATTTAAGAATTAGAAGGCGAAGAAGCTACAAAAAGCTCCACCCCATATAAGGACATGCTTAAGGAAACAGACTGACGCCTTCCGGTAAATCTAAGCTTTACAAAATTTGGAATCCAATGGGTGTATCTCTAAAAGGCAGTGGAATTATTTGAGCAACAGAAAAATTACCCCAAAATTTCTGGTTATTAATTATAATCGAACTTGTGTGATATTTTTATTTCAGGTCACGGATTCAATTACAAATTATTTTTGACTCCCAAAAAAATAGAGTAAGAGAAGAAATATTCGCATATTTTAGATTTGGAAGAATTTTGCTTTGCAGTTTGGCGGGTCATATTTTAGTATTTTTACGTCGTATCCTTTTTTTAGGATTAGTTCAGCTACTCCGGCAAAAGCGACCAGCCGGGTACAGGACACCTGTCCTAGAACGGTGTAGACTCCTTCTTTGTTTAAGTCAAGGCACACATTCATATAGGCGCAGTCGCCGCTCACCTCCACTTCTACTTCTTCGTTGCCTAGGTCGGTGAGTTTTATGTCTTGATCCTTTACGAATCTTATGGCTACTAGTAGGGCTTTATATTTTTGTAGGAAATCGTAGAGATTCTTTGCTCCTTTTAGATGTTCTGTTAGGCCTAAATTTTTGACACTCTCCGCGACTAAAGTCGGGAGATTCTTGCTTCTGGCTCATCGGGAGCCTTCGAAGCAATGGGTGTTCCATCACCCAGTTAACACGCCCTTCCCTCAAGGGAACGGCGTCTATGTTGGCACCCTCATGGGGGCTGCGTCTTGTTTAGCCTCCTTGAGCCCAAGCCA
>Ga0185342_1000779_pt1 | contig 14858 bp, 13 predicted proteins | sample ConPoolayeEmetaG_FD_128045 | JGI IMG/M metagenome (GOLD analysis project Ga0185342, IMG submission 128045) | Hot spring microbial mat communities from California, USA to study Microbial Dark Matter (Phase II) - Cone Pool mat layer E metaG... ...
CTCCTCATCGATGCCATTTCCCTCCCCGATGTCCGCTTGCCCCAGAGGAGCATAATTCACGGCGATAGCCTTTCACAATCTATCGCCTGCGCCTCCATCGTCGCCAAAGTAACACGAGACCATCTTATGGTGGAACTTGCTGAACTCTATCCCAGCTACGGATTTGAACGGCACAAAGGCTACACCACACCGGAGCACCTATCCAACCTGCAAAGATTAGGGCCCTGCCCCATCCACAGGAAGTCATTCTCCCCAGTATGTAAGCTGATTAAAGGCTAGAGAGCCGGCCAACCGTATTAGCCCCCTAGCCCAAAACGCGGCTTCGGCGGTCGGGCCAGGAGGGCACATACCACACCTATCACCAGAAAGGCAACTGCTATGATGAACGCCATCATGTAGCTACCGGTAGCATCGTGGATGACCCCGGCAAGCGGGCCACCGACGGCACCGACAAGGGTGGTGATAGGCATGGTCCACCCCAATATCTGGGCATAGCGGGCGCGTCCGAAATAGGCCCCAAAGAAAGTGGGAAGGGCTACGATCAATGCCCCATAACTTATACCAAAAAGTAGGCAGAACAGGTAAATCAAGGGAAGGGCGGTAATGCTCATAAGGATGAGCATAGCAATCATCAGCCCACCGAGGCAGATAGCAGCCAGATACCTTACCTCGAATCTAGTAGCCAGATACCCCATGCCGAGCCTGCCGATGATGCTCAAGCCCGGAATGAGCCCCAGGGCAAAGGCCGCCGCTGTGAGGGAGAAGCCCACATCCCGGAGGTAGAGCACAAGGTGTGCCATAATAGCGTTTACTGCGAACATATGGGCAGCACCAAGGAATATTATCATCCATAGGGCGAGGGTGCGCATCGCGTCTCCGGTTTCCCAGTCCACCGGTGTTTGATAGACACGACTCTGTGGCACTGCACCTGAGCCTGCCTTCGGCACCGCCCCCCCAACTAAGCCATCAGGAACCTGCCCCATATCCTCAGGCCTATTTCTTATGATCAGCCCGGGGATAATTACAGCCAGTATTAAATGAATAAGAGCTAGGAACAGCCATGCAAAACGCCACCCAACGCTGGAGATCATCAAAGCTATAAGCGGGGGAATAACAAGGCCACCGATACCACCCGAGGCAATGACCAGACTCATCGCCAGCGATCTCCTCCTTATAAACCAGTTATTGGCTATAGTGGTGGCAGATATAAACATGCCAAAGGCATTGCCCACCCCTACCAGGAGACCGTAAAAGACAAAAATGTGCCAGGGCTGGGCGGTCCAAAATAGCCCGAGCAAACCCAAGACCGCCACCAAGTTACCTAAGACTATGTTTTTCCTGGCTCCAAACCTGGTAACCGAGAAACCAACAAGAGGACCAGCCAGCCCTATGAGTATTACAAGTAAAGAGTACGCCCCCGCCACCATGCTCCTGGTCCAGCCAAGATCGGCACAGATCGAGGGCATAAAAACCCCAAAGGAGTAAAATAGGTCTCCACAGCCACAGAAATATACAAGCATCGCCCCGGCAAGTGCTATCCAGCCATAGAATCTACCACGCCCCAGGCAGATGGCAGCCATTAAATAACCCCCCTCAATGACAGTGATACTCCCTTCCAGAGCCAGCCTACAGATTAGCAAGCTTGCCTTCTGTTGTCAACCAAAACCCCAGCAAAACTAGCCTTCCATTGGCACCAAGGAATGAGTATAATGAAAGCAAACGACTACCATTGACTAAGATGAGCGACCGACAAAAGTCTGGTGCCCTCGGGGAGAAGATAGCTAGAGAACACCTCATAGGGCTTGGGTACCAGGTTCGGGAGACAAACTTCCGCTGCCGCGAGGGCGAGATTGACATCATCGCCGAGAAGGAGGGTTGCCTCATCTTCGTAGAAGTCCGCACAAAGGCGAGCTCCTCTTTCGGCACGCCGGAGGAATCGATAACAGCCTCAAAGGGGAAAAGGCTCATCAGTGTTGCCAATACCTACTTGGAGACCCATAGCGACCTACCCCCCTCCTGGCGCATCGATGTGGTGGCGGTGGAGCTGGGGCACCGGGGCAAGATAGTCCGAGTAGAGGTCATTGAAAACGCCGTAACAGGAGAGGCTTAGTTTACCTTTTGCTTTCCTTCTGTTAAAATTAGACAGGTGACAATTTCGGCGGGGAGGCTTACCATGCCAATATATGAATACCGATGCAACAACTGCCAGAAAAAGGTCTCCATTCTTGTTCGAGGGTTTTCTGCCTCACCTGATGCAGCTTGTCCCTCTTGCGGGAGTAAGAATATCACTCGACTTTTCTCTTCCTTCGCCCGCCGCAGGCCAGACACTGCTGTTTACGACGACATCCTCTCCGACCCCTACCTTGTGAAGGGCCTTATGGCAAATGACCCCCGCGCCCTCGCCAAGTGGTCAAGGAAGATGAGCGAGGCGATAGGAGAGGCAACGACACCCGAAAGCCAAGAAATACTGGAGAGAATGGATGCGGGTCAGATGCCCTCACAGGAGCTCATCACCAAGATGCAAGAGGAGTACCTATCTAAAGAGTCTGAATAATCAGAGGCGGTTGGGTATGCCAATCTATGAGTTTCGCTGTCAGGCGTGTCGTAGGAGATCAACCATCTTAGTAAGGAGCATGACCGAGTCTATCTCCCCCACCTGCCCTGCCTGCGGCGGCAATAACCTTGTCCGTGCTGTATCCAGCTTTGCTTACCATAAATCGGAAAAGACCCGCCTTGAGGAGGCAGGCTCCCCCTTCTCCCCGACCCCCGACTACTATAAAGACCCGCGCAATATCGGTCGATGGGCAGAGGAGAGGCTCAAGAGCCTGGGGATAGACATGTATAGTGAGGAGTACTGGAACACCTTCTCTGAGGTTCGGGAGATGATCGCTGAAGCCAGGGAGGGTGAGATGCCGGGGTCACTCAAGGACATATTGTAGGAATGCTACGCATAATCGATGCCAATCTCAACCGTATTGGCGAAGGATTGCGCCTGCTTGAGGATGTAGCCCGCTTCATCCTAGATGATGCCCAACTAAGTGAAGAGCTGAAGAGGATGCGACACACACTGGCAGGAGGTGACCCATCCCTGAAGAGCAAGCTTCTCTCAGCTCGAAATTCAGAGGGGGATGTTGGCGCCTTCTTTGAGGTGCCCGGTGAGGCTCAGCGACAGAATCTTGTCGATATTGTCATAGCCAATGCCAGAAGGGTTGAGGAATCGCTGCGGGTTGTGGAGGAACTATCAAAGCTTCCCCAACTAACACTTAATACCGCCAGGTTTAAGCAGGCGAGGTTCGCCATCTACGGGGTGGAGAAGAGACTGGTCGGAAGGCTCCTTCGGCATGACAAGGTGGAGAGGATAACCGGGCTTTATGTCGTCATAGACCCTGAGACACTGGGGGGACGAAGCGAGGTGGAGGTAGCCCGCCAGGCAATTAGGGGGGGGGCCAGGGTAATCCAGCTTCGTGATAAGCGCCGTGAAAAGGGGAAGATGTTCTCAATTGCCCAGGAGCTGAAGAGGGTCTGTGCTGAAGGCGATGCGCTCTTCATTATCAATGATCACCTGGACCTCGCCCTAGCCTGCGATGCCGATGGCATCCACCTCGGTCAAAAGGACCTGCCGCTGCCCCGGGTGCGGGAGATACTGCCGATAGAGAAGATTATTGGCTTGTCCACAGCCACTATAGCAGAGGCGCAAAAGGCCGAGGCCGAGGGTGCCGACTATATTTCTATAGGCGCAATCTACCCCACCCTTTCCAAGGGAGATGCCAGGTGGGCTGGGCTAGAGACACTGCGGGAGGTGAAAGGAAAGGTATCTCTTCCCATTGTTGCCATAGGTGGCATAAACAAGGAAAACATCGCCGAGGTAGTGAGGGCAGGGGCTAACTCGGTTGCTGTTATCAGTGCCATTGCCGAGGCTGAAGATATAGAGATGGCAGCCCGGGAGTTAACAGGAAAGATCGATGAGGAAATCAACCACAAATCTCCAATCAATCGCTGAAAAGGTGCGTGCCAGCTTCTCGGCCAAGGATGCCGCCCGCGAGCAGGCACTCAGGCTGGCTCGAGAGGTGATCCGCGACTCCTCCAATGCCATCCGCGCCGTGCACCGCGGCGAGTACGAGGATGCCAAGACACTTTTAAGCGCCACCCGTATCCGCGTCAGCGAGATGAACGAGGTCCTCTCCAGATACCCGGATCTCCTCCACAGTGGCTTTGTTCACGATTCCCAAAAGGAGTACGCTGAGGCAAAAATCACACTGGCTCTGGTCACCGGTGATGCCCTGCCTGACCCCGATGAACTCTCCATCAGCTATGCTTCCTACCTTAATGGCCTTGGTGAAGCAGTGGGGGAGCTCAGGCGTCACCTCCTGGATATAATAAGAAAGGGGGAGTTCTCCCGGTGCGAGGAGATACTGCTCGCTATGGACGACATCTATGGGGTACTGGTGACCATTGATTTCCCTGATGCCATAACCAGCGGACTTAGAAGGACGACCGATGTAGTACGGGGCATCATGGAAAAGACGCGTGGCGACCTCACAATCTCGATCAAACAAAAGGACCTGGAGGAGAGGCTTAAGGAGTTCGAGGAGAGACTGAGGAGGGGGGCTTTGTGAAAAAATTCCCTTGCGCACTCCCTCAAAAATATGTTAAACTTCTCCCAGTTTGAAAACCATATTGCGATTAAATCGATTAAATAAAGGAGGTAAATGATGCTTCCAGGGATCTTCTGGGTGGTAGTTATAGGGGGTGGCATCGGTGTTATTTTTGCCCTAGCCTTGATAAGGTATATCCTGCGTAGTGACCCGGGAACGGCAGCGATGCAGGATATTAATGCCCGTATCACGGAGGGTGCCTGGGCCTTCATCAGACGCCAGTATTCCACTATTGGCATAACTGCTCTTATTGTGGCACTGATAATCGGTGTCATCCTTGGCATACTAAGCAGCCCAGAGGAGCTAGAGAAGCTGAGGGTATCGGCTTTTGGATTAGCATGGAGGACGGCGGTTGCCTTCCTCGCCGGTGCCTTTTGCTCCTGTCTTTCAGGGGTTGTGGGTATGTGGATTGCAGTCAAATCAAATGTGCGGTGTGCTGCTGCCTCCCACCACGGCTTAAACCAGGCAATAAAAGTAGCTCTGCGTGGGGGGGCAGTTTCCGGCTTTTTGATCGTTACCTTAAGCCTCCTGGGGGTAACCGCGATATTCTTCGCCTTTGGAGGAGCCACACACCCCGATATTGCTCCTCACCTTATTGTTGGCTTTGGTTTTGGAGCTAGCATGGTTGCCCTGTTCGCGCAGCTTGGTGGTGGTATCTACACCAAAGCTGCTGATATGGGAGCCGATCTTGCTGGCAAGGTTGAAGCCGGAATCCCCGAGGATGATCCCCGCAACGCGGCAGTAATCGCCGACCAGGTCGGCGACAATGTTGGTGACTGTGCCGGTCGTGGCGCAGACCTTTTTGAATCCACAGCCGCAGAGAACATCGGTGCCATGATTATAGGTGTTGCTTTGTATGTAGCCTCCATAGCCGGGGGGATTCCCCCAACCATCGCCGTTGGCTGGGTGCTCTTCCCGCTTGTCATTCGTGCCTTTGGCATTGTTTCCAGCATGATCGGCATATTAGCGGTGCACAGTCGTAGCGAAGAGGAGAACCCGATGACTGCTCTCAACCGCGGCTACTATATAGCCCTGGCTCTTTGTGTCCTAGCGATGGTTATTACCTGTTGGGCGATGTTCAGCTATATGTGCCCACAGGGATGGCTATGGCTTATGGGGGCTGGGCTTGTCGGCATAATATTCAGCATATTGGTAGTTTATGTTACACAGTACTACACTGAGTCCAGATTTAGCCCAACGAGAAGGATCGCTGAGGCCTGCCGCACTGGTCCGGCAACCACGATTGTCACCGGTATGTCAGTGGGCTTTGAGACCATCATGCCGACAATGATCATCATCGGCTTCGCCCTTCTCCTCTCTTACTGGTTTGGCACAATGGCGGGGCTGGGGCTTCCCTGGTGGGTGAGCGGTGCCTATGGCACGGCAATAGCCACCATGGGCATGTTGATGACCTGCCCCTTTATTCTGGCCGAGGATACCTTCGGTCCCATAACCGACAACGCCAATGGAATCAATCAGTTCACCGGTGCTGGCGACCGGATAAGGCGGGTTACCGACCACCTCGATGCTACAGGCAATACCACCAAAGCCCTGACCAAGGGATACGCTATGGTTTCGGCAGGACTGGCTGGCTTCCTCCTGTTCCAGGCCTATTTTGATCGGGTGTTGCTCTTCCAGGGCAGGGAGGGGGAGCTTTTTGTTGTCAACCTTGTGCGTCCTGAGGTATTTATTGGTGGCGCCCTAGCCATTATGATGGTCTTCCTTTTCAGCTCCTGGGCGCTCAGGTCAGTAGGAGGGGCAGCAAGCAAGATCATCGACGAGGTGCGCCGTCAGATCAAGGCTGACCCCGGCATTATGGAGGGGACTTCAAAACCCGACTACGGCAGGGCAGTTGACATCACCACACGGGCGGCATTAAAGGGGATGGTCGCCCCGGGATTGCTTCCCGTGCTCCTCCCCATAGCCATTGGCGTCGTCTTTAGACTCATACCAGGCTATAATGCCCCCATGGCAGTAGGCGCCTTCCTCATGGTAGGAACTATCGCTGCCATCCTCCTGGCTTCCTTCATGAACAACGGTGGCGGTGCCTGGGATAATGCTAAGAAATATATTGAGGATGGGCAACTCAAAGATGAGGCAGGGAATGTTATCCCCAAAGGCTCGCTTGCTCACGCAGCCGGTGTCACCGGTGACACTGTTGGTGACCCCCTTAAAGATACGGTGGGACCCTCACTACACATTGTTGCCAAGCTTATAGCTACGGTGACCCTGGTGATGTGCCCCTTGTGGATTATCTGAGAATAAGCACCTTTCAAACCAAAGCCCCCCATGCCCTCGTCAGGGCATGGGGGGCTAGTATTATCCCTCCATCCACAGGCTCAAGCTAGGGATGGTATTTATGCCCCGTCGGCCGGCGTGATAGCGTTTTGGCAGCGCTCTGGTTTAGGGGGGCTTGCCTCGCCCAAGGGGCGAGGCAAGCCCCCCTAGCCTTCTTTAACCCCTCAAGAAGGGGTTCCACCTTCGCTCCACCCCAATTGTCGTCTGTGGGCCATGGCCCGGGAGAACAATCGTCTCGTCAGGTAGCGTCATCAGCTTTGTGTGAATGCTCTCCATTATTTTCTCGTAGCTCACCCCAGCGGCGGGGAAGTCGGTCCTGCCAATGCCAAAATTAAACAGGGTGTCCCCGGAAAATACCACCCCGTGACCATAGATGGAGATGCCGCCCGCCGAGTGCCCCGGGGTGTGAAGAACAGCGAAGCGTAGCTCCCCAATCTCGATCACATCCCCGTCCCTTAGCAGAATGTCGGGCTTTGGAGGAGGTTCAAGCGAGCCACCTGTAATGATGCCAAATGCCCTCAGAAGCCCCCCCATCATCCCCCGCCCACTCTCAGCCTCCACCTCATGGACAGCATAGTCTGCGCCGGTTTCCTCCTTAACCCTTTTAAGAGCACCCACATGATCGATATGGGTATGAGTAGCTATAATAAGCTTGATGTCGAGCCCGAGCTCACGCACATTCTCCAGAATAGCCGGGGCATCGGCACCAGGATCGATGATCATGCCCTCCTTGGTAGCCTCCGATCCTACAATGTAGCAGTTGGAACCGAAAAACCCTAAATCAAGAGCTCTTAAAATCATCGCTCACCCCTCTCTATTTTCGACATTTATCCCGCCCTGTCAAGCCCTCGACGAAAAGTACCACCGCTATTGACAATGACGGGAACGGATAGTATACTTATCCAAAACCGCTTTGTCTATGCCGGAGTAAAACTATGCCCAAAGGGGGAAAGGGGGTGAGCCTGCAAAAATAGCTTCACTACCTGCCAAGAAATAATTTCGAGGAGGAAAGTATGGCAGAGCAAGCCTTATCTGATGCCAGGGTATTGGATCTCACCTGGTACATCGCGGGTCCCTTTTGCACCAAGCTTTTGGCCGACTATGGCGCCGATGTCATCAAAATCGAAAAGCCCGGTGAAGGGGACCCAGCAAGGAGAATGGGCCCCTTCTTCAAGGATGATCCCCATCCTGAAAAGAGCGGGCTCTTTCTTTATCTAAACACCAATAAGAAGGGCATCACCCTGAACCTCAAGAGCGAGACCGGGAAGAAGATCTTCAAGGAACTGGTGAAGGATGCCGACATCCTGGTCGAGAGCTTCAGCCCAGGCGTGATGGAGAGGCTGGGGCTCGGCTTTGAGGAGCTTGAAAAGATAAACCCGAAGCTGGTGATGACCTCCATCTCTAATTTCGGGCAGACCGGCCCCTATCGCGACTATAAGACGAGCGACCTCATCACCTTCGCCATGGGCGGAGCCATGAACCAGACTGGGGTTCCTGACCGACCACCGGTGCACGTGGCACGAAACCTTAAGCTATGCGAGTGCGGCTGGCTGGCGGCGACGGGCACACTGGGAGCCTGGTGGGGTGCCAGAAGGGACGGCATCGGCGAGCACGTTGATGTGTCTCTTATGGAAGCCCTTTTGGGCAGCACCGACCGCCGCGATACCAATCTCCTCACCTACGCCTATACTGGTTTTACCACCAAGCGCACAAACCCCACTGAAGGAAGGATGATGATCATCCCCGGCGGATACTTTCCCTGCAAGGATGGCTGGGTGATCTTTGTCTGCACTATACCAAGCTGGCCAAAACTGGGCACCTTGCTGGGGAGGCCTGACCTACACAAAGACCCCAGGTTTCAGAATCTCTTCGATTTGACCCATGCCTCGGAGATTGACGGCATGGTCCTTGAGTGGCTCGCGGAGCGCACCAAGCAGCAGGCAGCCGAAGAGGGGCAGGCAATGGATATCGCGGTCACCCCGATCAATACCCCCAAAGATGTGGTGAACGACAAGCACCTGAGGGAGAGAGGGTTCTGGATCGAGATCGACCACCCGGTGACCGGAAGGCTGACCTACCCGGGGGCGCCTATCGATATGGGCGAGGGCGGCTTCAAGGTGAGGATGCCAGCGCCGCTCCTGGGGCAGCACAATAAAGAGGTCTACGGTAAGCTGGGCTACACCGGGGAGGACCTGGTGAGGCTCAGGGAGAGGGGGGTTATCTAACCCCGAGCTACAGTTTGCTAAAGGAGGTTTTCAGATATGGCTAAGAAGATGCCGCTTGAGGGAATAAGAGTCCTGGAAATAACCACAACCTGGGCTGGCCCCTACAGCGCTATGCTACTGGGAGACCTTGGTGCTGAGGTCATCAGGGTGGAGTCCCTTAAGCACTTCGCCACCACCACCAGGGGCATTTTCGCCCGCCCGCCGGCAGCAATGTATGCCAACGATGACCGCGGGGGCTGGTTTCAGTATCCCAACCGGGATGTAGGGGAAAGGCCCTGGAACCGGTCAACATTCTTCAACAGCCACGGGAGAAATAGATATGCCATGACCGTTGACCTGGAGAGTCCCAGGGGCATTGAGATATTCAAGAGATTGCTCAAGATCTCAGACCTATTTGTCGAAAACAACGCCTACGGGGTGATGGAGAAGCTGGGGCTGACCTATGATGTGGTGAGCGAGGTCAATCCGCGCATCATTATGATCCGGCTCCCCGGATATGGAATTAAAGGTCCCTACCGAGACTGGAGGGGCTACGGCGTGCAATGTGAGGGAGTGGTTGGCCATGCCTGGCTTAACCAGTATTCAATCGATGATCTGCCAATAAGAAGCATGACCTTCTCCATGGACACCACCGGCGGCTGTGCCGCCGTCATGGCGGCGATAATGGCCCTTGCCCGCCGCGAGAAAACGGGAAGGGGGCAGCTCATTGACCTCTGCCAGGCTCAGACTGTGGCTCTCTGCCTGGGAGAGGCATACATGGACTACGTCATGAACGGCAGGGTTCAGGAAACGATGGGAAATCGCCATCCAACAGCGATCCAGGGCGTCTACCGCTGCGCCCCCGGCGGGCTTGACGACTATGTGGCAATCACAATCTACAATGATGAGGAGTGGGAGGGCTTCTGCCGCGCTATCGGCAATCCCGCCTGGACAAGGGAGCCGAAGTTCGCCGACGCTCTCAGCCGCTATAAAAATCATGATGAGCTGGACAGGCACATCGAGGAGTGGACGAGCCAGCACAATAAATACGATGTAATGCACATACTCCAGAAGGAGAGGGTCCCCGCGGGACCGGTGATGAACGAAGCCGACGTCTATAGTGATCCCCATGTCAAGGAGCGCAACTTCCTCCTGGAGATCACCCAGAAATGGTGTGGGACTCACCTCTATCCCGGATTCCCCTGGAAATACAAGCGCACACCGCAGAAGGCATACCTGCCACCGCCCGGTCTCGGCGAGCACAATGAATACGTCTATAAGAAGCTCCTCAAGGTGAGTGATGAGGAGTATGATGAGCTGGTGAGAGAGCACCATATCGGCGATGTCTACCTTCCCAGTGTCCGATAGGCTCGCTGTGCTGCCAAAGTGAAAAACTAAGGGAATTCGAAGGGCAAAAGTAGCTCCCGAGAGCCCTCGGGAGCAAAGTACGCCATTCAAGAATCAGAAAGGGGGTAGCATCAAAAAAAACAAGCTGTATTGTATTTCATTGAATCTCAAAAGGAGGAATTGATGGCAGAGCAAGCCTTATCTGATGTCAGGGTGTTGGATTTGACATCGCATATCGCTGGTCCTTATTGTACGAAATTGCTCGCTGATTACGGCGCTGACGTCATCAAGGTGGAGAGGCCGGGGACCGGTGATGTGGCGAGGTGCCTGGGACCCTTCCCCAACGATGAGCCGCATCCTGAAAAGAGCGGGCTTTTCATCCACCTCAATACCAACAAAAGAAGCATCACCCTCAATATCGAAACTGCTACCGGAAAGAAGATACTTAAGGAGTTGGTTAAGAATACCGATATCCTGGTGGAGACCTTTGCCCCCGGCTACCTGCCTGGCCTGGGCCTGGGCTATAATGACCTGAGCCAGATAAACCCAAAACTGGTCATGGCTTCCATCACCCCCTTCGGGCAGACCGGCCCCTACAAGAACTACAAGGCCACAGACCTGGTGATGTATGGAATGGGACCGCTTCTTTATAGCACCGGTCTGCCCGAACGTGAGCCGGTTAAGATGGGGGGGACAGTGACAACCAGCGTTGGAGGGAATGTGGCTGCGCCCTTCATCCTTGGCGCCTATCTTGGCGCCAGGCTCCAGGGCAAAGGGCAGTATCTAGACATCTCCCTCCAGGAGATCCAGTGCGCCCAGACTGAAAGGGCAAGCAGTCAGATAGCCGGCTTTGCCTACTCGGGAGCGATCACGCCTAGGCAACCTGGGGGACTCAAGGTACTGGGCATCCCCAACGACATATACCCGTGTAAGGACGGCTATGTACTGTTCATGACCATGCCCCTGTGGTGGCCACGGGTAGCTCAGATGCTTGATAGACCGGATCTTATCACCGACCCCAGGTTTGCCGACTTCGCCACCCGCCTTGCCAACGAAGATCAGTTTAATGCCATCCTCTACCCCTGGCTCATGGAGCACACCAAGGCGGAGATAGTCGAGAAGGCATCAAAGGCGAAAGAGGCAGCCATGGGGGTGAACACACCTGAGGACGTTTTCAAGAACATCCAGTTTGCTGCCAGGGACTACTGGGCGGACGTGGAACATCCTGTAGCGGGAATCATAAAGCAGACGGGGGCAGTCTTCAAGATGCAGCGCGGCGGCTTCAAGGTGAGGAGGCCGGCACCCCTTCTGGGTCAGCACAATATCGAGGTCTACTGTGAGGAACTGGGGTACTCGAGAGAGGAGCTGGTGAGTCTCAGGGAGCTCGGCGTAATCTAGAAATAGTTACCCGGGGAAAGGAGGTTTTTAAATGGCAAAGCTACCACTAGAGGGCATAAGGTGTATCGATAACTCAACGATCTGGGCCGGTCCTTGGTGCGCCACCATCCTGGGCGACCTGGGGGCGGAGGTGATAAGGGTGGAGTCTCCCAACTATTTTCCCCCCGCCACGAGGGGTGTCGCCCCCCGTCCCATCCCCCGTGTCGACCAGAAATATGATGGCTACCCCTATAACATACCTGGGGAGAGACCCTTCAACCGGGCTGCCGGCTTCAATGCGGTAAACCGCAACAAGCTGGGCATGACCATAGACTTCAGAAAGCCCAGCGGACGGGAGGTCTTCAAGAGGCTGGTGGCAATCTCTGATGTTTTCACCGACAACAATGCGGCAGGAACCTTCGACGACTTCGGGCTGGGGTGGGATGAGCTCTCCAAGGTCAACCCAAGGCTGATAAGGCTGAGCCTTCCCGGATTTGGTAACACCGGCCCTTACCGAGACTATATGGGCTTTGGCTACATATTGGAGTGCATGGTGGGGCACACCTGGCTCAGGGGCTACGAGGACTCAGCCCCCGCCACCAATACCTTGACCTTCCCTGCAGATACCGTTGGCGCCGCCACCGCTGCCTATGCTGTGCTGGTGGCTCTGGTTGAACGTGAGAGGACGGGCAAGGGGCAGTTCATAGACATGTCACAGGCAGAGGCCTTTGTGCCCCATTTGGGACAGGCACTAATGCAATATGTCTTGAATGGGAGGGTCGAGGGTACCTCGGGCAACCACGACCCCCACCGGTCCATGGCACCCCATGGCGTCTATCGCTGCATGGGGTTGGACCGCTGGGTGACCATTACGGTAGAAAATGATGACCAGTGGAAAGCACTGTGTCAGGTGATGGGCAACCCCGAGTGGACCCGTGACCCAAAGTTTGGCGATGTCGTCAGCCGCTGGAAGAACCAGAATGAGCTGGACAAGCTCATCGAGCAGTGGACAATGAGGAATAGCGACTTTGCAATAATGCACATGCTACAGAGGGCGGGGGTTCCCGCGGGGGCGGTCATGGACACGAGAGACATATACTTCGACCCGCACCTGGAGGAAAGGGGCTTCTTCGAGTGGGCTGACCACCCTGAGGCAGGGCGGTTCCGCTACCCCGGGGCCGTGGCGAAGTTCTCTGAGACTCCGGTGGGCATCCGCTATGCTGCCCCCTGCCTTGGGCAACATAATGAATATGTTTATAAGAAGCTCCTGGGCTACTCCGATGCTGAGTATGAGCAACTCAAGAAAGAGGGGCACATATCTACAGTGTACACTATAGGGCAGGTTTAGAACTTTGCCTAATATGCTTCACTATCTGAGACAAAAAGAGGTCATCGTTTGAGGTTGGCTCGCAAGAGAGCTGATTTATGCTTTATGGAAGCCAACCTCCCTTAGAGACAAAGAAAGGAAGTTAACACATATGTCCTACGAGACCATTATCTTCGAAAAGGAGAGGGGGATTGCCACCCTAACCTTGAATCGGCCTGAGAAGCTAAACGCCTGGAACAATAAGATGATGGAGGAGGTGACCAAGGCAATCTATGACGTCACTGCCGATAATGAAGTAAGGGTTTTGGTCATCAGCGGTGCCGGTCGCGGCTTCTGCTCAGGCATAGACGTTAGCATTCTAGCCACTGCAGGCGCAGAAGGAGCTGTCGCCGTCCCAATGGAAAACAGTGTAGTGTGGATAGCCGCCCAGCTCCGAAACCTGGACAAGCCCGTGATTGCAGCGGTAAACGGGGTCTGCGCCGGGCTGGGTCTGTCCGTGGCTCTGGCCTGCGACATCAGGATAGCCTCAGAGAATGCCAGATTCTCCCTGGTGTTCATTAAGAGGGGGATCGTCCCCGACACCGGGTCAACTTACTTCCTGCCACGACTGGTGGGCACCGGCCATGCCTGCGAGCTAGCCTTCACCGGCGACCCGATAGATGCCAAGGAGGCGGAGCGGATAGGGTTGGTGAACAGGGTTGTGCCCCACGACCAGCTCATGACCGCAACCATGGAACTGGCGACCAGGATTGCCAAAGGGCCGCCCATCACCATCAGGCTGACCAAGGCTGCCATATACAAGGGGCTGGATGCCGATCTCTTGTCCCACATGCAGTATGAGCTTCTGGCAAATAGGATAGCCCTGGCAACAGAAGACTTCAAAGAGGGAATCGCCTCGTTCATAGAGAGAAGGGAAGCCCAATTTAAGGGTAGATGAAGAGCACAAGGGACAACAAAAGGGGAAAAACAACTATGACGCAGCTACAGAAACTATTCGAACCGATCAAGGTTGGAAATGTGGAGATCAAGAACAGGATAGCACAGGCGGTCTTTGGCGGCGGCTGCGGCTATGGGAAAGACGATATGGTGACAGACCGCCTGGTAAACTTCTTTGTCGAGAGGGCAAAGGGAGGCGCTGGACTGCTGATGGTTGGCACTGCACCACACCAAGAGGCTTTAATATTCAGCGGAAGTGGTGTGGGGATATACCACGATCGGTTTATCCCGGGCCTTAAGAGATTGACCGACGAGGTTCATAAGAGCGGGGCAAAGATTGGCACCCAGCTTATGTGCCGGCTGACGCTGCCCACCGGCCCCGGCGGGCAGCCTGAGTTTGTTGGACCCTCTGATGTCGTCGTCAATCCCCGTGGTGGACCCAAGCCCCGCCCGTTGACCGTTGAGGAGATAGGTCAGATAGTGGAGGAGCAAGGAGAGGGAGTCCGCCGGGCCAGGGAGGCCGGTTTCGATCTGGTGGAGTTCTTCGCCCTGGCAGGGAACCTGGTGAGCCAGTTCATGTCACCCTATACCAATAAGCGCACCGACGAATATGGGGGCAGTCATGAAAGGAGACTCAGATTCCTTATCGAGATCATCGAGTGCGCGCAGAGGAAGGCAGGCAGGGATTTCCCGTTGATTTGCAGGATATCGGGG
>Ga0185342_1000782_pt1 | contig 14811 bp, 14 predicted proteins | sample ConPoolayeEmetaG_FD_128045 | JGI IMG/M metagenome (GOLD analysis project Ga0185342, IMG submission 128045) | Hot spring microbial mat communities from California, USA to study Microbial Dark Matter (Phase II) - Cone Pool mat layer E metaG... ...
TTGTTGAGGAACCCTTTATCTAAATGCCGAAGAACTCCGGCCCTCCTGGCCGCCCGGGGATCGTGCGTAACCATGATAATGGTCTTCTTAAGCTCTTTGTTGAGCCTTTCTATTAGATCCAGAATCTCTTCGGCTGAAACCTTATCCAGATCTCCTGTCGGCTCATCTGCAACCAGAATGGTCGGATCTGTGACAATAGCCCGTGCAATGGCCACCCGTTGTTGTTCACCCCCTGAAAGTTCTTTTGGATAATGGTCCATCCGGTGGGAAAGATTGACTAACCCCAGAGCCATCTCAACGTGCTCCTTCCTTACTTTTCTGGGAAGCCCTGTTAGGTTGAGAGGAAGTTCCACATTCTCAAAGGCTGTAAGGACAGGAATCAAATTATAAAATTGAAAAATAAACCCCACATTCGTAGCACGCCACTGGGCGAGCTCCATCTCAGAGAGCAACGTAATATCTACTCCTCCTACTCGGATGGTCCCACTATCCGGTCTATCAATCCCAGCGATAAGATTGAGGAGGGTCGTCTTTCCAGAACCTGAAGGACCCATCAACACTAAAAACTCCGTCTCCTTGATATCAAATGTGATCCCATAAAGGACTGGAACGGTTTGAGTTCCACGACGGTAGGACTTGTTTAGATTTCTTATCTCAACAATGTTTGGCCTCTCTTGGGTCATCAGAGAAAGGTTTCCTCAAAAGAATGAATTACTTTTCGGCTATCTTGATCCGAGAACCGCTCCTCAATCGTTTGGGCGGTTTATTGACCACTCGCTCTCCTGCTTTCAAACCTTCCAAGACTTCAACCATCCCTCCCAACTGCTTTCCAATCCGAATGGGAGTCTCAACCACTCGGTCCCCTTGAACCAGAAAGACAGAATGGGGACTATGGGGAAGAATGGCGGTTTGGTTCACTGCGATGGAGGGTTTCTGTTCTTCAGATTTCAATGGCCTGGAAAGAAAGGCCACTTTTGCTCTCATCTCAGGAAGGATTCGACGGTCTTTGTCAAGAAAGCGGACCTTCACCATCACCGTTGCTTTGCTTCGATCAATCGTTGGGACGATTGCATGAACCACACCTTGGAAACGGGACTCTGGGATCGCATCGAGTTGAATCTCACAGGGTTGCCCCATCTTCACGAGGCCGAGGTTTGTCTCTGAGACATCTACCTCTACCTGTAATGAATTCAGATCTGCAATGGTGACCACTGCCGCTTTGGCATTGGCAGCCGCTCCAAGCGGGGTAATGATGTCACCGATATCCGCATTTTTTGTCAATACAACTCCATCAAAGGGAACCCGGATCAATGTATATTCTAAAGCGACCTCTGCCCCTTTGAGTGCTGCGGAACTGGCGCGGATTGTGGCCTCGGCTGAAGCAACTGAGGCTTGTGCTTTGAGATAACGGGCTTCCGAAGTTTCATACTCAGCCCTCGCGATTGACCCTCGAACCAGAAGTTGTTTGTTCCGGTTAAAAATACGGGTCGCCTCCTCCAGTTCTGCCTTGGCCGCCTCTAAATTTGCCCTGGCTGCCTTTAAATTGGCTTCTGCCTGATCGCGAGCGGCAAGGACATCCTCATTCTCCAGACGAGCAATGACCTGACCTTCTTTGACCCTGCTCCCCTCCTCTACCATGAGGGCTACCAGACGGCCAGTCACTTTTGAGGCGATCGCCGCTTTCCTCTGGGCCACCACATAACCACTTGCGTTAAGCAAAGAAAGAATTTGGGAAGGATAAACCTGGGAGACAGTGACCACTTCCACAGAAATGGCAGGAGCGATAATCCCTTTTAGGTAGAGGACGCCCGAAAGGATGAGCAGTAAGAAGACCCCAATGAGGTAAACCAGCCTTCTCCTCTTACGAGGCCGAAAGGATTTCACTGTTTTATCAATCTTCAATTTTGAGAGGTCTTCGTTTCCCATCATCAATGCTTTTCCTCTTTATTTGATACAATTGTCCTTTATCATTTTTCATTTGTCAAACGATTGTAATGAGACCTCTGAAAAAATCCTTTTTATATGGGGGTAAGATTCAAAACCCTTCGAATGCGGGCATTGATCATTTTAATTTGATAATCATCGTTTTAAGAAAATTAGTAGAGAAATCCTTTTAGAGGTTGGTTTTTTTAGGGAAAGCCCTTCTGGCTTACCCGATATCAGTAAGGGATAAACCCTTACCCTACGGATTAATTTAGGTAAGGAATAAATCCTCCTATGGATTAATTTAGGTAAGGGACAACCCCTTACCCTACAAATAGTTATGAGTAAATTTAGGAAATTAAATTCAGAAGGTCGAGATGGTCTTCAATAAAGGCATCGCCAGTAATTTCTCTGTTTTTATAAACGACAAATTTAATTCCGGAGGAGGTGGCTGTTTGTTGATCCACCTTAGAATCACCTACAAAAACGGCCTCTTCTCTTTTTAATTTAAATTTCTGGAGAATCTTCTGGATGGATTCGGGATGGGGTTTGGGGTTTTTCACATCGAGGGCAGTGACCACCATCTCAAAATAGGACGAGAGGCTAAAATGCTCCATAATGTATTTCATCGAAGTCGTCCGATTGGTGTTAATGACCCTGACCAATCCACGCTCCTTCAGTTTCTCTAAGGTTTCAAGAAGATGGGGTTCCATCTTCAAATAACCAATATAATTCCTCAAATCGACTTGCTTAAGCAATTCCAGGGCTTTCTCTTTTGGATTATAATCGTTTCCAAAAAGTAACTCCATTGATTCAAAAACAGTATGGCTATGGACATACTCAAACTCCTCCTGTTTCAGGGGAGGTCTACCAACGATAGCACAGAGGTCGTTATATAATTTGGTGTTTGCCTCGATCGAATCAAACATCACCCCATCACAATCGTAGATCACACACTTCATCTTTCCTTTCATTTCTTGATGATTCATAGGATGAAAGCCCTTTAAGGAATAACGGATCTACCTCCCATGACAACCCCTTCCCTGATCTCTCCATCCATGTAATGAAAGATTCTTGTCTCACCATTTACCTGGACGAGGTAGAGTAAATCATTGGCTTGTTCGATTCTTAACACGATCTCCATAGGATAGTTTAAAAGCATCCCAATCAACAATTGGTTGACTACCCTGTGACCCACGATCAGGATTTCTTGGCCTTGATGATGGGATAAGATATTGGTTAAAAAAGGCTTTAGTCTCTGCGCCACATCGTGATAATTTTCTGCTCCAGGGATTCGATAGGACAATCGATCATTCTTAAAACGTTCCCATTCGATCTGAGCCTCCCCATCAACCTGAAGAAGCCTCCCTTCCAAAATTCCAAAGGCAATCTCGTTGAGCTCAGACCGCCTCTGAATTGGAAGACCAAAGTGTTGGGCTACAGGTAGGGCAGTGAGGATTGATCTCTGAAGTGAACTGGTATAAATAGCAGAAAGGGACCGCTCTTTAATCTGTTCAAGCAGGATAAAACTTTGACGATAACCTCTGGGGCTTAGATCAGGATCGCTTTGTCCTTGAATCCTACCCTCAGCGTTCCAGGTTGTCTCTCCATGCCTGGCAAGATAGATTTTAATCAAAGGGGTGCACTTCTTTGAGGCTGGAGCCGTTAGGCTTACTTTCAAATTATCATGACCAAATCTTTTTAAACGCCTCATCACAGGCCTCAACTGTTCTATCTAGATCCTTCTGGGTGTGAGCGAGGGAAATGAACCAAGCTTCAAACTGGGATGGAGGGAGATAGATTCCCTGGTTAACCATCTCAATAAAAAATTGTGCAAATCGTTTGGTGTCACTCATTTTGGCAGTGGCATAATCTTTGACAGGACCTTTGGTAAAAAAGAGCGTTAACATTCCTGTGGCCCGATTAAGGGTGATTGGTACTCCATGATCCTCAGCACATTCAACGATTCTTTCTGCAAGATAGGATGTCTTTTTTTCTAACTCCTGGTAGATATACTTTGACTTTAATATCCCAAGCGTCTCTATCCCTGCGGTCATGGCCAGTGGATTTCCAGAAAGCGTCCCTGCTTGATAAACCCCTCCTAAGGGGGCCACCTTCGACATGACCGCCTCTCTCCCACCATAGACCCCTACGGGAAGCCCCCCCCCAATAATTTTGCCAAGACAGGTAAGATCCGCTCTGATCCCATAAACTTCTTGCGCTCCTCCAAAGGCCACCCGAAACCCAGTGATCACTTCATCAAAGATAAGAAGAATCTTTGCCTCGTCTGATATCTTTCTTAACCCTTCTAAGAACCCTTCTTCAGGAAGAACCACCCCCATATTCCCAGCGATGGGTTCAACCAGAATGCATGCAATCTGTTCAGGAAATTGACGAACCAAGCTTTTCACACTTGAAAGATCATTAAAGGGTGCTGTTAAAGTATGTCTTGCAAGATCTTCGGGAACGCCCAGACTATCCGGGATACCCAAAGTGGTTGCTCCCGAGCCTGCCTTCACAAGGAGGCTATCTCCATGCCCATGGTAGCATCCCTCAAATTTAATGATCTTATCCCTTCCTGTATATCCCCTTGCCACACGAATGGCGCTCATCACTGCTTCTGTTCCAGAATTGACCATCCTTACCATTTCTATAGAAGGAAATGCCCTCTTGACTTTGGCGGCCAGTTCAACCTCTAAGGGTGTTGGTGCACCAAAACTGGTTCCTTTGAGAGCAACTTTTTTAACAGCAGACAGAACTTTTGGATGGCAATGCCCCAAGATCATCGGTCCCCATGACCCAACATAATCAATATACTCATTTCCATCCACATCCCAGATTTTTGATCCTTTTGCTCTGTCGATAAAGATAGGAGGAATTCCTATAGCTTTAAAAGCCCTGACTGGGCTGTTTACTCCTCCAGGAATCATTCCCAAAGCCTTTCGGTAAAGGTCGATTGACTTCTTCCTGTTCATTGGTCATCCTCCGAAGATTCTTCTGCAACCACATAATTGCTCAGAGTCCCTATCCCTTCTATTACCACATCTACTTTATCTCCAATGAGCATTGGGCCAATGCCAGAAGGTGTCCCTGTTGCAATCACATCTCCTGGTAAAAGCGTCATAATATTGGAAATATAACTCACCAGTTGAAGGGGACCAAAAACGAGATGTTTTGTATTTGAATGTTGTCTTCTCTCCCCATTTAGGTATGTGGATATCTCTAAATTGTGAGGGTCGAGGTCTGTCACAATCCAGGGACCAATAGGTGCAAACGTGTCAAAACTCTTTGACTTCGTCCATTGCCCATTTTTTGGTTGAAGGTCTCGCGCTGTCACATCGTTAAAGCAGGTATAACCAAGAATATAATCCTTAGCCCTTTCAAGGGGAACCGTCCTGGCCCTCATCTTCATCACCACAGCCAACTCCGCCTCATAGTCCACCCTCCTGGATACCCTTGGATAGACAATGGCATCTCCTGGCCCAATCACAGAGGTTGAAGGCTTAAGGAAGAGAATGGGTTCTTCAGGAAGATCCATTTTTACCTCTTCGGCATGGTCTCGATAATTCAAGCCCAAGGCAACAATTTTTGAAGGGGTACAGGGAGGAAGGAGTTTCACTTCTCCCATCTGCTTTACTCTGGATGTCAGATGGAAATGTGAAAAGGGGTCACCCTCCATTTCGCGAACCATCCCCTCCTCAATCACACCCCAACTGATTTTAGGCCCATCTTGGTATCTGACAATTTTCATTTTACCTGCCCTCACTTCCCAATATAAGGTCTGTCTATAGACCGAGGTTAGGGTTAAGAGGCCTATCTTAATCCCAATACATCCTGCATATCGTAAAGGCCATTGGGTTGATTCACCACCCAGAGCGCTGCCCTCACTGCTCCACGGGCAAAGTTATCCCGGCTGTGGGCGCGGTGGATGATCTCCAATCGTTCACCAACCCCTCCAAAAAGAACCGTGTGTTCTCCAACGATGTCCCCTGCCCGGATTACCTGAACCCCAATCTCTTCTTTTGTTCTTTCTCCGATCATCCCTCTTCTTCCATAGACTCCAACCTTACTGAAATCCCGACCCGTTGCTTTTGCGATCAGCTCACCCAATCTCACCGCGGTTCCGCTGGGTGAATCCTTCTTCAGATGGTGATGGGCTTCAAGAATCTCCACATCATAATCAGGGCCAAGTGTCTTGGCAACCTCCTGAACGATTCTGAACATGACATTCACTCCGACGCTCATGTTTGGAGAATAGACACACCGAACCTCTTTAGAGAGTTCTTTGAGTCTTTCCATCTGCTCTGAGTTTAGGCCTGTTGTACCTATGACAATGGCCTTTTTCGTTTCTTTTGCAAACTCAAGGCTCTCCAAGGAGGCCTTTGGGTTTGTAAAGTTGATTAAAACATCGCCCCCTTCACCCCTCTTAAGCTCTCCTTCCAGTGGAATCCCCATTGTCCCAAGGCCAATAATTTCACCAATATCTTTTCCAAGCAACGGATGGTCTGGCCTCTCTACAGCCCTACAGAGTTCAATCCCTGAAGTCTCCTTTATCATATGGATGATCCGACTCCCCATCTTCCCTGCCGCACCAACCACTATGGCTTTAATCGTATTCTTCATTCATAACCCTCCTCCCACATCTCGGCTTCATAGATAATGTGGACATCTCCCTCTAAGAAAACCTTTTTCACCTCTCCTTCTTCGATTTCATAATAGACGGTCAATACCTCCCCTCCCCTCGTCTTAATGGATACTGGAGATTTGACCAATCCCTTAAAACCAGCCACCAGGGCAGAGGCAACTGCCCCTGTCCCACAGGCTAAGGTCTCATCCTCCACCCCCCTTTCATAGGTCCGGATGGATAGTTGTGAACCATTTTCTAATCGAACAAAATTGGCATTCGTCCCATTGGGTGCAAAAAGAGGATGATATCGAATCAACCTCCCCAATCTTACCACATCGACTCTCTCGATATCCTGAGTAAAAAGGACTGTGTGGGGAACACCTGTATTGATATGTGAGAAGGTGAGTTCATTTCCTTCTATGGGAATAGTGTCGTCAAGTTTAAGGCTGTGAGGTTTGGTAAGTTCCAGTTTAACCCTCTTTCCGTTTACCTCAGCAGAAAGAATTCCGGCCATCGTTTCAAATTTAAGTTTGTGGCCCGAAATCCCTTTAATAGAGGCAAACCTCGCCGCGCATCTTCCTCCATTCCCACACATCTCGGCCTCACTGCCATCAGAGTTAAAAAACCGCCATTTGAAGTCGGCCTTATCTGAATTCTCGATGAGGATCAATCCATCTGCTCCAACGGATATTCTTCTCTGACAAACCTTTTGGGCAAACTCTTTTAAATGATCTTCTTTTAAGAAAGGGTTTCGATGGTCGATGAGGATGAAGTCGTTTCCACTTCCGCTCATCTTCATAAAAGGAATCTTCATCATGCCTCCAGCTTAAACCAAGTTCAAAGACCTAATCTCTTTTTTTGAATCTAAATTGAGCGATCCTAACAGTATCTTATGAAGAGCAGGGATGCTGAAAAGGCTTTTAGAGCGAGATCCTCTTCTTTGCTGAATTTCTATTAGGATTGGGTTAACCTTTCACCTGCTTGGTGTTATAAGCATGTATTGACCTCACTTAAAAAATTCGCATTCTAAAAGACTTTGAAGCATTCCTGCTCTTCAACATGACGCTGAATCGCTCAATTTAGGTTGAATTTAATTTGACATTTTGATTTTGACCTTTGATATTCATTTGACATCTGACCTTTGAAATTTGGAATCACCTTTGAGAAATTCCGGTATTTCTTCTCCCCGTATGAGGTCTTCATAACTTTCCCTCTGCCGGATCACAAATATCTGCTCATCTTTAACCAAAACCTCAGCCACCCTTGGTCGGGAGTTGTAGTTTGTGGACATCGAAAATCCATAGGCCCCTGCGCTCATCACCGCAATCAGTTCCCCGGGATTGAGCCTGGGTATCCTTCGCCCCTTGGCCAAGAAGTCGGTTGATTCACAGATGGGTCCAACGACATCCGCCACCATCTCCTCCTGCTCAGATTTTTGGATCACAGGAAGAATTTGGTGATACGATCCATAGTAGCTTGGACGAACCAGGTCATTCATCCCTGCATCTATGATTACAAACTTCTTCTCTTCATTCTCTTTCGTATAGAGAACTCTGGAGACCAGGATACCTGCATTTCCAACAATGACCCGACCTGGTTCTAAGAGGAGGATGCACCCAAACCCTTTGATCTCATCGAGTATATTTTGCGCATATTCAACTGGGTGGGGAGGCTCTTCATCTTCATAGGTGATTCCCAATCCTCCTCCAAGATCCAGATACTCAATATTCATCCCTTCCTTTCTTAACCCCTCCACCAACCGCTTCAATTTTCTTAATGCCTCGACGATAGGCCCTACCTCCACCAATTGAGACCCAATGTGACAGTCAATTCCAATCACATTAAGATTCGGCAATTGAGAGGCAAGGCGATAGGCCGCCTCTGCCTGAAGGATATCAATCCCGAATTTGTTCTGTTTCAAACCTGTGGAGATATAGGGATGGGTCTTCGGGTCGATATCAGGGTTAACGCGGATGGCAACAGGAGCCTTCTTCCCCATTCGACCTGCTAACTCATCTATTTTTTCAAGCTCTTGAAGGGACTCCACATTAAACATGAGAATCCCTACCTCCAGGGCATATTCAATCTCACTCTCCTTTTTCCCAACCCCAGAAAAAACAATCTTCTTTGGGTCTGCCCCACTCTTTAAAGCTCTGTAAAGTTCGCCACCAGAGACCACATCTACCCCTCCACCCAAGTTGACAAAGAGTCGAAGAAGAGCCAGATTGGAATTGGCTTTCGCAGAATAGCAGACCAGATGAGGAATTCCTTTAAAGGCCTCATCAAAAACAGTAAAGTGCCTGACCAACGTGTGGTAACTATATAGATAGAAGGGGGTTCCCACGCTTTCAGCGATCTCTCGAATGGAAATTCCCTCACAGTAAAGTTCCTGATTCTTATATTTGAAAAAATACATTTTTCCTCTCAAAGGTAAATTTCGAAATTCAGATTTCGGATTTAAAAGTTATTCTGCATAAAAATCCGGCTTTTCACAATCTCCCCTCTGCATTAATAAAGATATTTCACCCTTACTTCTTCGGAGCGATGGCTCTCATTCTTCCGAACAGAGTTATCCACTGCTGTTACCGCATACTCATATTCTTGGTTGAGAACGACCTCTAAATCGAGATAGGTCTCTTTAGACAGTGGTTCCTCATTCAATCTTTTAAACTCCTTCTCTCCGGGTCTACGGCGATAGACATAATATCCGAGGAGGTCGGGCTCTTTATTCCTTGCCCAGTTCAGTTCAATTCCCTTCTCAAGTGGGATAGCAACAAGCCCTGAAGGAGAGGCTGGAGGAATAAGGTCTGTTGGCGTTACAGGAATACCCAGAGACCCTTTCCCCTCCACATCGGTCTTAACGACCCTTTTGACTGCCCTGACCGAATAAATATATCTCTTCTCATTCTCAACATTGAGGTCCGTATATTGAGTCACACTTAGGGGTTCCCTATTTAAAGGTCTAATGGGAAATTCCTCCCCCTCCTGTCTTCGATAAACATTATAACCCGATGCACCCTCCAGAGCCTCCCAGTAGAGGTCAACCCTTTTATCTCCCCTTTCCCCTCGAACCATTCTGGGCGATTGTGGAGGATGATCCCAGTAGACCCATACGGGATTGGAAGGGGCACTGGAATGTCCCCTCCTGTTGATGGAAACGACCTGATAGATGTAGACTTTTCTTGGCTCGTGGTCCTCAAAGAAAAGCATCATCTTTTTGGTCTTCATCTCTTCCTTGGGTAATTTCATTTCATATACCACTTTTGGTTTTTCCCCACACCCCTTGCATTCCCCTGCGATAAAAATCCCTTCCGACCTTAAAATTTGAAACCCAACTAAGTCGATAAGGGGTGATTTGTCAGTATTCTCTTTGGGGGGGCTCCACATTAAGAGCAACCGACCTTCCCTTGGAATGGCTTCGAGAGTAACAATCCTTTTGGGCACAATGGTCTCCCATGGCACGGGAGGGCCCTTTTTGGCACAACCACCCACCAAAAATAAAAGAGTTATCAAGATAAGTACCTTAGACCTCAATTCCATCTCCAATACTTTAATGGCCTACGTTTAAGGTTCAGGTGATGGCGAACAAGAAATTCTATACGTTAACCCCCTACTTAAGATTTTCTTGGTCCAAAGATAGCCGTTCCGACTCTAACATAGGTCGCTCCTTCTTCAATGGCAACCTCAAAGTCGTTTGACATACCCATCGAGAGTTCTTTCATCGGAATCCCCTCCCTTATGATCTTCTCCTTCAACTCACGGAGTTTAATATAGTAAGGCCGACTCATCTCTGGATCATCAAAATAGGGAGGCATGGTCATTAGGCCTTCCAAGGAAAGTGCCTTAAGGGAATGAATGCCATGAGCCATACTTAAAATCTTCTCTTCATCGGTTCCAAATTTAGTGGCCTCTCCAGATAGGTTGACCTCAATTAGTACCTTGATTACCCGATTGGCCTGCTCTGCTCTCCGGTTCAATTCTTCTGCCAAGCGAAGGCTGTCAATGGAGTGGATCACATCGAAGAGCCTAACCGCATACTTTGCTTTATTCGACTGAAGATGACCAATGAAATGCCAGGAGACAGGTCTTCCAATCTCCTCAATCTTCTTTTGAGCCTCCTGAACATAATTTTCACCCAAAATCGAAACCCCTGCCTCAATCGCCTCTTTGATACGGGCTACCTTTACCGTCTTAGAAACAGCAACCAACTTTACTTCCTTGGGGTCTCGTCCAGCCTTTTGAGCCCTCCTTTCAATCCTTTCAATGACCCTTATAAGATTCTCTCGTATCTGTGACATAACTATTTTAAATCAAATGTGGCATCAGCATTCATCGCCGTATCCTGCCCACTCTCAATCATTGAGGTGCTCCATTTATATTCAATCCGAAATCCTTAATCCGCTCTCCGAAATGGAAATGGCTCCCAATCGAACCAGCATCTCCATCAACTCACACAGAGGAAGTCCAACGACATTGGTATAGGAGCCTCGGATCGATTCAACCATAAAAGACCCTATCCCCTGAATGGCATAGCCCCCTGCTTTATCAAAGGGTTCCTTCGTGCTGACATACCAGTCTATTTCAACAGGGCTAAGAGGTTTCATCTTCACTGCTGTTTTAACGGCCTCGCGCCCCTTTTTACCTTTCTCAATATTCTGGACAGAAAAACCCGTAAGGACCCAATGTTCCCTCCCACTCAAAACCTGAAGCATTTCGATTGCCTCTCCTTGAGTTTTGGGTTTACCTAAAATGGAGTGGTCGATATAGACAATAGTATCTGCTGCAATTACCCAGCGGGTGGGGAACCGCGATCCCACCTCCGAAGCTTTGGCCTCTGCCAATCTTAAGACATGATCTTCCGGAGACTCCCCCTCAATCAAATTCTCCTCAATCCGACTGGGAACAATATCGATTTCAAACCCTAATTGTTTTAATAATTCATAACGACGGGGCGATCTGGATGCAAGGACAAACCGACTTTTCACCCTTAAAAACTAAAGGGTTTACAAAGGATTGTCAAGATTGAAACTCGAGACTTCTGAACAGGTACCGATAATAAATAGTTGTAGGGTAAGGGCTTGGCCCTTACCCTCCTTTACCCAGAGTAGGGGAAAAGGTGAAAGTTGACTCAAAGAGTTAAATCTGATAGGTTTTCTTTAAAAGAGAATGCAATGAAAGACAAGATTAAAGAGAGACAGGAACTTTCCCAAATTATAAACCGTCTAAAACAGAAGGGGAAACGGATTGTTTTTACCAATGGCTGTTTTGACCTCCTTCACCTCGGACATGTACGGTACCTTGAAGAGGCCAAATCCCTTGGAGATATATTGGTAGTAGGGATCAACAGTGACCGCTCTGTCAGGGAGTTAAAGGGTCCGAATCGACCCATCCTCCCCGAGATGGAAAGGGCAGAGATCATTTCTGGGCTTGGTTGTGTAGACTATGTTACAATTTTTGATGAGTTAGATCCTCTTGACCTTATCTCTTCGCTCTTACCCCATGTCCTGGTGAAGGGGGGAGATTGGACTAAGGAGACTACTGTGGGAAGGGATGTCGTCGAGAGGGCAGGAGGAGAGGTGGTGATCCTTCCCTTCGTACAAGGGGCCTCCACCTCTAACCTGATCGAAACCATCCTGAAACGGTATGAAAAAAGAACCTGAAAAAGATCTTCTATCCATTCCCGAAATTCTTCCTCTTCTTCCTATGAGGGATATTGTTATCTTCCCTTATATGGTCATTCCGTTGTTTGTCAGTCGAGAAAGGTCGATCAAATCGATTGAGGAGGCCATCTCCAAAGACCGTTTGATTTTCTTGGTCGCCCAGAAAAAAGTAGGGGAAGAAGACCCTTCTCCTAAGGACCTCTATCGAGTGGGAACGGTGGCGGTCATCATGAAAATGCTCAGGCTTCCCGATGGAAAGGTAAAGATCCTTATTCAGGGTCTCTCCAAAGCCTCTATTAAAGAAACTATCCACACAAAACCCTATTTTCTTGTGAAAGTGGAGAATATCAAAGACCCATTTATCACAGAGATCACGCTTGAGACAGAAGCCCTGATGAGAAATGTGAAAGAACAACTGGAGAGGATCGTCTCCTATGGTAAACTCTTATCCCCTGACCTGATGTTCATCCTCGAAGGGGTGGACGATCCAGGAAGGTTAGCCGATCTGGTGGCTTCCAACATTGAACTTTCTGTAGAAAAGGCCCAAGAGATTTTGGAGATTCTTGATCCCATTGAAAGACTTAAAGCGCTCAATGAACTCCTTGGAAAAGAGGTTCAGGTCCTCACCATGCAGGCCAAGATCCAATCCAGGGCAAGGGATGAAATGACGAAAAGCCAGAAAGAATATTTCCTTCGTGAACAGTTGCGGGCCATTCGGAGTGAACTGGGTGAGGTGGATGAACGGACCAAGGAACTTAAGGAACTTCTCAAGAAGATCAAAAAGGCAAAGATGCCTAAAGAAGTTGAAAAAGAAGCCCGACGTGAATTGGAGCGACTGGAGCAGATGCATCCAGATGCCGCAGAGGCGGTGATGGTGCGAACTTATATCGACTGGCTGATCGATTTGCCCTGGTCGAAATCAACCGAAGACAACCTCGATATCCAGAAGGCCAAACGGGTTTTGGATGAAGACCATTACAATTTAGATAAGGTAAAAGACCGAATCTTAGAATACCTGAGCGTCCATAAACTCCGTCGGGGGGTCAAGGGCCCCATCCTCTGTTTTATTGGACCTCCTGGGGTAGGAAAGACTTCTTTAGGGAGATCGATTGCCCGTGCCCTTGGAAGAAAATTTGTCAGGATCTCTCTTGGAGGCATTCGAGATGAGGCCGAGATTCGAGGCCACCGTCGTACCTATGTGGGGGCTATGCCTGGAAGGATCATCCAGTCCATAAAGCAAGCAGGATCCAACAACCCTGTCTTCATGATGGATGAAGTGGATAAAATCGGTGTAGACTTCCGAGGAGACCCATCCTCTGCCCTTCTTGAAGTACTTGATCCAGAGCAGAACAACGCCTTTAGCGACCACTACCTCAATCTTCCATTTGATCTTTCAAGAGTGATGTTTATCACCACAGGGAATCTCACAGACCCCATTCCCTCAGCCCTCAAGGATCGGATGGAGATTATCAATCTTCCAGGATATACGGAGAAGGAGAAGATGGAGATCGCACGTAAATTCCTTCTCCCCAGACAGATGGAGGAGAATGGGATCTCCCCAAACATCCTCCAAATTTCTGACAAAGCGATCCTTCAGATCATTTCTCAGTATACTCAGGAGGCAGGGCTCCGTAACCTCGAAAGGCAGTTAGCCTCTATCTGTAGAAAGGTGGCTCGCAGGGTAGCAGAGGGTGAGGGTAAGAGAATCTATATCAATCCAAGAAATCTTCACCAGTTCCTCGGTCCCCCTCTATTTCTTCCTGATGAGGAACTGAAAAGAAATGAAGTAGGGTTAGCTTTGGGCCTTGCCTGGACTGAAACCGGTGGGGATGTCCTTCATGTGGAGGCAGCGACCACTCCTGGAAAAGGCTCTCTCATCCTTACTGGCCATCTTGGAGATGTGATGAAAGAATCTGCCCAGGCGGCTCTCACCTATGCGAGGTCGAAACAGAAGACTTACCGAATCAAATCCTTAAATCTTAACCACAAGGACATCCACATCCACGTCCCCTCTGGAGCCATTCCAAAGGACGGTCCCTCAGCAGGCATCACCATGGCAGTTGCTCTGGTCTCTATCCTTACCGGCATTCCCGTGAGAAAGGATGTGGCCATGACCGGTGAGATCACCCTCAGGGGAAGGGTTCTCCCCGTTGGGGGATTGAAGGAAAAGGCACTGGCAGCCCATCGCAACCATATCCAAAAGGTAATCATACCTTACCAGAATAAGAAAGACCTTTCAGACCTTCCAAAATATATTCGAAACAAGATCGACTTTATCCCCGTCAAACATATGGATGAAGTCTTGGAAATCGCCTTGACCCGTAAGTAGCGTATCCGTTTCTGTGTCGGGAATGAGCAAGTTTTGTGAAATGATATTGAGAATACAAAAAATTGACACCTTTAAATGTTATCTAAAAAGTTTATGACAGTAAAACAGTCACGGGCCATGAGATCCAATCGCGACCTTCGAAAGATGGGTGAGTTTGGTCTTATCAATCGAATAAGAAAATGGATGGCCTCCTCTGATCCATCTCTCATCCAAGGGATTGGCGATGATGTGGCAGTGGTTAAAATGGAAGGAAATTCCTTGCTAATCACAAC